>Ga0208328_1000980_pt1 | contig 11161 bp, 10 predicted proteins | sample DeeseametaMP2633_FD_184170 | JGI IMG/M metagenome (GOLD analysis project Ga0208328, IMG submission 184170) | Marine microbial communities from the Deep Atlantic Ocean - MP2633 (SPAdes) | ecosystem: Environmental > Aquatic > Marine > Unclassified | place: Northeast of Antigua and Barbuda, North... | reverse complement strand
ATTCAACTTGCTCGCGATGGTTTTGATAAATATGACAATCGCCGCCCGTCCAGATAAATTCGCCCACTTCTAAATCACACACTTGCGCGATCATATGTGTTAATAGCGCATAACTGGCGATGTTAAAAGGCACACCCAGGAATAAATCCGCTGAGCGCTGATAAAGCTGACAAGAGAGCTTATTATCCGCAACAAAGAACTGAAACAATGTATGACAAGGCGGCAAGGCCACTTGACTGGCCTCACTTGGATTCCAACCAGAGACGATAAGACGTCTGGAGTTGGGGTTAATTTTTATTTGCTCAATAAGCTGCGATATTTGATCGACGCCGTCATCATTATAAACATTGTTGTCACTTTCATCAGTGTTTTTAGTTGCGCCATAGTTGCGCCATTGATGACCATAGACAGGGCCCAGATCCCCAGCAGGGCGATTAAAGCGCGCGGTTTGCTCAGCGGTGGCCCATTCATTCCAAATGCGTACGTTATTTTGCTGCAAATAATCAACGTGCGTGCTACCGCTTAAAAACCATAATAGCTCATACACGATGGACTTAAAGTGTACTTTTTTGGTGGTCAGTAAGGGAAAACCCTCTGCCAAGTCAAAGCGCAACTGCGCGCCAAAGTGACTTAAGGTGCCGGTACCCGTTCGATCGCCTTTTTCAGTGCCGTTCGCCAACACATACTGGAGTAAATCAAGATAAGCTTGTTCGTTTTTGCTAGTAATCATGGTCTGCAACTTCAATATTCAATAACAACTGAGTTTATTTAATGTCTAATATGGGTCTAATAGGCGGCTTGTCTACCCCAATCATAAATGTCACGTTTATAAGCATAAATGATAAGCACGATACCAATGATAATCATCGGTGCGCTTAAGATCTGCCCTTTGGTGACCCAGCCTAAAAGGATAAAACCTTGATCGGCATCGGGCTGACGGAAGAACTCGACGATAAAGCGGCTAAAGCCATAACCAAGCATAAACACGCCCGTCACCGCCATACGCGGACGCGGCTTTGAGGAGTACCACCACAGTAGCAAAAACAGCAGCAGTCCTTCGGTTAACGCTTGATAAAGCTGCGAGGGATGGCGTGGCAATAAATACTGACCGCTAACCTCAGCCGCCAATTGCTGCAAGGTTGGGTCGGCCTGCATTAGCTGAGCATCAAAGGCCGCCGCTTGCGGGAAGTAAGTGAGCCAGTTATAGCCGCCGTCAGAGACACGGCCCCACAGCTCGCCATTGATATAGTTGCCAATGCGCCCAAACAATAAGCCCGTTGGCACGCAAGGCACGATAAAATCGAGGACTTGAAAAGGGGTCTTTTTATATTTACGCGCAAAATAAAGCATGCCAAGAGCGACACCAATAAGGCCGCCATGAAAAGACATACCGCCTTCCCAAACCCTAAATAAGTAGGCCGGATTTTGTAGTAATTCGCCAAATTGATAGAAGAGCACGTAACCGATACGGCCGCCCAAAATCACCCCAAGCGCGCCAAAGAACACTAAGTCTGAGACCATATCCGTCGACCAAGCATCGCGTTTAGTACTGCGATACCAAGCAAGACCAAAGGCTGCGGCAAAGGCAAGCAAGTACATCAAACCATACCAGTGTACTTCGATAGGGCCGAGCGCTAACGCTACTGGGTCATACTGAGGATGAATGTTCATAAAAGTCATAATATTGAGAATAAGATGCTGCTTATGATAGCAAATTTAGCTGTTACGTACACTAATTTCGCATCGTAATACTGGGCAGTATGGTAAGCGTGCAATGCTAAAAAAATGCTGCTAGTAAAGAAGCCGCGCTATAGAAATAATCATCATTACCATAGCCGCGAGCGTAAGCTAACCGCACAAAGTTATAAGATAGTAATGTCGGATAAAAAACGCTAAGATAAAAACAAACGAGATTGTGATGGTTTATACCAAAATACTGTAAGACCAAAAATACTGTAAGACCAAAAATACTATAAGAATAAGGACAGTCATGAAACCCTATCGGTCAAATAGAGCAGTGCTGACTCAGCAAAGATTAGGCACAATACCAAGTTCGATATTTGCTCTAACCGCGCTTAGCTTGTTATTGCCTCCTATTAGTGCTCAAGCGGCTGAGAGTGGCATTGAGCAAATTACTATTTATCAAGGCTTAGCGAGCGTCACGCGTACGCTGCCGATTGCTGGTAGCGGTGAGCAAACGTTAGTGTTTTCTTGCTTGTCGCCTTATCTTGATCAAGACAGCTTGAGCGTACAAGCGCTTGGCGACGTTAATGTCGGTGAAGTCAGTATCGAGACCTTAAGCGGTGAGCAAGCTCAACTGTGACAGTATCAAGGCGATGCTAAGGTACAGACGCAGCAAAATCACTTAGCAAGTATCAAAGCCGATTTAGAAGCGGCGCGTTTGGCCAAAGCCTATTTGCAAAATATGACCAAAGTCAACCAAATCAGCGTCGAGGGCACTTTGGCCAGTAATGCTCGTGAGCTAGAGACGCAGGCCGCCGCTATTAATAAGCGAATCCTTGAGATTGAGCAGCAACAAGCCCGCGCGCAAGATGCACTCAATCAGCTCATGGCTGGTAGCAGCACGACCACGCAAAATAGCGTCACCCAAGTCAGCGTGCGCACCGCTAGCCGTACGCCAAGTAACCTCAAGCTGCACTATCAAGTGCGCGGCGCTAGCTGGCAACCGACCTATCAAGCACGGCTCAATACCGATACTAAGCAGTTAAGTATTACCGCCTCGGCCATTATCGCGCAGCAAACCGGCGAAAACTGGCAAAACGTGCCTTTAATGCTCAGCTCAGTGAATCCGAACCAAAACGCGACAGGCCAGCTGCCTTATGTGCAGCGCTTATCGCTCTATGACGAGCAGCAGCAAGATAGTGTCGCAAGATACGCGCAGCCAATGATGGAAGCACCAGTCGTGGTGGTCTCAGCAGACGAAAGCGCTGGAGCTATGGCTAATATGGCGCCGTTACCGAGCTTTGCGGTCAACCGACAAGATAAAAACGGCATAACTGAATACCGGTTGCCGCAGCGCGTTAGTATTCCGAGTGATGGTCGGCGGGTACGTACTGTTATCGATGAGCAAGCAGGAATCAGTAAGCTGTGGATTCGAAGCACACCAAGTGCAGAGCTGGCAGGATATTGGTATGCGTCAGCGCCGTTCTTGACACCCGCTTGGGTCGATGGCTCGCTGCAGCTGTACCGTGATGATAATTATATCGGGCAAACGCGCTATAGCTATCAGCTGCTAAAAGAGCAAGGCATTGGCTTTGGTGTTGATAATAATATGCTAGTTAAACAATTAGTAGATGAAGATAAACAAGGCGAGAAAGGCGCGTTTAATCGCATCCAAACTTTGACTAAGACAGAAGCTTATCAGTTTACTAATCAGCATAATAAAACGGTCAACTTACAAGTATTAGGTAGCGAGCCTATCAGCCGCGATGATAACTTAAAAGTCAGTGCCACCCATACGCCGCCAATTAGCGAGCGCGATTGGAATAGTAATCAAGGAGTCGTGGCTTGGGACTTTAAGTTAGCGCCGCAACAGTCGCAGGTTGTGCAGTCGACCTCGCAAATCAGTTATCCGGCTAAGCAAGAATTGATCAGTAACTAGAAAAGGAAAACTATGTGTATCGTCGCTATCGCTTGGCAGCTCTTTGATGAGTTGCCGTTAGTACTTTTATCAAATCGTGATGAGTTCTTAGCGCGTCCTACCGAGCAGTTGCACCAGTGGCCAGATCAGCCAATCTATGCTGGCCGCGATAGCCAAAGTGGCGGCACTTGGCTAGGCATTTATCAACAACATCATCAGCAAAACGGTCGTTGGGCAGCGGTACTGAACTTTCGCGATGGCGTACAAGCAAGAGCAGATGAGCGCTCACGCGGCGAATTAGTGACCAGTTTTTTGATAAGTACACTCAGCCCGATGGCATTTGCGCGGCAGATTAAGCTACGAGACTACGCTGGGTTTAATCTCATCATTGGTGATAGCCAGCAAGCGGTCATCGTCAATAACCGTGGCCATGCGCCGACCGCTTTACATGCAGGATTGCATGTTTTCTCCAACGGACAGCCGGATGAAGGGTGGTTTAAAACTGAAAAGCTCCGCGGGCGCTTGCGTCAAGAAGTGCTGCCGCTCATCGCTGAGGATAGCTCGCTTGCGTATTGGCAAGCGGCCGCGCTTAATGTGATGTCAGATAGCACCTCAGCGCCTGAGGAAGCGCTGCCGAAAACAGGCGTACCAAAAGCTATAGAGCAAGCCTTATCGTCTGTGTACATCGACGCGGTCGCTTTGAGTAATGCTGATACGCCGATGCCAAGTTATGGCACGCGTACGCAAAGTATTTTGACTTTGCGCGGTGAAGATAAGTCAGAAGTAAAAGCGCAGCTGATTAACCGTGAAACGGATAATGTTAAGTGTTAGGTAGCGAGCATTCCACGCAATATTGTGACGTTATACAGGTTACAGGGGCTGAAAAATGGAGCTATGCTTTATTAGGCTTGCCAGAAAAATAGCTGCAGACATAAAAAATGCTCGCTGTCATATCTGATGTTTTAGATATGACAGCGAGCATCTTTCATTGACGTGAGCGTCTATTCCATCAATAAATGATTATTTTGTTCCGGAATAATCAGCTCTTGTCTAAGGGGTAACTCGCGTGCCAGCTCTTGCAAAGCACGGCGATAGACCCCGCGTTTAAAGTGAATCACTTGTCCGAGCGGATACCAGTAGCTGACCCATTGCCAATGGTCAAATTCAGGTTTTCCCTCATCAAAGCGAATGTGTTGAGTATTCGGCTCATCTAAGCGTAGCAAAAACCATTTTTGTTTTTGCCCAATACATAAAGGATACTGCCCATGGCGCACGTAGCGCTTTGGCAAGCGATAGCGTAACCAATCTTGAGTGACTGCCAATAAGTCGACATGGCGCGGATGTAGCCCGACCTCTTCCCAGAGTTCGCGGTACATCGCATCCATTGGCGTCTCGCCGCGGTCGATACCGCCTTGCGGAAACTGCCAAGCGTTGTGTCCGATACGCTTTGCCCACAGTACTTGCCCTTGTGTATTTGCCAAGATGATGCCGACATTGGCGCGAAAGCCGTCTGCATCTATCATGACTTAACCTTTTAATTTATCTAAAAATAACTTATCTCAAAGTGACATTCGATAGCCAGCATAATTATTATAAGGTAGTGACTATCGCTGCCAAATTAGAATAAGTTTTATTACCCTTATTAAAACAAGAAATGGTCAAAATGTGTAACGATAATTTGCTATAAAATGTTTCACAAATTTAACGCTTTAAAATCAGCCACTTAAAATACAACTTTTGTTAAATAATGATAAGGCGGTCAATAACCAAACTTGCTCACTTAGGCTCAAGCAGGCTTTAAGTTTATGATTCTAGACAAACCCTAGATGAAACTAATGCTAAACTAGTGCTACACTAACGGCATAAATCAGTACCGTAAATCAATAATATTAGGATAAGAAGATGGCAGAAACAAAAGCGAGCGTCACTTGGCAAGAGAATAAAGCTTTTATGGGCGTAGCGCCATCAGGGCATAACGTTCAGATCGACGCTGATAAAGAGAAGGGCGCAAGTCCCATGGAGCTAGTACTACTAGGGCTTGGCGGCTGTGCCAGCTACGATGTGGTATCTATCTTACAAAAATCGCGGCAAGAGGTGCAGGATGTACGCTGCGAGCTGACTGCACAGCGGGCGGAAACTATCCCAGCAGTATATACAGATATCCACCTACATTTTGTGGTTAGCGGACAAGATATCGCTGAAAAACAGGTTGAAAAAGCCATTAAACTATCCGCTGATAAGTACTGCTCAGCCAGTCGTATGCTGGCACAGGGCGGGGTGAATATCACACATGATTTTGAAGTGGTTGCAGGGTAGGGGCGAGAGCGCGCATGAATGTATTTTTTGGGTTGATTCCTGATACCGCCGCATCCGCGATTTGGGCGATGGTGGTGGCAAGCTTGTTGCCACTCTTGATGGCGCTGAGTGCAAAAGCCCTTGGCGGCTTTCGGCTGGCTGACAACGCCCATCCGCGCCGTTTTTTGCAAGAGACAACGGGCACCGCTGCGCGCGCCAATGCCGCTCAGCAAAACAGCTATGAGACGCTACCGGTATTTTTGGCAGCGGTTATTGTCGCGATGCTGTTCTTTGTACCACAGCCCATTATTAATACCTTAGCTTGGCTATATGTGATTATCCGTATCGGTTATTGCGCGGCTTATATTACTAATTTGGCGACTTTTCGCTCTATTCTTTGGGTGCTATCAATGGCCTGTCCGCTAATGCTATTTTATATTGCGATTCGGATTAGCGCTTAGCTGTTAAAGCCAAAGCGTTGAAATAATAAAAGCGAAAAACGGTATTTAACACCTACCTTAATTTAGAATTTTTATCAGCGACTCGCTTGTAAAGCGGCGATAATAGCCGCTTTATCTTTCTGCCTTTTGATCTCATTCCATAGACTTTGTGCTTCCATATAGCCCTTAGTCAGCATGCCCAGCCACTGCTTATAACGACCAACGAGCACCACATCATTTTTTGCTTCGCCTTGCAAAAACCTAATTTGATGAGTGATTAAGTCTGACCAAAGTAGTGTCGACGTTATTAACGATTCGTCGTTAGCTACATCTATTTTATCTACTTGCACAATTAAATCCGGCCGCGTCACCGCCCCGCGTCCGAGCATCAAATGGCTGGTGCCTGATTGCCTGATACATAGCTTCGCTTGCTCAGTGTTCCAAATCTCACCATTAGCAATCACTGGGATATCTAGGCTATTAAAGCCTTGAATTTTCTCCCAGTAAGCAGGCGGTTTATAGCCTTGGGTTTTCGTGCGGGCATGAATGGTTAGCCAATCGGCGCCACTCGCGTCAATTGCCCCGCGTATATCATCCATACGGCTGGTATCGGTGTAGCCGAGACGTATCTTTGCTGACACAGGAATGTCGCTAGGGACTGCTTGGCGTACGGCGCTAATAATCTGATACATGACTTCAGGCTCATCGAGCAGCACTGAGCCGCCGCGATGGCTATTGACCGTCTTAGCAGGACAACCAAAATTAATATCGATAGCGGGCGCACCAAGCTCACAAGCAAAGACCGCATTCTCTGCCATCAACTGCGCTTCGCTACCGAGCAACTGGATATGAATAGGCGTACCTGAGGCGGTCTTAGCATCATGATGCAGCTCTGGAACGTATTTATAGAATACATGCGCAGGCAAGACAGTTTGGGTGACGCGAATAAACTCACTCACCGACCAATCATAAGGGCGACCCAAATCGGCGGCAATCTGTGTCAAGATTTGCCGCATTAACGGATCGGTCAAGCCTTCCATTGGGGCGAGGAGGCGGACGGGGTTGCTAAATAAAGGATTAGAGTGTTTATTAGACATAGTATAAGAATTAAAGGTTTTAGCTGTTTTGGGTCGGTAGGTTATGTGTCGCGAATGACAGTCTACAGCGGAAAATTGAATTTAATGACAAGGTTTATAAACGTTCGGGTAGGCTACGGCTTTTGCCCCGCAAATCGTTATACAAAATTAAAATATTGCTTGGTAAATACCAAGTTTAAAATTTAGTTATAACGTCTAAGAGCTCAAAGTACATAAAAAATTTAAGCTGCTAAATAAATGAGCAAACTAACTGCCATAAATCACCTTTTTACCGGTCTGCAGTCCTGAGATGAGTGGCGCAATATTGGCAATATCTAAGTTATTTTGTGCGCGAGTACAAGCCACATACAACAAACGCAATTCTTCAGGGCTAATCTTAATGCCGTTGGTCGTGACATCATAATAGAAGTCATCATCGAGCTGTACCTTTCCCCACTCAAGCCCTTTGGCTTTGTGCGCGGTTGAGATGACGTAATCGGCGTTCTCAACACGAGTTAAACTATTCACCGCGCGCGTCAAGACGCTAGTGCCATGATCATCGACCAATTTAACCAAAGTTTTTAGATCGCTGCCCTCATTGGTTTCTGAATACTCTTGCACATCCGACCAGTTATAGAAATACGCCAGCTCTGGCACGCCATAAGCAGATTTACCGTTTTTGAGGTTCTCTGCCGCTTGGCAGAACTTTAACATACGCTCGGTATCAGCTTGTAGCGCCACACGGTGGCCTAACTTTAGACCGGTTAACAACTGCGCCATAGCCGCCGCGTTAGTACGGCAAAGAATGGCGTCCTTTTTGCTATGTACGAGGCCCTTCTCAGTAGAGGAGCTTTTATTAGGGTTGCCTTTGAGAGGTACGTCCTCTTGTAGCGCTTTAAGTAGAGTATTCGCCACCTCAGCGATAGGTTCGCCGAAGCGAAACGACTGGGTCAATAAGGTTTGCGGCAGCGGTAGCTTTTTCATCGCATTGACCGCGCCGCGCCACTCATAGATCTGCTGATGAGCATCGCCAACATAGATAACTTGCTTTGATTGCTGCGTCAAGATACCCATCATCAAAGGGTCGGCGTCCTGCGCTTCATCAAATAAGATAAAGTCGGCCGGGATAGTAGGCTTAGATAGCGCCCATAATTTAAGATAAATATCATGACCGATCCCGGCAGGATGACGGGCATCGATAGACTGTAGCCAGCGCTGCTCGACGGCAGGGTAGAGCATCTCACGCAGCTGCTCAGCGTCACTATCATCGAGCCAGTTCGGGAAGGCCAAATGCCTAGGTGCCGGGTAGCTGGCATGGGTACTACAAAAATGACTGACTGCATCGCTGACAAATCGCGCAAGGCGGGCTGGGGTCAAAGTGATGTATTTATTCGAGCCTTCTATCTGCCGTCGCACTTGCACCGGCTGCAAGCCTAAGTCATCACCTAAGCGTTTCGGCGAAAACCGAGGCAATGATAGCTTAGCGGTAATGTCTCGCGGCACATGGCGATAGGCGAGCGAATGAAAGGTCCGGCAGTCGACGTGTCCTGGAAACTTGGCGCGCGCATCATTAGCTATAGCCTTGTTAAAGGCTAAGTACAAACCGCGACCACGCAGCCGCTCACCAATCAGCTTTAGAGTAGTCGTTTTACCTGCGCCGGCATAAGCGACCACCTTAAACGATTTATGATCCATCGCCATATTAAGCGCAGCAAGCTGCTCTTCGGTAGGGTCACTCATATAAGCGGGCATAGATGCAGACATAAAAAGCTACCTAAATGTAAAACAGAATAAAATGAAGCATGAAATAAAAGACACGGGGCTAAAAAAAGCCACTGCGTAAACAATGGCTCATTAGAAGAGAAAAAACGCAAATAAGGCGCTTTCTTGATTGGAATAGGGTTTGTTGCGCATGCGTAAATGAGCACTACTGATTTTAACAGATTAGCTTTGTCTTTATGAGCAAACATTTGCTATCAGCAGTCATTGTCTTATAACGCACTAATCATTTCATAAAGCATGGATATCACTTTTGCTTTGTTAATGCTCTGAATGCTCAGCGACTAGACCTTCTTTTTTGTCTTTAAGCAAGATTTTAGCTAAAAATAAGCCCAACTCAAACAACAACCACATCGGGAACGCGAGCATCAACATCGATACCCCATCTGGCGGCGTCACTACCGCCGCTATGGCAAAACAGCCCACAATGATATAACGGCGTTTATCTTCTAAGCTTTGAATGGAGACAATACCGACCAATATCAACAGCAAAGTCACCACTGGAATCTCAAACGTCAGCCCAAACACCATAAATAACTTCAAGGCAAAGCTCAGATAACTGTCTATATCGGTCATCGGCAATACGTTTTGTGGCGCAAAAACGATAAAGAATTTAAGTACGCCTTTAAGTACCACAAAATAGGCAAAAGCCACGCCGGCATAAAACAGCATGATTGATGATAATAGTACCGGTATTGCGACTTTTTTCTCTTTTTTGTACAGCCCTGGTGCGACAAAAGACCAAATTTGATAAAGAATATAAGGCATGGCAAAAAAGGCAGCCACAAATATAGTCAAGCGAATGGGCGCCATAAAGTTAGAGGTAATGTCGGTCGCGATCATCGTTGAGTTAGCAGGCAGCTGCGCCACTAATGGGTCAGATAAAAAATCATAAAGCTCCCGTGAGAAACCAACCAGTGCTAAGAATACGATTAATACCGCGGCGCAGATCTTGATTAGATGCCGGCGTAGCTCAATCAAATGCTCAGTGATGGGCATGTCTGCAAGAGAGTCTAATAAATCATCGGATTTTTCGTCTTGAGCACTTTTAGTATCAACACTACCAAAAGATGCGCTATCAACTGCCTCTTCATGAGCTCGTTTTTCTTGCCGGCTTTTTTGGCGTTTAAACAATGTCATAAACTCGCCTCTCCATTATGAGGCATGGGGTTATCCGCATCGGTTTGGCTATAGAGCAAAGTATCAGCTTTATAATTCGGCATGTAAGGCGCAGCAGGCAGACGACGCGCCCTATCGTAAGCCCCTAAGCGAAACCACATATTCTCCCATGGACGCGTCATTATAGGCGTATTTATATCGTCGCTAGAGGCTGAGTCAGTATTTATAGCTTCGGACTGCTTATCAACCATTAAGTCACTATCATAAGCATATTGTTCATCTAAAGTTGGCGTCGCCGCGCTTTTGCTAGCATCGACAGCAGTATCATTATCCTTGTGAGCGTTTGGCTCTTTTTTTAAGCTAGTAGAATTATTTTCATCTTTTAAGCTGTGATTCTGAGCAGATTCAAACTCTTGCATGTTTCCACGTAACTCAGCCATCTCGCGCTTCATTTGCGCTTCTGTCTCGCGAATTTTTGCCAGCTCTTTTTGCATCTGCTGGCGGGTCTCTGCCAGATCAAGCTCAGCTTCTATCTCGGACTGTAGCGTTGAGACAGTACGGCGAATTTTGCCATACCATTGACCAGCAGTACGCGCTGCTTGTGGCAGCTTCTCCGGGCCAAGCACGATTAAGGCAATAACGCCAAATAAGAGTAATTCTGAAAATCCGATATCAAACATAAGGCCTGAGCATCACTATCTATAGAGCAGGTAAAAATAACCAACGTAGCGGCTGTACTAACTACTCTGTCGAACTAAACTTTATGTTGATCATCGCTTGCAGCAGGACTGATTTCAATATCATCAACTTTGGTGCCGTGCGTTTTATTAGCACTGCTATTGGGGGGCACG
>Ga0208328_1000976_pt1 | contig 11203 bp, 10 predicted proteins | sample DeeseametaMP2633_FD_184170 | JGI IMG/M metagenome (GOLD analysis project Ga0208328, IMG submission 184170) | Marine microbial communities from the Deep Atlantic Ocean - MP2633 (SPAdes) | ecosystem: Environmental > Aquatic > Marine > Unclassified | place: Northeast of Antigua and Barbuda, North... | reverse complement strand
ACCTGCCGATCTTCCGGCGCGACTGTCTCGAGCTGCGCTTCGGCGCGCTCACCGTCTTCGTCGTGCATTTCAAGGCGCCGCCGCCGGATCCGGCGCTGTCGTGGAAGGTGCGGCGGCTCGAGGCCGAGGCGGTGCGCCGCCTGCTGCCCTCGGAGCCCGGGGCGCTGTGGCTGGTGATCGGCGATCTCAACGAGCCGCGCGAGGACGGCCCGCGCGCCGTGGCGCCTCTCGAGGCGGTCGGCGTGGATCTTGGCCTGCGGATGCCCGAGCGCGACCGCTGGACCTATTTCGAGCCGCATGTGGGCGAGCATCACCGCCCGGACGCGCTGATCGCGTCGCCGGCGCTGGCGCAGCGCTATCCCGACGTGGTGCCGCGGGTGCTGCATCGCGGGCTCGGGCACGAGGCCGGCCTCGGGCGGGGCGCGCGGCTGAGCGGTGTCGGAGAGCACCGGCCCCACGCCAGCGACCACGCGGCGCTGGTAGTGGAGTTTCCGGGGCTCTGAACGGGCCTACCCGAAAACGCGAAACGCCGGACCCGCGAAGGTCCGGCGCGCTGTCATTCCGGCCTTGGGCCAGACAAGGTGTGAACGCGATCAGCCATCGAAATCCACTTCCTCGATGACGCGCAGGGCGTCGGCGCGGAGGCCGGCCAGCGTCATGAGGTTCACGTCATCCGCCTCGAAGCTGCCCCAGCTGGTCACCAGCTCGTCGGCCTCGGTGCCGGGGGCGATGGGGTATTCGAAGTTGGCGTGGGCGTAGATTTCCTGCGCCTCGGGCTGGGTCAGGAATTCCATCATCTTGAGCGCGTTCTCGCGGTTCGGCGCCGACTTGGTCATCGCCACGCCCGAGATGTTCACATGGGTGCCGCCGCCCTCGAAGACCGGGAACAGCACGTTGACCGAGTCTGCCCATTCCTTCTGCTCGGGATCGTTCAGCATCTGGCCCATGTAATAGGTGTTGCCGAGCGCGATGTCGCATTCACCGGCCCAGATCGCCCGGACCTGCGCCCGGTCGTTGCCCTGCGGCTTGCGGCCGAGGTTGGCCTTCACCGCCTCGAGCCAGGCCTTCGTCTCTTCCTCGCCGTGGTGGTGCAGCATCGCCGAGACCAGCGCCACGTTGTAGGGGTGGGTGCCGGAGCGGGTGCAGATGCGGCCCTTCCATTTCGGATCGGCGAGGTCCTCGTAGGTGGTCACCTCGGAGGGATCGACGCGGTCCTTGCTCGCATACACGATGCGGGCGCGGGTGGTCAGGCCGAACCAGTGGCCCTCGGGGTCGCGGTATTGCTCGGGCACGTTGGCGTCGAGCACTTCGCTGGTGACGCTCTGCGTCACGCCGGCGTTCACGACGGCCGCCAGTCGCGAGATGTCGACGGTGAACACGAGGTCTGCGGGCGAGCGGTCGCCCTCGGCCTGCAGGCGTTCGACCATGCCCTGTTCGAGATAAGCGACGTTTACGTCGATCCCGGTCTCGGCGGTGAAGGCTTCGGTCAGCGGAGCGAGAAGCTCGGGCTGGCGATAGGAATAGAGGTTCACCTCTTCGGCCAGTGCCGGAGCGGCGGTGGCGATCAGGGCGAGGGCGGTGGTCGCAAGGCGCATCTTTCGTGGGACTCCCGTTTGCGGATTGCTTCAGCCCGGAGGTTAGACCTCAGCGAGGCGGCGGGGTCAATACCAGAGTGTTACTGTCGGGATTTCTCCGCCTTCTCGCGCGCTTTCGCTGCGTCCCAGAGCGCGTCCATCTCGGCCAGCGTGCTGTCCTCGGGGCGACGGCCTTGGGCGGAGAGCGCTGCCTCGACCTGTCCGAAGCGGCGGGTGAACTTGGCGTTGGCCGCGCGCAGGGCGGCCTCGGGGTCGATGTCGAGATGCCGCGCGAGGTTCGCCATCACGAAGAGCAGGTCGCCGAATTCCTCTTCGACGTGGTCGGGGTCGGTGGCCTCGCGCAGCTCCTGCGCCTCTTCGACGATCTTGTCGATCACCTCGTCGGTCGAGGGCCAGTCGAAGCCGACCCGGGCCGCGCGCTTCTGCAGCTTCACCGCCCGCATCAGCGCGGGCAGACCCTGCGCCACGCCGTCGAGCACGCCCTTTTCGGCCCGCGCCGCGCGCTCCTGCGCCTTGATCGCCTCCCAGTCGGCGGTCTGCTGTTCGGGCGATTTCTCGTTCGACTCGTCGCCGAAGACATGCGGATGCCGCGCCACCATCTTGTCGGACATGGTGTCCGCAACCTCGTCGAAGGTGAATAGCCCGCGTTCTGCCGCCATCTGCGCGTGGAACACCGACTGGAACAGCAGGTCGCCCAGCTCGCCCTTCAGCTCGCCCCAGGATTCGCGCTCGATGGCGTCGGCGACCTCGTAGGCCTCCTCGATGGTATAGGGCGCGATGGTCGAGAAATCCTGCGCCACGTCCCAGGGACAGCCGGTCTCGGGATCGCGCAGCCGGCGCATGATCTCGAGCAGCCTCGGCATGCCGCCCTGCGGGTCGTGGATCAGATCGTCGCTCATGGACTTCCCTCGAAAATGGGTATTGGGTGCAGTCCTGCGACAGGAAACCCCCGGAGTCCACCCATGCCCATCGTCAACCGCATCGCCGATTACGCCGAAGAGATGAAAACCTGGCGACGGTTCCTGCATCGCAACCCGGAGCTCAGCCTCGCGTGCCACAAGACGGCGGCGTTCGTGGTCGAAAGACTCCGGGAATTCGGCATTTCGGAAATTCACGAAGGCATTGCGGAAAGCGGCGTCGTGGCGGTGATCGAGGGGCAGGGCGCGGGCCCGGTCACCGGCCTGCGCGCCGACATGGATGCGCTGCCGATGGACGAGGAAACGGGCGTCGACTACGCCTCCGAGGTGCCGGGACGGATGCACGCCTGCGGCCACGACGGGCACACCGCGATGCTGCTGGGGGCGGCGAAGTACCTCGCCGAGACGCGCAAGTTCTCGGGCAAGGTGGTGCTGATCTTCCAGCCCGCCGAAGAGACCATCGGCGGCGGCCGCATCATGGTCGAAGAAGGCATCATGGAGCGCTTCGGGATCGAGGAAGTCTATGCGCTGCACACCGATCCCTCGCGCCCGCTTGGCGTCATCGCGACGGCACGCGGCCCGCTGATGGCGGCGGTGGACGATTTCGAGCTGCGGCTCACCGGGCGCGGCGGCCATGCAGCGCATCCCGACACCTGCATCGACCCGATCCCCTGCGCGCTGGCCATCGGGCAGGCGCTGCAGACCGTGCCCTCGCGCAACACCGACCCGCTCGGGGCGCTGGTGGTGTCGCTGACAGTGGTGCAGTCCGGCTCGGCCACCAACGTCATTCCCGAGACCGCCTATCTTGCCGGGACCGTGCGCAGCTTCGATCCCTGCATCCGCGACATGGCCGAGAAGCGCATCCGCGAGATCGTCGCCGGGCAGGCGATGAGCTACGGGGTGACGGCCGAGCTCGACTACCAGCGCAACTACCCGCCCACCGTCAACCACGTGGCCCAGACCGATTTCGCCGTCTCGGTGGCGCGCGAGGTGGTGCCCGAGGTGGTGGACGACAGCGTGCCCTCGATGGGCGCCGAGGATTTTTCCTACATGCTCGAGGCGCGGCCCGGCTCGTTCCTCTATCTCGGTCAGGGCGAAGGCCCGTTCTGCCACCATCCGAAATTCGACTTCAACGATGAGGCCGCACCCATCGGGGCGAGCTTCTTTGCCCGCCTCGTCGAAACGCGCCACCCGCTCGACGCCTGAGCCGTCGCGGGCTCTGCGGGGCGCGCCGGACGACACGCTGGAAGGGAGAGAGAACCATGCCCGTCATCAACTCCATCGCCGCCGAGGCCGAGACGCTGAAGGAATGGCGCCGGCACCTGCACCGGAACCCCGAGCTGCTCTTCGAGTGCGTGAAGACTGCTGCCTTCGTCGTTGATAAGCTGAAGAGTTTCGGTATTTCGGAGATCCACGAAGGCATCGCCACCACCGGCGTTGTCGCGATCATCGAGGGCCGTGGCCCGGGGCGCACCATCGGGTTGCGTGCCGACATGGACGCGCTGCCGATGGATGATCTGTCGGGCACCGAGCACGCCTCGACGGTTCCTGGCGTCGCGCATACCTGCGGCCACGACGGGCATACCACCATGCTTCTGGGCGCCGCGAAATACCTCGCCGAGACCCGCAACTTCGCCGGCCGCGTGGCGCTGATCTTCCAGCCCGCCGAAGAGGGCGGCGGCGGCGGCAAGGTCATGGTCGAGGAGGGCATGATGGACCGCTTCGGCATCGAGGAGGTCTACGGCATCCACAACGCTCCGGGCGATCCCGAGGGCCATATCCTGACCGCGCCCGGCGCGCTCATGGCCTCGGCGGACGAATTCCGCATCGAGATCACCGGTGTCGGCGGCCATGGCGCCGAGCCCGCCGAGAGCGTGGACCCGATCCCGGCCGCCGCGGCCATGGTGGGCGCGCTGCAGACCATCGTCAGCCGCAACGTCTCGGCGCTCGACCGGCTGGTGGTTTCGGTGACCGAGGTTCACGCAGGCACCGCGCACAACATCATCCCCGGCACCGCGTGGCTTGGCGGCACGGTGCGCAGCTTCCGCCCCGAGATCCGCGACCTTGCCGAGCGGCGGATGCGCGAGATCGCCGAGACCCAGGCCGCGGTCTTCGGCTGCACCGCCACCGTGCTCTACGAACGCGGCTACCCGCCGCTGGTGAACCACCCGGAACAGGCGCGTTTCGCCGCCGAGGTGGCGCGCGAGGTGGTGGGGGCCGACAAGGTCGACGCCGACACCGCGCCGATCATGCCAGCCGAGGATTTCTCGTACATGCTCGAGGCGCGGCCCGGCGCCTACCTGTTCCTCGGGCAGGGCGACACGCCCAATTGCCACCACCCGAAATACGACTTCAACGACGCCATCGCCCCCACCGGCGCGAGCTTTCTCGCGCGGCTGGTGGAGCGCGCGCTGCCTATCGACAACGCCTGAGCCGGAGGCTATCGCGCCCGCAGAAGACATGCGGCCGCGCAGCCGGACAAAGGAGGACCCATGGCACTCGAGGATGCCAAGACCCAGATCGACCACGCCTTCACCCGCGACGACCTCAAGGGGTCGAGCTTCGAGAACGTCTTCGGCGGCGCCGCGTCGTTCCTGCGGCGGAAGTACACCAAGGACCTGCGCGGCGTGGACATCGCCGTCACCGGCGTGCCTTTCGACCAGGCGGTGACCAACCGTACCGGCACGCGCTTCGGCCCGCGCGCCATCCGCGAGGCCTCGCTGCTGCAGCCCTGCGATGCGCCCTACGGCTGGGGCTACGACGTGCTCTCGGAATTCGCCATCGCCGACTACGGCGACCTGGCCTTCGACTACGCCAACGTCCCGGCCTTCCCGGAGACGCTGGAAAAGCACATTTCGGGAATCCTCGAACAGGGCGCTGCCACGGTCACGCTGGGCGGCGACCACTCGATCACCCTGCCGATCCTCAAGGCCCATGCCGAGAAATACGGGCCGCTCTCGGTGATCCAGTTCGACGCCCACACCGACACCTGGGCCGATGACGACTTCAGTCGCATCGACCACGGCACCTTCATGTACAAGGCGGTGAAGCTCGGCTACGTCGACCCCGCGCGCTCGGTGCAGATCGGCATTCGCACCGACAACCCCGACACCATGGGATTCCGCGTGCTCGACGCGCGCGAGGTGCACCGCGAGGGCCCCGAGACCATCGCCAAGCGCGTGCGCGACATCGTCGAGCGCCACCCGGTCTACCTGACCTTCGACATCGACGCGCTCGATCCGGCCTTCGCGCCGGGCACCGGCACGCCGGTCTGGGGCGGTCTGACCAGCCATCAGGCGGCGGTCTGCCTGCGCGAGCTTGCCGGCATCAACCTCAAGGGCGGGGATGTGGTCGAGGTCTCGCCGCCGTTCGACACCACCGGCGCCACCGCCATCGCCGCGGCGCACGTGGCGACCGAGCTGCTCTGCCTATGGGGCTGGACGCGCCGCGACTGAGGCGCGACCGGGACGGGCAGGTCAAGGGAAAGATGGGCGGTTTCCTGCAAATGTGACCGCCCCGGCCTTTTCCCGCCGCTCGGAATCGTGTGAAGAGGGACAGGCCGGGCCCGCTGCGGCCCGGCGCTGACCATTCGACCCGGCCCGGTCGGGCGTTTCTGCCCTCCGGCCCGACCGACCCCTGAAAGGACCGCAGCCCTTGCGACTGATTTTCTGGCTCGTTGTGCTCGTCGCCATCGGCGGGATTGCGTGGATCCGGCTGGCGCCCTCGGACCCGGCCGTCTGGCACGTGGACCCCAAGGTGACCGCGGACCAGGATCTTGCCGCGGGCGTGCGAAGGCGCATTCCGGGCGACGAATCCCGCTTCGAGTCGCTGCACCGGATCATCCTCGAGACCCCGCGCACCGAGGTGCTGGCGGGCAGCCCGGGCGAGGGTCGCGTCACCTACATCACCCGGTCGCAGTGGATGGGTTTTCCCGACTACACCACCGTGCAGCTCGACGAGACCAACCTCGAGCTTTTTGCCCGGCTGCGCTTTGGCACCACGGATTCAGGCGTGAACAAGGCCCGTGTCGAGAGCTGGCTGCAACAGCTTCAGGCCACCGACGCCGAGTGATGGCGCCGCCGCGGCCCGGCCCGAGCACTGGCGTGGGCGCTGGCGGGGTCGCCAAACCGGTGGCGTGGGACGCAGGTGCCCTTGACCGCCGGGCGGTTTCGGGAAAGAGAGTTGCGCCATGATCCCGGCAGACCGACTTCAGCAGATCCGCGAACGTTTCGAATATCTCGAGGCCCGTATGGCCGAGGGAGGGGGCGACATTGCCGCGCTTGGCCGTGAATATGCCGAGCTCAAGCCGGTGGTCGACCAGATCGCCGAGTGGAACCGCCTGCAGGCGGATCTCTCCGAGGCCGAGGAGATGCTCTCGGATCCCGAGATGAAGGCGCTGGCCGAGGAGGAGCTTCCCGGCCTCCGCGCCCGGCTCCCCGAGGCCGAGAAGGCGCTGCAGCTGGCGCTTCTGCCGCGCGATGCCGCCGACGCCCGTCCCGCGATCCTCGAGATCCGCCCCGGCACCGGCGGCGAGGAGGCGGCGCTGTTCGCAGGCGATCTCGCACGCATGTACCAGCGCTACTCCGAGGCCCGGGGCTGGCGCTGGGAGGTGATCGAGGAGCAGGACACCGAGCTTGGCGGCCTCAAGGAGCTGGTGGTGCGCATCGAGGGCGAGAACGTCTTCGCGCGGCTCAAGTTCGAATCCGGCGTGCACCGGGTCCAGCGCGTGCCCGAGACCGAATCCGGCGGCCGCATCCACACCTCCGCCGCCACCGTCGCGGTGCTGCCCGAGGCCGAGGCGGTGGACATCGACATCGCCCCCGGTGACCTCCGCATCGACACCATGCGCAGCTCGGGCGCCGGCGGCCAGCACGTCAACACCACCGACTCGGCGGTGCGGATCACGCACCTGCCCACCGGACTCGTGGTGACCAGCTCGGAGAAATCCCAGCACCGGAACCGCGAGATCGCGATGAACGTGCTGCGCGCCCGGCTCTACGACATGGAGCGCCAGAAGGCCGACGACGCGCGCGCCTCGGACCGCCGCGCGCAGGTGGGCACGGGCGACCGCTCCGAGCGCATCCGCACCTACAACTTCCCGCAGGGCCGGATGACGGACCACCGCATCGGGTTGACGCTCTACCGGCTCGAGGCCATCCTCTCGGGCGATCTCGACGAGATCGTCGACGCGCTGACCGCCGACGCACAGGCGGCGCAGCTCGCAGAGATGGGCGCGTGACCACGGGCTCGGTGCTGCTGGCCGCGGCCGCGCGCAGGCTGTCGGACGCCGGCATCCCCGACGCCGCCCGCGACGCCCGGCGCCTGCTGGCCCATGTGCTGGGCGTCGTGCCCGGGCGCCTGACGCTGGTGCTGCCCGATCCGGTCGGGGCCGAGACCGCCAGCCGCTACGAGACCCTCATCGCCCGCCGCGCCGCCCGTGAACCCGTGTCGCACCTGACCGGTCGCCGCGAGTTCTACGGCCGCGCCTTCCACGTCACCTCCGACGTGCTCGACCCCCGCCCCGAGACCGAGACGCTGGTGGCCGAGGCGCTGTCCGCGCCCTTCGCGCGCGTGCTCGACCTCGGCACCGGCACCGGCTGCATCCTGCTGACGCTGCTGGCAGAACGCGCCACAGCCACGGGCATCGGCACCGACCTCTCCGAGGCCGCACTCGCGGTAGCCACGCGCAACCGCGACGCGCTCGGGCTGGAGGGGCGCGCCACGCTGGGGCAGGGCAGCTGGTTCGACGCGCTCCCCGAGGGCAGCGGGCCCTTTGACCTGATCGTCTCGAACCCGCCCTACATCGCGCTCGACGAGATGGCGGGACTTTCGCCCGAGGTCCGCGACCACGAGCCGCACATGGCGCTGACCGACGGCGGCGACGGGCTCGCCGCCTACCGCGCCATCACCCGTGGCGCACCCGCCCACCTTGCCCCCGGCGGGCACCTGATGGTGGAGATCGGACCCACGCAAGGCCCAGCGGTTGCGGGGCTGATGACCGCAGCGGGCCTTGCGGATGTGACGGTTCTGCAAGACCTCGACGGCCGCGATCGCGTGGTCGCGGGACGGCTGCAAGCGGTTTGAGGCCGGGCCTCCGGGGATATCCGCCGGTTTCTGATATGTTTCCGTGCGTTTTTCCTTGTTTCCGGCTGCCGGACGTGATTATCAGGAGGGGTCGGAGCGGTGGATGCCTCTTGGCGGTCCCGCCCGACGTCAACCCAACATCGGTGTGACCTCTCATTCGAAAGGCGCCCAGGGCGCCGCAGGGTCACAGGGACAGTCAGACATATAAGGCTGATAGCAGAACACAATGCGATCCTCGAAATCCCGTTCGCGGTCGAAGAACAACCGCAACCGCAACTCGCTGGGCAATGTCGTCAACCGTGTGTTCGACAGCAGTGGCCCCGAGGGCAAGGTGCGCGGTACGCCGCAGCAGATCATCGACAAATACAACCAGCTGGCGCGTGACGCCGGGCTCGCTAACGACCGCGTTGCGGCCGAGAACTTCCAGCAGCACGCCGAGCATTACATGCGTATGCTCTCCGAGGCGCAGCGCGAGGTCGACCAGCGGCGCGAGCAGCAGGAGCGCGAGAACCGCGAGCGTCAGTCGCAGCGCGACAAGGAACGCTCGGATCGCGACAGCCAGCGCTCGGACCGTGACGACGACGCGTCTGCCTCGGCCCAGCCCGAGCAGCAGCAGCCGTCCGAAGAGCCCAAGGCGCAGCCGGAACCGCAGGCCGAGCCCCGCTCGGAACCCCGGAGCGAACCGCCGTCGGAGCCCCGCTCCGAGAAGCGCGCGGATCCGCTGGGCGGCGAGCCCGCGGACCTCTTCGACATGGGGAGCGGCGACGACAGCGGCCTCGTGGAAACGCCCGAGAACCGCGAGACCTCGGCGCCCTCCGGCGAGGAGAAGCCCAAGAAGCCGCGCCGGCCCCGCAAGAAGCCCGAGCCCAAGGACGGCGAAAAGCCCGCCCGCACCCCGCGTGCCGCGAAGTCCGACAAGGGCGATACGCCGACCCCTGACGCGGCGGAGTGATCCCGCCCGCGTCGTCGCGGCACCGCCCCGGCGACACGACGCCCTGACAGAGGGCCAGACGAACCTGAGAACGCCGCGCCCGGAGCCCCGGACGCGGCGTTTCTCGTTTCAGTGAAGGCTCAGTCGGCCAGTGCGATCAGCTCAAGGCACTGAGGCCGGGGTGAGAAAATCCGTGCGCTCAGGGCGCGGTGATCGGCTCAGCGCGAGAAGGCCAGTCCGACCGGTCACTTCGAACAGATAAGCTGAGACCAAGCCAGCGTCCTAAGACCCGGGCGTTTATGCCAGCGTGCGGGCCAGCGCGCAGAACTGCTCGAGCGAGACCTGCTCGGCCCGGTCGGTGGGCGCGATTCCCGCCGTCTGCAGCCGGTCCTCGATGTCGGGGGCCAGCCCCTTGAGCGCCGCCCGCAGCATCTTGCGCCGCTGGTTGAAGGCCGCCGCCACCACGCGCTCGAGCACCTTCTGCTCGGCGGGAAAGCGCGGCTCGGGCAGGGCGCGCAGGTGCACCACGGCGGACGACACCTTGGGCGGCGGTGTGAAGGCGCCCGGCGGCAGCGACAGCACGATCCGCGCATCCGCCCGCCATTGCGATAGCACCGCGAGGCGCCCGTAGGCCTTCGAGCCCGGCTGTGCCACGATGCGCTCGGCCACCTCGCGCTGGAACATCAGCGTGAGCGTCTGCCAGAACGGCGGCCAGCTTTCCGGCGTCAGCCAGCGCACCAGCAACTCGGTGCCGACGTTGTAGGGCAGGTTGGCGCAGATCGCGATCGGCGGCGTCAGGTGCTGCAGCGGATCGACCTGTAGCGCGTCGCCCTCGATCACCTCGAGCCGCCCGGGATAGGCGGCGGCGATCTCGGCCAGCGCCGGCAGGCAGCGCGCGTCCTTCTCGATGGCGAGCACCCGGCGCGCGCCCTCGGCCAGCAGCCCGCGGGTCAGCCCGCCCGGGCCGGGCCCGATCTCGAGCACGTCCATGCCCGCCAGATCGCCCGCCTGCCGCGCGATCTTGGCGGTGAGGTTCAGGTCGAGCAGGAAGTTCTGGCCCAGCGACTTCTTCGCCGACAGCTCATGGGTCGCGATCACCTCGCGCAGCGGGGGCAGCCCGTCGATGGCGCTCATGCGTGTGTTCCGGCGTCTGAGGTCCGTGGCGATGCGGGCGCAAGTGACCCGGCCATGCGCCACGCGAGGCGCAGCGCCTCGATGGTCGAACGCGGGTTGGCGATGCCCTGTCCCGCGATGCCGAAAGCGGTGCCGTGATCGGGCGAGGTGCGCACGAAGGGAAGCCCCAGCGTCACGTTCACGCCGCGGTCGAAGGCCAGGGTCTTGATCGGGATCAGCGCCTGGTCGTGGTACATGCAGACCGCCGCATCATAGCCCGCGCGGGCCTCGGCGTGGAACATGGTGTCCGCGGGCAGCGGCCCGATCAGGCTCATGCCCTCGGCGCGGAGCTTGTCCAGCACCGGCACGATCAGCTCGATCTCCTCGCGGCCCATGCGCCCGCCTTCTCCGGCGTGGGGGTTGAGGCCCGCCACGGCGATGCGTGGCGCCGGAATTCCGAACTGGGCGACCAGCGCGTCGCGGGTGATGCGCAGCCGCTTCTCCAGGAGCTCCGAGGTCAGCGCCGCGGGCACCTCGGAGAGCGCGATGTGGATGGTGGCGGG
>Ga0208328_1000975_pt1 | contig 11206 bp, 14 predicted proteins | sample DeeseametaMP2633_FD_184170 | JGI IMG/M metagenome (GOLD analysis project Ga0208328, IMG submission 184170) | Marine microbial communities from the Deep Atlantic Ocean - MP2633 (SPAdes) | ecosystem: Environmental > Aquatic > Marine > Unclassified | place: Northeast of Antigua and Barbuda, North... | reverse complement strand
AAAAAGCCGATATGCCAATAGGTTACATGCCAAACTTGGGAAAAATCACACTTTTACAATTAGATGGTGTTCTCACCACCGATGAATTCAAAAAATGTATAGAACTAGGTTTAGAAGGTTGTAAACAGGTATATGAAATACAGAAAAATGCATTGCGTGAAAAATATTTTTCGAGTGGTGATAACAACTAATGACAAACCTTTCAATTATAGACAAACTCAAAAGATCTAAAATTCTAGATTTACTGCAGGAAGGAAAAAGAATTGATGATCGTGCACTAGATGAACCTAGACCTTTAGTTATTGATACTGGAGTTATACCTCACGCTAATGGTTCTGCACGGGCTAGATTAGGTGACACAGAAGTTGTATCGGGGATCAAAGTTCAACCTGACAAACCTTTTCCTGATATGGGTGACAAGGGAATCTTTATCTGCACAGCAGAAATTCTTCCATTAGCTCACCCAAGTGCAGAAACCGGTCCTCCTCAACCAAATGTGATAGAGATAGCTAGAGTGGTTGATAGAGGAATACGGGAAAGTGGTATGATTGATTTATCACAGATGGTTTTACAGAAAGACAAATCTGTCATTGGCGTGTTTGCTGATAATGTAGTAACTGATCATGACGGTAATTTGTTTGATGCATGTTCATATGCAGCTGTTGCTGCAATTATTACATCAAAGATTCCAAAATGGGAAATGAAAGATGACAAACCTGTTTTAATAGAGGATCAGGCATCGGACACACCAATTACTACCATTCCAATATCAGTTACAATGGGACTAATAGGCGAATTCATAATTGTAGATCCAAATCTTGATGAATGGGAATGTCTTGATGCTAGAATAACAATTACTACAAACTCTGATGGAAATATTGTAGCGCTTCAAAAGGGTGGCAGTGACGGATTTTCACTTGAGCAACTTGTTAAATGCGCTGAATTATCCATTGCAATTGGTAAAAAAATCAGAGATATTATAAAACAAGCAACAGAAGGTAGTAAATAAATTGGCAAAAAAGAAAGGCTACCTTAAAGGTCTTGGCGCCAGATATGGTATAAAACTTAGAAAAAAATACAGTATAGTTCACAGAGTTTTAAAATCTAAAAGAAAATGTCCTGAATGCGGCTCCTTACAATTTGGTAGACAGGCTGTAGGTATCTGGGTTTGTAAAAAATGTGGAATTAAGATAGCGGGTTATGCCTATGACATCAAGCTTTAATGCTAAAATTGAAATAGATGCGGAAGAAAAAACAAGTGCGGTTTTTGATTCAGTTAATATTGACAATAAATTCTATCCCGAAAATCCAACTAAAACAGAGATGTTTTGTAACGACAAAATTACAATACTAATTGAATCTAACAATTTGGCACATATGCGTGCAAACCTTAATTCCTGCATTCGTCTTGTTCAGACGGGCTATGACTCGATTGAATCAGTAGATATATAATTAAAATGAGTTTCTAATTCCCATATGTCTTCCAATCAACAAATTCCTCCTATGGTACAAGAGCAGCTAGCAAAATTGCAGCAAACACAACAGAACTTTCAATCCATTCTAATGCAAAAACAACAGTTGGAATCAGAAAAACTTGAAACAGAAAAAGCATTGGAGGAGTTAAAAAAGGCAAGTGATGATGAATTAGTTTTCAAACATGCTGGAACTATCATGATAAAATCTAACAAAAAGGATCTTATTGAAGAACTTGAAGAACAGGCGGAACTGGCAAAAACAAAAGCTTCAATTTTAGTGAAACAAGAAGAGAGATTGAAAACTACCCTAAAAGAACAGGAAACTAAAATTCAGGAAATGATACAAAACACTTCTACAAATACTAAACCACCAAAATAACAACTTCCCAAGAAAATATTAATCAAACAGACAAGCATTTTTTGTGAACCTAAAGAATCTGCGTATAGTGGCAGATGAAAGGGAAAAAAAAAGTGGTATACCAGACCTTTTAAAGGGAACTGGCATTAATTTGGAAATAAAAACACTGCCAGTGGGTGACTATATTGTTGCACCTGAAACCGTAGTTGAGAGAAAAACAATTTCTGATTTGGTTTCATCAATCTTTGATGGCCGTCTATTTGATCAGTGTCATAGATTAAAAGAACATTATCAATTTCCAATTTTAATAATAGAGGGAGATATAGACGAAATAGAAGAATTGACGGAAAACCCACTTGTGTTTTATGGTGCAATTTCATCTATTGCAATTGATTTCAAAATTCCAGTAATTCCTACACCTAATGCTACTCATACATCCAAGTTGTTGATATCTATGTGTTCAAGAAAGGATGCAAGCAAGGGTCCATTTATTAAAAAAATTAGAAAATCAAATGATCTACAAAAACAACAACTTTCTATGCTGTGCAGTTTACCTGGTGTAGGAGAAAAAACTGCTGTACGTATGTTAGAGAAGTTTGGAACACCTTTGAGGGTATTAAGTTCATCAATTATAGAACTTTCTAAAGTCAGTGGTCTTGGTGAGGCTCGTGCTAAAAATATAAAAAAAGTATTACAAGCACAAAGTAAGCATTTGAAAAAAACTAGCCAGAAAACACTTCACGATAAATGAACTAGTTTTTCATAGGTTTTCTTTTTAATCTATTTCCACATCTTGGGCATTCTGTAACTTTAGAAAAATTTGTTTTACATCCTGGGCAATAATACTTCCAAATTATAACATTTTTTATACCACTAGTCATTAGAGGAATAACTTTTATGTTAAGATGTTTTGCCACATTAGAAATAGTAAAATCATCAGTGACAAGTTCAGCCTCAAGTTGAAGACTTAGAGAAATAGCAGATATATCTTCATGTGAAAGATTTGGAAAATCACCCGATTTTTTTGCCGCATCATTAACAGTAATAATAAATCGATGCTCGGGATCGCGGATCATTAATCTTTTTGTTTCAATTAAAATCTGAATTGCATCATGATCTTTTTTTATGTGTTCAATTTCACCATAGATGAGAGATGTAATGTAGCTTGGTTCGTTTGAACTAAATGGAATTCCTGCATAAAATGCGCTAGAATCTAAAACTCTAAAAGCCAAGCTTAGCCATCTGTCTCAGACCTTTCTTTTTTAGCCTGATAAAAACTGCTTGTTTTTTGTATTTTTTTATAGTTATTAGCTCATCAACACCAGCTGATTTGATGACCTGAGCATCCATGACTATATTGCAATCATGTGAACACCTTATCTCCACCTTTTCGTCAGGAACAACTATGGACGGAAGTCTGTGGACTGGAGCAACTGGCGTTATAATTAGTACATCCAAACTTTCATGCAGTACAGGTCCACCAATTGATAATGAATGACCAGTTGAACCGCTTGGTGTTGATATCATAATGCCGTCCATCTTTTGTTTTATTGTATCATTTTGGAATTTTATTTCAAATTCAGCAGTTTTAGTCAAATTTTTTCTATTAACATATATCTCGTTTAATGCGGGTTGAAACTGCTTATTGTTACAAGAAGCAATAACCCTTATTCTTCTGTCAAGCCAAATCTTATTTTTCCTTATGTGTTGTATAGCGTTGTCAATTTCATCCAAAAATATTTCTGATAAAATTCCTCTATTACCACCAATATTTATTGTTAGAAGCGGCGTCTCATTTTCAAGATTTCTAAACGTTCTAAGAGTGGTTCCGTCTCCACCTAATGTTATTACAAGATCAAGTTTTATCTTTCTTAAATCTTCTAAAGAGCTTACTTTTTTTGCTCCCTTAACTGATACTGGTGAAATAGTGTAAACTTTGAATTTTTGTTTTAGTAGTTTTTCTGCTATCCCTTTTGCTGCCTTTTCAGCTTTTTTCGAGCCAAACTTACTAACAATGGCAACTTTGTCAATTTTCAAGCTAATTCCATCCGTATATGCTTCTTAAAAATTTAATTTTTTATTTACTCATGAATTCTATGAACAAAGATTTTTATCTATTTTATACTATACGCAAATCATGTCATTGCTTCTTAAAGATAGAGTATACACAATGCAAGCTTCAACTGCTAAACGGGGAGTTTATCCAATGCATGGTTACAAGCTCGGTCTATTCAGAATGCCTATCAAACTTGACGACCCAGCTGAGATAAAGTCTATTCTCGAAGGAATGAAAAAGACATTTGATATGGATCAATATGCCGACAGGATATATGCAACCTACTATTGGACTGAAGAAAATATGCCGGATCCAGATGCCGATGGATATGAATCAGTAGATCTTAGCGTTACTGTTGAAATTGTAACGGGCGAAGTAATTGATGCTATTTATCAGATTTATCCAGTTGAAAAATTTGCTGCCCCTCAATGGATACAAAACTATAGAAAAAAGGCTGATCACTTTGCAAAAATGATAATTGACACGCTTCTTAGAAACACTATACTTTCTGACAAGATGGTTGAACATCTTATGAAATCAGAAAAAATATCTGAAGTACAGGCATTGACAAAATTGGATGAACTAACTCCCTTGGCACAAATTGTACCAGATGCCAAACCAATAGCTAAAGTAGAACCACCCAAACCGGCAATTGAAGGTAAAAAACAATTAATACAGAGGGACGGGGAGGCAGCGGTTCCAGGACCAATCGATGTTGACTACAAAGATAAGATGGATCCTTCTCCAGTGTTCAAAACTAAGACTGGAAATGAGCTTAGGACTTGGGGAAGAGTTGGATCAGATAACAAGGTCATGGGTGTTTGGGGTGAGTTTGTTTCTGTAGACTTTGACATCTGTGTTGCAGATGGAGCCTGCATTGACGCATGCCCTGTGGCTGTTTTCGAATTCTTTGACTTTCCGGGAAATGCAGCATCTACAAAAAAACCACTCCAAATTAACGAGCCAGACTGTATATTCTGCATTGCATGTGAGAATGTCTGTCCTCCGGTGGCGATCAAGATTTTTTCACCATCATAGCTATAATTAACGATAAATTCTATAATTTTTAATATTGTATTATATTTTCACAATATTATAAGATGGAATTTGTATCACCTAATCCGTTCACTAGTTTTGTTTTTTATATTTTCATAGCCTGTGCGATTATCATAATTGCTTATACATGTAATTTCTATTATTTGGCATTTCTTTCAGGACGGAGAAAAGAAAATCAAAATACCGTATCAATAGGTGAACCAACTGTTACCATTCATCTTCCAATATATAATGAAAAGTATGTTACAAAACGTCTCATAAATTCTGTTTGTGATCTTGACTATCCAAAAGAAAAGTTATGTATCATGGTTCTGGATGATTCTGATGATAGCACTACAGAGCAAATAGCAGAACTTGTCGAAAATTACAAGGGTAAGGGCTTTGATATCTCCCACGTTAGACGTGGAACAAGACAGGGTTACAAGGCTGGGGCACTAAAGTACGCGATGAAATATACCAAAAGTGAGTTTGTCGCAATTTTTGATGCAGACTTTATTCCACCAAAGTGGTATCTAAAGAAAGCAATTCCATATTTTGCAAAACCAAACATTGGATTTGTACAGTGCAGGTGGGGACATGTTAATGAAAATTATTCTGCTCTGACCCAAGCTCAAGCACTCAGTCTAGACTTCCATTTCTTAGTCGAGCAAAGAGCAAAAAGCAACTCACACCTATTTATGAATTTTAATGGCACTGCTGGAATTTGGAGAAAAGAATGCATCGAAGATTCTGGTGGCTGGCACACCGCAACTCTAGTGGAGGACTTGGATTTGAGTTATAGAGCGCAAATGAAGGGTTGGAAATGCCTTTTCATACCGGATATAGTTGTTAATGCGGAACTACCTGTACAGATGAACGGTGCCAAGAGGCAACAGTTCAGATGGGCAAAAGGCTCAATTCAATGTGCAATAAAACTTCTTGGCGGTATTTTACTAAAACGAAAAATTGCAATTGATGCAAAACTACAGGCTTTCGTGCAGCTCACACGTCACATAGTTTTTCCATTAATGTTAATTCAATTTCTAGCACTTCCAATTCTTTTAGCATCTAATGTGAATCTCTATATTGTTAGCTTTCTCCCAGTAGTTACGCTTGCAACATACGTTGCTATGGGACCAGGAGCTTATCTTTTCATAATTCGTAACATGTATGATAAAAATCGGAAGGAAAAGGCAATAGCCATGCCTTATCTGATAATTTATTCCATGGGAATGGCGGTAAACAATACCATAGCTGTAATAGACGCTATGGTGGGGAAGAAGAGTGAATTTCTGCGAACTCCAAAATACGGTATTGTTAAAAATACTGATGATTGGAGGACAAAGGCATACAATCTGCCATTTTCTAAGACTACATTGCTAGAGCTTTTCTTTGGCATTTATGGAATTATGGCAATTTTAATTGCAATTTACTCGAGAAATCCCATATGGGTTCCCATCATTGCTTTACAGACAATGGGATTCTTGTATATTGCTTGCATGAGTTTCTCCCATACAAGATTTAAAAGAGGTAATTCAAAAATTGACTATACAAAAACAAAAGAGGAAACGATGTCTGATATTATACACAAACTTGCAGTTGCTGGCATAGTGGCAATAATCTGCTTTGGTGCATATTTGGCATATACTGGCTATCAAAATGATGTTTATCCCATGGATCTATCAATAGGACTGTTTGATAGAATTATGGCATCTTCTGAACCAAAAACCATAATGACTGACATTAATGCAATCAAAGGATATCTTCCTGCTCAGGGAAACCCAGTTTGGATATTTCCAACCGATACCACTAATTTTACTAGAATACAGGCTGACTTGGATGTCATGTTTGCTAGTGCAGAAAAAATCTCTGTCGTTCCTAGGGACAGTTCTGCATTTCATACGGGAATGATGGATGTCAGTCTCAGGGCAGAGATAATTCAGAAACAGATCATGGACATGGTACCATACATGTATGCAAGCGTTTCAAACATTCTTTTTGCCTCTATATGGATCGCAGTAATCATTGGAATATTTGCTATCCTTAAAAGGAAAAAGCAGAGTTTAGAGGCTTTTGATAAATCAGAAGGAGTCTAAGATAATTTTAATTTATTTTTAATTTTGTCAACCGCCTTAATACCAAAGATATCCCTAACTTGTTGGATCCTTATTGATTCTTTTAGCAAATTTTTGCCCAAAGAATCTAATAATATCTTGAACAAATCATCAAATCTGATTTCCCATCTATCCACACAGTCAAAAATTGTGCTTATGGCCCACTGTCTGACTTCATGTGGCAGAGGAATTTTTTTCCCTGATTCGATCGATATCTTATCAAAAAGGTTAACAATTTCTGCTGTTTGTTCTGCCATTTTTTCAATGTCTTCTAACGAGCCATATTTTGATTCAGCCAGCATACGTATGTTCGATTGATATTCTGATAATTTCAATAATCCGATAACTTCATTTGATGTTGTAATTGATGCCTTATTCGTAGCATTTCTAATTTTTTGTAATTCCTGAATAATTGAATCTGCCTTCTTGTGAAATTCAGCAGAAGATGTTTCTGTTCTCTTTATCAACTCTGAAATACCAGAAATTTTTTCTAACAATTCATCCGCATTGCCACCTACGTATTCTCTAAGCGTTATAAACTCAGATTTTATATTTTCAAGATTTTTTAGCAGTGAAGAATAGTTTGAAGCATTACCATCATTTGTGTTAGGAATCTTTGTTTTTGTTGGCACTATATCTAAACATGTTTTCCGATTGTTAAAAAGCTCGCTAAAATAAATTAAAAGAATTGGACTTTACTGATTGACAATTTTTGGTTCATGTAATATTTCATGAAATGTTTTTTCAGCCAAGCCGTTCATACTCTCTACAAAACTTTTTGTGCAGTATTCGCATTGTATCATATATTACGGTATGGTACCGTACTATTAATAACACGGTGATTGTACAATTACCAATCCAATTTGGATAACAATGGAAAGATTGAACTTTTGTTGCGATCACTTTTAACACGCGAATGTGTATTTAATAGGTGAGAGATTTTTTTTTACAAATTCAGTCTCAGGATAGTGTTCAATCTTCCCTGAGTGAAAACATCTCTACATTTGTTGAAAGGATTAATCCTTTGCAGTTTCCCCACACAGGTTTTGTAACTGATCTTGCAATTATTATGATCTTAGCAGCAATAGTAACGCTTGCATTTTTTAAAATTCGACAGCCTTTGATTATAGGGTACCTGTTTGCTGGAATGTTGATAGGTCCTCTTTCTCCATTGTGGACATCCATTCTACCACAAAATGGAAGTTCGGGTACGTCTGCTGGGATTGGTATTTTGTCTGACATATCTGCATTGAACCTTTTTGCAGACATTGGTGTTATACTGTTGCTTTTTGTTATAGGCATTGAATTTCCGTTTGCAAAAATTCGTTCAATTGGCAAGGTAGCGGTTGGATCTGGTACATTAGGCCTATTTGCCACACTGGGAGTAGTTTTTATGGCAGCATCTGCCATGGGCCTAAACTTTATGGATTCATTATTTATTGCAGCAGCACTATCAATTAGCAGTACAGCAATAATTATTAAAATTCTACAAGATTCTGGAAAGATAAAAAAAGAGTCATCCATACTTATTATGGGAATTTTAATTGTTGAAGACGTTATTGCCGTTATTCTAATTGCATCTCTTGAATCAGTTGGTTTGGTTGGTGCTGTCTCCATTGAAACTGTAGTTTTAGTCGTACTAGTGGCAAGTGGGCTTTTTATTGGAACATTTACTATTGGAAGACGAGTTATTCCTCCTTTAATTGATAAGGTTGCAAGCGTGCAAAATAGAGAAATTTTATTGCTTAGTATTCTTGGTGTTTGTTTTGGTTACGCACTTTTAGCAAACGTAGTAGGACTTTCCGTCGCCATAGGCGCATTTTTGGCAGGTGTTTTGGTAGCAGAATCCAAGTCTTCCGAAGTTTCAAAAATTCTGTCTAGCCCTATAAAAGACATGTTTGTTGCCATTTTCTTTGTATCTGTTGGTGCACTGATGGACATAACACAATTAGAAAGTTACATTTTCATCGCAATTGCATTAATCGCAGTCACTGTCGCAATGAAGTTTGGTGCAAATCTTCTTGGAAACATGGCATTCAGACAGGAAAAAGCAAAGTCATTACGTTCGGCCTTTGCATTATCTGCACCACGAGGTGAATTTTCAATTATTATTGTGAAAGTTGGTGTAGACATGGGTGTAGTTAGTGCATTTCTTTTCCCGTTAATAGGATTGATAACAATAATTACTGCATTTATCTCACCTTTCCTTATTCGTCTGGGAGACAAAATAATCCCAAAACTTGTCAAATCTTAGGAAAATGGGTAGCAAAGAAATGGAAAAACTACTTGAGCGTGTATACAAGGATATCGATGTGTTTGATTTTAATGGAAAAAATGTACCTAGGATCATTTTAGATGATAGAAAATTTGACGACATGATGTCAAAAATTCAGGGCAAGCCCATTTCTGTTAACACTAATCTTAACATATTACAGGATGGACTAGGACATGTTTTTGTTGAGATTACACTGGATTTTTCCCATGGAGATATACATGAAAAATTTCTGATTTATGCAAATGAATTTCTTGAATTTTTCGAATCTTTGGCAAATACAACTATGTTTGCTTTATCTCCGCCAGATTATTCTGAAGTTAACCAAGACAAAATTTTCATGGTTCAACTCCCCAAACCAGAGAAAGCCGTTGAGGCTCTAGATATAATAAAAAATGCATTGATAAAAAAATCTAACTAAATTCACACACTATCATTTTTCGAAAACAATGCAGTCGCCGGGATTTGAACCCGGGTCACTAACTTGGCAAGCTAGAATAATAACCAAACTATACTACGACTGCTTGATCGATAATTTTGTCCAAGTCTATTAAAGCGTAATGATTTTTTAATATTCTTTTTAACTATAATCAACTCAAGAAAATCATGGATGAAAGAATTCAAAAAATTATGGAAGAAAAAATACATGAATCTTCAAGTAGAAGCAATGAAATTACTTCACTTGTTAGATCATTAGGACAAGTGAAAAATCCAAATGTGTTTGGACAGGGGATAATAATTGGAAGATTGTATAACTCATTTTATTACCAATCTAGAAGAATTTTAAAAAGGAATCCAACGGAGCAAGAATTTTCTGAATTCATTCAATTACTAAAAGAGCATGAAAATGAATTCTTAGAGATTTCTTTTTCTTAATTTAGCGGAATAACTCGAATTGTTGGTGTTCCAGGTAGTTTTACACATGCTCCCTTCAGAGCCTTTTTAGCTGCTTCCAGATGTTCCTTTTTTACTTGTATTTCCATTATACACTGTCCCCTCTTTACACGTGCTGCTAGACTTACCGCCTTTCCAAAAGCCCTTCTCATTCCCTCTTGCAATCGATCTGCACCAGCAGCTGCAATCATCTTGTTCTCTCGAAGCAAGACGTGAGGATATATCCTAAGTTTTGAAAAATAGCCTGATTCTCCTGTTGTTTTTTCGAGTGTTTTGTTTGCAGCGAGCCTTGTAGACTCGATAGCCATGTGTGTGATCTGCATTTTTTCGTTAATCAAAAGTTGTACAGTATAATCATAGTCTTGCAATCTATCTGCACTACCACTTTGAAATTTGGTGATTTTGATTTGGGGTTTGCCTTTTATGTACTCCTTTCTAGTGTATGGTTGTCCATTGCCTTTTCTGTAGCATTGACCGTGCATAGTTTACAGATATTTTTCAGCCATATTTTAACGGTTATACTTAAGACCTTATATGGTAAATAATAGCAAATTTTTCATGTCTATTGAAGCAGACCCAGAAATACAAGGTGTCTTGATAAAAAATCAGGCCATAATCTTAGAACCTAATAGACAACAAGAACTTGAACAGAAAGGTTACGGTGAAATAGAGAAAGATAAATTGTTCTTAAAATCATTTGAATCTCTTTATCTTTTATACATTGGCAGACTAGCTCTTTTTAAGGGAAAAAAGAACATAGGCTTTGATTCATTTTTGCAAATTTGCAAAAAACAAGATGAGGCCATTCTAACAAAATTTTTAGTTTATCGCGATTTAAGAAACAGAGGTTATACTGTTAAGGATGGATTTGGTTTTGGTTCAGATTTTAGAGTTTACGGTAAAGGAGATTTTGGAGAAAAGGGAGCCAAGTTTTTGGTCTTTGGTCTTAATGAGGGTAAACAGGAAAAGATAGGAAAATTACAAAAAAAAGTTGAAGAAATA
>Ga0208328_1000974_pt1 | contig 11225 bp, 12 predicted proteins | sample DeeseametaMP2633_FD_184170 | JGI IMG/M metagenome (GOLD analysis project Ga0208328, IMG submission 184170) | Marine microbial communities from the Deep Atlantic Ocean - MP2633 (SPAdes) | ecosystem: Environmental > Aquatic > Marine > Unclassified | place: Northeast of Antigua and Barbuda, North... | reverse complement strand
TCCTGCAGGTCGAAGCCGATCATCGAGCCGATCTGCGTGCCGGCGCCGTACCAGACGAGCATCCCGAGGGCCGTCCAGAGCAGGACCGAGAGGAAGAACTGCCTGGGTTTGGGGAAGAAGGACTCGAACACGCTTGAACAATCCCTTTGGGCGGGGCCTGCAGCCCCGGAGCGATGCGAAAGGCATGGCAAGCCTGACCCGCCATGGATTGCCGTGCCTGGTGCGCGGCGGCGCGGGAAATCAAATCAGCATTCCCATCGCGTGCGTTCACGGTTTCGGAAACACCGCCTCCGGCATCATCGCGCCGGTGTGGCAGCGCCGGTCCGCAAACGACGAAGCCCCCGCAAAAGGGGGGGCGTCGGGTGGGTCGACTTTCTCGGGCGGGGAAAGTGGTGCCGGTGAAGGGACTCGAACCCCCGACCCCATCATTACGAATGACGTGCTCTACCAGCTGAGCTACACCGGCACTGGTGGGCGGCCTCTTAGCACCGGGGCCGCCCGTATGGAAGAGCTTATTTCGCCTCTTCCTTCGGCCGATCGCCGGTCACCTCCTCGGCGTCCTCGACCTCGGTCGCGGGGGCCGTGGCGGCCGCGGTACCGGTGTCGGAGGGCGGGTTCGGCGTGAGGATCTCGGGCGCTTCGGCCGCGGCCTCGGCAGCGCTCTTCTCGTCGGCCTTGTCGTCGATGGCCCCCACGATCAGCGGCAGCATCTCGGCCCCCGGCGGCACCGCATCGGACTGCGGCGGGGTCTTCCAGCTCAGGGTGTCGAAGCCACCGCAGTTCTCGCAGATCGGCACCCACTCGGCGTGGATGTGGTTGCAGCTGTCGCAGACCCACTGCGGGCCGCGCGGCGCCACAAGCGCCTTGGCCAGCCAGCCGCGGACCTCGGCCTCGCCGGCCCCCTCGCCGCGCGCGATGGCGGCCATGATGGTCAGCACACGGGCATCCGGCTCGGTCTCGACCAGATCGCCGAGCGCACGGCGTGCCTCGGGGAAGTCCTCGGCGGCCAGCGCCAGCTCGGCCTTGAGCAGCCGGGTCTCGCGGTGGTTCACCCGCAGCGAGGTGAGCGCGCGGAACCGCTTCATGCGCTCGACCGGGGTCTCGTCCGGCGCGATCTCGGCAAAGGCCGCGGCGAGGTCGGGGTGGGGCTCGACGCTCCAGGTCTTCTTGAGCACCCGGACGGCCTTCTTCGGCTCGCCCTTTGCGATGTAGGACCGTGCCGCCATGCAGGCGCCGGGGATGAGATCCGGCGAGCCCTTGGCCGAGGCGATCGCCGCCTCGCGCGCCTCGATGGGCTTGTCCTCGGCGAAGATGTCCTTGGCCTCGGACAGCGCCAGCACCGCGTCGCGGCGGCGGTAGACGTCACGCGGCAGGGAGCCGTGCTTGAGCTTGGCCGACAGCGTCTGGCGCGCGCCGCGCCAGTCGTGCTTCTGCGCCTGCAGCTGCAGCAGCGTGTCCTGAATCTCGGCATGCTTGGGCTTGAGCGCAAACGCCCGCTCGGCGAGCTTCAGCGCCGTGTCGGTGTCACCCTTGGCGAGCTTCAGCTTCATCATGCCGCGGATGCCGACGAAGCGGGTCTCGTCGTTGGCGATGAGCTTCTTGTAGACCTCTTCCGCCTTGCGGGTGTCGCCGGTCATCTCGGCGGCCTGCGCGGTCAGCAGGTTGGTGAGCGCCGGGCGGTGCAGGTAGCGGTCGGCCTTCTGCGCCTTGGCCATGGCCAGCTTGCCCTCGCCCGAGCTGAGCGCCAGCATGCCCTCGGCCAGCGCGTGGTACCCCTTGCGCTCGCGGTTGCGGTCGAAATAGCGCGACAGCGCGGTGTCGTCGCCGTTGATGAACTTCAGCAGCGCGATCAGCAGCGAGACCAGCTTGAAGACGACGTAGAGCGCGATCACCAGCACGATGACCGCGATCACCGACTGCAGCGGCCCGAGGTTGAACTCGTAGCCGCCGGCGGTGATCTGGATGCCGCCGTGGCTCTCCATCACGTAGCCGGCGCCAAGGGTCAGGGCCGCGACGACGGCGACGAAGAGGATGATCTTCAGGAGTGACCAGAGCATGTTGCGACCCTTATTCCTTGTTCAGTTCCAGCGACACCGCGTCAGCGGCGGCGACCGCATCGGCGCGGGTCTGAGCGCGCGAGATCCAGTCCGCGAGCGGTGCCCTGGCCTCGTCCGGCAGGGTGCCGAGCTCGGAGAGCGCGGCGGGCAGATCGCCCGAGCGCAGCGCCGCCTCGGCGCGGGACAGAACCGCATCGGCGGTGTCGCCCTCGCGCGGGGTCACCGACCGGACGCCGAGCTGGTTCGACAGGAAGGTGGCGAAGCGCTCGGTGCCGCCCTCTGTCTCGGACTCGGCCATGCGCGCGGCGGAAAGTGCGTCACGGGCGAGCGGCGGGTATTCCTCGACCAGAGCCGACAGGGTCGGAACCCCCTCGGATGCGGGCGCGGCCAGCGCGTCGGGCACGGTCACGCCGTTTTCCTGCATGGTGCCCAGCGGCTCGGCATAGGGCTCGCCGTCGGTAAGCGCCGCGGTGACCTCCGAGAGCGCCGCGCGGGCCTTGGCAAGCGCCGCCTGCCCCTCGGCATTGGCCTCTGCCTCGAGCGCCTGCTGGGTCATCTGCTCGACTTCGAGCCGCTGCTGGGCGATGGCGTCGCGCAGCAGGTTCAGCTCGTTCTCGTAGGCGGCCATCGCCTCGGGCGAGACCGATTCCTCGACCGGCTTGCGCTCGAGCGCGTCGATGCGCCCCGCGAGCTCGTCGAGCCGGCCCGAGAGGCCGTCGAAATTGCCCGAGGCGGTGTCGATCTGGCCCTGAAGCTCGCCGACCGAGCCTTCGAGCCCCGAAAGGTCGATGCCGTTGGCGGTGTCGGTCGCGGTCTTCACCTCGTCCGCCAGCGCGTCGATGCGGGCGGTCTGCTCGGAAAGCGCGGCGGTGGTTTCTTCCTGGAACGTGTCCCCGCCCCCGGCGAACGGCCAGCCGCCGTTCTGGTAGGCGGCGGCACCGTAGCCCAGCGCCGCGGCGATCACGCCGCCGATCAGGGCCGAGCCGAAGCCGCCCTTGCGCTCGACGACGCGTTCCTGGACCACGGGGGCCGGTGCCACGGCGGGTTCGGGCGCGCGGGTCCCGGGCGTGTCTTCGGCGGGGGTCTCGGTTGCATCGGGGCCGGCGACAGTCGCCTCCTCGCTCAGCAGCGTCGCCTCGCCGGCGGAATGGATGCGGTCATCGTCGTAGAGCCCGGAAGCGTCGGTCGCGGCGGCATCGTCGGAGATCGTGTCGTCCCCGGTCACCGTCTCGTCCCCCGGCACGACACTATCGTCGCCGGTCACCGTGTCGTCACCGATGGCAACCGTGTCAGCGTCTGCGGTCAGCGTCTCGTCACCGATGGTGTCGGCCCCGTCGGGGAGCGTCTCGTCGCCCGCGGACACCGTGTCGAGCCCCTCGGCCACGACGGTGTCCTCGCCCGGCCCGGAGGTCTCGGCCTCGTCCCCGGTGACGTTCTTCGCGTCCTCGTCCTCGGTCACCACCGTGCCGGATGCGGTCTCCGGCGTCAGCTCGGTCTCGGGAGACTTCGCCGCATCGACCTCGGCGTTGTCCTCGGTGCCGTCCACTGGCTTTTTCTCGTCGGCCACGCTCCACCCTTTCAAATTCGTTCGTGCGGCACGTTACCCGTGCCTGTCTAACCTTTCACAGACCCGTGACCCTTAACAAGCGCCCCGCAGTCTTTCAGTAAACCAATCACAGCCGAACGCATATGGGCCGCATCCGGATGCTTCGGAATTTCGAGTCGACTCACATATAGCCCGCCCAGCGCCGCGGCCACATCCCCGCTCATCGCTGCGACGAAAAGCGGCGCGCGTCCCTGGATCGCCTGCGCAAACTGGGCTGCGCTGCGCGGAGAGAAAAGCGGAACGATCACGGGCGCATCGCCATCGAGCACCGCTTTCGCCGCGGCGCTCAATTCCTGTGCAGGCTGATCGTAGAGCTCGGCCTCGCGGGTCGGGATGCCCGCCGCGGTGAGCCGCGCCGCGACATCGCCCTTGCCGTGCCGTCCGCGCAGGTGCAGCAGCGGCCCCGCCGGCGCCTCGCGCGTGATGAGTTCAACCAGCGCGTCGGCATTGCCCCGGGCGCTGCGGGGCGAGAACCCTTCCGCTCGCGCCGCCGCCGCCGTGGCGTCGCCCACCGTGTAGCAGAGCGGCAGCACCGCGCCGCCGAGCGCCCGGTACGAGGACACGCCATTGGCCGAGGTGAAGATCACGCCGCGGATGTCCGACATCTCGGGCAGCGGGCCATTCACGGAAATCCGGATCAGCGGGCTGACGATGACGCGGGTCCCGGTCAGCCCCTCGGCCTCGAGGTCCGACACGAACCGCCGCGACGCCGCGTCGGGACGGGTCAGAAGCAGGACGGGGTCGGGCTGGGCCATGGGCGGTCTGGCATTGTGAGGCGAATACGCAGGTGGTAGCTGCATGGGAAGGGCTTTGCAATGGACGCGGACATGCCGGACAAGATCCTCCTCGGGCTGGAAAGCAGTTGCGACGACACCGCCGCGGCGGTGCTGCGTGGCCGCGAGATCCTGTCCTCGGTAGTGATGGGCCAGACCGAGCTGCACGCGGCCTTCGGCGGCGTCGTCCCCGAGATCGCCGCCCGTGCCCACGCGGAAAAGCTGGATCTGGCGGTGGAGCAGTCGGTGGCGCAGGCCGGGATTTCCCTGCACGACGTCGACGCGGTGGCGGTGACCGCCGGGCCCGGGCTGATCGGGGGCGTGCTCTCGGGCGTGATGATGGCCAAGGGGCTCGCGGCGGGGCTGGGCAAGCCGCTGGTGGGGGTGAATCACCTCGCCGGCCACGCGCTGACGCCGCGGCTGACCGACGGGCTCAGCTATCCCTACCTGATGCTTCTGGTCTCGGGCGGGCATTGCCAGTTCCTCATCGTGCGCGGCGCGCAGGATTTCACCCGGCTCGGCGGCACCATCGACGACGCCCCGGGCGAGGCCTTCGACAAGACCGCGCGGCTGCTCGGCCTGCCGCAGCCCGGCGGCCCCTCGGTCGAGGCCACGGCGGTGGGCGCCGACGAGCGCCGCTTCGCCTTCCCGCGCCCGCTGCTCGACCGCGAGGGCTGCGACCTCAGCTTCTCCGGCCTCAAGACGGCGCTGCTGCGCCTGCGCGACCGGCTGGTCGAGGCGCAGGGCGGGCTGCACGAGGCCGACCGCGCCGATCTCTGCGCCGGGTTCCAGGCGGCGGTGCGTGACGTGCTGCGCGAAAAGACCCGCCGCGCGCTGGCGCTCTACCTTGCCGAAGCGCCCGCCGAGCCCGCCTTTGCCATCGCCGGCGGCGTCGCCGCGAACCAGGCGATCCGGGCGGCGCTCGAGACGCTCTGCGCCGAGCATGGCGTGCGCTTCACCGCGCCGCCGCTGCGGCTCTGCACCGACAACGCAGCGATGATCGCCTATGCCGGATCCGAGCTTCTGGCCGCGGGCGAGACCTCGGACATGGCGCTTTCGGCGCGGCCGCGCTGGCCGCTCGACCGCAGCGCAGCCCCCCTGCTGGGCTCGGGCAAGAAAGGCGCCAAGGCATGAGCGTCGCGGTGCTCGGGGCCGGTGCCTTCGGCACCGCGCTGGCGCTGAGCCTGAGCCGCGAGGGTCACGCCCCGCGCATCTGGGCCCGCGACGCGGCCACCGTCGACGCGATCAACCACGCGCACCGCGCCCCGCGCCTGCCCGCGATCACCCTGCCCGACACGATCACCGCGAGCACCGACATCGACGCGGTGGCGCAGGCCGAAACCCTGCTACTGGCGGTGCCGATGCAGTCGCTGCACGAGCTGCTGTCGCGCATCGCCGCGCCGCTCGCCGGGCAGCGGCTGGTGGCCTGCTGCAAGGGCGTCGATCTGGCCGAGCTGACCGGGCCCACCGGCGTCATCGCCCATGCCAAGCCCGAGGCCATCCCCGCGATCCTCACCGGACCCAGTTTTGCCGACGACATCGCCCGCAACCTGCCCACCGCGCTCACGCTCGCCTGCCGGGACGAGGCCGCGGGCGAGGCGCTGCAGCACGAGCTCTCCACCGGGGCGCTGCGGCTCTACCGCACCACCGACACCACCGGGGCCGAGCTGGGCGGCGCGCTGAAGAACGTCATCGCCATCGCCTGCGGCGCCTGCATCGGCGAGGGCATGGGCGACAGCGCCCGCGCCGCGCTGATGACCCGCGGTTTCGCCGAGATGACCCGCCTCGCGACCCGGCTCGGCGCCCGGCCCGAGACACTGGCGGGGCTCTGCGGCCTTGGCGACCTTGCGCTTACCTGCACCTCGGAGCTGTCGCGCAACTACCGCTTCGGCCTTGCGCTCGGCCGGGGCGAGAGCTTTGACGCCCATCTCACCGTCGAGGGCGTGAAGACCGCCGAAGCTGTCACCCGCCTTGCGGCCAAGCTGGGCGTCGACCTGCCGATCTGCGCGATGGTGCACGAGGTGTCGACCGGCGGCACCAGCGTCACCGAGGCCATCCGTTACCTGCTCAACCGACCATTGAAGGAAGAATGACATGCTGATCGCCCTCATCGCCAAGGACAAGAAAGGCGCCCTGCAGACCCGCAAGGACAACCGCGAGGCGCATCTCGCCTACATCGATTCGACCGGCGTCGTGACGCAGGCGGGTCCGCTGCTGGATGACGCCGGCGACATGTCGGGCAGCCTCGTGATCCTCGACGTCGCCGACATGAGCGCGGCGCAGGACTGGGCCGCCAACGATCCCTACGCCAAGGCCGGGCTCTTCGAGAGCGTCGAGCTGGTGGCGTGGAAGAAGGTGATCTGATGAAATACTGGCTCTTCAAGTCAGAGCCCTCGACCTGGTCCTGGGAGGATCAGGTCGCCAAGGGCGACGCGGGCGAGGAGTGGACCGGCGTCCGCAACTACCAGGCCCGCAACTTCATGCGCGAGATGGCGCTCGGCGACCGCGGCTTCTTCTACCATTCCCTCAAAGAGAAGGCGATCGTGGGCGCGGTCGAGGTCAGCGCCGAGTCGCACCCCGACAGCTCGACCGACGATGACCGCTGGGAGTGCGTCGACATCCGCGCGCTGGCCCCGGCCCGCACCCCGGTCACCCTCGACGACATCAAGGCCGACCCGCGCCTCTCGGACATGGTGCTGGTGAAGAACTCGCGCCTGTCGGTGCAGCCGGTGACCGAGGACGAATGGCACGCGATCTGTGCCATGGCCGGGATCGAGCTCTAGGCGCACCCGTGCCGATCTGGCAGAGTTTCGGTGTCTGACACGTCTGAACGGGAGGTTTCGGCGATGGGACTGTTGGCGGTGATCGTGGCGGCGGCGGCCGGGTGGATCCTGGGCGCTGTGTGGTACATGACCCTTTCGAAGGCGTGGCTGGCGGCCACCGGCATCGAATGCGACGAGACCGGCAAGCCCAAGGGCGGCAGCCCCCTGCCCTTCGTCCTTTCCGCCGTGGCGATGCTGCTGGTCGCGGGCATGATGCGCCACATCTTCGGCATGGTCGGCATCGTCTCGCCGGGCGCGGGCCTCGTGGCGGGGCTGGGCATCGGGCTCTTCTTCATCTCGCCGTGGATCATGATCAACAACGCCTACGAGATGCGCCCCTTCCGGCTGACTCTGATCAACGGCGGCTACGCCACCTTCGGCTGCGCGCTGATGGGGCTGGTGCTGACGCTGTTCCAGGGCTGAATTGCTGGGCTGAAGTATGGGACTAAAAGAGCCGCGGCGCGTCGTTGGCAGGCCGTTGAAGAACGGCCTTGGGCGGCCATTGCCGTCGACGTCCCCCGACCGACCACCGCAGTCGCGGACCAAGCTGAGAACCCCACCGCCAAACGGCGAAACGGGGTCCGGTCAGAGAGGCCGAACCCCGCTCTCACCCCACCCATGCTCCCACATGTGATCGGTTCGATCCGGTTCCGGCCTTCTGGCCACCCCCCGGTTCTACACGACTCCACCCCTCCGGAGCAAAGGCGAACTGTCTAAAACCCTGATGGAAAACGGCAACGCCCGGTTAAGACCCGGGCGCCGCGCGCGGTGGATGGATCAGGCGTAGGCGCCTTCCTTCCCGAAGTGCTTCACCAGCAGGTAGTAGACCACGGCGCGGTACTTGTTGCGCTCGGACCGGCCGTAGGTCTCGATCACCGAGTTGATCGCATCCATCAGCTCGGGCCCGTCCGGCAGGCCCAGCTTGCGCATCAGGAAGTTGGTCTTCACCGTCTCGAGCTCGCCCTCCTGCGTGGCGGCGACGGTCGAGGCGTCGTCGTTGTAGATCGCCGGACCGCAGCCGATGGTGACCTTGGTCAGCAGGTCCATGTCTGGCTCCATCCCGCATTTCCCGCGCAGATCGTCAGCGTATTTCGCGATCAGCTCGTCTCGTTTGCCCATGGTGTCTCCTCCCGTTCCTGGCGGATGTCCCGCCCCAGAGTCGCGGATCCGGTGCCGCGAACGGCCCCAGCTTATCGCCATGGACGCAGAGAAAAAGACTTTTGCGCTCCCGCAATTCCGCAATTCACGGCGAAATTCCGCGAGAATCTCACAATTTCAGGTTGATATGAAAAAATCTCGTGACAGCTGCAGCACCCCTCGCCCAGCATTGTCGCATCCGTGACGCACCGATTTCGCGCCGCGGGCTGGCGGATTAAAGACAAAAAGGGACAGTCGCAATGAGTTCAGAAACCTTCGTCGTCGCCTATGAGGGCGACCCAGACGACCCCAACGTGCTCGACTACGCGATCCATCGCGCCAAGGCCGAAGGGGCCAGGCTGCTGCTGATCCACGTGCTCGAATGGTCGCCCTACTCCTTCCTCACCCCGCAGGAACTGGAAGAGCGTCACGGCCGGCGCAAGCAGGAACTCGCCCGCGCCAACGAGGTCGTCATGGCCCCTGCACTGGCGAAATGCGAGGCCGCCGGCGTCCCGGCGGACGGCAAGATCCGCTACGGTCAGGTCGTCGAGCTGATCCTGGAAGAGACCAAGACCGCCGGAGCGACGGTGATCTTCGTGGGCCGGTCGGGCTCGAACTCCATGGCGGCACGGGTCTTCGGCTCGGTCCCTTTGGGGCTCGCGCAGGTCGCCCCCGTCCCCACAGTCATCGTGCCCTGAGCCAAGGAGACACCGGAATGTTTGACAGAAAAGCCTTTCCCCTCGCCGCCGGCTTCGCGCTCTCGGGTGCCGCCGCGCAGGCCCAGACCATCGACGAGACCATCAATTCGGTTGTCGGCGCCGCCACCGGCCCCTTCGTCAGCTTCATCTTCTCGCCCTTTCCCGGCACCTCGTTCCCGTGGATCGTGCTCTGGCTGGTGATCGCGGCGACGATCTTCACCATCTACTTCGCCTTCGTGCAGTTCCGCTCGTTCCCGCATTCCATCGCGCTGGTGTCGGGCAAGTACTCCGACCCCAACGACGCGGGCGAGGTCAGCCACTTCCAGGCCCTCGCCACGGCGCTTTCCGGCACCGTGGGCCTCGGCAACATCGCGGGCGTCGCGGTGGCGGTCTCCATCGGCGGCCCCGGCGCCACCTTCTGGATGATCCTCGCGGGCCTCATGGGCATGGCCTCGAAATTCACCGAATGCACCCTCGGCGTGAAGTTCCGCAACGAGTACCCTGACGGCACCGTTTCGGGCGGTCCGATGTACTACCTGTCCAAGGGCATGGCGGTGCGCGGCTTCGGCGGGCTGGGCAAGGGGCTGGCGATTCTCTTCGCGATCTTCTGTGTGCTGGGCTCGCTCGGCGGCGGCAACATGTTCCAGGCCAACCAGGCCCATGCGCAGATCGTCAACATCGTCGGCGACTACCCGGGCTGGATCACCGGCGTGATCTTCGCGGCCATCGTCTTTGCCGTCATCGTCGGGGGCCTCAAGTCCATCGCGCAGGTGACCGAGAAGATCGTGCCTTTCATGGGCGTGCTCTACGTCGGCACCGCGCTGATCGTGCTGCTGATCAACTACGACAGGATCGGCTGGGCCTTCGGTGAGGTCTTCGACGGCGCCTTCACCGGCGCGGGTGTCGCGGGCGGGTTCGTCGGCGCGCTGATCCAGGGCTTCAAGCGCGCCGCCTTCTCGAACGAGGCGGGCGTGGGCTCGGCCGCCATCGCGCACTCGGCGGTGAAGACCAAGGAGCCGATCACCGAAGGCTTCGTGTCGCTGCTCGAACCCTTCATCGACACCGTCGTGATCTGCACCATGACCGCGCTCGTGATCATCATCACCGGCGTGCTGCAGGTCGATCCCGAGACCGGCAACTACCTCTGGAACGCCGAGCTCGGCCGGGTCGAGACCGTGGGCGACGTCTCGGGGGTGGCGCTGACCTCGGCCGCCTTCGGCTCGGCGCTGAGCTGGTTCCCCTACATCCTCGCGATCGCGGTGATCCTCTTCGCCTTCTCCACGATGATCTCCTGGAGCTACTACGGCCTCAAGGCGTGGACCTACATGTTCGGCGAGGGCAAGGCGCAGGAACTGTCCTTCAAGATCCTGTTCTGCGTCTTCGTCGTGATCGGCGCGGCGATGAACCTCGGCCCGGTGATCGATTTCTCCGACGCCGCGATCTTCGCGATGGCGCTGGTGAACATTTTCGGGCTCTACTTCCTGATGCCGATCGTGAAGGCCGAGCTGAACAGCTACAACGCGCGGCTCAAATCGGGAGAGATCAAGCGCTTCGCCTGACCGGAGCGCACCGGCGGGAGGCGTCCGCGCCTCCTGCCATTCAGGGGGGAGAAACGACATGGACTGCACGGATGCGGCCACGCAATACAGCATGGTCTTCAGCGCCTACGAGAGCTTCAACGGCTACTCGCTGACCCTCAAGGGCTGGTCGGTCACGGTGGCGCTTGCGGGGATGCTGGCGGCCTACAGCAACTCGGTGACAAGGAACGGCCGCATCGCGCTGGTGCTCGCGACCCTCAGCACCGTCCCCTTCTGGTGGATCGACGCGCTCTTCAAGTCCTGGCAGCAGGGCTACGAGCGCGTGCTGCAAAGCCTCGAGTCCAGCTGCGAGGCCATCTTGCCGGTGATGGGGCTGTGGACCGAGATGCACGTCTCGAACTGGGACGGGCTGATGGCGGATCTGCAGGCGTGGTTCGGCCAGCCCGAGGGCGCGGGTCCGTTCCTGATGCTGCTCTATCCCGGCGTCTTCCTGCCCCACGCGCTGATCCTGGTGGCGGGGCTGATCCTCGCCATCGGCTTCCCGCCCCGCACCGAGGCCGAGGCACCACCCAGGCGCAAGACCCTGCGCTGACG
>Ga0208328_1000972_pt1 | contig 11231 bp, 8 predicted proteins | sample DeeseametaMP2633_FD_184170 | JGI IMG/M metagenome (GOLD analysis project Ga0208328, IMG submission 184170) | Marine microbial communities from the Deep Atlantic Ocean - MP2633 (SPAdes) | ecosystem: Environmental > Aquatic > Marine > Unclassified | place: Northeast of Antigua and Barbuda, North... | reverse complement strand
GCTCAGTCACTTCCATGATGCGGGCATAGCGGTCTTCCTTGACGGATTCCGGCACCGGATCAGGCAGATTGTTGGCCTGTGCACCATCGACCGGTTCGAAGCGGAATGCGCCGACACGGTCCAGTTGAGCCTCTTCCAGCCAGTCGAGCAGGTACTGGAAATCCTCTTCGGTTTCTCCGGGGAAGCCGACGACAAAGCTAGAACGAATAGCGATTTCAGGACAAATTTCCCGCCAGCCCTTCAAGCGTTCCAGCACCTTCGCCTCATTGGCAGGACGCTTCATTGCACGAAGGACCTTGGGGCTCGCATGTTGAAAGGGTATGTCGAGATACGGCGTCAGCAACCCTTCGGCCATGAGCGGAATGACCGCATCTACATGGGGGTAGGGGTACACGTAATGCAGCCGCACCCACGGAGGGGTGCCGCCGCCAACGTCGAGCTGTCCCAGTTCCCGCGCAAGATCGGTCATATGCGCACGAACATGACGACCCTTCCAGCTGCGGGTTTCGTGGCGTGTGTCGACACCGTAGGCGCTGGTATCCTGACTGATGACCAGCAGTTCCTTCGTTCCTGCGGCAACCAGCTTTTCCGCCTCGCGCAGTACCGCATCGATCCTGCGGCTGGCGAGCTTGCCGCGCAGATCCGGAATGATGCAGAAGGCGCAGGAGTGGTTGCAGCCTTCGGAGATCTTCAGATAGCTGTAATGGCGCGGCGTCAGTTTGATATCCGGCTGGGGGATCAGGTCGACATACGGACCTTGGGAGGGCGGGGCATAGGTATGGACCGCGTCCACCACCTGTTCGTACTGATGCGCACCTGTCACGGCGAGGACCTGCGGATGGGCAGCGCGGATGGCGTCGGCCTCCTCGCCCATGCAGCCGGTCACGATCACACGACCATTTTCCGCGATTGCTTCGCCGATGGCAGCAAGGCTTTCTTCCTTGGCCGAATCGAGGAAGCCGCATGTATTTACAAGGACCACATCGGCACCGGCGTAATCCGGGCTCATCGCATAGCCATCCGCGCGTAGACGGGTTAGAATGCGTTCGCTGTCGACCAGCGCTTTCGGGCAGCCGAGGGAAACCATACCGACCTTCTTCTGGTCGGGGATCGGGGTGGTAGTGGTGGTCATGATTGCGCGCGCCTCTACACCTCTATGCGCCATTGCGCTAGCGTCGTGCGTATTGCGCATTAGCGGAAGGATGGGAAATGGGCGAAATCAACTGGTTGGCGGTGGTGCTCGGTGCCGTGGCGTTCTTTCTGGTCGGCGTCATCTGGTATGGAATGGTGTTCGGAAAGGCTTGGCAGAAAGCGGCAGGCCTTTCCGATGAACAGTTAAAGCGCGGCAACATGGGCCTGATTTTCGGTCTCGCCTTCATCGCTGAACTGATGATCGCACTGACACTTGGACATTCGATTGCGCGTAGCGGGGCGAGTGATCGTGCTGTGATGATGATGGCCGTTGGCTTCGGCGCCACAATCATGGTGCCGGCGATCGGCATCAACTATCTTTTTATGCGCAAAACGCTGACGCTCTTTCTTATCGATGCCGGGCACTTCATTGTCGGCATGGCAGCGATGGGCGGAGTTTTTCTGCTGTTTCGTTAGCCTATGCGTCGATCAGATCGTCGCGATCCCGCCCATCGCCATTGGTTTCGCCATTCGGCGTGGGTATGATTTCCACCACGACATCGCCGCTCTGAAGAGTTTGGCATTCGTCTTCCCAGAAACCGAGCGCCCGGCCGTTGCGATAAACGCGCAAGCCGCGGCCGCCTGTTTTTAGTTCGCTGATGGCCAAGCCGCACTCTTCATCGGTAATCCGGCGCTCGACAAGCTGCACGCGGCCCGAAACGCTGGCGAGGTCGGCAAGATATTCAGCGATATGTTCGCCCTTTGCGCTTCCGGCGAGGAGCAGCCCGGTAAAACGAACGGGGTTGATCACATTGTTTGCGCCAGCCTGCCTGGCCAGGGATTCGTTATCGTCCGCCCGCACAACCGCGCTGATCGGCACATGCGGCGCAAGGGCGCGCACGGTCAATGTAATCAGGATCGTCGTATCATCGCGACCTGCGGATACCAGAACGTTCTGAGCTTCGCTGATGCGGACGGCTTTCAGCGTCTGATCGCGCGTCGCATCGGCGGCCATGATGTTGCAGCCCAGGGCTTCGGCCTCGTGAAGCCTTTCCTCACTTGGATCGATAACGACGATGCAGGACGGGTCGGTTCCACGCTCGATCAGTTCACCGACCGCTTCGGAACCGGAAATGCCGTAGCCGAGCACCACGATGTGGTTGGAAAGCTGTTCCTGAATGCGGGCCATGCGCCATTTCTCCCAGCTGCGCTTGATGATGAAATTGTAGGCCGTACCCACAAAAATGAAGAAAACCGCGAAGCGAATTGGCGTGACGATCACCGCCTCGACCAGCCGCGCGCGATCCGAAATGGGGGCGATGTCGCCAAAACCGGTCGTGGTAATGGAGATCATCGTGAAATAGATGACGTCGAGAAAGCTTACCTCGCCGTCGAGATTGTCGACCAGCCCTTCACGGTCCCACCAGTGGATCATGACGACCACGAAGATGAGGAACAGCGCGAGACCGAGGCGGATACCAAGGTCCCCCCACACCGGTATCTTTAACGCGCGCCTTAGCGGCTGAAAGCGCGGACCGCGATAGGTGCGCACCGTGGTGCTGGCGGCAATCCGGTCGACCTGCTTATTGCTGCTCATGCTTACGCTAGGTGGGCGGGGAACGGTGCAAGGTCAACATAATCGCGCTTAGGAAGTAAAACGGTCTGCGAGCGCGCCGAGCGACGAGTGGTGGGTCAGGTCCAGCTGGAGTGGGGTGACCGAAATGTAACCTTCGTCGATCGCCTCCAGATCAGTGCCATGATCCAGCGTGTGTTCGATCGCTTCCAGGCCAAACCAGTAGTATTTGAACCCTCGGGGGTCGCGGCCCTCGACTACGGTCCCGCGCGAATAGTCATGGAACCCTTGCCGAACTGCGCGGATACCTTTGACTTCCGCTGGGGGAAGGGGTGGGAAGTTGACATTGACGAGTGTGCGCTGCGGCAGCGGTGTGTCGAGCAGCGGCGCCAGCACCTTGGCACCCCATTCGATGGCGGCGCTGAACGGGACGTCCGCGCCCATGCCTTCCTTCGCATAAACCTGACTGAGCGCGATTGAGCGGATGCCGGCTAGTGCTCCTTCAATCGCGGCCGAGACAGTGCCGGAATAGGTGATGTCGTCAGCCAGATTGGCACCGCGATTGACCCCTGACAAAATCACATCAGGTTGTGCGTCCATGACCTTGCGCATACCCATGGTCACTGCGTCGGTGGGTGTCCCAGTCACGGAAAAGCGGCGATCGTCGTGCTTGCGGAGCCGCACGGGGCGCGCGAGCGTAAGGGCGTGTCCCATACCCGACTGTTCTTCATCCGGGGCGCAGACCCAGATATCGTCGCTGAACTGGCGTGCGATGCCTTCCAGAACCTTGAGGCCAGGAGCGTGAATGCCATCATCATTGGTAAGGAGGATACGCATCAGGACACGGCCTCCAGCCTGTCTACTCCGCCCATATAGGGCGTGAGCGCATCCGGCACGGTAACGCTGCCATCGGCGTTCTGGTAATTTTCCATCACAGCGACCAAGGTGCGCCCGACTGCGAGGCCCGAGCCGTTGAGAGTGTGAACGAAAGCGGTCTTCTTTTCACCTTCCGGGCGATAGCGTGCGTTCATGCGGCGAGCCTGGAAATCTCCCGTATTCGAGCACGAGGAGATCTCGCGCCAGGCGCCCTGGCCAGGCAGCCAGACTTCCAGATCATATGTCTTTCTCGCGCCGAAACCCATGTCGCCGGTGCACAACAGTACGCGACGGTATGGCAGATCAAGCGTTTGAAGTAGCTGTTCGGCACACTCTGTCATACGCTCGTGTTCGGCAGCGCTGTCTTCAGGGCGGCAGATACTGACCATCTCCACCTTTTCGAACTGATGCTGGCGGATGAAGCCGCGCGTATCGCGGCCCGCGGCGCCTGCTTCCGAGCGGAAGCACAAGGTGTGCGCTGTCAAGCGGATCGGTTGGGTGAGGTCGGGCAGGATTTCACCCGCAACGGAAGCCGTCAGCGAAACTTCCGACGTCGGTATCAGCCAGCGGTCGTCGGTCGTGCGGAAGCTGTCTTCGGCAAACTTCGGCAATTTGTCGGCGCCATACATGGCGTCGTCATTGACCAGGACCGGCGGGTTGCACTCGGTATAGCCGTTCTTGCGGGTCTGCGTATCCAGCATGAACTGCGCCAGCGCGCGGTGGAGCCGCGCCATGTCGCCGCGCAGGAAAGTGAAGCGGGCGCCCGACAGCTTGGCCCCGGTTTCGAAGTCCATACCCAGCGCAGGGCCGAGATCGGCATGTTCCTTCGGTTCGAAATCGAATGCGCGCTTTTTGCCCCATTGATGGACTTCGACATTGTCAGCCTCGTCCTTCCCATCGGGCACGTCGTCGGCGGGAAGGTTGGGAAGCGTGGCGAGCAGATCGTCGAGTTCGCTGCTGGCGGCACTGGCGGCATCTTCCCATTGCGGCATGCTGGCCTTGATGTCGGCAACTTCGGCCTTGAGCGCTTCGGCCTTGTCCTTGTCGCCCTGGCTCATGGCCTGTCCGATCGCCTTGGAGGCATCATTTCGGCGGCTCTGCGCCTGCTGGACCTTGGTGCTCGCTTCGCGCTTTTTCGCGTCGAGGGCGATAATGCGATCCGCCACAGGATCGGCGCCGCGACGTGCAAGAGCGGCGTCGAAAGCTTGCGGATTGGCTCTGATATAGGCGATGTCGTGCATGGTCGCGGCCTATGCCTTTTCGTACCATGATTGGCCAGCCACTTCCCGCGTGGCCCCCCTTTTGCGGGCACGACTTGTCGAAGAATACGTTGAGGGGCACCTACCACAGTTCGAGAGGCCCCACCTTGATCGACCAGCCAATCCAGCCGCCGCGACGTACGCATTTCATCGACTTGGCGGATGGCGTGATAAGAGCGGGTCGCAAGCTAGGGGCGATAGATCCCGCCCAACTGGATAAGAATGCATTGCTGGACGGTGCGATGCAGGCAACCGGTCTCGATGATTTCGGCGATGATTGGTTCGAGCGGCCCTTCGATGCGCTACTGGACAGCGTGAAGGACGAGGCGCGGCTCAACGCGGCGGGCGATCTGTCAGCGATGAAGCAATTTCACCATATTTTGCGCGATCGGCTGTATGCGCAGATGTGGTTCAAGCGGCACCCTGAAATTCTGGCTCGGCCATTGAGGAACCCGGTTGTGATCGTCGGGCCCATGCGGTCCGGAACGACGCGCCTTCATCGTTTGTTGGCGGGAGACAAACGTTTCGCGCATCTGCGCAGTTTCGAGACGATCAGTCCGGTACCACGTCCGGAGTTCGAACAGGTGCTGGCCGGAGAAAAAAAGGATTTCCGCCCGAAGCTGGCCAGCCGGATCATGAAGGTTGCGCGGCTGGCCAATCCGCGCACTCTCTCCATCCATCCCACCGGCCCGTATGAACCTGAAGAGGAACTCGGTCTGCTGGTGGCGAGCATGTGGAGCATGAAGCACGACGCCCAGTGGCACGTGCCCTCCTATGCGCAGTGGTGCGAAGACGAAGACCCGGTCCCCGCATATCGTCACATGGCGAACCTTCTGCGTCTGATCGGCTGGTCACAGCAGGAAAGTTCCCTGCGCCCGTGGATCCTGAAAACGCCGCAGCATATGCTCGACCTGCCAGCCTTGCTCGAAGTGTTTCCCGATGCACGGTTGATATTCACTCATCGCGATCCGAAGCAGTTCGTGGCCAGCGCAGCCTCGCTGGCCTGGAATCAGCAGATCATTTATTCGGATCACTGCGACGCTGCGCGTACGGGCCGGGAATGGTTGGGCAAGACCGCCACCATGATCGAACGGATGCGATCTTCGCGCGACCTGATTCCGGCCAACCGCATGATCGACATCCAGTACGAGGATATGGAAAGCGACTGGCGCGGAACGATGGAACGTGTCTACCGCTTCCTCGGACTCGATATGGCGCCGGCAATCCCCGCCATGCAGCGCTATCTCGACCGTTCGGCGAGGCTCAAGCGCCGACCGCACCGCTACAGTCTGGAGCAATTCGGGCTAAGGGAACAAGAGGTGAGTGAACGGTTCGCCGATTATACCGAGACTTATGGTATTCCGACTGGCACGCCGATTAGCGATGCGAAGCGTCTTCGGTCAGGCGCATGACGAAAGGGGCGGAGCAATCGCTCCACCCCTTGCATTTACATCCCGCTGAATTCTCGTGTGGTCAGAATTTGACCTGTCCAGTCACGAATACGCGGCGCGGATCGCCGTAGAAGGCAGTCAGGTTCCCCTCCAGCCCAAGGACGGATCCGGTGACGAAATCGTATCCGGACACGATGTAGCGCTGATCGAAGAGGTTTTTCCCATGGATCCCGATGGACCAGCGATCACTGTCGTCGGTGTAGACGATGCTGGCATCGACCAATGCATAACCATCCTGGTCAAGCGGCCCGGGCAGTTCGAACTGGCTCGCGTCTGAGCGCAGCGAGACCGAACCGAGGAAATCCACGATCCCGCTGGCCACGGGAATGCCCAGATCGAACCCGGTATTTACGGTCACATCGGGGGTGTTCTGGAATACGCGCTGATCCGCAACGTCATTGCCGAGAGCGTCGATGAATGTGTTGTATTTGGCATCCAGCACGCCCAGCGCCCAGTTGAAGGTCAGGCGGCTGCCGGGTCCGGCAAAATTGCGGCCGACAACGGCCCGCCCTTCGAATTCGACGCCGTTGACGTCCGCATCGCCCGCATTGGATGTGATGCCCACGAAGCTGTCGCTGATGCCATCGCCGTTGCTGTCGACGCCGACCGAGCCGGGGATCTGAACGTCGGTGTAATCGCCCTTGAAAGCGGCCAGGCTGATGAACAGACTGTCGTCGAGCAGGGAGGCTTTCCAGCCGATTTCGTAGCTGTCGACCGTTTCGGGCGCGAAGCTGAGAAATTCATACTGGTCCGCATAGTCGATATCGCCATCGCCATCGAGGTCCGGCGCCTGGCTGGTCTGGCCGCGCGGATCGAAACCGCCGCCCTTGAAGCCTTTCGAATAGGTGGCGTAGAAAGTGTGATTAGCGTTCGGTTTGAAAGAGAGCGAGGCGCGCGGGGTGAATTCCTTGAACGTAGCACTGCCGTTGAAGTCGCTCGTGACAGCGATCGGGACCGCGTCAGTGGGCGGGAAGAGATCGGAATACCCGCCGACGAATGTGGTGCGCAGGATGCGACTGGTCCGCTTGTCCCATGTATATCGGCCTCCGACCGAGAGACTGAACTGATCGGTCAGATCGTAGGTGAAATCGCCGAATATCGACCAGGTCTTGGTATCGACATCACCCAGCGTCTGCGCATTGAGGCCGGGTAGTCCAACCGCCGGAAGAGCGCCTGTCGTGAACAGTGCCACGTCAAATGCAGTGAAGGCATTGGCATCGAGATAGTAGGCACCAAGGACGCCCGACAGGCGATCACCTTCATAAAGGAACTGGAGTTCCTGGCTGAATTGCTTGTTGCGGTAGATGGCGGGCACATCGAGATCGGCCTGGGGCAGGCTGTCGAAATCGATGGGAGTGGTCGAATGATCCTTGCGATAGCCGGTGATCGACTTGACCGTCATGGTGTCATTCAGCTCATACGCGATGGTCAGGCCGCCGCCATAGGCTTCGACCTCCTGATCCACGACATCAAGCCCGGCGCGGGTATCATAGACATCGTCGAGGACGGGCGCGCCGGAAAATGCACCCGGCAGCAGGCGGTGGCCCTGGCGCGGGTCCGAATTGTCTTTCACATAATCGCCAGACAGGCGGATGAAGAGAGGGCCATTGTCGAATTCGATCGTGCCGCGGGCCCCCCAGACATCCTTGTTGTAGTTTTCGACACCTTCCTGAACCAGATTATCACCGAAACCGCCGCGCGACAGCCGGGCACCGCTGACACCCACCTTCAGGCTATCGGACACTGGTGTCGATGCGGTGACGATCAGATCTGCCTGATTATAAGATCCGTAGGTCCCACGGACTTTGATCGCGGTCTCGTCGGGCAGGGCGGCCGTGACGTATTTGATCGCGCCGCCAATCGTGTTGCGGCCGTACAGAGTGCCCTGTGGTCCGCGTAGAACTTCAATCCGCTCGACATCGTAGATATCAAGCACGGCGCCTTGCGGGCGGTTCAGGTAGATGTCGTCGACATAGAGTCCAACTCCGGCTTCGAAGCCAGCCACAGGATCCTGCTGACCGACGCCGCGAATGAATGCGGTCAAGGTTGTATTGGTGCCGCGGCTGACCTCGAGCGTAAGGTTGGGCACTTCCTGCGCTATCTCGGTGATTTCGAGCGTGCCGCTTTTGGTCAGTGCATCGCCGGAAATGGCAGTGATGGAAAGCGGCACGTCCTGAATGCTCTCCTCACGCCGGCGCGCTGTCACCACGATAACGTTATCGTCATCCACGACCGGGGCCGCCTGGCCTGTGTCCGTGGTCTGGGCAGACGCGGGCGCTGCAAGGAACGCGGCGGTTGCGGCGCTGCCAAGCAGGCCCGCAACGAGGAATCTGGTGGTTTTCATAATGTGAATCTCCCTCCCAATATCTTTATATGTTTCCCTGATACTGAAACCTGAACCACCTTTCAAGTTTGTTGTTGCGTCGAGTGGATGGCATCGGTAGCGTCGAGCCATGCGAGGGGGATTGAAATGAAGGCTGAGCAGGGGCCCGACCTGGCCAAGGCGCCCCGTACGGAACGTGGGCGAAAGACGCTGCGCAAACTGCTCGATGCAGCGACGAGGGAGTTCGCAGATCACGGATTTCACGATGCGTCGATCAGCGGCATTACCCGCCGTGCGGGGGTGGCGCTGGGCAGTTTCTACACCTATTTCGATAGCAAGGACGCGATTTTCCGGGCGCTGGTTTCGGACATGAGCGAAGGCGTGGGCCGGGCCGCGCGCCAGGCGCTCTCGCCTTCGATGGGGGCGCTGGAAATCGAACATGCGGCGCTGCACGCGTTTCTTTCCTTCGCGTCGGAGAACAAGGAAATCTACCGCATTATCGACGAGGCGGAATTCGTCGATCCCGACAGCTACCGCGCACATTACGAAACCATCGGCACGCGTATTGAAGAGCGGCTGAAGGCAGGCGACGATAGCGGCGAGTTCATATCCGGTCTCGGCGCGCCGGAAGCCTGGGCGGTTATGGGGATGAACGTATTTCTGGGGTTACGCTATGCGATATGGGCGCGAGAGGGCGACCCGGCTTTCGAAGAAATCGCGCGGCGCGCCAACGATTTGCTGGCGCATGGCATCGCTTCATCCGGGGATTGATCCGCGGAACTCCCGACGGGCCAGACCGTTCAGTGCCCAAAGGAGAAATCGACATGATCGGCAAGATTATCGGAGCAGTCGTCGGCGACAGGGTCGCCAAGCAAACCCGCGGTGTCGGAGGACCGGCAGGTGCTGCGCTCGGTGTAGTGGCCGCCACGGCCATCCGCCGTCTCAGCCTGCCTGCAATGGTGGTACTGGGCGCAGGTGGCTATTTCGCGAAGAAGCATTTCGACAAGCGGAATGCGGAGAACGAAGCAACTAAGCCTCCTGCGACATCGACAGCCCCTCACAAGGCCAAGTCCGCAAAGTCCGCGAAGGTAGCCTGATCGATCGACGACGCGATGCGAAGGCCGTCCCGCCGGGGCGGCCTTTTGCATTTGTAAGGGCGGAAATGGTGGGCGCGGCAAGGATTGAACTTGCGACCCCACCCGTGTGAAGGGTGTGCTCTACCACTGAGCTACGCGCCCGCCCGGAAGAGCGGCTTTAATGGTCGCCGCAGGGCAGGGGCGCGCCTTTAGTGTGCGAATCGATGTGTGGCAAGCCGCCCCTTAGCCGGTCACGGATGCCAGGATCCGCGCAAGCCAGGTTTCCGAGATGGTCGACCGGGGTTGGGTTGCCTTGCTCGGAGGGCAAGCGAGACAATAGGCCTGTGCGCCGCGCGCGCCCAACAGACGATCCCCGTCGGCGGCAATCTGCGAGACGATTGCCGTCTGACCGCGCGCCATGCGGGCGAATACATCACCGCCCATATCGGCATCTTCGCTACCGCCGACCAGCATCTGGCGCAGTAGAGTGTCATAGGTTGAAGGCTGCGTACCGAGATATTGCACGTGCCAGTCGTCACCGAGCTTGGCCTGAGCGGCAGTCCAGGCGAGGGCTTCTTCCATACCGCCATATTCATCCACCAGGCGCAACTGACGTGCCGTGCCGCCGTCCCAGACGCGGCCCTGGCCTACCGCATCGACCTGGTCGCGCGTCATGCCGCGTGCGGCGCCGACGCGGCTGAGGAAGTCTTCGTATCCGTTTTCGATGAAGGCCTGCATCATGGCGTCAGCCTCGGGCGTGAACCCGCCGATGAAGTCCGGCTGGCCCGACAGGGGCGTGGTGCGCACGCCATCGGTCGTCACGCCGATCATGGCAGCGGTTTCTTCGAATGTGGGTACGACCGCAAAGATGCCAATCGAGCCGGTGATGGTTTCGGGTTCTGCAAAGATGCGATCGGCAGGTGTCGATACCCAGTAGCCACCGCTGGCCGCAACATTGGCCATGGACACCGCCACTGGGATCTTGCGCGCCTTCTGACGCAGGATCGCTTCGCGTATGACTTCGCTAGCGAGCACCGACCCCCCGGGGGAATCCACGCGCACGACCAGCCCGGCGAGATCGTCATCGAGCGCTTCGTCCAGAAGGGCTGCGATCCTGTCGCCGCCGGCCACGCCGGGACCCGCATCGCCATCAACGATTTCCCCGGCCACGGTGATCACACCGATCGGCTTGCCCTTGGTCGGCAGGGGGTTATCCGACAGCCACGTCGCAAGCGTCGTGTGGGGATAGGCATTGGGCCCTTCACCCCATTCGTCGTCACCGACCAGTTCGACGACGCGTTTTTCAAAGTCCGCACGACTTCCCAGCTTGTCCACCAATCCCGCTTGCAGCGCTGCCGTCGCGAGATCGCCGCGAGCTGCAGTCACCCATTCGACTGGCTGGGTCGTGACGCGTTCGATGTCGGCGCCGGGACGCGCTTTCTTCATATTGGCGCGGTATTCTTCCCATAGCGTCGCATAGAGCGCGCGGGCATTTTCGCGGGCCGGTTCGGACATGCCGGTGCTGTTGTATGGTTCGACTGC
>Ga0208328_1000971_pt1 | contig 11233 bp, 8 predicted proteins | sample DeeseametaMP2633_FD_184170 | JGI IMG/M metagenome (GOLD analysis project Ga0208328, IMG submission 184170) | Marine microbial communities from the Deep Atlantic Ocean - MP2633 (SPAdes) | ecosystem: Environmental > Aquatic > Marine > Unclassified | place: Northeast of Antigua and Barbuda, North... | reverse complement strand
GTGGGCGGGTAGTAGAGATCGGCCAGCCGGTTCGCCAACCGAGATATCCAGTGCGTCATGTGGCCATGATTTCGGGCAACTGGCTTGTCTATCAATAGCCAGTTGAGCAATACTGGCCCCAATGACTGGCTCAGTGACGGCGCGAAAGCTCGATGTGGATCCTTTAGTCCGCGAACTGGGGAACTGGCGGACGGCCAATCGGAGCGGTCCGGCCTATCACGGCCTCGCCGACGCCATCCGGCTGCTGATCGTCGACGGCCGGGTGCCGGTCGGCGCCCGACTCCCCAGCGAGCGAGCACTGGCCGATGCCCTGCGTGTCTCGCGTACGACCGTCACCGCCGCCTACACGCAACTGCGCGACGACGGCTATCTCAACGCGCGCCGCGGCGCCCGCAGCACCACAGCCCTGCCGGTCTCCCCCGCTGCACCGGCCGGTCCCGCGCCGGCGACGGCGAACCTGGCCGCCGCCACCTTCGCCGCGCCGGCCACCGTGGTGGCACGAGCGTTCGCCGAGGCCGCCGAGCAGGTGAGCCCGTACCTGCACGACATCGGAATCGAACTGCTCGGCGTACCCCCGCTGCGTGTCGCGATCGCCGAACGTTACTGCGCCCGTGGACTTCCCACTGATCCGGACGAGATCATGGTGACCACCGGCGCCCTGCACGCCATCAATCTGATCCTGGCCGCCTTCACCCAGCCCGAGGATCGGGTGCTCGTCGAGCAACCCACCTACCACGGTGCGTTGTCGGCGATCGCCAACCGCGGTCTGCGTCCGGTGCCGGTGGCGATGACAGCCGACGGTTGGGAACTCGACGCTGTCGAGGCCGCCGTCCGGCAACTGGCACCGGATCTGGCCTACCTGATTCCGGACAACCAGAACCCGACGGGGATGACGCTGCCGGAACCCGGCCGGAGAAGGTTGGCGCACATCATCAGCGAGACGCGCACCCGCACCATCATCGACGAGACCATCACCGACATGTGGCTCGACGAGCAGGTGCCGCCGCCGTTCGGCACCACGATGACCCAACGCCGGGATCTGCTGCTGACCGTGGGCTCGATGTCCAAGTCGTTCTGGGGCGGTCTGCGGATCGGCTGGATCAGGGCCGAACGCAGCGTGCTGCCGACGATCGCAGCGCTGCGACCCGCCATCGACATGGGTACCGCGATCGTGGAACAGCTCGCGGCGGCAAGGCTTTTGGCCGACGAAGCCGAGGTGCTGCCGGAACGCCGGGAGATCCTGCGGGCCCGCCGGGCACTGCTGCTCGATCTGCTGGCCCAGCATCTGCCCGACTGGCAGCCCGCCCCCGGCAAGGGCGGCATGTCGGTGTGGGTGCGGCTGCCGGCGCCGATGAGTTCAGCGGTCTCGGCGGCCGCGTCGCGGATCGGACTGGAGATCCCGCCCGGGCCGCGGTTCGGTGTCGACGGGACCCTGGAACGGTTCATCCGGGTGCCGTACACATTGCCCGAGCCGAAACTCGTCGAAGCGATCGAACTGCTCGCCCGCGCGTGGCGCAGCGTCACGGGGATGACCGGACCCGAGCCGGCCGCGGTCGTGGTGTGAAGCCCTACTCGGGGATCTCCACCCGGCGCACGACACCGTCCAACGCGTCGGCGGCCTCGATCTCGCCGCGGGTCACTCCCAGCACGAACAGGACGGTGTCGAGGTAGGGGTGGCTCAGCGACGCGTCGGCGACCTCGCGCAGCGCCGGTTTGGCGTTGAAGGCCACGCCGAGCCCGGCTGCGGCCAACATGTCGATGTCGTTGGCGCCGTCGCCGACGGCCACCGTCTGCTCCATCGGGACCCCGGCCTGCTGAGCGAAGTCACGCAACGCCTTGGCCTTGCCCGGACGGTCGACGACCGCGCCGATCACCCGGCCGGTGAGCTTGCCGTCGACGATCTCCAGCTCGTTGGCCGCGACGAAGTCCATCATCAGCTCGTGCGCCAGCGGCTCGATCACCTGCCGGAAACCACCGGAGACGATTCCGCAGTGATAACCGAGCCGGCGCAGCGTCCGCAGCGTGGTCCGCGCCCCCGGTGTCAGCTCGATCTGCTCGGCCACCTCGTCGAGCACCCCGGCCGGCAACCCGGCCAGCGTGGCGACCCGTCGGTGCAGGGACTCGGCGAAGTCGATCTCACCGCGCATCGCCGCTTCGGTCACCTGCGCGACCGCCGCCTCGGCCCCGGCGTGCGCGGCGAGCATCTCGATGACCTCGCCCTGGATCAACGTGGAGTCGACGTCGAACACGATCAGCCGCTTGGCCCGCCGCGACAGGCTGTAGTCCTCGACGGCGATGTCGACGCTCTCGGCGACCGCGACGCGGGCCAGGACCGCCTGTAATTGCCCGTACACCCCGGCAGGCACCGACACCCTCAGCTCCAGTCCGGTGACCGGGTAGTCCGACACCCCCCGGATGAAGTCGATGTTGACCCCCAGTGCGGCGGCCTCGCGGGCCACCACCCCGAACGACTGCGCCGTGATCGGGCGGCCCAGCACCACGATGGTGTGCGTCGAGGGTTCCTGCATCACGGGCAGGTCGTCGCTGCGTTCGATGCTGACCTCGAGACCGACGCCGTGGATCGCGGCCTCGACCTCGGCCGGGAACTCCGCTCCTGCGGCAACCTCCGCGGCCGCCGCAACGAGCACTCCCAGCGTCAGCCGACCACGGATGACGACCTGCTCGACGTTCAACAGGTCGACGCCGTGCCGGGACAGCACTTCGAACAACGCCGAGGTGACGCCCGGCTGATCCCGGCCGGTGACCGTGATCAGAAGCGACGAGCGGTTACGCGAAGGTTCGAACAGCGGCGATGCGCTCATCCCCCGGGCGCTCGTGTCTGTCGGCAAGCCGGATCAGGTGCGGACGTTCTCGGCGTCCAGCCGCGTCACGTCGCCGTCGTCGGGTCCGTGTGCACGCCCGACATGGGCCTCGCGGCGCATCCGTTCGACCATGTGCGGATAGTGCAGCTCGAACGCCGGGCGCTCCGAACGGATACGGGGCAGCTCGGTGAAGTTGTGCCGCGGGGGCGGGCAGCTGGTGGCCCACTCCAGCGAGTTGCCGTAGCCCCACGGGTCGTCCACGGTCACCGGTTCGCCGTAGCGCCAGCTCTTGAAGATGTTCCACAGGAACGGCAGCGTCGAGGCGCCCAGGATGAACGCACCGATGGTCGACACGATGTTCAGCGAGGTGAAGCCGTCGCTGGCCAGGTAGTCGGCGTAGCGGCGGGGCATGCCCTCGTTACCCAGCCAGTGCTGGACCAGGAACGTGGTGTGGAAGCCGATGAAGGTCAGCCAGAAGTGCAGCTTGCCCAGGCGTTCGTCGAGCAGCCGCCCGGTCATCTTCGGGAACCAGAAGTAGATGCCGGCGTAGGTGGCGAACACGATGGTGCCGAACAGCACGTAGTGGAAGTGCGCGATGACGAAGTAGCTGTCGGTGACGTGGAAGTCCAGCGGCGGGCTGGCCAGCAGCACACCGGACAGGCCGCCGAGCAGGAACGTCACGATGAAGCCGACGCTGAAGAGCATCGGTGTCTCGAACGTCAACTGGCCCTTCCACATCGTGCCGATCCAGTTGAAGAACTTAATGCCGGTGGGCACCGCGATCAGGAACGTCATGAACGAGAAGAACGGCAGCAGCACCGCACCGGTCGCGTACATGTGGTGCGCCCACACCGCCACCGACAGGGCGGCAATACCCAGGGTTGCGTAGATCAGCGTGGTGTAGCCGAAGATCGGCTTACGGCTGAACACCGGGAAGATCTCGCTGACGATGCCGAAGAACGGCAACGCGATGATGTACACCTCGGGGTGGCCGAAGAACCAGAACAGGTGCTGCCACAGCAGTACCCCGCCGTTGGCCGGGTCGTAGACGTGGGCACCGAGGTGACGGTCGGCGGCCAGGCCGAACAGCGCGGCGGTCAGGATCGGGAACGCCAGCAGCACCAGGATCGAGGTCACCAGGATGTTCCAGGTGAAGATCGGCATCCGGAACATCGTCATGCCCGGTGCGCGCATGCAGACCACCGTGGTGATCATGTTGACACCGCCGAGGATGGTACCCAGACCGCCGACGGCCAGGCCCATGATCCACAGGTCACCACCGGCTCCCGGGGAGTGGATCGCGTCGGTCAGCGGCGAGTACGCCGTCCAGCCGAAGTCCGCCGCCCCGCCGGGGGTGATGAAGCCTGCCGTCGCGATCAGCGCGCCGAACAGGAACAGCCAGAACGAGAACGCGTTGAGCCGCGGGAACGCCACGTCGGGGGCGCCGATCTGCAGCGGCAGCACCAGGTTGGCGAACCCGAAGACGATCGGGGTGGCGTAGAACAGCAGCATCACCGTGCCGTGCATGGTGAACAGCTGGTTGTACTGCTCGTTCGACAGGAACTGCAGCCCCGGCACGGCCAGCTCGGTGCGGATGAACAGCGCCATCAGCCCGCCGATGAGGAAGAACGCGAAGCACGCGACGCAGTACATGATGCCGATCAGCTTGTGATCGGTGGTCGTGATCAGCTTGTAGATCAGGTTGCCCTTGGGCCCCAGGCGCGCCGGGAACGGACGCCGGGCCTCGAGTTCTCCGATTGGGGGCGCTTCGGCTACCAACTGATCCTCCAACCTTGCCGTGTCGTACCGGGCCGGCTGGCGGGCAAGCCGCCGGAACCCGGTGTTCGGTATGAATCCTAGCCCCCGAACCCCGGCTGGGTCGGGGTGGTCCTACAAACTGTCGTATTCGCGGCCGCAAGCACTCCGCGATTTCCGCGACACCGCGCGTGACCAGTAACGGATCCGCCGGGTGTTACGGTCGGCGACGTGCTGTTCACGGGTGCGCGGCGGGGCGGTCGAGCGTCCCGGACAGCGGTGCTGGCTGTTCTGCTGTCCGTCGTCGGCGTGGCCGCGCTCAGTGGCTGCGGCTCCGGCAGTGACGCACCCCCCGACAGCTCGATCATCACCAGCACCACCCGCATCGCGGGTGCGGGCGTGTTGGGCAACGACCGCCGGCCCGACGAATCGTGTGCACCCGAGCCCGCCCCGCTCGAGGACGGCCCGCCCCAGCGGGAGGTGCGCAATGCCACCGGCCACGCGGTCAGCCCGCCGATTCCGGAGACGACCATGGTCCCCGCCGACCCGCAGCGGATCGTCGTGTTGTCCGGCAGCCAACTCGACGCCCTGTGCGCGTTGGGGCTGCAGTCTCGGATCGTTGCCGCGGCGTTGCCCGACGGCTCCGGAGTGCAACCGGCCTACTTGGGCAGCGTGATCCACGACCTGCCCGGGGCGGGTAGTCGCTCCGAACCCGACCTGAGCGCGATCCGCGACGCCGACCCAGATCTGATCCTCGGCTCGGCCGCACTGACGCCGCGGATCCACCCGGAGCTGTCCGAGATCGCGCCGACGGTGTTCAGCGGCCCCGCCGGGACCGAGTGGCGCGAGACGCTGCGGACCGTGGGCGCCGCGACGGGACGGCCCGCGGCGGCCGACACCCTCATCGAGCAGTTCGACCGCGCCGCCGCCACCACGGGCGAGCAGAACGACGCGACCCACTTCCAAGCCTCGGTCGTGCAGTTCACCGACTCCACCCTGCGGATCTTCGGGGTCGACAACTTCCCCGGCAGTGTTCTCGCAGCCGCCTCGGTGGATCGACCCGCGACGCAACGGTTCACCGACAAGCCCTTCGACGAGATCGGGATCTCCGACGCCGACATGGGCAACGACCCGGACTTCTCCGCCGCCGACGGTGACCTCGTCTACGTGTCGTTCGCCTCCGACGAAGCCAAACAACGCGGGACCGAGATCATGCGCAGCGATGCCTGGAAGCGGCTGTCGGCGGTTCGCGACGACCGGGTGTTCGCCGTGAACAACGCCGTCTGGCAGTCCGGTCAGGGCCTGATCGCCGCCCGCGGCGTCCTGGCTGATCTGAATCTGGTCGACGCGCCGATCAACTGAGCCCACCCGCACCGTCGGCAGCACCAGTCGGCAATGTCACATATGCGCGGGGACTAATGCCGCGGGACCGTTCGTTGTCTTCGAGTTGAGCCGCAGCGTCGCGGCAGCCCCCTGAATCCGTGCAACCGAAGAGGACGTGATGAGCACCGTTTCCGCCTATGCGGCCACCTCCGCGACCGAGCCACTGTCCAAGACCACGATCGAGCGACGTGAGGTCGGCCCGCACGACGTGGCCTTCGACATCCATTTCGCCGGGATCTGTCACTCCGACATCCATACCGTGCGCGGCGAGTGGGGTCCGGTGACGTATCCGATGGTGCCCGGGCACGAGATCGCCGGCATCGTCACCGAGGTCGGCTCGGAGGTCTCGAAGTTCAGCGTCGGTGACCGTGTCGGCGTCGGGTGCTTCGTCGACTCGTGCCGCGAGTGCGAATTCTGTCTGGCCGGTGAGGAGCAGTACTGCGACAACCCCGGCATGGTCGGCACCTACAACGGCATCGGCCCCGACGGTGAGCCGACCCAGGGCGGCTACAGCGGCGCCATCGTGGTGGACGAGAACTACGTGTTGTCGATCCCCGAGGCGATCGGACTGGAGGAAGCCGCCCCGCTGCTGTGCGCGGGCATCACCACCTATTCGCCGTTGCGGCACTGGAACACCGGGCCCGGCTCCCGGGTCGCGGTCATCGGGCTCGGCGGTCTCGGACACCTGGCGGTGAAGCTGGCCGTCGCGATGGGTGCCGAGGTCACGGTGCTCAGCCAGTCGCTGAAGAAGATGGAGGACGGGCTGCGCCTGGGGGCCTCGGAGTACTACGCCACCAGTGACCGTGAGACGTTCAAGAAGCTCAAGGGCTCCTTCGACCTGATCCTGAACACGGTGTCGGCCAATCTCGACATGGGTGACTACCTCGGCCTGCTGACCCTCGACGGCACGCTCGTCGAGTTGGGCATGCCCGAGCATGCGATGCAGGTGCCCCCCGGCGCGCTGATCTTCGGGCGCCGCCGCCTGGCCGGATCGTTGATCGGCGGCATCGCCGAAACCCAGGAGATGCTCGACTTCTGCGCCGAGCACAAGGTCGCCCCGGAGATCGAGGTGATCGAGCCTGATTACGTCAACGAGGCTTACGAGCGGGTGGTGGCCAGCGACGTGCGCTACCGGTTCGTCATCGACACCGCGTCACTGCGCGGTTAGTCGCAACGGCGTGCGCGCCGAGTGTGCATCCACTGCGACTGCGAGCGACATTTTTCGCAGGAGATGCACACTCGGCGAAGGTAATCAGAAATCACCCCGGCGGGCCGGGCCAGAAATCACCCCGGCGGGCCGGGCCAGAAATCACCCCGGCGGGCCGGGCCAGAAATCACCCCGGCGGGCCGGGTCAGAAGTCCCAGTCCTCGTCTTCGGTGACGACGGCCTTGCCGATGACGTAGCTGGAACCTGAACCGGAGAAGAAGTCGTGGTTCTCGTCGGCGTTGGGGCTCAACGCCGACAGGATCGCCGGGTTGACGTCGGTCTCGTCGCGCGGGAACAGCGCCTCGTAGCCGAGGTTCATCAACGCCTTGTTGGCGTTGTAGCGCAGGAACTTCTTGACGTCCTCGGTCAGGTTCACCCCGTCGTAGAGATCCTGGGTGTACTCGACCTCGTTGTCGTAGAGCTCGAAGAGCAGCTCATAGGTGTAGTCCTTGAGTTCCTGGCGGGTCGCCTCGTCGGCCATCGCCAGCCCGCGCTGGTACTTGTAGCCGATGTAGTAGCCGTGCACCGCCTCGTCGCGGATGATCAGCCGGATCATGTCGGCGGTGTTGGTGAGCTTGGCCCGGCTGCTCCAGTACATCGGCAGATAGAAGCCCGAGTAGAACAGGAAGCTCTCCAGCAGCGTGGAGGCCACCTTGCGCTTGAGCGGCTCGTCACCCTTGTAGTACTGCATGACGATCTCGGCCTTGCGCTGCAGGTTGGGATTCTCCTCCGACCAGCGGAACGCCTCGTCGATCTCCTGCGTCGAGCACAGGGTGGAGAAGATGTTGCTGTAGCTGCGGGCGTGCACCGACTCCATGAACGCGATGTTGGTGTACACCGCTTCCTCGTGCGGGGTCAGCGCGTCGGGGATCAGGCTGACCGCGCCCACGGTGCCCTGGATGGTGTCCAGCAGCGTCAGCCCGGTGAACACCCGCATCGTGAGCTGCTTCTCATGCTCGGTCAGCGTGTTCCACGACGGGATGTCGTTGGACACCGGCACCTTCTCCGGCAGCCAGAAGTTACCGGTGAGGCGATCCCAGACCTCGGCGTCCTTGTCGTCCTGCAGGCGGTTCCAGTTGATGGCCGAGACGCGGTCGATCAGTTTGATGCCATCACTCACGAGAACCCCATTTCACCTGGCTTTTTGTGCGACGCCGCGGAATCGCCGACGACGACCACAACACTACAACTGGTGTGCGACATCTCCGCGCAGTACGAGATGTTGTGTTTGGCGTGTCGCCTCCGTGAACGTCGATCAGGTGCTGCGCACCCGTCCCCCGGGCGAAAAACCTCTGGCGGCCCCAGGCGTCGCTCGTTATCGTCGCGTGCGTGAACATCCGAGTCGAGGAGGTCGTCGGCGCTCGCGCCGACATCAGATGACCGCGCCCCGCCGCCGACCCGTCGGGCCGGCGGCGCAGTCATACCCTCACTCACCAGGCGCACCACTGTGCGTCGTTTCAGGATGGTTTCACCCAATGGATTCGTATACCCGTGACCAGATCCTCGCCGCCTTCCGCGGCGCCACCCGCAGCGAGGTCAAGAAGGTCACCTTCGCGCCCGACTTCGACGCCGTGACGTTCGGCAAGCTGGAGTATTACGGCTGGACCGACCCCAAGATCCCGCGCCGCGCGTACCTGCTCGTCGACCGGCCGGATGGACCTGTGGCGCTGCTGCTCAACCGGGCCGCGGTCAAGCCGCGGGGCCGCACCATGTGCACCTGGTGCAATGACGTCAACCTGACCGACGAGGCCGTGCTCTACACCGTTCGCCGGGGTGGTGCCGCGGGCCGCAAGGGCGACACCCTGGGCACCTTGATCTGCGCGAACTTCGGTTGCTCCGGCAACGTCCGGCAGTTGCCGCCCGCTTATCACAGGGGCACCGACCTCGACCTCATCCGCGAGCAGCGGGTCGAAGAACTGCGGAGCAAGGTGCACGGATTCGTCGACAAGGTGCTTTCCACAGAGAGCTGAGCGCGGCTGCTCACTCAGCGGGTGAAGGTGTACTCGTCCGCCTTGAAACGCCTTGTGGCCAACCAGTACTGCCACGTCATGCCACTCCACAGGGTGCGGTTGACCCCGTGCTCGTCGAGATACCAGCTGCGGCAGCCGCCGGTGCTCCACACGGTGCCGCTCAGGTCGTGCTGCAGTTCGTCGTTGTAGCTGTCCTGCGCGTCGCGGGTCGGAGCCAGCGCCTGGGCGCCGGCACGGTCCGCCGCGGCGATGGCCTGACCGGCGTAGCGGATCTGCGACTCGATCATGAACACCACCGAGTTGTGTCCCAGCGCGGTGTTCGGGCCGAGGAGGAAGAACAGGTTGGGCATTCCGGCCACCGTGATGCCGCGCAGGGCCGCGATGCCCTCGGCGTTCCAGCGGTCGACCAGGTCCTCTCCGTCCGGCCCCTTGATGTCGACATAGGTGTAGGAGTCGGTGACGTGGAAGCCGGTCGCGAAGACCACCACGTCCACCGGCCGCTCGCGACCGTCGGCGGTCACGATGCCGGTCGGGGTGAACCGCGCGATGCGGTCGGTGATCACCTCGGTCTTCGGGTCCGCGATCCCGCGATAGTAGGTGTCGGAGTTGAGGATGCGCTTGCAACCCGCCCGGTAGTCGGGGGTGAGCTTGCGGCGCAGCTCGCGATCCTTGATCGAGCGACGGATGTTCCACTTGCCCATCAGCTCACCGAGTTTGAGCAGGCGAGGCTGCTTGGTCATCGCGAAACCGACCGCTTCGTGGATCCAGTAGATGCCGGCGCGCATCGCTGCGCGGGTGCCCGGCACATTGGCGAACACCCGCTGCATCCCCTCGGGGATCGGGTTGTTGGGCCGGGGCATCACCCAGGCGGGGGTGCGCTGGTAGAGCTGCAGGCCGGCGACGTCTTTGACGATCTCGGGCACGATCTGGATCGCGCTGGCGCCGGTACCGATCACGGCGACGCGCTTGCCGGTGATGTCGACGCCGTGGTCCCACTGCGCCGAGTGGAACGCCGCGCCGCCGGCGGCCAGGTAGTCATCGAGACCCTCGAACTCGGGGATCAGCGGGATGTGCAGCCCGCCCGCACCGGAGATCAGGAACTGTGCGATGAACTCGCCGCCGTCGTCGGTGAACACGTGCCAGCGCTGCTCGTCGTCGTCCCACTGGGCCCGGTCGACGTGCGCACCGAACCGGATGTAGCGGCGCAACCCGTATTTCTCGGTCACCCCGAGGAGGTAGTTCTGGATCTCGGGCTGGAACGACCACATGTGCGTCCAGTCCGGTTTCGGTTCGAACGAGAACGAGTACATGTGCGACGGGATGTCGCAGGCACAACCGGGATAGGTGTTGTCCCGCCAGGTACCGCCGATCTCGTCAGCCTTCTCCAGGATCAGGAAATCAACGCCACGGCGCTGCAGTTCGATGCCCATGCCAAGCCCGGAGAATCCGGAGCCGATGATCAACGCGCGGGTGTGCACGGGGGCACGGTCGTCGACCGCGGGGGTGCCGGCGGCCTGTTCAGCGACGGTCATGGACCCGACTGTACTGGGGAACGCCGGTACCGGGAATCGGGGCCTGGTGGTCAGGCGACGCGCTCGTGGCGGCGCACACCCTCATGCAGCGGCAGGTCGGGGTCGACCTGCACGCCGAGCACCTCGCAGGTGCCGTTGATCGAACCCATCATGATCGTGGTCAGGTACTCGACGAACTTCTCCGACGGCAGCCGCCGCGGGCTGTTCTGATCGGCTCCGAGCCACCAGTCGGTCGCCGAGGCCGCCGCCCCGAACGTCGCGAACGCGGCCATCTCGAAGGCCGCCGCGTCGAGTTCCATCTCCTGCAACTCGTTGCTGAACATGTCGGCCATGGCCAGGGTGATGTCGCGGCCCTCGTTGAGAGCCCGCATGGTGGATTCGCTCTGCTCGGCAAACCGCCCCTGCATGAGGAAGCGAATGACGTTGGGATGCTCGTCGACGAGGCGCACGTACTGCTCGACGGCGCGGTGGATGATGGCGCGCGCCGGGTCCTTGGCGATGTCGATGGCCGGGAAGATGGCGCCCCACAACATGTCGCGCATCCGCTTACCGATGGCCTGGAAC
>Ga0208328_1000970_pt1 | contig 11243 bp, 14 predicted proteins | sample DeeseametaMP2633_FD_184170 | JGI IMG/M metagenome (GOLD analysis project Ga0208328, IMG submission 184170) | Marine microbial communities from the Deep Atlantic Ocean - MP2633 (SPAdes) | ecosystem: Environmental > Aquatic > Marine > Unclassified | place: Northeast of Antigua and Barbuda, North... | reverse complement strand
CAAGGAGATCGCCCAGGACGCCGACCTGGTGATCGTCGTCGGCTCCGGCAACTCCTCCAACTCCGTGCGCCTGGTCGAGGTCGCCCTCGAGGCGGGCGCCAAGTCGTCGTACCGCGTCGACGACGCCTCGGAGATCGACGAGGCCTGGCTCGACGGGGTCCGCACCGTCTCGGTCACCTCGGGCGCGAGCGTGCCCGAGGCGCTGGTGCAGGGGGTGCTGGAGTTCCTCGCCGAGCGCGGCTACCCCGACGCCAAGGCCGTGCAGAGCGCCGAGGAGTCGCTGATCTTCGCCCTGCCCAAGGAGCTGCGCCGCGACCTCAAGGCCGCCGCCGCAGCCGCCCAGGGCTGACGGCGCGGCTGGCGCACAGGACCCGTCATGGCCCGCTACCTCGACCTCCACCCCGTCGACCCGCAACCGCGGCTGGTCGGCCAGATCGTGGCCGCGCTGCGCGACGACGACGCCCTGATCGCCTACCCGACCGACTCGGGCTACGCGCTGGGCTGCCGGGTCGGCAACCGCGACGGCCGCGACCGGATCCTCAAGATCCGCGGCCTCGACGACCGGCACCACTTCACCCTGGTCTGCGCCGACTTCGGCCAGCTCGGCCAGCTGGTCCACGTCGACAACGCGGCCTTCCGCACGATCCGCTCGTGCACGCCGGGGCCCTACACGTTCATCCTCCCCGGCACCCCCGAGGTGCCGCGGCGGCTGCTGCACCCGAAGAAGAAGACCGTCGGCGTGCGCATCCCCGACCACCGCGTCGTCTCGGCGATCCTCGCCGAGCTCGGTGAGCCGCTGCTGTCGAGCTCGCTGATCCTGCCGGGGGAGACCGAGCCGCGCACGATGGGCTGGGAGATCAAGGAGGACCTCGAGCACCAGGTCGACATCGTCATCGAGGCCGGGGAGACCCCCGCCGAGCCGACGACGGTCGTCGACTGGTCCGACGGGGCTCCCGAGGTGCTGCGGCATGGAGCCGGGGACTCTTCTCGGTTCGAGTGAGGCGTCGTCTGCCGGTCGAGGTGTGAGGAGCGTCAGCGACGAGCCTCGAGACCCGATGAGGTGGGCGCGGACGGCGCCCCCGGCCCTCAGCCGGTCGACCGGTCCCGTTCGACCGGCTGCTCCTCGCGGTCCAGGGGGCGCTCGACAGCCCGCAGCTCCACGGTCCGCGGGGCCGGCAGGTCCTCGTCGGTGACCGAGAGCTCGGTGAAGCGGCGGGCCGAGACCAGCACCCGTGACTCCAGGGAGCCCATCGCCTGGTTGTAGTGCCCGACGGCGGCATTGAGCGAGCGGCCGACGTTGTCGAGGTGCCGGTCGAGCACCTGCAGCCGCTGGTGGAGGTCGACACCCAGCCGGTGGATCGCGCGCGCCTGCTCGGCCAGCGCCTCGTGCTGCCAGCCCTGCGCCACGGTGCGCAGCAGCGCGATCAGCGTGGTGGGGGAGGCGAGCACGACCTGGCGGGTGGCGGCGTGCTCGAGCAGGGACGGATCGGCCTCGAGCGCCGCGGAGAGGAACGACTCGGCCGGCACGAAGAGCACGACGAACTCCGGGGCTCCCTCCAGCGCCTTCCAGTAGGCCTTCGAGCCGAGCTGGTCGACGTGGGTGCGCACCTGGCGGGCGTGCCGGGTGAGGTGGTGGTCGCGCTCGGCGTCGTCGGAGGCCGCAGCCGCGTCGAGGAAGGCGTCGAGCGGCACCTTCGCGTCGACCACGACGTCACGGCCCCCGGCCAGGTGCACGACCAGGTCGGGGCGCTGGGCACCGTCGTCGAGGCGCACCTGCTCGGAGAAGTCGCAGCGGTCCACCAGCCCGGCCAGCTCGACGGTGCGGCGCAGGTGCAGCTCGCCCCAGCGGCCCCGCACCTGCGGGCGGCGCAGCGCGGTCGTCAGCTGCTGGGTCTCGCGGCGCAGGCCGTCGGCCGAGCGGCGTACGTCGTCGACCTGCTGGTGCAGCTGGCCCTGCCAGGAGACCCGGGCGTGCTCGAGGTCGCGCAGGGTGTCGTGCAGCCGGTCGAGCCCCTCGAGCACCTCGGTGTCGCGCGCCTCCCCGCCGGCCCCGGTGCCGAGGGACCCACCGTGAAGGGGGCGTCGCAGCACGCCGAGGGCCAGGCCGAGCGCGAGACCGAGGCCGATGCCCACGAGCAGCACCAGCAGCAGCGCGAGGGTGGTGGAGAGGCTCATGTGACCAGGGTGACGGCGAGCACCGACAGTCGACTCCCGACGCGCGGGTCAGGCGAGGTCGAGCCAGTCCACCACCCATCGGCGGATCGAGGCGAGGCACTGGTCGTCCACGACACCGATCGGGGAGTCGAGACGGGACCGGCTGATCGTGCGCGGCTGCTCGGTCATCGCGACGCCGGCAGGGAGGCCGTCCCCGCTGAGGGGGACGTGGTGGGGCCAGCCGCGATCAGTGCGCGACACGGGGACCACGATGACGAGGGTGTCGACGGTGTCGAGGTGGCCTGCGGACGAGACGACCACGACCGGTCGTCGCCCCGCCTGCTCACGCCCCACCGATGGGTCCAGCCACGCCCAGACGACGGAGCCGGGCCGCAGGTCAGGCACCGAGGTCGGCGTCCAGCCACTCGCGGGTCTCATCCTCGTAGCTGCGCATGTCTGCGTCGGAGGTGCGCGCCATCGCCTCGCGCACCGCCTGGAACCGGAGCTCACGGTCGCCAGCGTCGGCCAGCCGGGTCAGGTGCTCGCCGAGGGTGCGGTTGTTGCGCGCCGCCTGCGCCTTGAGGCGGTCGCGAGTCTCGCGTGAGACCTTGATCGTCGTGGCGGTCATACCCGGAGTATACCGACGCCGCCTCGCAGGGCCCGTGCGCTCAGACCAGGTCGACCACGACCGGGGCGTGGTCCGAGGGGGCGCCTGCACCCTGGGCGGGGTCGCGCTCGTCGCGGTCGATGAAGGCGCCGGTGACGCGCTGAGCCAGGGCGGGGGAGCCGAGGACGAAGTCGATCTTCAGGCCGCGGTCGCGCTCGAAGCGCTGACGGTAGTAGTCCCAGTACGTGTAGCCGGGGGCGTGCTCGCGGGTGACCTCGGCCCAGCCGTCGTCGAGGAAGCCCTGGAAGGCGGCACGCTCGGGCGGGGTGACGTGGGTGCTGGTGCGGAACTGCGTGACGTCGAAGACATCGTCGTCGGTGGGGCAGATGTTCCAGTCGCCCACCAGGGCGGTCGGGGTGTCGAGCCAGCCGGCCGACGCCGTACGCAACCGGGCGAGCCAGTCGAGCTTGTAGACGTAGTGGGGGTCGTCGGGCTTGCGGCCGTTGGGGACGTAGAGGCTCCAGATGCGTACGCCGCCGCAGGTCGCGCCGAGGGCACGTGCCTCCGCAGCGATCGGGTCGCCGAACCCGGGCATGTCCGGGAAGCCGACGGTGACGTCCTCGAGGCCGACGCGACTGATCAGCGCGACGCCGTTCCACTGGTTGTAGCCGACGGCGGCGACGTCGTACCCGCGCGACTGCAGCCCCATCAGCGGCAGCTGCTCCTCACGGGCCTTGGTCTCCTGCACGGCCAGCACGTCGACGTCGTGCCGGTCGAGGAAGGCCTCGACCCGGTCGATGCGGGTGCGGAGGGAGTTGACGTTCCAGGTGGCGATGCGCACCGCGCCATCCTGGCTCATCTTCTCGCAGTGCAAGAACCTGACCCGCCCCAGCTCTGGTCGGCCCGGGGGGATCGCGGGTTCACTCGCTCGCACCCATCCACCACTCGGGAGGAAGCACCCCATGCCCCACCGCACCACCGGCGTCCTGGCGGCCACCGCCGCCCTCGGCGTCTCGCTCGGCTGCTCGCTGCTCGGCGTCACCAGCGCCACCGCCGCCACCGAGGACTCCTCGTCCGTGCCGACCTACCAGCAGTTCCGCGACTCGACGTTCGTCGACACCGACGGCCAGTACGTCGTCAACGGCGACGAGCCGGTGGCCGACAACGGCAAGCTGCGGCAGTTCTTCGACGACATGGTGGGCGACAAGCACACCGGCCGGACGATGGAGGACGGCCTCATCGTCAACACCGTCTCCGGCAAGGACGACAGGTGGAGCGCCTCCCAGGTCGGGAACCTCACCTACTGCGTCTCGACGAAGTTCGGGTCCGACTACTCCGCGATGGTCAGCGCGATGGCCAGCGGCGCCGGGCAGTGGGAGGCCGCCTCGTCGGCCATCGACTTCGTCCACGTCCCCAGCCAGGACTCCAGCTGCACCACCCGCAACAACAGCGTGCTGTTCTCGGTGGAGCCGGTGAACACCACGCAGTACATCGCCCGGGCCTTCTTCCCCAGCACGCCCAAGCGCTCGCGCAACGTGCTGGTCGACGACTCGATCTGGACCTCGGGGTCGTGGAGCCCGTCCAACATCGTGGCCCACGAGCTGGGGCACACCCTGGGCTTCCGCCACGAGCACACCCGCCCGGAGTCGGGCACCTGCTTCGAGGACAACAACTGGCGGCCGCTGACGGCCTACGACTCGGCGTCGATCATGCACTACCCGCAGTGCAACGGGTCCTCCTCCGACCTGAGCATGACCACGGCCGACCGCCAGGGCGCAGCAGCGCTCTACGGCTCCTGACGGCCCGCTGCTGATTGGGGAGGGCCACGGGCGCGGGCCTAGACTCGCCGCCCGTGGCTCTCACCATCGGCATCGTCGGACTGCCCAACGCCGGCAAGTCCACCCTCTTCAACGCCCTGACCAAGAACGACGTGCTCGCGGCGAACTACCCGTTCGCCACCATCGAGCCCAACGTCGGCGTCGTCGGGGTGCCGGACTCGCGACTGCCGCGGCTCGCCGAGATCTTCGGCTCCGAGCGGATCCTCCCGGCCACCGTCGAGTTCGTCGACATCGCCGGCATCGTGCGCGGCGCCTCGCAGGGCGAGGGCCTGGGCAACAAGTTCCTCTCCCACATCCGCGAGTCCGCAGCGATCTGCCAGGTGACCCGCGTCTTCCGCGACGAGGACGTCACCCACGTCGACGGCGAGGTCAACCCCGGCAACGACATCTCCACCATCCAGACCGAGCTGATCCTCGCCGACCTCGAGACCGTCGAGCGCGCGATCGTGCGGCTGGAGAAGGAGTCGCGCAAGGTCAAGGACCTCGTCGCGAACCTCGAGGCGACCAAGGTCGCCAAGGAGGCCCTGGAGGGCGGTACGCCGGTGATCGACCTGATCACGGCCGGCAAGGTCGACGGGGCGCTGCTGCGCGAGCTGTCGCTGCTGACGGCCAAGCCCTTCATCTACGTCTTCAACTGCGACTCCGACGAGCTGGCCGACGAGGAGCTCAAGGCCAAGATGCGCGACCTCGTCGCGCCGGCCGAGGCGATCTTCCTCGACGCGAAGTTCGAGTCCGAGCTCGTCGAGCTGGACGAGGAGGAGGCCGCGGAGTTCCTCGCCGAGGCCGGCGTCACCGAGCCCGGCCTGGAGGTGCTGGCCCGCGTCGGCTTCGACACCCTCGGCCTGCAGACCTACCTCACCGCCGGCCCCAAGGAGTCGCGCGCCTGGACGATCCGCAAGGGCGACACCGCCCCGCAGGCCGCCGGCGTCATCCACACCGACTTCGAGAAGGGCTTCATCAAGGCCGAGATCGTCTCCTTCGACGACCTCGTCGCCGCGGGCTCGATGGCCAAGGCCAAGGAGGCCGGCAAGGTCCGCATGGAGGGCAAGGACTACGTCATGGCCGACGGCGACGTGGTGGAGTTCCGCTTCAACGTGTAAACGTGCAGGTCAGAGGCGGTTTAGCGGCCATCTGCCCTCACAGTGCCCTCACCAGCGCCGAGGACCTCGGCTGCGAGCCGCGCTGAGGCGTCCCGGACCCGGCTCTCCGCGCTAGGCCACAGGTGTGCGTACGTCGTCAGGGTGGTCGTTGACCTGGCGTGTCCCAGCGCCCGCTGTACAGCCACCACGTCGCAACCCGAGGCGATCAGACCGGACGCGTAGAAATGACGAAGGTCGTGCAGGCGCACGCCGCTGATTCCGGCCCGTGACAGGGTCGTACGCCATCGGTGACCGATGGTGTTCTGGTGCGGTGGAAGCTTGGCGTTGCCTTCGAACAACCACTCGTTCGTCAGGCCGAGCGCGACGTGCTCGGCGAGCATGTCGATCAGCGCCTGGGCGGCGTGAATGGTGCGCTCGGAGTTGTACTTCGGCAACCGGATCTCGACCTCCCCGCCGTTGACCCGCTGCACCTGCCGGCGGACGTGGATCTCGCGGCGAAGGAAGTCGACGTCGGTGACCTGCAGGGCAGCCGCCTCGCCCAGCCGCAGGCCGGCGAAGGCGCACAGCCCAATGAAGGCACGGAAACGCGGATCGGCGGCTTCGAGGACCTGACGGACAGTCTCGGGAGTCGGGATCGCCATCGCCGCCTCCCGCTTGCGCTGACGGGGGAGACGCACCCGTGCGGTCGGATCGGTCGCGAGCATCCCGTCGCGGACCGCGGCCCGGAACACCGAGCGGACGTTCACGAACCGGGTCTTGATGGTCCCGGGCGCCAGAGGCGCCGATCGCTCGGAGGACGAGACGGTCATCGACTTCACCCACGCCTCGACGTGACTGGGACGGATCTTCCTCAGGTCCATCTCTGCGAACGTCGCCGACCGCGCCGCGAGCGACATTGCCTTGCGGGTTCCATCGGTCCAGACCTGGTCCCGCTCCCAAGACTCGAAGTACCGCAGGAACGAGACCTTGCCGGCCTGCGGATCGACCCACCGACCCCGGTCGAGGGCGTCGAGCTGCTGCCGGCGCCACTTGACCGCGTCGACCTGCTTGGCGAAGGACCGCTCGTGCTGCTGGCCGGTCTCAGTGTTGCGGTACCTCGCTCGCCACGAGCTGCCGCGTCTGGTGATTCCCTCGGGCATCGTGACTCCTCTCCACGTCCTTCGAGAGTAGGTCCGAGCGCCGACGTCGGCCAGGCAATCCGCGGCTTGCTGGTGGTGCGCTGCAGTTGTTGCCGGATGTTCTGATCGGCCGGCTGACGGATGCGTTCTTGATGCGCCGTCGGGCGGGATCGAATGCTCGTCGTCGGTCGCGTGGATTGTGGACAGTTCCGGATGGCTCTGACCCCCGCTGTTTCGTCTGGAACCGATCCGGCGGGCCAACGCGTCTGGGATATTGAGGACGACCTGGCAGGAGCCCACATGCGCAACGACGAGGCCTTCGCGGCGTACGTGCGAGCCAGGTGGACGGCGATGGTCCGGTCGTTGGTGCTGCTTGGGTGTGCGCCGCATGAGGCGGAGGACGTCGTACAGACCGCGCTGGCGCGCTGCTACACATCTTGGGACCGGGTGCAACGGGCGAGTGACGTCGACGCTTACGTCTACCGCACGCTGCTCAACACCTGGGCGAGCAGCCGGCGTCGGCGGTGGTGGGGAGAACGGCCGACGGAGGAGGTTCCGAACGATGCCTCAGCCGACGGCGCGGGGACTTCGGACCTCCGGCTGACGTTGGTACGCGCGTTAACCGACCTGAGCACCGAGCACCGGCAGGTGCTCGTGCTGCGTTACGTGGCCGACCTGTCGGAGGCGCAGGTCGCGGCTGCGCTGGACATTCCGGCGGGGACGGTGAAGAGCCGGATCGCCCGTGCCATCGCCCGCATCGACCGCGAGGAACTGAGGAAGGCGACGTCATGAGCGAGGAACGCGTAGCGCAGTTGGTGCGCATCGTCGCGGGGGACATGCCGGTCGGCGCGGCCCCGGTGGATGCCGTGGTCCGACGAGGTCGGCGGCGGGGGCGCGCCCGACGGGCGGTCGTGGCCGGGCTGGTGGCGTCCGCGGCAGCCGGGGTCGCGGGGGGCGTCTTGCTCGCCCGGCCCGGGCACCCGGCACCCGAGCCCGTGGGTGTGGTGAGGATGGACAATCCGTTGCCGCTGCCGTGGTGGGGCGACGGCACGCTTCACCTGGCTGACGTGACTGTGGCGGTGGCTGGCGTCACCGACCTGGTGACGATCGGCGACGAGGTCGCCTACGGCAACGAGGATGGCGACGTCGTTCTCGTCCAGGCGGACGGTGAGCGCACCACTGTCGGACACAAGTCCTCCGAGGCGGAGATGGCCTCCGGAAGTGCGGAACGCTGGCTGGTCTGGGTGGACCCGCGCGACAAGGCCCCCCAGCTGGTGGCCTACGACGTCGGGGCCGGCACGGAGCTCGGCCGCGTCGACCTTCCCTACCGCGGACCGCGCTGGGAGCGGCTCGACGCCGGCAGCTACCCGATCGCCGTGGACGACGGTCGCATCTACTACGCCACCCAGGACGGCGACTGGTCGTGGGCACCTGGCGACGACGACCCGGTCCGCGAGAGCCCCGCGGACACCGACCTGCTCGACGTGAGCGCGGGGTCCCGCATCGCGCACCACTGGAGCGAAGGCTCCGGCTGGGTCGAGAACCTGACGGTTACCCGCGCCGACATCGACATCCGCTACAGCTACCCGGGCGACCGTGGCTGGTTCTCACCCGGCGCCACCTACCTCGCCATCCGCGGTGACGACGGCCTGGGCGTCCTCCGGGTCGGCGACACGGCGCCCGTCGCCCTCGACGTCACCCGCGGGATGAACGGCACGGACGTCGACCTTGCGTTCACCGACGACACCACCGCGGTCGTCGCCACCGGCGGTACCCTGCAGCCTGCCCCGACCACACCGATCGACGGCATCTTCCCGCGGGGGTACGACACCTGGGACCTGTCCACCTGCGACGTCGACACCGGCGCATGCACGACCCTCGAGGACGTCACGACCGTCACTCCCCCCTTGCTTCCGCGGTAGCCAGACAGCGAGCTGCTAGCAGCGAACCTCGAGCGAGCCGTGTCGATGGACGCAGTTGCCTGCTCGGAAGCAGTCGCTCAATCTCGACGTGTCCCGCCCCGATTTCCGACGACCTTCGAAGCCCACACACCTGTTGCATTCTCGGCCGAGAATCGTCCCGACGAATCTCGTTCTGCTCGTTGGCCGCGACGGTCCCCGCAGATGGAGACCTCGTCCGCTCGCGCGAATGGCTCGGCCGGAGTGATCGCTGCCGCCCGCTCCGCGCACATAGGTGACTGAAGAACGACCATCAGCTACCGAAGGAGGGCCATCGTGAGCAACCAAGCGCGAAGTGAGGATCAGCCGGGGCTCTGGCGAGAGTCGAGTCAGTCGTCGATGAGCGAGAGCGGTCCGCAGATCCGCCGTTCAGTAGCGGCACCGCCAACCAGCCGCACGAGGCCAGCGCCCATGCTGCCGACGCAGCGTCCGTCGAAGCCGATGGACTTCAGCGAGCTCTGGACCATCGACGATGTCTCCAACTACCTCGGCGTCCCCAAGCAGACCATCTACTCGTGGCGTCACACGGGGTACGGCCCCAAGGGGTTCCGGGTCGGCAAGCACCTGCGTTGGCGATCTGCGGTTGTCATCGCCTGGACGCTCGGTCTGGAGAAGGACGAGTGATCACGCAGCGGCCGTGCGATCGGTGTGGACGCCCGATCTACGAGGGAGCGCCTCGGCATCCCGGGCGTCCGAAGCGGTGGTGCAGTGCCGCATGCCGTCGAGCGGACTACGCAGAGCGGCAGGCTGTTGAGCGTGGCCTGGAGGCGACCGTTCCCTTCGACGAGCACGTCGGGGCGGTTCTCCGGTCGCCGGCGGCCTGTCGCCGGGTGCTGCGCCAGGTCGGGGAGTGGGCTGATGACGGGACGCTCGATGATGCGAAGTGGGGCAGCGTCGCAGACGAGATCACTCGGTTGGTTCGTAGGGTGGCACCGCGGAGCGGCCGTATATGAGCAGTCAGCTGGGTCGGCGCCGCGCATGGGAGCGACGCGAGGAGCGCAGCCGCCAACTGATGCGTCGCGCGCGGCGGATCGAGGTGCTGGTCATCCGTGTCCTCACCGCCCTCGCGCAGAGAGGCCGGAGTCCGAATGCCGAGCTTGATGCCGGGTGTGCCCTGTCGGAACTCGTTGACGTCGAAGGCGTCAGTCTCGCGGAGGTCGTCCGGTTGTGCCGCGGTGAGTTGGCCTGGGCAGAGGTCGAACGGCTGAGGTGCCTCGCGGGCCCGCAGTCTGACGTCCGCCGATCGTCGGACGAGTCGCCTAGACTTCTTGGCATGACCGCGAATCGTGACGAGCTGATTCACCTGATCGAGGGCATGCCCGACGATCAGGTGGACGTGCTGCTCGCCGACGCCAAGCGGCTGGCTGGATCGAAGCCGAGAGGGACCTGGCCGCCCAAGTTCGTCGGCATGATCAAGGACGGCCCGACGAACGGCTCATCACCCGAGTACATCGACACCGTGATGTCGCGAGGTTTCGGCAGCGAGCGTTGATCGTCTGCGATACCGGTCCGCTCGTCGCTTTGGCCAACGAGCGTGACGAGCACTACTTCACCGCCAACAACCTGTTCCGTGACCTGTTCATGGTCAAGGAAGCCATCGTTCTTCCCGCGACGGTGATGGCCGAGGTCTGCTACTGGCTCAATCATCACGGCGGACCAGAGGTCGAGGCGGCATTCCTCGACTCGGTCGCGGACGGCACGTTCACTCTGGTCGAGTTGACCAACGACGACGTCGCGCGCATGGCCGAGCTGGTTCGCCAGTTCTCGTCGTTCCCGCTGGGTGGCACGGATGCGTCGGTGGTGGCGGTGGCGGAGCGGCTGGGAGCCCGGGAGATCGCCACCCTCGACAGGAGGCACTTCCCGTCGATCACGCCCAAGGGCGGCGGCCACTTCACGCTGCTCCCTGAGACGATTCCGTAGCCAGTGATGATGGGTGACCATGACGAGCCGCGATGAGTTGATCCACCTGCTCGAGGGCCTGTCCGATGATCAGATCGCAGTCGTGCTCGCGGACGTGCGGCGCCTGGTTTCGGAGCCGCCCCAGGGAGATTGGCCGCTGACGTTCTTCGGCGCTGGCGTAGCGAAGAAAGGCCGGACCGACATCGGGCGCAACATCGAGCGATACCTCGCCGAAGGCTTCGGCTCGTGATGTTGCTGCCCTCAATCTGCCCTCACCAGGACGCAAAGCGACCGTCAGCGCCGATGGGCACCGAGAAGCGTTTGCGCAGGTCAACGCCACAATCGACGAATGTCGGCCAGCGCTGAAAGTGGCCGGATTCGTTCCGCTTCAACGTGTGAGCAGGGCGTGCCCTGTCCGCTGTTGACGGGGAACTCCGGATGGATGTTGTCGGCTCAGCCTACTTCGGGGCTCCGACATTTAGCCTGACGGTGGGTCCGTGGGCGGTCGAGCGTTCCGACCGGGACACGTGGTGATCCCTGGCATCTGAGTGGTCGCCCACGGACTCGGT
>Ga0208328_1000966_pt1 | contig 11285 bp, 13 predicted proteins | sample DeeseametaMP2633_FD_184170 | JGI IMG/M metagenome (GOLD analysis project Ga0208328, IMG submission 184170) | Marine microbial communities from the Deep Atlantic Ocean - MP2633 (SPAdes) | ecosystem: Environmental > Aquatic > Marine > Unclassified | place: Northeast of Antigua and Barbuda, North... | reverse complement strand
GGCGGGCGAGCCGCTGCCGAAGACACAAGGCGAGCTTGAGCTCACCGGCCATGCCTTCGAGGCGCGGCTCTATGCCGAGGACGTCCCCGCGGGCTTCCTGCCGGCGACGGGGCGGCTGGCGCATCTGGCCTTCCCCGACGACGTGCGCTCGGACAGCGGCGTGCGGTCGGGGGACGTGATCTCGCCGCATTACGACCCGATGATCGCCAAGCTGATCGTGCACGGGGCTACCCGTGAGATCGCCCTGCGCAAGCTGGCGCGCGGGCTCGCCGGGACGCAGGTGGCGGGCACGGTGACCAACCTCGCCTTCCTCGGCGCGCTGGCGCGGCACACGGGCTTTGCCGCGGGCGAGGTCGATACCGGCCTCATCGGCCGCGATCTCGAGGCGCTGGTGGCGGTGCCCGAGCTGCCCTCGTCGGTGGTCGCTCAGGCGGCGCTGGTGGCAGTGGGGCTCTGGGAGGACGCGGGCTGGCAGGGCGGGTTCACGCTCTGGGGGCCGCTCTCCCGCACGGTGCTGTTGCAGCACGGTGACGACGAGATCACTGCGGTGCTGCGGGTCGCGGGGCCGGGCCGGGTCGAGGTCGGGCTGGGCGAGAGCGTCGTGCTGGCCGAGCGTGGCGATGGCGGCTGGCGGCTCGACGGGAGGCCTGCTGCGGCGCATTTCGCCGCTTCTGGCGAGATCACCGTCTTCGCTGCGGGCGGGCAGGTGTTCCACGTCGTCGATCCGCTGGCGCGCGCCGCGGGCGCGGGGGCTGCGGGCAACCTCATCGAGGCGCCGATGCCGGGCCGCGTCGTGTCGGTGCTGGCGGTCGCCGGGCAGGAGGTGCAGGCCGGCGACCGGCTGGCGGTGCTCGAGGCGATGAAGATGGAGCACACCCTGACCGCCGCGCGCGACGGGGTGGTGGCCGAGGTGCTGGTCTCGGAAGGCGCACAGGTCGAGGCGGGCGCCGCGCTGATCCGGCTCGAGGACGAGGACAGCGACGGGGAGGCGGCCGCATGATCCGCCTCCACCACGTGCCCGAGAGCCGCTCGATGCGGGTGCTCTGGCTGCTCTACGAGCTGGGTGTCGAGTTCGACGTGGTCGAGCGGCCCTTTGACAAGTCGCTGCGCGGGCCGGAGTACCTGTCGCTCTCGCCCGCAGGCCGGGTGCCGGCGCTGGAGATCGAGGGCGAGCGCATGTTCGAGAGCCTCGCCATGATGGAGTACCTCTGCGAACGCTTCCCCGAGGCGGGCCTCGGCCGCGGGCCGGGCTCGCCCGACCGCATGGGCTGGCTCAGCTGGCTGCACTTTGCCGAGACCGTCAGCCAGCACACGGCGAGCCTCACCCAGCAGCACATCATGCTGCGCGAGGATCACATGCGCTCGCCCATCATCATGCAGCTCGAGGCGAAGCGGATCGAGAAATGCTACGGCGCCATCGAGGCGCGGCTGTCGACGCCGATCGAGAACCGCGACCACCTGCTGACCTCGGGCTTCTCGGCCTGCGACATCGCCGTGGGGCAGGCGGTCTACATGGCGCGGCATTTCGCGGCCATCGAGGGCTTCCCGGAGCTTTCCGCCTGGTACGCACGGATCTGCGAGCGCGAGGCTTTCGCGAAGTCGCTGCCGGGCGAGGGCGGGCGGCTCTACGTGCAGGATTTCTACCCGGCGTGGCAGAGCTGAGCGTCGCCGAGTGGAACATTTGGAATTGAAGGAGAGGGCCTGAGATGAGCGGATATGTCGAGATCTTCGAGGTCGGGCCGCGCGACGGCTTGCAGAACGAGGCACGCCAGATCCCGGCGTCGGAAAAGATCGCGCTGGTCGACTGCCTGAGCCGGGCCGGCTTCCGGCGCATCGAATGCGCAAGCTTCGTGAGCCCGAAATGGGTGCCGCAGATGGCGAGCTCGGCCGAGGTGCTGGCCGGGATCACCCGCGCGGCGGGGGTGTCCTACGCGGCGCTCACGCCCAACATGCGGGGCTTCGACGCGGCGATGGAGGCACGCGCCGACGAGGTGGCGATCTTCGGCTCCGCCTCCGAGGGCTTCAGCCGCGCCAACATCAACGCCTCGATCGCCGAGAGTCTCGAGCGCTTCCGCCCGGTGGCCGAGGCGGCGCTGGCGCGCGGCGTGCCGGTGCGGGGCTATGTGTCCTGCGTGGTGGAATGCCCCTACGACGGCGCCGTGGCGCCCGAGGCGGTGGCCCGGGTGGTGGCGGCGCTGCGCGACATGGGCTGCTACGAGGTCTCGCTCGGCGACACCATCGGGCGCGGCGCGCCGGAGGCGGTCGACGCCATGCTGGCGGCCGTGCTGGACGAGATCGAGGCGGGCAAGCTTGCCGGGCATTTCCACGACACCGGCGGGCGGGCGCTCGACAATATCGAGGTATCGCTGGGTCGCGGGCTGCGGGTCTTCGACGCCGCCGTGGGCGGGCTCGGGGGCTGCCCCTACGCGCCGGGAGCCGCGGGCAACGTGGCGACCGAGGCGGTGGCGGCACGGCTCGAGGCGCTTGGCTACGACACCGGGCTCGACACTGGCGTGCTGGCCGAGGCCGCCGCACTGGCGCGGGCGATGCGGGCCTGAGCCCGCCAGAGGAGACAGGACATGGACACGATCAGGGTAGAGCGCGACGCGCGCGGGGTCGCCACGCTGTGGCTGGCGCGGGCCGAGAAGCACAACGCGCTGTCGGCGCAGATGATGACAGAGATCGAGGCGGCGGCGGGCGAACTGGCCCGCGACGAGTCGGTGCGGGTGGTGGTGCTGGCGGCCGAGGGGCCGACCTTCTGCGCCGGCGGCGATCTGGCTTGGATGCGCGAGCAGTTCGGGATGGACGCGGAGACCCGCAAGCGCGAGTCGCGGCGCATCGCCGGCGCGATGGGCGCGCTGGCCGCGTTGCCGCAGCCGCTGATCGGGCGGATCCACGGCAATGCCTTCGGCGGCGGTGTCGGGCTTGCGGCGGTCTGTGACGTGTCGATCGGCGCGACCGGCATCCGCATGGGCTTTACCGAGGTGCGCCTGGGGCTGATTCCCGCCAACATCGGGCCCTTTGTCATCGCGCGGATGGGCGCGGTGCGGGCCCGCGAGGTCTTCATGAACGCGCGGATTTTCGATGCCGACGAGGCGATGCGGCTCGACCTGCTGAACCGGGTCGTGGCGCCTGAGGATCTCGACGCGGCGGTCGAGGCCGAGGTTGCGCCCTACCTCACCTGCGCGCCCTTCGCCGTGCGCGAGGCCAAGGCGCTGCTGAACGAGCTTGCCGGGCGGGTGACGCCGGAGCAGGTCGACCACGCCATCGAGGCGCTGGCGATCCGCTGGCAGAGCGACGAGGCGCAAGAGGGCATCTCGGCCTTCTTCGACAAGCGCAAGGCGCCCTGGGCCGGGTGACCGCCCGCCGGGCGCATCCGGGATAACCGACCGGGGGAGGCGTGACACCGGGTCACGCTTTACCCGCGCGCCGATCGTTGCCAGCCTGCGGGGGCGCGGTGCCGCCCCCGGTGCCGCGATGCAAGCGGTCGGGAGGAGGCGGGGGTGACGGTCCAGATCGCGCATCTTCACGCAACGCTGTGCCTCGCGCTGGCCTTTCTCCACATTGCGCTGGCTTTCGGCGCACCCTGGTCCTCGTGGGCGCCGGGGCTACATGTCACACAGGCCGCGCAGGGTGACGCGTGGGACGGGCAGGGCCATCCGCTGTCACCGGGCGGCAGGCTTGCCGCGGCGCTCGCGGTGCCGGTGCTGCTTTATCTGGCACTCGCGATCATCTCGGCGGCGGGGTTCCCGGGGCTCGGCTGGTCGCGCTGGACCGGATGGCTCGCGGTTGCGGTGCAGGGGGCGCTCGCGGCGCTGAGTCTCGCGGCGCGCCGCCGGGTCGAGCGCAGGCTCTGGGGACCGTGCCACGCGGTGCTGACGGCGATGGCGCTCGCGGTGATGACGGCATGAGCAGGGGCGGGAGGGCCGATGTATGCAAATGTAGACGATAAAAATGTCGCTTTGTCAGGCAGTCACCGGGATTTTCCGTCTATCCCGTTAGAAAATCAGCGATTTAACCCTTCCTGAATATTTGGCGTGCTTGTTGACCCTGTCTTGCACCGGCGATAAGTCACGAATAGCAAGGCAACACCGCCATGGTTTCCGCGCCAACCTTCCGGCGCGCCTCGCAAAGGAGCCAGCAAGTGGAAGAGATGCTGCGGGAATATCTCCCGATCCTCGTTTTCCTCGCCGTCGCAATCGCCCTCGGTGCGATCCTCATCCTCGCCGCCGTCGTGCTGGCCGTGCGCCATCCTGACCCCGAGAAGGTCTCGGCGTACGAATGCGGGTTCAACGCCTTCGACGATGCGCGGATGAAGTTCGACGTGCGGTTCTACCTCGTGTCGATCCTGTTCATCATCTTCGACCTCGAGATCGCCTTCCTGTTCCCCTGGGCCACCGCCTTCAAGGACGTGAGCATGGTCGGCTTCTGGTCGATGATGGTCTTCCTTGCGGTGCTGACCGCGGGCTTCGCCTACGAATGGAAGAAAGGGGCGCTCGAATGGGAGTGATGACCGGACCGACCACCGCCGGACCCGACCGCGAGGTGGCGACTCAGGCGCTGAACCGCGAGCTTCAGGACAAGGGCTTCCTGCTGACCTCGGTCGACGACGTGATCAACTGGGCACGTACCGGCTCGCTGCACTGGATGACCTTCGGTCTCGCCTGCTGCGCCGTCGAGATGATGCAGACCTCGATGCCGCGCTACGATCTCGAACGCTTCGGCACCGCGCCGCGCGCCAGCCCGCGCCAGTCGGACCTGATGATCGTCGCGGGCACGCTCACCAACAAGATGGCGCCGGCGCTGCGCAAGGTCTACGACCAGATGCCCGAGCCGCGCTACGTGATCTCGATGGGCTCCTGCGCCAACGGCGGCGGCTACTATCACTACAGCTATTCCGTGGTGCGCGGCTGCGACCGCATCGTGCCGGTGGACGTCTACGTTCCCGGCTGCCCGCCCACGGCCGAGGCGCTGCTTTACGGCATCATGGCGCTGCAGAAGAAGATCCGCCGCACCGGAACCATCGTGCGTTGAGGGGAGGCGAGCAATGACGCAGGCAATGAGCGAACTCGGCGGGCATCTCGAGCTCAAGCGCCCGGATTGCGTGCTGGGCTGGAACGTGGCGTTCGGCGAGCTGAACGTCGACGTGGCCTCGCCCAACATCGCGGGATTCGTCGAGTTTCTGAAGACCGACCCGTCCTGCCGCTTCTCGACGCTGGTCGACATCACGGCGGTGGACTACCCCGAGCGCGCCAAGCGCTTCGACGTGGTCTACCACTTCCTGTCGATGTACCAGAACCACCGCATCCGCGTCCGCGTCGCCGTGCGCGAGGACGAGGTCGTGCCCTCGATCACCGGCGTGCACGTCAGTGCCAACTGGTTCGAGCGCGAGGTCTTCGACATGTTCGGGATCATCTTCTCGGGCCATCCGGACCTGCGCCGCATCCTCACCGACTACGGCTTCCGCGGCCACCCGCTGCGCAAGGACTTCCCGACCACGGGCTATGTCGAGGTGCGCTACGACGAAGAGCTCAAGCGCGTCGTCTACGAGCCGGTGAGCCTCGTGCAGGAATACCGGCAGTTCGACTTCATGTCGCCGTGGGAGGGGGCCCAGTACGTGCTGCCCGGCGATGAAAAGGCGGAGGCCTCGAAATGATGGACGGCTCGAAATTCGACGACGGCAGCACCGACGCGCTGTCCGGCGAGCAGAAGATCCGCAACTTCAACATCAACTTCGGCCCGCAGCACCCTGCGGCCCACGGCGTGCTGCGTCTCGTGCTCGAGCTCGACGGCGAGATCGTCGAGCGCTGCGATCCCCACATCGGCCTGCTGCACCGTGGCACCGAGAAGCTGATGGAAAGCCGCACCTACCTGCAGAACCTGCCGTATTTCGACCGTCTCGACTACGTCGGCACGATGAACCAGGAACACGCCTGGTGCATCGCGATCGAGCGTCTGACCGGGGTCGAGGTGCCGCGCCGGGCCCAGCTGATCCGCGTGCTCTACTGCGAAATCGGGCGCATCTTGAACCACCTGCTGAACGTGACGACGCAGGCCATGGACGTGGGCGCGCTGACACCGCCGCTCTGGGGCTTCGAGGAGCGCGAGAAGCTCATGGTGTTCTACGAGCGGGCCTGCGGCGCGCGCCTGCACGCGGCCTATTTCCGGCCCGGCGGCGTGCACCAGGACCTGCCGCCCAAGCTGATCGACGACATCGACGCGTGGTGCGACCAGTTCCCGGCCCGCCTGCAGGACATCGACGACCTGCTGACCGAGAACCGCATCTTCAAGCAGCGCAACGCCGACATCGGCGTGATCACCGAGCAGGACATCCAGGAACACGGGTATTCCGGCGTCATGGTGCGCGGCTCGGGCCTCGCCTGGGACCTGCGCCGTGCCCAGCCCTACGAATGCTACGACGAGTTCGAGTTCAAGATCCCGGTCGGCAAGAACGGCGACTGCTACGACCGCTACCTCTGCCGCATGGCCGAGATGCGCGAGAGCGTGAAGATCATGAAGCAGGCCGTCGAGAAGCTGCGGATGCCCGAGAACCAGGGCGACGTGCTGGCGCGGGGCAAGATCACCCCGCCGAAGCGGTCCGAGATGAAGACCTCGATGGAGGCGCTCATCCACCACTTCAAGCTCTACACCGAGGGCTTCCACGTCCCCGCCGGCGAGGTCTATGCCGCGGTCGAGGCGCCCAAGGGCGAGTTCGGCGTCTATCTGGTGGCCGATGGCAGCAACAAGCCCTACCGCGCCAAGCTGCGCGCGCCGGGCTTCCTGCACCTGCAGTCGATGGACTACGTCTGCAAGGGGCACCAGCTGGCCGACGTGGCCGCCATCCTCGGGTCGCTCGACATCGTGTTCGGTGAGGTCGACCGCTGAGGCGGAGAGTTTAGCGGACCGGGGTGCGATGCGCGCCGCGGTCCACCCGGCCGGTCAGAGGCCGTGACAGGAAAGAGGGACTTGAGGAACGTGATGCTGAAGAATTGCCTGGCGGTGCTGCCGCTCGTTGCCACCGCAGGCTGCCTTGCGCTGCCGCCCAAAGGGGTCGAGGACCAGCAGATGCTGGCGTTCGACGACGCCGTGGACTCGATCGGCTGCGCGCTGGACTACGAATCCGACTACCTTGCCGTCGAACTGCAGACCGGGCTGACCCGCGAGCAGATCCAGCAGGTCGCGAACTACCGCATTGCGGGCGGCAACGGCGAGCGCACCGAGACCGGCGGCTTCCGCCTGACCTCCGGCGCCTGCACCCCGGTCGCGGAACCGGCAGCCCCGGTCGCCGACGCGACCGGCGACACGGCCACCGCCGGCTGAACCGGGTGACGGGCTCCGACGCCATAACCCTTGTGGGCCGCGAGGCCCGCGCGCGCCGCGCGCGCACCAGACCCTGAGAAAGAGGCCATCCGCCGATGCTGCGCCGTCTCCATCCCGAACAGCCAGAAAGCTTCGCCTTCACCCCGGACAACCTCGCCTGGACCGAGGGGCAGATCACGAAGTACCCCGAGGGCCGTCAGGCCAGCGCGGTCATCCCGCTGCTGTGGCGCGCCCAGGAGCAGGAAGGCTGGCTGACCCAGAAGGCGATCGAGACCGTGGCCGACATGCTCGGCATGGCCTACATCCGGGTGCTCGAGGTGGCGACCTTCTACTTCATGTTCCAGCTGCAGCCGGTGGGCTCGGTGGCGCATGTGCAGGTCTGCGGCACCACCACCTGCATGATCTGCGGCGCCGAGGACCTGATCGGCGTCTGCAAGGAAAAGATCGCGCCCAAGGCCCACGTGGTCTCGCCCGACGGCAAATTCTCGTGGGAAGAGGTGGAATGCCTCGGCTCCTGCGCCAACGCGCCCATGGCCCAGATCGGCAAGGACTATTACGAGGACCTGACCGCCGAGCGCCTCGGCGAGATCCTCGATGAGCTCGCCGCGGGCAAGGTGCCGGTGCCGGGCCCGCAGAACGGGCGCTACGGCTCCGAGCCGCTCGGCGGCCCGGTGGTGCTGACCGCCCACGTTGACGGTCGCGCGCAGTACAATGCCTCGGTGGCGCTCGCCACCGACATCGGCGACACGATCAAGCGCATCGACGGCAGCGAAGTGCCGCTGCGCACGCCGTGGCGCGACCGCTCGGACGAGGACGGCGACGCGGTGCCCGACACCCACGCGCCCAAGCTCTCGGGCGGGGCCAGCGCCGACGATACCGGCATCGACAAGCGCGAGGCGCCGGTGACGCCCGCGGGCGAGCCCAAGCAGCCGGTCGAGGGCGGCTCCGAGCAGCCCGCCGAGACCGCCGGCACCCGCCCCGAGGCGCTCGACGCGCCGCGCGAGGGGGGAGCGGACGACCTCAAGAAGATCAAGGGCGTGGGGCCGAAGCTCGAAGAGCTGTGCAACAGCCTTGGCTTCTATCACTACGACCAGATCGCCAACTGGACACCGGACGAGGTCGCCTGGGTTGACGAGAACCTGCAGGGCTTCCGCGGCCGCGTGACCCGAGACGAATGGGTCGCACAGGCCAGGACGCTGGCAGCGGGGGGCGAGACCGAGTTCTCGCAGCGCTCCGGGAAAGGTGACGACACGGACGAATAAGGGGGCCGCAAGGCTCGGGTGAGGAGGAGAACGGGGAATGACGGACACGACGATGGAAGGCACCTGCCGACGCAACTGCTGGATCGCCGCCGCGGTGATCGGTCTGTTCGTGGCGCTGTTCGCGCTTGGCGCGGATCGCGGCTTCGTCGCGGCGGTCGTCCTCGGTGTCCTCGCGATGGTGCTCCTGTCGCAGCTCTTCATCTGGGTGAGCTGCGCGCCGGTGCCGATGCTGACCCCGGTCACGCCCAAGCCGGTGCCCGCGCCGAAGCCCGTCGCCCCGAAGCCCGCGGCCTCGCCGGCCCCGGCCGAGGCCAGCGCCGCCCCGACGCCGGCTGCAACGCCGGCACCCGCAGCCGCGCCGCAACCGGCGCCCGCCGCCGAGAAGACCGCCGAGCCGCTGGTGAAGCCCAGCAAGGCACTCGCGGGTGAGGCGGAACTGGCGGGCCGCAAGGGCGCGTGGCGCTACGAGGGTGAGACGGCCGAGGCGGTCGCAGACGACGCGGGCACCCGGCCCGAGGCCCTGTCGGCTCCGCGTGATGGCGGGGCGGACAACCTGAAGGAAATCAAGGGGGTGGGCCCCAAGCTCGAGGAGCAGCTGCACGAGCTCGGGATCTACCACTTCGACCAGATCGCCGGCTGGACTGCCGCCGAGGTGGCGTGGATGGATGGCAACCTCAAGGGGTTCCGCGGCCGCGTCTCGCGCGATGACTGGATCGGGCAGGCAAAGATCCTCGCCGCCGGGGGCGAGACCGCGTTCTCGACGCGGGTGGACGAGGGCGAGGTCTACTGAGACCGCGCGACGGCACGACAAGGGCGCCGGGGTCCCGCAGGGGCACGGTGCAGGATGAAACTGGCAGACGGGCAGGGGCCCGCGCGACCGGGGCCGGTGACAGACCGCTCTTCCGGCGCTGCGGGTTGCGACCGTCGGGGGCCGCGAAAGGGACCGGGGCCGGGCAATGAACGACCGGGACAGCCACAGCCGGCAGGGGCGCATCATCGCGCTGGTGATCGCCGGAACCGGGCTTGCCTGGATGGCCGCAACGGCCGCGGGTGTCGCGCTGGACTGGAGCCAGCGCACGAGAGCCTTCTTCGACCTGGCGGCGATTGCCGGGTTCGGGACGGCGATATGGATGATCTACGGGCTCTGGCGTGCGCGCCGGAAGGACCGCTCGAACGAGGAGTGATGCGATGCTGAAGGACGAGGACCGCATTTTCACCAATCTCTACGGCATGCATGACCGCACGCTGGAGGGCGCGAAGAAGCGTGGCCACTGGGACGGAACCGCCGACATCATCGGCAAGGGCCGCGACTGGATCATCGACGAGATGAAGGCCTCGGGTCTGCGCGGACGTGGCGGGGCAGGCTTCCCGACCGGGCTCAAGTGGTCCTTCATGCCCAAGGAGAGCGACGGCCGCCCGTCCTACCTGGTCATCAACGCCGACGAATCCGAGCCCGCGACCTGCAAGGACCGCGAGATCATGCGCCACGATCCGCACACGCTGATCGAAGGCGCGCTGATCGCCTCCTTCGCGATGGGGGCGCATGCGGCCTACATCTACATCCGCGGCGAGTACATCCGCGAGAAGGAAGCCCTGCAGGCGGCCATCGACGAGGCCTATGACAAGGGCATGATCGGCCGCAACGCCTGCGGCAGCGGCTGGGATTTCGACCTCTATCTGCACCACGGCGCCGGCGCCTACATCTGCGGCGAGGAAACCGCGCTGATCGAGAGCCTCGAGGGCAAGAAGGGCATGCCGCGGATGAAGCCGCCGTTCCCGGCCGGCTCCGGTCTCTACGGCTGCCCGACCACGGTGAACAACGTCGAGTCCATCGCCGTCGTGCCGACCATCCTGCGCCGCGGCGCCTCGTGGTTCTCGGGCTTTGGCCGCAAGAACAACTCGGGCACCAAGCTGATGGCGCTGACCGGCCACGTGAACACGCCCTGCGTCTTCGAGGAAGAGATGTCGCTTTCGGTGCGCGAGATCATCGAGAAGCACGGCGGCGGCATCCGCGGCGGCTGGGACAACCTCAAGGCGATCATCCCCGGCGGGGCGTCGTGCCCGGTGCTGCCCAAGCACGCGCTCGAGGATGCGATCTTCGACTTCGACTGGATGCGCGAGAACCGCTCCTCCTTCGGCACCGGCTGCATGATCGTCATGGACAACTCGGTGGACGTGGTGAAGGCGGTGTGGCGCCTGTCGAAGTTCTTCAAGCACGAGAGCTGCGGCCAGTGCACGCCCTGCCGCGAAGGCACCGGCTGGATGATGCGCGTCATGGACCGGCTGGTGACCGGCGAGGCGGAGGTCGAGGAGATCGACATGCTGCTCGACGTGACCAAGCAGGTCGAGGGCCACACCATCTGCGCGCTCGGCGATGCGGCGGCCTGGCCGATCCAGGGCCTGATCCGGCACTTCCGGGACGAGATCGAGGACCGCATCAAGGCCAAGCGCAGCGGCGCGATGGCGGCGGAATGACCGTGTCGCGTCTCGCATACCCGCTCGTCGCGCTCGCGGCGCTCGCCGGCTGCGCCACCGGGCCTGCCCCCATGGGCGGCACCGGCGCCCCGGGCTCGGCCAGCGGTCGCTGGGAAAGCCGCGTCGCCACGCTGACGCTGGCCGAGCGCATCGCCGATGTCTGCTATTCCGAGGGCATCTTCCTCGCGCCGTCGCCCTATGGCGGGGCGGTGCATCGCGCGACCGAGG
>Ga0208328_1000963_pt1 | contig 11311 bp, 11 predicted proteins | sample DeeseametaMP2633_FD_184170 | JGI IMG/M metagenome (GOLD analysis project Ga0208328, IMG submission 184170) | Marine microbial communities from the Deep Atlantic Ocean - MP2633 (SPAdes) | ecosystem: Environmental > Aquatic > Marine > Unclassified | place: Northeast of Antigua and Barbuda, North... | reverse complement strand
ACGAAGGCGGGGTCGGTCGGGGACTGGCTGAGGCGCATCATGGCGGCGACCCTGCCTCTGCGCCGCTTCCCGTGCAAGGCGCGGATTGCTATGTCTCTGTCATGAAGCCCGGATTTTCCGCCCACCGCGCCCTGATCGTGGCGCTCGCGCTGCTCGTCACCGCCGTGTTGTCGGCGGTGGTCTGGCGCTCGGCCTACCTGCAGGCGCTTGATCCGGTGGCGGCGCGCGGCGAGAGCGACCTCGAGCTGGCCTCGGACCGTCTCGTCACCCAGCTGCAGCGGTTCCGCGAGTTCGCGGTGCTGACCGCCGACCACCCGTCGCTGGTGGCGCTGCATGACGGCGGCTCGCGGGTGGCGGCCGAGCAGATGCTGCTGCGCGCCGCCGACCGCTCCGGCGCGGCGCTCGCGGTCTATGCCGATGCCGAGGGCCGGGTCATGGCGCAGTCGGCGCCGGGGCTGCCCGAGCGGGTGCTGGCGGGCGACCCGTTCCGGCGCGCGCTCCAGGGGGCGCTCGGCATCGCGCACGGTGCGGGTCCCGAGGGCATCGAGCGCGCCTTCTGGTTCGCCGCGCCCTCCTTCGGCCCCGAAGGAACCGTGCGTGGGGCGCTGATCGTGGCGGTAGATCTCGCGCGGCTGGAACAGGTCTGGCGCGGCTCGCTGCCGGCGGTGTTCTTCACCGATGCGGCGGGCGAGGTCATCGCCACCAACCGCTCGGAGCTGCTGCACTGGCGGCGCGAGGGTGACAAGGTGGTCACCAGCGACGGCACCGAGAAACCGCTGCTGCGGCGCTATCCCGGCGGCCACACGGTCTGGGTGCAGCGCTTCTCGCCCTATGTCCCGCACCGCGCCCTGCGGATGCAGGCGGATCTGCCGGTGATCGGCATGACCGGGGTGCTGCTGGTCGACGTGACCCCCGCGATCCGGCTGGCGGGGCTGCAGGCGGCGGTGGTGGCGGCGATGATGCTGTTCTTCGGCACGCTGCTGTGGCTGGCGCTCGAACGGCGCCGGGCGCTGGCCGAGGCCAACGCCGTGCTCGAGGAACGCGTCTCGGCCCGTACCAGGGCGCTGCAGCAGAGCAACCTCGCGCTGCGCCGCGAGGTCTCGGAGCGGGAAGAGGCCGAGGCTGCGCTCAAGCGCGCGCAGGCCGAGCTGGTGCAGGCCTCCAAGCTCTCGGCGCTCGGCAAGATGAGCGCGGGCATCAGCCACGAGCTGAACCAACCGCTGATGGCGATCCGCAGCTTCGCCGAGAACGGTGCCGCCTTCCTCGAGCGCGGGCGGCAGGACCGCGCGGCCGAGAACCTCGGGCGGATCTCGGACATGGCGAACCGCATGGGGCGCATCATCAAGAACCTGCGCGCCTTCGCCAAGGCCGAGCCCGAGCCCGCCCGCCGGGTCGGGCTTGCGGCGGTAGTGGAAGGCGCGCTCGAGGTTCTGGCGCGGCGCATCGAGGCCACCGGGACCGAGATCGACTGGCGCCGCCCCGAGCGCGCCACGGTGGTGATGGCGGGCGATGTGCGGCTGGGGCAGGTGGTGGTGAACCTGCTGTCGAACGCCATGGACGCCATGGCCGACAGCGACCTCCGGCGCATCGAGATCCGCGTCTCCCATGACGACGAGGCGGGGCTGGTGCGCCTCACCGTGCGCGACACCGGCCCCGGCATCGCCGACCCGTCGCGCATCTTCGACCCGTTCTATTCGACCAAGGAGGTCGGCGCTGAAGAGGGCATGGGCCTTGGGCTCTCGATCTCCTACGGGATCGTCGAGGGCTTCGGCGGCCGCCTTAGGGGCGAGAACGTCGAGGGCGGCGCGCTCTTCACCATCGAGCTGCAACAGGCGAGGGAAATCGCATGATCATCCGCAAGGTGCTTCTGGTGGACGACGACGCGGCGGTGCGCGAGGCGCTGGGGCAGACGCTGGAACTGGCCGAGTTCGACGCGGTGACCGCGGGCAGCTTCGTCGAGGCCAAGGACCTCATCGGGCCGCGCTTCGAGGGCGTCATCGTCTCGGACATCCGGATGCCCGGCCGCGACGGCTTTCACCTGCTCGACTACGCGCACGAGCAGGATACCGAGCTGCCGGTGATCCTGCTGACCGGCGAGGGCGACATTCCGATGGCGGTGCGGGCGATGTCGGCGGGGGCCTTCGACTTCCTCGAGAAGCCCTGCGCGCCGCAGGATCTGATCTCGGTGATCGAGCGGGCGCTGCGCACGCGCGGGCTGGTGCTCGAGAACCGGCGGCTCAAGGCCCAGCTCGAGACCGGCGACCCGGCGGCGCGGATGATCTTCGGCGTCTCGCCCCAGTCCGAGGCGCTGCGCGCGCAGGTGCGCGCGGCGGCGCGCGCAGGCACCGACGTGCTGGTGCGCGGCGCCCGGGGCTCGGGGATCTCGAAGGTGGCCGAGGTGGTGCACCTCTGTTCCTCGCGTGCCAAGGGGCCGTTCGAGAAGCGCTCGGCGGCGGGGCTCGGCCGGGCGGCGCTGGCCGAGCTCTGGCAGACCTGCAAGGGCGGCACGCTGTTCCTCGACGAGATCGGCCGGCTGCCGCAGGACACGCAGGTGGCGTTGCAGGATGCGCTTGAAGAAGGCGGCGCGCGGCTCATCGGCGGCACGGTCGAGGACCTGTCGGGCGCGGTCGAGGCGGGGGCGTTCTCGTCCGAGCTCTACTACCGGCTCGACGTGATGCTGCTGCGGATTCCCGCGCTTTCGGAGCGGCCAGAGGACATCCCGGTGCTGTTCCGCCACTACGTCGCGCAGGCGGCGGAGCAGTCGGGCATGACCGAGCCCGAGATCGGCGAGGAGGTCGTCGCGGGACTGATCGCCCGTGACTGGCCCGGCAACGCCCGCGCGCTCATGTCCGCTGCGATGCGCTTCGTGCTGGGGCTGGGCGAGGACGACGGCGGCTCCGAGGGGCTGGGGCTGGCCGAACGCATGGCGCAGGTGGAACGCTCGCTGCTGGCGGACGCGCTGAAGCGCACCGGCGGCCAGGCCAGCGCCGCCGCCGAGGTGCTGAAGCTGCCACGCAAGACCTTCTACGACAAGCTGGCGAAATACGGGCTGAAGCCGGAGAATTTCCGCTGAAACGGCGTCAGGACGCGGCTTCGCGCGTCAGCCGGTCGATACGCTCGCGCAGGCTCTGCAGGAATGGCGCCTGCGATGTCCAGCGCGTGCCATAGCCGAGGTTCCAACGGTAGTCGAAGCCGGGCTCCTGCGGGCCGGTGACGTGCTGAAGCATGGTTTCGAGCTTGTCGAGCCCCTTGGCGACGCGCGCCTCCGGGGTCTCGCCCGCCTCGTATTCCTCCCACAGCCCGCGCACCCGGTCGCGCAGGTCCGGCGGCAGACCCTCGGTCAGGGTCGCCAGATCCGCCCGCTCGCGCGCGCTCTTGTCGGTGTCGGGCCCCTGGTCGATGGCCGGGACGTCGCCCGAGATCGCCTCGCCGAGGTCGTGCACGATGCACAGCCGCACCAGCCGGGCGAAATCCACGCCGCTCTCGTCCTCGGTCAGAAGTGCCAGCAGGCAGAGGCTCCACGAGTGCTCGGCGACGCTCTCGCGCCGTTCCGCGCTGGTGCGGCCCGAGCGGAAGGTCGCCTTGAGGCGTTCGGCCTCTGCCATGAAGGCGATGATGCGGTCGTGACGATCCGATTCCATGCGACGGAGTGTGCGGGCGGCCCCCGAGATTCGCCAACGGCAAAATGTGCGGATTTCCGCACGGGACACCGGAAAGCCTGTGCGAAGTTCCGCACATCCTCAGGCGTCGTTTCGCCATGGGGGCAGGGGTAGAGGTGTTCAACCCTCTGACACGACTGGATTTCATGACGATTCTGTCACGACCCTTCACGCAGGCTTGATGCGATTCGCGCATGGCTGTCATGTGTTCATCGAAGGGTCCGCAGGGGAGCAGGCCCTCGATCATCACTTTTCGGGAGGATACCGATGAAGAAGTTCCTGATGACCGCCGTGGCCGCTGCGGCCCTCACCACCGGCGCCACCGGCGCGATGGCTGCCTGCGACGATGGCGAGATCGTCATCAAGTTCAGCCACGTGACCAACACCGACAAGCACCCCAAGGGCATCGCCGCCACGCTGCTCCAGCAGCGCGTCAACGACGAGATGGACGGCAAGGCCTGCATGGAGGTCTACCCCAACTCGACGCTCTACAACGACGACCAGGTGCTCGAGGCGATGCTGAACGGCGACGTGCAGATGGCCGCGCCCTCGCTGTCGAAGTTCGAGCAGTTCACCAAGGTGTTCCGCATCTTCGACCTGCCGTTCATGTTCGTGAACATCGAGGCCGTGGACGCGTTCCAGAACTCGGAAACCGGCCAGGCGATGAAGGAATCGATGCTGCGCCGCGGCCTGCTCGGCCTCGACTTCTGGCACAACGGCATGACCCAGTTCTCGGCCAACAAGCCGCTGGTCGCCCCCGAGGACGCCAAGGGCCTCAAGTTCCGCGTGCAGCCCTCCGAGGTGCTGAAGGCGAACATGGAGCAGCTCGGCGCCAGCCCGCAGCCGATGGCCTTCTCGGAAGTCTACGGCGCGCTGCAGACCGGCGTGGTCGATGGTCAGGACAATACCTGGTCGAACATCTACGGCCAGAAGTTCTTCGAGGTGCAGGACGGCATCACCGAGACCAACCACGGCGTGCTCGACTACATGGTCGTGACCTCGGCCGACTGGTGGGACAGCCTCGACGAGGACATCCGCACCCAGCTCGAGACCATCGTCCACGAGGTCACCGCCGAGCGTAACGCGGCCATCGCCGAGGTCGACGCCGACAACCGCCAGGCCATCCTCGACGCCGGCGGCACCATCCGCGAGCTCACCCCCGAGCAGCGCCAGGCCTGGGTCGACGCGATGAAGCCGGTCTGGGAGAAGTTCGAAGGCGACGTCGGTGAGGAAAACATCGAGGCCGCGCAGAAGTTCAACGCCGAAGTGCAGGGCTGATCGCCCGCACCCGGCCGGCCCGGCCCGCGTGGATCGGGGCCGGCCGCTGCAGGGGACGGTCCGCCGTCCCCTTTTTCACACGGTTTCCCATCAAAAAACACTAACCGGACAAGGCGCCGGGGCCGGTGCCCGGACGCGGAATGGGGGGACAGCATGTCCAGTCACACCCACGGCCAGAGCGCGCTCGGCCGCTTCGTCAACGAGATCGAGGAAACCGCCATTGCGGTGATCCTCGGGCTCATGACGCTCATCACCTTCATCAACGTCGTGCTGCGTTACGGCTTCAACACCGGCCTCATCTGGGGCCTCGAGGCGGTGACGATCCTGTTCGCGTGGCTGGTGCTCTTCGGCATCTCCTACGCGGTGAAGGTCACCGCCCATCTCGGCGTCGACGCGGTCACCACGCTGGTGCCGCCCACCGTCCGCCGGGTTCTGGCGTTGATCGCGGCGGTGGTCTGTATCGTCTACGCGGCGCTGCTGCTGAAGGGCGCCTGGGACTACTGGGCCAATTTCGTCAACCTGCCGCAGACCACCGGCCGCTGGTTCCCCACCGGCTTCGAGGAGATGAAGCGCACCTCCTACCGCTCCTGGTACGAGGTGGTCGACATCCCGATGCCCGAGTGGCTGCGCTTCATCGAGCCCTGGATCAACGAGGGCGAGGCCTACGAGAAGCTGCCGCGCTTCATCCCCTACGCGATGCTGCCCTTCGGCGCCGCGCTGCTGTTCTTCCGCTTCCTCCAGGCGGGGTGGCGCATCTGGACCGGCGCCCAGACCAGCCTGATCGTCAGCCACGAGGCCGAAGACGCGGTCGAAGACGTGGCCCACATGAACCGCGAGGACTGAAAGACCGATGGACGTTTTCCTTCTCTTTGTCATCATCGTCGGCCTGATGCTGATCGGCGTGCCGATCGCGGTCTCGCTCGGCATCTCGTCGATCGTCTTCCTGCTGGTGCTCTCCGACACCTCGCTGAGCTCGGTCGCGCAAAGCTTCTACCAGGCGATGGCCGGCCACTACACGCTGCTGGCGATCCCGTTCTTCATCCTTGCCTCGAGCTTCATGTCGACGGGCGGCGTGGCGCGGCGGATCATCCGCTTCTCCATCGCACTGGTGGGCCACGTGCACGGCGGCCTCGCCATCGCCGGCGTCTTCGCCTGCATGCTCTTCGCCGCCCTCTCCGGGTCCTCGCCCGCGACCGTGGTGGCCATCGGCTCCATCGTCATCGCCGGCATGCGGCAGGTGGGCTACACCAAGGACTTCGCGGCGGGCGTGATCGCCAACGCGGGCACGCTGGGCATCCTCATTCCGCCGTCCATCGTGATGGTGGTCTACGCCTCGGCCACCGACGTCTCGGTGGGCCGGATGTTCCTCGCGGGCGTGATCCCCGGCCTGATGGCGGGCACCATGCTGATGATCACCATCTACGTCATGGCGCGGGTCAAGAACCTGCCCAAGGGCGAGTGGCTGGGCTGGGGCGAGGTCTTCACCGCGGGTCGTGAGGCACTCTGGGGCCTGTTCCTGATCGTCATCATCCTCGGCGGGATCTACGGCGGCATCTTCACGCCGACCGAAGCCGCCGCCGTGGCCGCGGTCTACGCCTTCCTGATCGCCAACTTCGTCTACCGCGACATGGGGCCTCTCGCGGGCCGGAACGGCGAACGCAACCTGCCGCTCATCCGCAAGCCCATCGCGCTGGTGACCGCCTTCTTCCACCGCGACACCCGCGACACGCTGTTCGAGGCCGGCAAGCTCACCATCACGCTGATGTTCATCATCGCCAACGCGCTGATCCTCAAGCACGTGCTGACCGACGAGCAGATCCCGCAGCAGATCGCCAGCGCCATGCTCGGGGCAGGGCTCGGCCCGGTGATGTTCCTGGTGATCGTCAACGTGATCCTGCTGATCGGCGGCCAGTTCATGGAGCCCTCGGGCCTCCTGGTGATCGTCGCGCCGCTGGTGTTCCCCATCGCCATCGAGCTCGGCATCGACCCGATCCACCTCGGCATCATCATGGTAGTGAACATGGAAATCGGCATGATCACCCCGCCGGTGGGTCTCAACCTCTTCGTGACCTCGGGCGTGGCCGGGATGCCGATGATGAGCGTGGTGCGCGCGGCGCTGCCCTTCCTCGCGGTGCTCTTCGTCTTCCTGATCATGGTGACCTACATCCCGATCCTGTCGACCTGGCTGCCGACGACCTTCATGGGACCCGAGATCATCACCCACTGATCCGGGCGGGACATTGCAAACGAAAAAGCGGCGCTCCGATCGGGGCGCCGCTTGCGATTCAGGGGGCCGGCCTGCCTCCGGCGGGAGTTTATCCGGCAAGATGAAGGACGGGCTCGCTCTTCATCTTGCCCCTAAACTCCGGGGAGTGTGAGGGGCTGGCCCCTCACCAGCGCTGCGCCCTCAGCCCGCGCTCGCGTTGAGGGCTTCGATGATCGGCACGAAATCCGCCGCCTTGAGCGAGGCGCCGCCCACCAGCGCGCCGTCGACGTTGGAGACCGCAAAGATCTCGCCCGCGTTCGAGGGCTTCACCGAGCCGCCGTAGAGCAGGCGGACCGAGCGGCCCACGCCCTCGCCGAAGCGCTTCTCGAGGCGGGCGCGCATGAAGTCGTGGACCTCGCCGATCTGGTCGGTGGTGGGCACCTTGCCGGTGCCGATGGCCCAGATCGGCTCGTAGGCGACCACGAGATTGTGGCCCGTGGCCCCGTCGGGGATCGACTTGGCGAGCTGGCCGCCGATGATGTCGAGCGTGTTCGACGCCTCGCGCTCTTCGAGGCTCTCGCCCACGCAGAGCACCACCTTCAGACCCGCTTCCCAGGCCGCTTCGCACTTGGCGCGGACGTCCTCGTCATGCTCGTCGTGGTCGGTGCGGCGCTCGGAGTGGCCGAGGATCACGTACTCGGCGCCGGCATCCGCCAGCATCGCGGCGGAGACGTCGCCGGTGTGGGCACCGGAGGCCCTGGCGTGGCAGTCCTGCCCGCCGATGGCGAGGCCTTCGGCTGCGTCTGCGGCGGCGGCGACCAGTGTCGCGGGCGGACAGATCAGGACTTCGGCGGGGCCAGACGCGGCGGCGGCCATCTCCCCGAGCTCGGACAGGGCTGCCTTGAGCCCGTTCATCTTCCAGTTCCCGGCGGCAAGTTTGGTGCGCATGGTCTCTCCCTTCTGCGGTTCGGGCACATCATCGAAGGATGGGCGCCGCCGTCAAGGGCAGGGCGACCGCCAATGCCGCGACATATCGGGAGAGTTTCGGCTGGGACCGTGTCAGCACACGGGCTAAGGCCGACCTGGAGGGTCGGCGGGACGCCGCGACCGGCGCCCGGCAGGGATCAGGAGCCGCCGCGCTCGACGCTGAGCTCTTCCACGTCCTTGAACTTGATCGATTCCCCGCAGCCGCAGGCATCCGCCACGTTGGGGTTGTTGAAGTGGAACCCCGATTCGAGCAGCGAGCTGCGGTAGTCGATCTCGGTGCCGAAGAGGAACATCTGCGCCATCGGTGCGATCATCACGCGGGCGCCGTCCTGTTCCACCACCTCGTCATTGGGGTCCGCCGTGTCGACGAACTCCATCGTGTACTCCATGCCCGCGCAGCCGCCCTTCTTCACGCCGATGCGCAGACCGGCGCGTCCGTCGCGGTCCATCAGCTTCCGCACCTGCGTTTCCGCGGCGGGGGTCATGGTCACGGCCTGTTTGCCAGGAATACCGAACATCGAGTGTCTCCTTATGGAGTGACAAATCTAAGCGTTCGCGGGGCGCGACACAAGCGGACGCGCCGGGTTTCCCGCGACGGTCGTGCCCGCTGCCACGTCTCGCGTCACCACGGCGCCCGCGCCGATCAACGCGTCATCGCCCACGGTAACCCCCGGCAGGAGGATCGCACCGCCGCCGATCCAGACGTTGCGGCCGATGGTGACCGGCCGTCCGAATTCGAGCCCCGCGGCGCGGGTCGCGCCGTCGCGCGGGTGGTCCGCGGTGAGGATCTGCGTCATCGGCCCGATCTGGGTGCCGTCGCCGATGCGGATCGGGCAGACGTCGAGCAGCACGCAGCCGTAGTTGAGGAACACGCCCTCACCGAGCACGATGTTCCAGCCGTAGTCCACGTAGAACGGCGCGCGGATCGCTGCGCGGACGTGCAGGGTGCCCAGCAGCGCCGTGAGCAGCGCACCGCGGGTGTCGTCGCCGTAGACGGTGGCGTTGTAGTCGCGCATCAGCGCCTGGCTGCGCTTGCGTTCGGCCACAAGCTCGGGATCGCCCGGGTCGTAGAGCCGCCCCGCGATCATCTTCTCGCGCTCGGTCGCCGGCTCGCGCAGCTCTTCCGTCATCGGATCACATAAAGCCCAGCTCGAGCCGCGCCTCGTCGGACATCATGTCCATGCCCCAGGGCGGATCGAAGACCATGTCCACGTCCACGTCCCTGACGCCGGGCACGGCGCTCACGGCGTCCTGCACCCAGCCGGGCATCTCGCCCGCCACCGGGCAGCCCGGCGCGGTCAGCGTCATGGTCACCTTGACGGCGTTCTCGGGGTCGATGGCGATGGTGTAGATCAACCCGAGGTCGTAGATGTTCACCGGGATTTCCGGGTCGTAGACCGACCGGCACGCCTCGACCACCGGCTCGTGCAGCGGGTGGTCCGTGCTGGAGGGAGCGATCAGCGGCGCGCCTTCGAGCGGTGCATCATCCATGGCCTGTCCTTCATGTGCCTTAGTCCGAGTGTTTATATAAGAAACAGGCGGCGGGGCGTAAAGGCCACGGGCGTGCGAGCCGGGCAGTTCCGTCGGGATGCGACAGGTTCCCCTTTGGTGCGGGCGCTTGCGCCTCAGGCGATGTCGTCGAGGTAGGTCTCGATCCAGTCGCGCACGTCCTCGACCCGGCCGCGCGCCACCGGGACCTGCGAATCGTCGCTCAACTGCAGCACCTCGCGCCCGCTGCGCTTTCCCAGCCGCCGCACCGCCCGCCGCGACACCCACCACGAGCGGTGCGGCTGGATGCCGTCCTCAGGGCGGGTCTGGGCGACGATATCCGAGAGCCGGGCACGCTCGGTCAAAGTGCCGTCGCAGAGCCGGACGTGCACGTGGTGCTGGCGCGCCTCGATCAGCTTGACCTTGTCGAGCGCCACCGGCTGGCCCGCGATGTGCAGGAGCCGCCCGGGGCGGCGGGACGTGGCGCGGTGTGTCTCGGGCGGGCTGTCCGGGGCGGCCTCGGTCCGGACCCGGGGCATGACGAAGCGCAGGAAGATGATCTCGAAGAGAATCAACATGGTCGCAAGATAGACCACCCGGTCCGAGAGCGGCGCACGCTGCGGATCGCTGATCGCCAGCGCCATGGCGGTCTCGACCAGCAGCAGGGTGGGGAAGAAGGCGCAGAGGCTCACGATCGGCCAATAGACCGCCGGGCGCGGCGCGAACTTGCGCAGGGCGCCGAGCGCGGTAAGCAGGGCGGCCTGGAAGGCGAGGTAGAGCAAAAAGGCGGCGAGCCAGATCGTGCAGTAGAGCGGCACCCCGAACTCGTGCGCGACCCGGGTTGGATCGGCGAGAATCAGAATCACGATTACGAGAGAGAGGTAGCGCCAGGTGAGCGGATGCTCGAACAGTGCGAACAATTCCGCGGCGCTGAGATCGAGGGTCTCGAATGTCGGCGCGCGCAAGTTAAGTTTCGTGTCGAGGAAATCCGGCACAGCCTGACAGCTCTCGTCTGACGCTTTTCAGCAACAGATGAAGGTATTGTTTCGTGAATTCAAGCGATTCCGACGCTGAGGAGCGTCGGTTTGAAGGTGCAAGTCCGCTGTCTGACGCAAGTTTCCGGTAACAATCCGAGAACCTGCAGTTGCATGAATGGCTTTTTCATTCGTCTGACGGGCGCTTTGTGGTATTTTCGGCGGACCGGTTCTTCGGAGGCGGTCAGACCGTCGACGCACAATGGGGTGGCCCTTCCGGGCTGGAGGTAGCGGGTGGCGGAGAGGTTGGACGGGAACCGCGCATATGCCATGCGCCGTAGGACCGGTGTGCGCTGTCGCCGAATTCGCGATGGACATGCCGGCACCGCTGTCTGCAAACGGCGGTGATCCATCGCGGCGTATGTTCTTGCCGAATTGCTCCTTTGCTCGGGATACGGTTCCGGGCGGTGTCTGTCGAGCCTCTCGTGAGAATGTACGAATTCGGGTTGGGGAGAACGGATTGTCTCAGGTTGAAGGGGATGTGCTGTCGGCACTGGTGTCTGAAGTACATGGCATGACCGGCTTGGAAGCTGCACCGCGCTTGTTGCGGACCGCGGCCGTGCTGGTCGAAAAGGCGGGTTACGAAATCGCCAGATCTGAAAGAACGTCACGGGTGACGCAGATCATTCTGATCGCGGCCGAGCTGTATCGGCTCCGGG
>Ga0208328_1000962_pt1 | contig 11313 bp, 14 predicted proteins | sample DeeseametaMP2633_FD_184170 | JGI IMG/M metagenome (GOLD analysis project Ga0208328, IMG submission 184170) | Marine microbial communities from the Deep Atlantic Ocean - MP2633 (SPAdes) | ecosystem: Environmental > Aquatic > Marine > Unclassified | place: Northeast of Antigua and Barbuda, North... | reverse complement strand
TCGAGGAGGAAGCCGCACAGTAACATCAACGAAGAACGCAGCGGTCAAAACCGGCCAGTTTGGTTGTCGGTAGCGGCCAAGGAGGTTGACGCTCTACAGAAACTCTTGGCCAACGTCAATCCAGGTCGTCAATACGTCCATATTCCGGGATTCCGGTTGTCTCAAATGCCGCGCCCTACGGCGCATCAAAATTCTCCTTCAGGAAGCCTCTTCGCTCCGCACAAAGCAAGCGGAAGTCGGCCTTCTCTCCGAGTCTGATATTCCTTCGCTACTTCCCGACGCAAACCGATCTGCCCACTGCAAGGTGCTTCCCCGTCCCGGAGAGGAAGTTCCCTCGCAGCAATCAATCTCAAACCGGAGCAATCTCATGGCACCCCAACGCGACGGCGCGACACACAAACGCTTGCTCTCCCTGGTGCCTCGCGGCCCCGAGTGGAGCATCGACTGGGAAGAAATTCAGGGGATCCTGCCTGCCGCCTTTGCGGCAATGACTGAATGCCCCCAGGACCCGAACTATCATGGAGAAGGCAATGTGCTCATCCACACCAGGATGGTCGTGGAGAGCCTCGTTGTCGACCCGGAATGGAGAGACCTGCAGGAAGCTCCGGAGGATCCCTTCGGGCTCACAGACGACGATCGGCGCTCGATGCTCTTCTGGGCTGCCGTCCTTCACGATATAGGCAAGCCAGAGTGCACTGTCCTCGACGAAGACGGTCGCTATACCTCCAAGGGGCACTCGCGCATCGGCGCCCAAATGGCGCGAAGGTTCCTCTGGAAGGCCGGCAGCCCCTTTCACTGGAGAGAAGCGCTTTGCGGCATCATCCAGGCCCATCAGGTCCCCTTCTGGCTTCTCGAGCGCGAGAATGCCGAGAGGCTGTCTGTAGAGCTATCCTATAACTGCAACACGCAGGACCTCTGTCTCCACGCGAAGCACGATGCGCTCGGCCGGATCTGCGAAGACCAAACCGCAATCCTTGAAAGCGTCGAGCTCGCGCGAATGCACTTCGCAGATCTTGCGTGCCTTGGTCGTTCCCGCAAGTTCAGCAACGATGCGAGCCGTATCGAGTTTCTGAAGAGAGACGATCGATACATCGACTACGTCGCACATGAGGACTACACCTGCGAAGTCATCATGATGAGCGGGCTGCCGGGTGCCGGCAAGGACACCTGGATTTCGAAGTGCACAGCGGATTTTCCGGTAGTAAGCCTCGATGCCATCCGCATCGAGATGGGCATCAAACCGACGGGAAATCAGGGTGCTGTGATCCAGGAGGCCCGTGAGCGTGCGCGCGAGCATCTACGAGCAGGACAGGACTTCGTCTGGAATGCCACAAACATCACGCGGAACATGCGCGACCCTATTCTTTCTCTCTTTCGGGAGTACGGGGCCCGGACGCGGATCGTATATGTCGAGGCGGATCATGACAGTCATCTGCGCCAGAATGCCGCCCGACAGGCGTCCGTTCCTGAGGCGGTGATCCAAAAGCTTCTTAGAAAGCTGGAACCTCCGACCCGGGGTGATGCTCATGATGTCGAGTTTGTTGTTCCGACAGCAAGGGCTCGCGGATAGCTGAGCGGACTCGACTGAAACCAGCGCCAAAAGTTGGTCTCTGCTTCCCCTGCGTCAAAAGCTACGGGGCGATCTACTGCTGCTTGCCTATATCTTTGGGTTTGTCGCAGACAAAAGGTATTGCAACACCCCAAAACGAAAAAGGGCGCGTCGCTTTACCGCGACGCGCCCTCTTTGCCAAAAGAGGCAAATCAGATGGCGAGTTCGTTCACGTCTCCGCCCTTTTCGATGTGCGCGACAACCCAGTTGGGCTTGCGGCCGCGACCGGTCCAGGTCTGGTCTGCATTGAAGGGGTTGGCGTATTTCGGGAGACCCTTAGATCCTTTGGGTTGCGGCTGAGTGAGGATCTCGCTGAGCGAAAGGCCATACTGCTTCGCGGTTTCTTCGACAGCGCGCCGTGCGTCAGCCTTGCGACGAACTTCAACCGCAACAATTGCCTTCTCAACGCTTGCCTTGAGCGATTTCAGCTCGTCTTTCGAAAGGCTGTCGAGGTCGATATCTGCGGCCGAAATAGTATCCATTGAGTCTTTCATCCTGACGTCGTTTGGTTCCGTTTGGTGGGCCATATGTATCTGCAACGCTGAATGGTCAAGCCCATATATGCGAATTTCTGCGAACTATCGAGATTGTGTATTGAAAGCAAAAAAGGCGTGCGCCGATTTGACCGGGCACGCCTCTACGTAAACTTCAGTTGAAAGACCGAGAAGGTCTTCAGATTGTCAGATCTTCGAGAGTTCTCCCGGCTTCAAGTTGTTCAACAACCCAGTTGGGCTTCCGGCCCCGACCCGTCCACTGCTGGGCGGCATTGTCGGGGTTCGCGTACTTCGGAACGCCCTTGGGGCCCTTCACGGGGGCGCCCGTCATGATGTCGTCGATGGTGAATCCGTACTCTTTCGCGGCCATCTCGACGGCCTTTTTGGCCTCGGCTTTCCGGCGGGCTTCCACGGTCTTCATCGCCTTTTGGGCGTTCTTGATCAGATCCGTGAGCTCTTCCATCGACATGCTCTCGAGATCAATTTCCTTGGTTTTGGCGGCACACATAACTCTACTCCTTGTGTCTGCGGCGGGGACTTCCAGGAAGGTCCTGGAGTTCCTCTATAGCCAGCATCTGCCCCTTTGTGTCAGGCGCTTTCTGCGTCAGCCCTCCCCGCTCACCAACAGCATTCAATACCAAGTTTTATTTCTAATACAAGTGCAACCAAACACACCTCCATGAGGCATCGTTTTTCAGCAGGTGGCACATGAAGGTATATGGCTATACGAGGGTTTCAACCGGTCGACAGGTTGAGGACGGGGAAAGCCTCGACGTTCAGACCAGGGTGATCTCCGGATATTGCCAGATGAAAGGCTTTCCTGAGCCTTCCTTCGTACGGGAAGAGGGTGTTTCTGGCTCGAAACCCCTGATTCAGAGGCCCGCCGGCGGGGAGATGCTCGGAAAGGTAGAGTCGGGGGATATTATAGTCGCGGCTAAGCTGGATAGAATGTTCAGGTCGTCCGTGGACGCTCTCGCTATGCTGGAGTTGATCTCTGAAAAGGGCGCTCAACTTCATTTGATCGACTTGGGCGGCGACATCAACAATGACATGGTCGGCCGCCTCGTTTTCACAATCCTCTCCGCCGTCGCCGAAGCCGAGAGGATGCGCATCCAAGAGCGAATCAAGGACGTCAAGAAAGACCAGAAGAGTCGCGGCCGGTATCTAGGGGGTCCTGTCCCATACGGATGGCATGTCGATCGAGATCAAAACCTTGTGCCAAAGCCCGATGAGCAGAAAGCGATCGCTCGGATCTGCCAATTGCGGCAGGACGGCGAAAGCCTCAGGGCGATCGTCAAAATTCTCAAAAACGAGGGTATTCGCTCTTCCTACTCAACGGTCAGACGTGTCGCTCAAGGGGAGGCTGGCGAGCTTGCTTGACTCATGAAGGGCACCTATCTTGCTGGATTGAAAGGGATTCACAGGGCGTTTAAAGTGCGTTACATTGCCCTGACCGCCCATCATTGATTGGAAAGCAGTCATGTCCATTTCACAGTTCGTTCGCGATGGCCTCATCGATCCCGGGCGCATTGCAACGGTCGTCAACTCGGATGCGGCCGATGTCGCCTTCACAGCCGGGCTTGAATATTTCGAGATCCAGGGCTCCAACCTTTCCAGCCAGAAAAGCCAGAACCACCTCCGGCAGCTCGTCGAGATCCTGTCGCGCACCGAGCGACGCTTCGGACACCCGCAGCTCGCATACGCCTGGATCCGATCCGAGCCGCTATACGGTCTAAATGGCCTGACCGCGATGAACCACATCCAGGTTGGGCGTGGGAGCCACGTTCTCGCCTACATCGACGACTACGAAGGCCGCGCCTGCGCCTGAACACCCCCTTCAATATCCTCTGTCGAACAGCGCGATGCTCTTTGTAGTGAGGCATCGCGCTGTTTGCCTCGGGCACAACCTTCTTTGGATTCCATCACTTTGGATTTCGGGAAGGTAGCCAATATAGGCTCAGACAGAAGGAAATTCGCCAGTGACACCCATCAACATCTCGCTCCTCCACGCCCCTAGTGCGACACCTGGCGGGAAGTTCTACATCGGGATCGAAGACGATCGCTGGCCCCACGTCGTTCACGGTCCAAATACAGCAAACAACAAGGGTCGGTTTGTGCCGGTCTCCGGATCGAGCCAGGTTCGCTCGAAGGTCTCAGAGAAGCTCTCAGCCGACTACACGCGGGCTGATCTCTCCATGATTCCGGCTGCAACTCAGAAAAATCTCATCGAACGGCTGTCATCGGCGCTCAAAATTCCAAAGGACCAAATCTCTCTGAGCGACAATGCCATCACGTTCGGTGGATCTGCACAGCAGCAGCCCCACGGTCAGCGCCCTCGCCCGCGACGACGTCGCAGAATTGAGGCCTGGATCTGAAGGAGCGACCTTAGCCTCCACGGCGCTCCTCGAGCACGCAGCTAAATCAGTGTCTTGTCGCGAGGACTCGATCCTCGTATTCTCTGTGTGCTCAAGAGGAGTGATATGACCACAAGCATTATCGAGCGAGAGGAAATCCTCCCGTTTCAGTCACGGCTTTTCAAGAGTCCAGGCGTTCCCGTGATTGCAGAAATAAGCGAATTCCAAGCCCAATCGTGGGGGCTTGGAGGCGGAGCCGTCAACTTCCACGTGGCGCTATGTGCGGGCGATCTTGGGCGAAGAGTTCCTTCCCATTTTGCGCGTCAGTCGTCCGAGCGTTCGAGCGAGGGTGCGGAAAAACCACACCTTCTCGCCGAGCCCGCCTTCATCGGACAGGATCAGAAGCTCTCCATTGTTGCTGCCCCGCTCAACGATCCGAAGGTGATGAACCCCTTTGGCGCCGTTACTCTTTCGATTGGCCTCAGAAAGTCCTCAGGCTTGAGGGCAGTGTGGACGCTGTCTCTCAGGATCGAAGAGGTGCTCGTAGAGAGCGAAGCGGAGCTACCAGCTCAGGAAATGCTATGCGCCTCCGTCGCCGACCTCATCTATGACGAGCTGATGTCGCTAAACCGCCAAGCCGCTTCGCTTTCCATCGATGCGCCAGTCTCCATCCGGCTTGTCCACGATGCAAGCGTGACAAGCATGCGACTGTTCGTGGCGCGATTGCGTAGCGAATGCGAAACGATCCGCCATCTCATCAATGGAATAACCGATGAGAAGAAGAGTCCTGGCATCAAGGTTGTCAGAAGCCTCTCCGTCGCATCCTGATATCGAAAGGCGGGCCGTTGCGTCCGCCTTTCTCTTTTGCAGATGATTTTTTCATCACGCAAAAAGACACCTTTAGCTTTCATCAGAAAATTTTCGTCCCTACCTTCAATGTATGGGCGGCCCTCCCAACCTGTCGTCGGGTTAAACGGTGCCGATAGAATTGATGGCAAAACATGCGCCTCGGCATGTGGGAATCGACGATCTCATCCCGAAGGCGCCAACGAGGTTGGTCATGAGCAGAAACAACTGCGAGCCCTACTGGTCCATCTCCGCAAGCGATCTACCATACATCAAGAAATCACTAGAGATCATCCTGGGAGATGCTGTTGGTGCATCCCTCAGGCTCGAAGTGTTCGCCAGAATGTCGGGTTTCAGAACCTATGCGGCGTTGCGCTCACGTCTTGAGAATTTTCGAGACATCAATGGGAACTCATTCCCGCTACGACTTGACGAGCACCCTGCTGAGGACAGCCAATTTTTCTCAAAGCTGTCTCTCGAAGCAAAGCGGAAAATCGCCCGAGCGGAGGAAACCGGGCTGGTTCGTCTCGTTGTCTCGGCTCTAAACCGAGCCAGGCACCCGGTTCTCGGCGAGATGGGGATAGATGATCAAACAACGATCGACGATCTCCGGGAAACAGCAATGAATCTCTTCCATCCGTCCCAGCCTCGAGCAAGGGAAGGAAATGCGGATCATAGCAACCAGGAAGTTGCTCTTGTCCTGACACCGTCGAACACTTGCAAGACCCTCGGGGAGAACACCTATCTCGTCTATCGATTTCACTTCGATGGATACAGGAGTATTCCCTTTGAGGCTGCTCACGGCGACATCCTGCTTGCCGATACGCCGGTCGAGCTCGCTCAATCCCTTCAAGGGAGAGAGGTCTATGCCTACTCGACAGAGGATGTTTTCGACATACACGAACGCATCTCGAACAGCAGCAACGCGCGCCCAGGCGGCTTTTTCCATCTGAAAGACGAACTGCTCTACGTCTTCGACGGTGCGCCGGAAACACCTTTCCTAAGTGCGGCCGAGCTTGTGCTCCAGGATGTCGAGGATGAAGGGGGTTATACCGCAGAGGAACAGGTCATGACGTGGATGCTTGAAATGTTCTGCTCGGTCGTCACCTTCCAGTCGGAGAGCGCAAGGGAACTCCTCGCGCCCTGACCGAGGCTTTTCCGGGTCGCCCCGGAGCTATTTGACTCTCTTCGCGCGGATCCCCTCCAGAGATCCGCGGTAGTGAGCCTTTCTCCATACCATCTTGCCGTTTCTCGCCAGGAAAAGATGCGCGGATACGGGGTGACGGATACGTCCTTGGGACGCTCCTGAGCCTGATCCCCGGCTGTCACGCTTCCCGTTCGATCTTGGGGCATCAAGGCTGACGATTGAGATCTTTGGTGTCCCCATGTCCTGCAGCTTCGGGCGTTTGATCTGCTTGCGCCGTTTCTCCGTCCTCTCCTCGACACGGAAGGCTTTCGTGTCCTTGCGGGCCTGGATCACTGCCATCTGAGCGATCGCGAAAACAAGCTCTCCATCGAGATCACGATGCGCATCGTCCAACGTTTGCTGAGGAGTTTTGCCCGTCGTGGCCACACTTTCAAAGACGGCATCCATGGCTGTGCGATCAAAGTCGAAGCGACTGTGAATGCTCAGGCGATACTCTTTCCACGCGGCCTCCCAGAACTGCTTGTCGGTGCCCTTACCTCCCGGCAGAACTCCCTTCGTCGCGCGAAGCAGCTCCGGGTCCAGCCCTTCGCTCCGGCCTTTCTCTACGAATTCCTCGAAGCTCGTCTGACACGTCCGCGAAAGGTCGACCGAAATCTTCCCATACGAAATCCCCATCGCGGATAGTCGCGTCAGCGCCTCTCGGCGCAAGCGCCCTCCCTCCAGGTCCAATGGCAAGGTCTGCGCTTCTGATTTGGGGAATGCCCATATGGGCTGAAGTTCTGCGACTCCTGGCGAGAGGATATTTACGTCAATTCCAATTCTGTGGGGTAGATATCTTCCTTCTGGTAAGCCGGGTGCGTCCTTTGCAAAGAGAGAAGACATCTCCTGATCTCTCTGGCTATGGGAGCACTCAATGAAAATCCGTCCAGGTTGACCCAGAACCAGCCCGAGCATCATCTCGAGCCTGTCGGGGTCGCCGAGACGGAACCGCCCGCCAGCCGCAAGGGCAGTTCTCTCCATGATGTAGATGTCCGAGGAGTTAATGGTTTCTTTCATCCTTGCCAGCATCCATGAGAGCATCGGCGAGTTGGAAATGAAAGGGTCATCCGGGCCGAGCGCCTGCGTAATCGCACTCATCTGATCGCAGAGATACATTCTATCACCGTATTCTTTCGCGAAACGTATCCAATTCCAAACACAGAAATTCAAGCGAAAATCGATGATATGCGATGTCTGATTGGATATCTACTTATCGCAAAATCAGCATCGTTCGCACTGGTCGGAAGCCGATGTTCTCAGTACCTATCAGAAGGTCTGAATTTTCCTCTTCTAGGAGGAAGGCCATGGATGTGAAACAAACCGGCTCACGGGGCATCAGCGAAAGTCTCACGTCCAGGCCAGAAGGACGACGTGCACCCTTGTTGTGATGGTGAAGTTCACGGTCGAACCTCCCCATCAACCTGCAAGGTGCTGTCGTGAAATACCTCATTCCTGTCGCGTCTCTCATGCTTACCATTCCGTTCTTTCTCCTTCAGGGGTGCGACCCTCTCGGGAGTAGTGATGCGGAAGTGCAGCAAGACCTTCGAGGCGCACACCCTCAGCTCGATACCCTCGAAATGAAAGGATACGATCTCGTGCCGACGGAGACACTTGAGATGCAGACTCTCCTGATCGGAGGCGTCTCGACATCTCTGGTCCTGGACGGCGAATACACCTCCTACGCGCTTGCTTTCTGAGGGTCCTATGACAACGAACGCTGAACTTCGTGTCCACCGCGCCCAGAGCCCCTACGGCGATCTCGCAAAGGCAGCCATCGACGAAAATGTCGTGCCGTACGAGCGCGCTGAAGTCGGAGACCTCGTGGCAATCCAGTGCACGCTCGTTTCGCGAGCCGGAAGCCATTATGCCCGGGGAAACGGAGTCTGCATCTTCTACTTCAAGACCAAGGATGGACTCGAATGGAAGATGTATTCGAAGATCGCCCGGGAAGATCATCCCCGATTGAAGGACTTTGCGCACCTTGCCATGACCTGCATTGCAGACACGGAACACGAGAATGCCACGGAAGAAGCGGTGCAGGATCTGAATCCTGACAACGGGGAGGATCACTACGCTCAGGCGATCCTCATGCCTGACGCGATCCTCGTGACGCAGTCAGACACAGACGAGTACCTCGAAGAGCTCATGGAAGATGGCGTTTTCAATCCTGATGTCGCACCCGACCTCATCAGGCTGGTTATTCGCAAAGGAAACTCCGCCCACCAAGAGGTAGACATCCGCAGCAAGATCAGGGGTGTTCCCGCCTTTGCGGCTGCGGTCACCGAGATGTACGACAGTGAGGGGGCAAAGGTTCAGTTTGTATTGAATCACGGATAGTGCAGACAGTTTCGCGATTTCCCTGGGCGTCCCAACCTCCTTCGGAGAAAAGGATACCCCATGAAGAAATACCTACTCTCCGCCATTGGCACTGCACTCATCTCGGTAGCCCTTGCTGCCCCTCTGCAGGCCGCCGAAGATGCAGTCTCCGTCTCGGTCGAAGTTCTCAGTGAAGTGGAAATCACCGACACATCTGGGGCGAAGGTCCTGGAGAGGCAGCCGCTCGACGTGGCGACGCCGCAGCAAACCGTGATCTACAAGATCACCGTCGAAAATTCCGAGCCCGACACTGTGAGCAATGTCGTTCTGAATATTCCTGTCGCCGACAGCCTTCTCGTTCAGCCCACGACCTTGATCAGCGACATCGAAATGGTGGCGACATTCAGCGCCGGCGCAGACTATCAGCCGTTTGACGAGCTTCAGGTCGCTGATGGAGATAAACTCCGAAAGGCCACCCCTTCCGACATCCAGGCGATCAAGATCGAGATTCCGGAACTCCCGCGCGACGAGGTGTTCTTTGTCGAATACGATGCGGTCGTAAAGTGACGCGGCCCGTGAAGCAGTCCGTCTCCCCGGATTGCTTCACACTCTCCCAATCCGATTCAGGGGATCACCTTCGATAGATCTATTTGTTCTGTGTGTATATTTTCAGACGAAAGTTCTATGACATGAAGGCCGCTCTTGCTGCCATTGCCCTTGGGCTCGGCGCCACATCCACTCAAGCTGCAACCTGCGGAACCTTTGAAGAGGAATACCTGCTTCATTGGAGATCTTACGCTGCGGAAGAGAGTAGCCTATCAGGTCGGCCGACGAGGGCTTACGCCTTTCCTGCGAGAGGTAGGGATCGAACGCTACGATCCGAGGCCACTGTCGACTTTCGCTACAACGAGTTCGTTCGGCGCTTCGAGTTCGGCAGCCCCGCCGTTGAAAACACGCCTGCGCACCCTGGCGGAATGATGACCATCAGCCAGAACCTGCTGGCTCCATATGAATCAACACAGACCGAAGTTCATTTCCCGCAGCCGGTGAACGGTCTGACCCTCAATATATTCGATGTCGATGAGAATGCAGACTTCGGACGAAGCTTTTCTGATCATGTTTCGATCATTGGGCTCTCTAGAGCCGGAAGTCCGGTAGAGCCAGACCTCACGCTACCCGACGTGCCGGCATATGAGCGCAGGGCTTTGATGTCCTATCATCGTGGAAATGGCCTCTCAGGCAATAACATATACCCAGTGGAAACGAGGGACGGCTATTCCTCCTTCGAGGTATCCTTCGATGAGCCCATCTCGGCTCTGGCCGTCAGACTGACCGGTGCCGAGGCTCTGGGTAGCAGCCTCTCAACGAGTGGAAACCCCGCGCCACAAATGATCACTCTCGCTGAAATGACATTCTGTCTTCCAGAGTGAGGTTCGCCATTTTCCTCACATGCAAACACCATAGCACCCATATTCATTTGAGAAAGTGGAGTTAAAATGAGTCAATCTGAATCAACAATCACCTCAAGCCAGACCAGCGAAATCGACGCCGGCCTTCGCTCCCACATGCTCGGCGTATACCGGGAGATGAGCATTGCTCTCGGTATCTCCGGGCTGATCTCATGGGTGTTTGGGCACGATCTTGCCGCATTGGCTGGTGATGGGGCGACATTCATTCCTTCCGGAATTGTCTCGGCAATTTACCAGAGCCCTCTCATCTGGCTTGTGGTGCTGGCACCTCTCGCAATGTGCTTCATGATCGGCAAGATGATGCGAGACGCCAGCCCTCGTGGGATGAGGACGTTCCTCTACGCATTCGCCGTTCTGTTTGGCCTGTCCCTGGCCTTCATCTTTGTCCAATACACCGGGCTGATGATCGCGCAGGCGTTCTTCGTTACTGCCGGATCCTTTGCGGGTCTCAGCCTTTGGGCCTACACCACAAAGAAGGATATCTCAGGCTGGGGATCTTTCCTTACGATCGGACTTCTCGGGATCATCCTCGCATCGATCGTGAACCTCTTTGTGGGATCCGGGCCGCTGGACATGACGATCACGGTGATTGGCGTGTTCATCTTTGCCGGGTTCACTGCCTACGACACGCAGAAGCTCAAGAACGACTATCTCTCCTGGCGAGAGGTGATGTCCGAAGATGAAGCGGCCAAACTCGGGACCCTTGGGGCGCTTACGCTCTTCCTCGATTTCGTTCTTCTCTTTCAGTTCATTCTTGATCTTCTGAATATCACTTCCGAGTAAATTCCAGGGCAAATCAGGGTTTTGAAGCGTCGGCGAAAGTCGGCGCTTTTTTCTATGCAAAGCGTCGACTTCGCGTTTCCGCACTTTCTCCTGAAATACCAGCTCCTTCCTGCTCCCTCGTTGAGTAGGTCCGCTCACGGCGGAGCGAGTTGACCCACGCCTGTAGAGCGTCAACCTCCTTGGCCGCTACCGACAACCAAACTGGCCGGTTTTGACCGCTGCGTTCTTCGTTGATGTTACTGTGCGGCTTCCTCCT
>Ga0208328_1000961_pt1 | contig 11327 bp, 18 predicted proteins | sample DeeseametaMP2633_FD_184170 | JGI IMG/M metagenome (GOLD analysis project Ga0208328, IMG submission 184170) | Marine microbial communities from the Deep Atlantic Ocean - MP2633 (SPAdes) | ecosystem: Environmental > Aquatic > Marine > Unclassified | place: Northeast of Antigua and Barbuda, North... | reverse complement strand
GGGACCAGTTATGTCTATGGTGTTGCATCGCTTGCGCTCTCGCTTGCCTTTCTTGCCCTTTCGTTTCCCGTCGCTTTCCGCCACACTGGCGAGAACGACACGATGAAGCCCGAAAAGCGCCTGTTCGCATTCAGCATCATCTATCTTTTCGCGTTGTTTGCCGCGCTGGTGGCTGACAGGGTATTGGCCAATCTGGGATGGATCGCATGACCCCCGAAGAAGAAACCGAATACAAACGCCGTCAGAAGAGCCGTAATCTCGTGCTGGGCGGTATTCTGCTGTTTCTGGCCGTTCTATTCTACGTGATAACCATCGCGCGGATGTGAGGGACGCATGACGGCTGCAACTCTCGATTCACGCAAGAACCGCACGGCGATTTTCGCTTTTCTGGGCGCCCTAGGCATGCTCGGCCTGGGATTCGCAGCGGTCCCTCTCTACCAGATGTTCTGCCAGGTGACCGGCTTCGGCGGTACCACGCAGCGCGCCAGCGAAAGTGACGCCGCCTTGGCCGAACGCTTGGGCGCCAGTGCGGGCGCCAAGACCATTTCGATCCGTTTCGACGGCACGACGGCCAACGACGTGCCGTGGAGCTTCCGGCCGGAACAGGTCACAGACACGGTAACGATCGGTCAGCGCGATATGGCGATCTATCTCGCCAAGAACAATTCCGACGAAACGATCACCGGTACTGCGACCTTCAACGTCGAGCCTGAACAGGCAGGCGCCTATTTCAACAAGATTCAGTGTTTCTGCTTCACCGAGCAGGTGCTGAAACCGGGTCAGGAAGTGCGCATGCCTGTGCTCTATTATGTCGATCCCAAGGCGCTCGACGATCCGAATATGGATGATGTCGAGCAGATCACATTATCGTATACTTTTCACCGGGCTCTGGAATCTGCCGAGTAGCCCCTAGACCAGCGGGCATTGGCGCATTAAGGGCACCCGCAAAGCGAAACCCAGGACGCGAGTACAATGGCTGGCAACGTCAATCACCAATATCACATTCTCGAACCCGATATCTGGCCCTTCGTCGGCTCTCTGTCGGCGCTGGTCTTCACCAGCGGCATGGTGCTCTACATGCACGACATGGCAAATGGCCATCTCGTGCTTGGTCTGGGTATCGCAGGCCTGATCGCCACCTTCTTCAGCTGGTTTTCCAACATCGTGAAGGAAGCCGAGCGCGGCGATCACACGCCGGTCGTGCAGTTGCACATGCGCTACGGCATGATCCTGTTCATCGCTTCGGAAGTGATGTTCTTCGTTGGCTGGTTCTGGAGCTGGTTCGATTTCGCGCTGTTCCCAAGCGAGATTTCCGAAGTCGTCGGCGGGGTCTTCCCCCCGGTCGCCATCGAGGCGGTGATCGATCCGTTCAGCCTGCCGCTGCTCAACACGCTGATCCTGCTCTGCTCGGGCACGACCGTGACCTGGGCACATCACAGCCTGATCCACGGCGATCGCGAAGGGCTGAAGAAGGGTCTTTGGCTGACCATCATCCTGGGCGCGGTCTTCACCATGATCCAGGCGTATGAATACATGCATGCGCCCTTCGCCTTCGGCGGGAACACCTACAGCTCGGCGTTCTACATGGCGACCGGTTTCCACGGCTTCCACGTGCTGGTCGGCACGATCTTCCTGATCGTCTGCCTGATCCGTACCTACAAGGGCCACTTCACGCCGCGTCAGCACTTCGGCTTCGAAGCGGCCGCCTGGTACTGGCACTTCGTGGACGTCGTCTGGCTGTTCCTCTTCGTCGCCATCTATGTCTGGGGCGGTTGGGGTGCTGCCGTCCACTAATGGGCTCGGCAGAATTCGAAACACGCGAAGGGCAGCCCGGTCTCACCGAGGCTGCCCTTCTCGGTTTGGCGCAGGGATTCCCGGCGATGGTCGCGACTGGTGAGCAATTGATCGACGGGCGTCGCAGTGATGCCCGCAAGGGCTGAAGCAGGATTTTCTGATGCGCGTTCCCATTCTTCCCACGCTTGTCGTCGCTGCGGCCATTGCCACCATGATCGCGCTCGGAATCTGGCAATTGGGCCGAATGGATGAAAAGGCTGCGCTGATCGCACGGGCAGAGCAGGCCCTGCAGATGTCGGCGGAGGTTGACTATCCGCGCTCGCCAGATGGGCTGGATGAGGTCCTCTATCGTCGCACGAGCGTCGATTGCGCCCGTGTTGATGGCATCACGACGGTTGCCGGTACGAGCGAGCGCGGAGAAAAGGGCGTGGCTCAGCGGGCGACCTGTCGCCTCGGCAGCGGTGAGAGCGCAACCATCGACCTCGGTTTTTCACGCGACCCGGCGCCGGTGAGCTGGGACGGCGGCATGGTTCGCGGTACGATTGCGCCTGGCGGCAGGATCGTCGCGAGCGAACCTATTGCGGGACTCGAACCTCTCGCCTCTCCAGATCCGCGCGATCTGCCCAACAATCACCTGGCTTATGCCGGGCAGTGGTTCTTTTTCGCGCTGACTGCCCTGGTGATTTATGTGCTGGCGCTACGGCGCAAGGCGACGCGGGCTAGGGCGGATTAAAGAGCGGCTTGCTTGCCCGCTCCAGTTACCGGCGCTAACCGGCTGACACGATGCAATATGTCTCTACTCGCGGCAGCGCCCCGACGCTCGATTTTGCTGGCGTCACGCTCGCCGGCCTCGCCAATGATGGCGGCCTCTACGTTCCGGCGGAATGGCCGCAATTCTCGCGTGACGAGATCGCATCGATGCGCGGCCTGCCCTATGCCGAACTGGCTGCCCGGGTCATGCAGCCCTTCGTGGGCGACTGCCTGACGCCGGAAAGCCTGCGCGGGCTGACGGCCAAGGCTTACGGGCGCTTTGCCCATGCCGCGGTGACGCCGTTGACGCAGCTCGACGAGCGGCAGTGGCTGCTGGAGCTCTTCCATGGTCCGACGCTCGCCTTCAAGGACGTGGCGCTGCAGATGCTGGGCCTGCTGTTCGAGGAATTCCTTGCGCGGGAAGATGGCACACTGACCATCGTCGGTGCGACCAGCGGAGACACCGGCAGCGCGGCGATTGATGCCGTGGCAGGTCTCGACCGGGTCGAGATTTTCATGCTTCACCCCAAGGGCCGGGTCAGCGATGTGCAGCGCCGCCAGATGACGACGGTGCGTGCGCCCAACGTCCATAACATCGCGATCGACGGATCGTTCGATGATGCGCAGGCGATGGTTAAGCGCATTTTCGCCGATCGGGACGTGACGGCGAAGCACCGGATCGGGGCCGTCAATTCGATCAACTGGGCGCGGCTTATGGCGCAGGTTGTTTATTACTTCGCGGCATCCCTCCAATTGGGCGGGCCGGAGCGCGAAGTGGCCTTCAGCGTACCCACGGGCAATTTCGGCGATGTCTTTGCCGGGCACGTTGCCGAACGGATAGGCTTGCCAATCAAACGTTTGATTGTGGCGACGAACACCAACGACATACTGTATCGAGCACTGTCGAACGGCGACTATTCGACCGGAACAGTCACGCCGACTGCTGCGCCGAGCATGGATATCCAGGTCAGTTCCAATTTCGAACGGCTGCTGTTCGATGTCGGAGGGCGTGACGGGATCGCCCTGGCCGAACAGATGCGCGGTTTCGAAGCGAGCAAAGCGATGCAGCTGACCAATGCACAGCGCGATGGGGCGGCTGCGCTGTTCACCAGCATGCGCGCCGACGAGGACGACATGGCGCGGGCCATGCGCTGGGCGTGCGAGGACTGTGCCGAGATCGTCGACCCGCATACCGCGATCGGCTTGCATGCAGCGCGCGCGGTGGAGCTTCCTCACGACGTGCCGGTCGTCACGCTGGCGACGGCGCACCCGGCGAAGTTTCCCGATGCCGTCGAACGTTCCACCGGGACACGGCCGTCCTTGCCCGCGCGGGTCGGCGACCTGTTCGCGCGCGAGGAAGCCTATACCGAGCTTCCCGGCACGTACGAGGCGGTGCGCGACCACATTCTGGGACACGCTGCCTGATGGCGGAGTTGATGCGCGATCCGGTGTTGATGGTCGGCGAGGGCTGGGATGCCTATCGCCTGCTCGACAGCGGCCATGGTCGCAAGTTCGAAGAATACGGACCCTATCGCTTCATTCGCCCCGAACCGCAGGCCATGTGGTCGCCGCGCTTGCCCGAGTGGAATGCGGATGGCGAATTCGTGCCTGGCAGCGACGAGGACGGCGGAGGCCGCTGGCAATATTCCGGCGAGGTGCCGGAACATGGATGGGAACTCGGTTGGGGCAACGAAGCGCGCTTTACCGCGCAGTGTACGCCCTTCCGGCATCTCGGGTTCTTCCCCGACATGGCGCCGGTGTGGGACTGGATGGGCGAGCAGCTGGTCGGTACCACCGACGCCGAGACCATGAACCTGTTCGGTTATACCGGGGTCGGTACACAGGCGCTGAGCCGGTTCGGCCGGGTCACGCATGTCGATGCGAGCAAGAAATCTGTAGCGCAGGCGCGCGAGAATGCAACGCTTGCAGGACTCGACGATCGCCCGATCCGCTGGCTGGTCGAAGATGCAATGAAGTATACGGCGCGCGAAGTGCGGCGCGGCCGGCGTTATGACGGGATCATCCTCGACCCGCCCAAATTCGGCCGCGGGCCCGACGGCGAGGTGTGGCGGTTGGAAGAGGGGCTTCCGGGCCTCGTTTCGGACTGCCGCCAGTTGCTGGATGCAGACAGCCGGTTCCTGTTTCTGACCGTCTATGCCGTGCGGATGAGCAGCCTTGCGCTGGGTGGATTGCTGGAAGAGCTGTTCGCCGGATTGCCCGGCAAGATCGAGCATGGCGATCTGGCAGTGCAGGAAGACAGCCTCGAACAGGCCGAAGACGAACAACGGGCAGGGCGCCTGCTACCCACCGCGATTTTCGCGCGCTGGTCCAATCCGCGCTAGGAGGCGCGCGCATGAACGATTCGCTGATCCTCGAAGTGGCCGAGTTCGAGCACGATGTGCTCACCGGTATTTATTCGGAAGAAACCGGCCGCCCGCAGCCGCTGCGTTTCACCATCAAGGTGCGGATGAAGCCGCTTAGCCGTTACGATCCGGACACGCCGCTCGACGATTCGAAGAATTACATGGATCTGAAGTTCGCCGCATCGGGTGCCTTGCCCGAAGGTGTGCACTTCAAGCTGATCGAGGCCGTAGCCGATCACGTGTGCGAGACCCTGTTCCTGCAGGACAGAAGGATCGAAGCGGTGACGGTGAAGATCGTCAAGCTGGCGATCGCGGAGGCGGGCGAGCAGATCGGCATCACCCTGCACCGCGAGCGCCGGGAATGAAGCGAATCGCAGTAGACGGCCTGCCGCAAGACCCGCTCGCCGCGGCGGGCGCATTCCACCAGCACTGGCTGGAGCAGGTCGAGCAAGTCCTGGAAGGGGGCGAAGACGCATTGATACTCGTCCCGCCTGCCGATCACACCCATAGACAGTGGCGCCTGGCCATGGTTGCAGGGCTTGCCCGTAAATATGCGCCGTGCCGGATCAACATGGTTGCCGGCGATGGGGGCGAAGCGGTCGATGCGACCGAAACCTACCTTGCGGCGGCACACGGCATAACCGGGCAGTATCTGGAGACCTGATCGATGGGTGTACGCATTCTTTTCCTTGGTCCGCTGAGCGATCTGGCCGGCGAATCGGAAATCGAAGTTGCCGCCCCGCTCGATTGGGAAGGGTTGCTGGGCCAGGTCGACGCCGAGATTGCACAGCAGCTTCGCGAGACGCGGGTGAATATCGCGTGCCAGGGACGGGTGCTGGCGGACAAGACCGCCCTCGATGCCCAGGACGGCGATGAAGTCGCCCTGTTGCCCCCGGTGAGCGGTGGCCAGGCTTAGCATCTCCGTCCCGCTGGACGTTCGACTGCTCGACAAGGGACTGTCGGTGGGCGAAGCGCTGGCGGCGTTCAATGCCGCGCATGGCGAGGCGGGCGGGATCGTGTCCTTCCTCGGCAAGGTGCGACCCGACGGCAATGTCAAAGCGCTCGAACTGTCGCATTACGAACCGCTCACGCTGCCCGGCATGCAGGAGTTGACGCAAGAGGCGCAGGAGAGATTTTCGCTGGATGGCGCGCTCGTGTGGCACCGGGTCGGTGTCATGGCCCCGGGCGATGCCATCGTGCTGGTTGCCGCAGCCGCGCGGCATCGCCGCGACGCCTTCGAGGCCGCCGATTTCCTGATGGACCATCTCAAATCGGCAGCATGGCTGTGGAAGCGCGAACGGCGCGGCGATGGCTGGCACTGGATCGAACCGCGTGGGCAGGACCATAGCGATCTGGCGCGCTGGAAATAATTCGGGTTTCTTGATCCAGATCAAGGAAAGCGCGGTCTGACCGGCGCATGACTGCTCCATCAAAGGAGCACGCCATGTCCAAGCATTTCACCCGCGAACTCGTTGCCGAACAGGCGATCATCCTCGATTCGCCCCAGGTAACGCACGAAGTCGATCGCAGCTTCGAACTGCCCAAGGGGCTCTATGTCGCGACCGTGGGGCTTTATCTCGGCTTTCTCGCGGTCATGGCGGCTGGACTGTCATCGCCCGGGCTCATCATACCGATGGTGATCTTCACCCTCTTCATCGTCGCGGGATTCGGCCTGCCAGCGGTGTGGACACGGATGGCACCGGAACACCGGGGGCGGAACATGAGCTGGGCAAAGCTCGTCCGCGACGGAATTGCCACCCATACGGGCCGGGTGACTGCGCGCGATGCCGCGGTGCAGGTACTGATCCTGCCGGTGCTGATCTTCTGCTGGGGAGTGACCACGGTAACGATCGCCGCGCTGGTCTGACCAGTACCGGTTTATGGGGGCGGGGGTGCGGAGCCGGGAAACCGGCTTCGTGCCCCTGGCGTTCAGCGAACCTGCGCGCGCAGCCGTTCCAGCACCGAATCTTCTTCCGATACGAGAGCGATGACAGTGTTGCGCGCTTCGACGATCGCCGTGGCGTCTTCTGCCTGCACCGTGGCAGCGGTGTAGAGCGTATCGAGTTCGCCCAGCACGATGGCCGCATTGCTGCGCGCCGAATCGAGATCGGCAAGAGCGACCTGAGCCGCTGCCCAGCTGTCGCTGCCGATACTGCTGCCTGACGCGGCCCGCACGCTGCGTTCTGCCGCAGGGACGGCGTCGGTGAAGGCGGTATGGGCGGCCTGGGCATCTGCAACCAGGGATGTGAGGCCCGCGCCGAGATCCGGGCCGACATCCACTTCTACCTCGGGAACGTCGAGTTGCGGGCCCGGTACGGGGTCGAACGTACCTTCCGCGCGTTCCACATCGCGCACGGCCAGCGACGGATAGCGGTCCGAGGAGGCGGCACAGCCTGCCACCAGAAGTGCGGCGAACGGAAAGACAAGATGCTTGCGGTCGATCATCACACCCTCCATATCACGCGCGTCGCAGCGCGCCAGCGAGGATGCAAATTTCCTCGTACCGGGCGTTGACTTGGGACCGCCTTTGGCCTAACGGCACGCTTCTTTCCGGGGCTGCTTCTGGCGGCCTGACGGGCGCGCCGTTTATTCGCAAGAGTTCGTCTTGTGGGTTAGGGCACAGCAAATTGAACGAGAGACACGTACCATGTTCGCAGTAGTGCGCACGGGCGGCAAGCAATACCGGGTTGCCGCCGGAGACAAGATCGCGGTTGAGAAGCTGGCTGGAGAAGCCGGCGACACCATCACGCTGGGTGACGTCCTGCTTGCAGGCGAAGGTGAGAAGCTTTCGGATGCCGGCAAGGTTACCGTTTCGGCGGAGATCATTGCGCAGGCCAAGAGCGAGAAGGTCCTCGTTTTCAAGAAGCGTCGCCGCCACAACTATCGCCGCAAGAACGGCCACCGCCAGCAGATGACGCTGCTGCGCATCACGGCGGTTGGCGATTCGAAGGCCGAAAAGAAGGCGGCTCCGAAGAAGGAAGCGGCTCCGAAGGCTGACGCCGACGAGAAGACGGCTGCTCCCAAGACGGAAGCTGCCGACAAGGCACCGGCCAAGAAGGCAGCGCCCAAGAAGGCCGCAGCCAAGAAGACCGAAGACAAGAAGTAAGGAGCACGGACGATGGCACATAAGAAAGCAGGCGGTTCGTCGCGTAACGGTCGCGATTCAGCCGGTCGTCGCCTTGGTGTGAAGAAGTTCGGCAGCGAGAACGTCGTCGCCGGCAACATCCTCGTGCGCCAGCGCGGTACCAAGTTCTATGCCGGTGCCAATGTCGGCATGGGCAAGGACCACACCCTTTTCGCGCTTACCGATGGTATTGTGCGATTCCACAAGGGCAAACTCGACCGCAAATTCGTCTCGGTCGATATGATGGCCGAAGCCGCGGAATAACCGGACGCTCCGATAACGGGATCGTCCAAACGGGACGGTCCCAGCCGGGTCCATGATCCGGCAACCGAAGAGGGAGATGGGACCAACCCGTCTCCCTCTCGTCGTTTCTCCCTCTTCGATTTCGTCGGCGAAAAATCCTTTCGCCGCCACGCAATTGTCACGCGTCCGGCCTAGGAGCCCGGAGCGTGGAGATACGGGGAGAATACCGATGTTCCATGTTACCGAGAGGCTGCTGCTGCGGCCTGCCTGGCCCGAAGATGCCGATGCACTTTTGCGCGCGATTGCCGACGAAGGCGTCGTCCGCAACCTTGCCAGCGCGCCCTGGCCCTATCTCCCCCGACATGCGCACGAATTCGTGATGCGCAACACCGATCCCTTCTATCCGCGTTTCCTGATCACCCTGCCGACGCCGTCAGGGTCGGAGATCGTCGGATGCATCGGCATGGATCCGGACGAGAACGGCCAGACCGAACTGGGATACTGGATTGCGCAGCCATACTGGGGGCGCGGTTTCGCCACCGAAGCGGCCCGCGGCGTGCTGGAGGTTGCGCGGCTGCTGGGCCACCAGCGAATCGAGGCGGGCCATTTCACCGACAATCCGGCGTCGGGGCGCGTTTTGCGCAAGATCGGCTTCGTACCGACCGGAAAGATCGTTCCGCGCCACAGCAGGGGGCGGGGTAGCGACGCGCCCTGCGCGCTCTACCGGCTGCACCTGTCCGATGAGACGCTGATGCCGCTGCAAGCGGCCTGACCGAACGGAAAAGGCCCCGCGATCATCTCGCGGGGCCTTTCTTCTAGCAGGTCTTGGGCGGGATTTTATTCCGCGGGCATCAGGGCGTCGGAAAATTCGCCCTCGTAAACATTGATCAGGGCGCGATCGTCGTGATCCCACGGATGGAAGCCCGGTTTGAAGTAGGCGAGCCATGCCGGGAATATGCGCCGCACTACGCCGGGGCTGACGGTCAGATATTTGAACAGGCCCCAGCGGGCTTTCCAGCCGGTGATGCCATCCTGTTTGAGCAGGGCGAGCGAATCGGCCCAGCGATTCTTGAAGAACCGGACGGTCACGCTGAGCATGACGATGCTGCGCACACGCCAGCGCTTGCCGTCGCTCCAGTCCTTTGTCGCGTGGTTCCAGGTATCGAAGGCAACGCCCTTGTGTTCGATTTCCTCGACCGCGTGCCAGCGCCACATGTCGCGCACTTCCGGATCGGAATCGGCGAAATGCTGCGGATTGGCCAGAAATTCGGCGGCCATCATGGCGGTGTAGTGTTCGAGCGCCATGGTCACCGCCAGATTGGCGATGGCGGGACGATCCTTGGTCAGCGCGAGCAGTTCGGCCACGCGTTTGTCGATGCCCTTGATATCGTAGCCGTGATCTTCGGCCAGACGATTGAAGGCGATATGTTCGCGGGTGTGGTTGATTTCCTGCTTCACGAAGGCGCGAATCTCGGCCTCGAGCTTGGGATCGGCCCCGTCGCGATGAGCCTTCACCGCTTCGATGAAGAAGGCTTCGCCGCGAGGAAAGGTGGCCGACAGGGCATTGTGCCAGGCGGTGCCGAACGCATCGCCGGCCCACCACCTGCGCGGTGTCGAATCGCGATTGAAGCGTTCGTCGCGGACGGTGATGGTAAGGTCTTCCGGCGTGGGCGCGGCATTGCGGACGTCGGGGGAAATGGAAACGGGGGCGTTCATGGAAAGCTCCGTGGGGTTAACTGACATGAATGTAAGTAAGTCCTACTGACATTACTGTCAATAACATGCGGTTAACGGGTTTCCCACTTGCGATGAATGGGATAGTTCGTGAGACATATGGCAACGCGTAAACGACTTTCTCCAGAAGAATCGCGCCTGGCCGCGCTGGAGGCGGCCCGGGGCCTGCTTATCGAAACGGGGCCGCAATCGGTCACGCTGAAGGCGGTGGGCGCCCGCATCGGCCGCACCCATGCCAATCTGCTGCATCATTTCGGATCGGCCGCCGGCCTGCAGAAGGCGCTGGCGGGGCATCTGGCGGGCACGGTGTGCGACACGATCATCGATGCCGTGCGGGCGAGCCGGGCAGGGCTGGGCAGCCCGCGCGAAGTGGTCGATCTGGCATTCGATGCCTTCGACAAGGAAGGCGCAGGCGCGCTGGCCAGCTGGATGATCCTAACGGGCAATGAAGATGCGCTGACGCCGATCGTGGAAACCATTCACCAGCTGGTCGACGAAATCGCACCGGGTGAGGCCGCTCATGGCGCGGCGCCGATGCAGGTCCATGAAGAAACGCTGGCGCTGGTGCTGATGGCGATGGGCGATGCGCTGATCGGCACGGCGCTGTCGCGGTCGCTGGGGCTTCCGGAAACAGCCGCACGCGACAGGGCGGAGCGGATGCTGGTCCGCTCGATGGAGCTTACTCTTCCGCAGGGGTGAGCCCGGGGCGCATCCATTCCGGGGCCAGCGCGGGGTCGATATCGGCAACGCGCAAATGATCGACGGCAAGCCCGTGCGCAGGATATTCCGCCTTGCGCCGCTTTTCATCAGACTGATCCAGCGGCACGACAACCAGCCGCCTGTTCACCTTGCTGCGCCAGTTCATGCGCGCGGTGTTTTCCTGACCGATGTAGCAGCCTTTGGCGAAGCTGACGCCGTTGAGTTCGACGGCGTTGGTTTCGAGCCAGAGGATATCGCCAAGTTCGGCGCTGCCTTCGGGCACGCCCATGGCAAGGCGATGCGCCTGCCAGGCGTCGTCAGCGGCTTCATCGCTATCTTCTGCAGGAGCGAGCCAGCGCTGGCCGAGTGCGCCCAGCCGCGGATCCGTCGCCGCGCCATCGCCCATTTCCGGGCGCCAGTGGACACCGACACGCGGATCGACGGCAATCGCGATCTTGCGACGCAAACGGTAGAGCGACAGACGCTTCGCCAGATCCTCCGCCGCGCCCGCTTCACAATCGATCAGCAATTCGCCTGCCGGACCCGGCCACACGATGAAATCGAACAGGGTCTTGCCCTGAGGCGTCAGCAGACCGGCATAGGCGGGAAGGGTCCCGGCG
>Ga0208328_1000957_pt1 | contig 11361 bp, 8 predicted proteins | sample DeeseametaMP2633_FD_184170 | JGI IMG/M metagenome (GOLD analysis project Ga0208328, IMG submission 184170) | Marine microbial communities from the Deep Atlantic Ocean - MP2633 (SPAdes) | ecosystem: Environmental > Aquatic > Marine > Unclassified | place: Northeast of Antigua and Barbuda, North... | reverse complement strand
AATGTTTTAATATTGTCACAAAAAATTACCGTTTCTTTTGGTCCACAGTAACGAAAAATAAGTTCAATAATTTCGGAAACATGTTTTTTTGATAAAATTCTGTCAATTAATGAAAATTTAATTTTATGATGTTTTGGTAAAATACTAGATAAAATAAATCTTCCTGCAGTACTTTTATATTTTTCTATAATTTTGTTACCTTTTTCGTCAACAGTTTCAAACCTACATATTATATTAGAGTGTAAACTAATACTTTTAGCTTCTAATGCTTGCTCTATTTCCGCAACATTAATAAAATATCCGTTAGGTTTATCTTTTTCTTGATTTTCAGTTGATTGAGATAAATAATAAATTCCTAAAACCATATCCTGGCTTGGCACAATTATAGGTTTGCCATTTGATGGGCTTAATATATTATTTGTAGACATCATTAATACACGAGCTTCTAATTGCGCTTCTAAGCTCAATGGAATATGAACTGCCATTTGATCACCATCAAAATCAGCATTGAAAGCAGCGCAAACTAAAGGATGTAATTCTATAGCATTACCTTCAATCAATTTTGCTTCAAAAGCTTGTATACCAAGCCTATGCAAAGTTGGTGCTCTGTTTAATAAAACTGGATGTTCTCTAACAATCGTTTCTAAAGCATCCCAAACTTCGCTTTTTTCTTTTTCAACTAGCTTCTTTGCTTGCTTAATAGTTGTTGCAAATCCTAATTTATCTAATCTTGCATATAAAAAAGGTTTAAACAGTTCTACGGCCATTTTTTTAGGAAGTCCACATTGATGAAGTTTCAATTCAGGACCGGCTACAATTACAGATCTTCCAGAATAGTCTACTCTTTTACCTAACAAATTTTGTCTGAATCTGCCTTGTTTACCTTTTAACATTTCAGATAAAGATTTAAGTGGATGCTTGCCACTACCTGTCATAACTCTGCCTCTTCGTCCATTGTCAAATAGTGCATCGACAGACTCTTGAAGCATTCTTTTTTCATTTCTTATAATTATATCTGGCGCTTTTAAGTCAATTAATCTTTTTAATCTATTATTTCTATTAATTACCCTTCGATACAAATCATTTAAGTCTGAGGTGGCAAATCTTCCTCCATCTAGAGGAACCAAAGGCCTAAGTTCTGGAGGAATAACTGGAATGGTTGTTAAAATCATCCATTCAGGTTTATTGCCCGATTCTAGAAACGATTCTATTAATTTTAATCTCTTAACAGTTCTTTCTTCAGTTACTTTTGATTTAACATCAATTAATATTTCTCTTAGTCTGTCTTTTTCAGCCTTTAGATCAATATTTACTAATAATTCCCTTATAGCTTCAGCTCCAATAGCTGCTTCAAAAGCATCTTCTCCGTATTCTTCTTGAGCTTTTAGATATTCGTCTTCTGAAAGAAGTTGCTTTTTTTTAAGTTTTGTAAGTCCTGGCTCTATAACCATAAAACTTTCAAAATATAAAACTTTTTCCACTTCTTTAAACTTCATATCCACAGCCAATGATATTCTACTTGGGAGAGATTTTAAGAACCATATATGAGCAACAGGGCAGGCTAATTCTATATTACCCATTCTCTCTCTTCTTACATTTGATTTTGTAACTTCAACTCCACATTTTTCACAAATTATCCCTCTAAATTTCATCCTTTTGTACTTTCCACATAGACATTCATAATCTTTAATTGGACCAAAAATTCTTGCACAGAATAGGCCATCTTTTTCTGGTTTAAAAGTTCTGTAATTAATTGTTTCGGGTTTTTTTATTTCTCCGAATGACCATGATTTAATTTTTTCAGGACTTGCTAAAGAAATTTTTATTTTATCAAAACGTTCTTCGATTGGATCGCGCTTAAATAATTTAGTTATATCTTTTTCCATAAAAAATTAATTTATTTCAATATTTAAAGCTAATGACCTAATTTCCTTGATTAAAACATTAAATGATTCTGGAATACCAGATTCAAATTTATCGCCACCTTTAACAATGGTTTCGTAAACTTTTGTTCTTCCTGCAACATCATCAGATTTTACTGTTAAAATTTCTTGTAAAGTATATGAAGCTCCATATGCTTCTAATGCCCAAACTTCCATTTCTCCAAATCTTTGACCACCTTGTTGAGCTTTCCCCCCTAAAGGTTGTTGAGTAACCAAACTGTAAGGACCGGTTGATCTTGCGTGAATTTTATCCTCAACTAAATGATGAAGTTTAAGCATATAAACCGTTCCCACAGTAACTTGTCGATCAAATTTTTCTCCTGTTCGGCCATCCCATAATGTAGTTTGGCCAGACGAAGGCAAATCAGCTAATTTAAGTAGTTCAGCAACATCATCAACGGACGCTCCATCAAAAACAGGCGTAGCTATAGGTATTCCTAATGATAAATTTGAAGATAATTCTTCAAATTCTTTTTTATTTAATGATTGAATATTTGTATCATATATATTTTTACCATATATTTTTTTAAGAACTTCACGAATTGAACTGTTTCTTTTGTCTATATCTGTCTTAAGCTTTATAATTCGATTAATTTTTTCTCCTAACTCAGAACAAGCCCAACCAAGGTGAGTTTCTAAAATTTGACCAACATTCATTCTACTTGGAACACCTAATGGATTTAGAACTACATCAACAGGTTTGCCATTTTCCATATAAGGCATATCTTCAATAGGAACGATTTTACTTATAACTCCTTTGTTGCCATGTCTTCCAGCCATTTTATCTCCAGGTTTAAGACTTCTTTTAACAGCAACATAAACCTTTACCATTTTTAATACGTTTGGTAAAAGTTCGTCTCCTTGTTGAATTTTTTCAACTTTATCCTCAAATCGTTCCTTTATGTCCTGGTTTACTTTAGTGTATTGATGTTTAAGAATTTGTAGATCCTTATTTGTTTGTTCTTCTTCAAAAGCCATTTTCCAATAATCGTTTAAATTTAATTTTTCTAAATCTTGTGAAGTAATTTTGGTACCAGGTTCAAGATTTTTAAAGCCATTACTTAGCTTACTGTTATTTATAATTTCCTGAGCTCTTACTTTAATATTTCTTTCGAGAATTTCCTCTTCCACACCTTTATCTTCCTGAACCGACTCTATTTCTGTTCTTTCAATTGATGTGGATCGCTCGTCTTTTTCTATTCCATGTCTATTAAAAACTCTTACATCAACTACTATTCCGTTACCTCCTGGTGACATTTTTAAGGATGAGTCTCTAACATCAGTTGCCTTTTCACCAAAAATAGATCTTAATAATTTTTCTTCAGGATTGGATATTGTGTCACCTTTAGGTGTAACTTTACCAATTAATATATCGCCTGGTTTTACCTCCGCTCCAATATAAACTATACCTGATTCGTCTAAATTTCTTAAAGATTCTTCACTGACATTTGGTATGTCTCTTGTTATATCTTCGGTTCCTAATTTAGTATCTCTAGCCATTAATTCATATTCTACAATATGAATTGAAGTAAAAACGCCGTCTGTTACACATCTTTCGGAAATTAAAATTGAGTCTTCAAAATTGTAACCAAGCCATGGCATAAATGCCGCTGTAATATTTTTGCCTAAAGCTAACTCTCCCAATTTAGTTGCAGGACCATCTGCAATAATGTCTCCTTTTTTAATAAGGTCACCAATTTTCACTAGAGGACTTTGATTAATGCATGTATTTTGGTTTGATTTTTGAAATTTAAGTAAATTGTAAATATCTACTCCTGATTTTGAAAGATCTTTTTCAGTAGCTTTAACAACTATTCTTTTTCCATCAATTTTATCAACAATGCCATCTCTTTTAGCTATAATTGTTACTCCCGAATCAAGAGCCACATCTTGTTCGATTCCAGTTCCAACCAATGGTGACTCCGGTTTTATCAAAGGAACAGCTTGGCGCATCATGTTTGATCCCATTAAAGCTCTATTTGCATCATCGTTTTCTAAAAAAGGGATCAGTGACGCAGCTACCGAGACAAGTTGTTTTGGAGACACATCCACATATTCAATTACGTCTGGCTTAGCAAGAATAAAATTAGGTGATTTTCTACATGACAAAAGTTCTTCTACAAAATTCCCATTTTCGTTTATAGGTGAATTAGCTTGAGCTATAGTATACTTTTCTTCTTCTACGGCAGACAAATATTCTATTTTATCTGTAACTTTCCCATCTACTACTTTTCTATAAGGGCTTTCAATAAATCCGTATTTATTGATTCTAGAGTATGTCGCTAAACTGTTTATTAATCCAATATTAGGACCTTCTGGCGTTTCTATAGGACATATACGTCCATAATGAGTCGGATGAACATCTCTAACTTCAAATCCAGCTCTTTCTCTTGTAAGGCCTCCGGGGCCTAGTGCAGAAACTCTTCGCTTGTGTGTTATTTCAGATAGTGGATTTGTCTGATCCATAAATTGAGATAATTGTGATGTTGCAAAAAAATCTTTCATAGCTGCAGATATTGGTCTAGGATTTATTAAATCTTGAGGCATGGCAGATTCTACCTCTAACAGAGTTGACATTTTTTCTTTTATGACTCTTTCCATCCTTAGAATGCCAATTCTAAACTGATTTTCTACTAATTCACCTACCGATCTTACTCTACGATTTCCTAAATGATCTATATCATCTACTTCACCTTTGCCGTCTCTTAAATCAAGCATATGTTTAATGATTGCTACAATGTCCTCGTTTCGTAGAATTGTTATTGTATCACTACATTGAAGGTGTAGTTTGCTATTTATTTTAACTCTACCAACATCCGAAAGATCATAGCGCTCCGAAGTAAAAAACAACTTATTAAAGATTTCGTTAGCAACTTCAAAAGATGGCGGTTCTCCCGGTCTCAAAACTTTGTAAATATCATTGATTGCTTCTTCTTTAGAATTATTTTTTTCAATATTTAAAGTATCAAGTAAGTATGACCCTTTATTTATGGGATCTACATCAGCTATTGTAAGTGTATTAATATTTAGTTCTAATATATTATCTAAATTTTCTTTTGAAATCGATGAGCCAGTTTTTAAAAAAATTTCATCAGTTAATGGATTTGACAAATTATTTTTTATATATTTGTCTAAAAAATAATCAGACGAAACCAAAATATTTTTCAAACCTTCATCATAAATTTTTTTAGCTATAACAAAATTAATTTTAGATCCTATTGTTAATACTTTCTTTCCATTAGTAGAATTTATAAGATCGTTTCTTAATTTAATCGGACGTTTATAATCATCTGGATTAAATTTTGTTTTCCATTTTTTTGTTTTTTGATCAAAATTAAAAGTTTTGAAATCATAAAATAAATCTAATATTTCTGTCTTTTTATATCCCAAGGCATAGAGTAAAGTTGTGACTGGTAGTTTTCTTTTTCTATCTATTCTAAAATATAGTATATCCTTAACATCGTACTCAAAGTCTAGCCAAGACCCTCTATTTGGTATCACTCTACAATTAAATAGCAATTTACCGCTGGCATGTGTTTTTCCTTTATCATGATCAAAAAATACTCCAGGACTTCTATGCATTTGATTTACAACAACTCTTTCAATACCATTAATTACAAAAGTTCCGCTAGGAGTCATTAATGGTATATCTCCCATGTAAACTTCCTGTTCTTTTGCTGAAAGAACTTGTTTTGTATTATTTTCTTGATCTATATCGTATATAACTAAACGCAAGGTTGGTTTTAAAGCTGAGGAATAGGTTAAATCTCTTTGTCGACATTCTTCAACAGAAAATTTTGATTTTTCTAAACGAAAAGACAAATATTCCAAAGTCGCTTTATCAGACAATTCTTCAATAGGAAAAATGCTATTGAAAACTTTAACTAAACCCTTTTGTAAACTAGATTCAGAATTTTTTTTTGAAGATAAAAATTGATTATATGATTTTTTTTGAACGTCTATTAAATTAGGAATAGATAAGATTTCTTTTAATTTCCCAAAATTTTTTCTGATACTTTTTTTTCCAGTAAAAGATAATTGCATGCACAACATTTACATCCTGCGATGTAAATTAAAAATTTAAATTTAAAAAAATTACTTTAATTCTACTTTAGCTCCAGCAACCTCTAGCTTTTTCTTTACTTCTTCAGCATCTTTCTTTGCTACGCCAGATTTTATTTCTTTTGGTGCTGCCTCAACTAAATCTTTTGCTTCTTTTAAGCCTAATCCTGTAAACGCTCTAACTTCTTTAATAACGTTAATTTTTTTATCTCCAAATGCTGTAAGAAATACTGTAAATTCTGATTGTTCTTCTACTGGTACTGCTGCTACTACGGGAGCTGCTGCCACAGGCGCAGCTGCTGTAACATCCCATTTGTCTTCTAATTGTTTTGATAATTCCGCAGCTTCTACTACTGTAAGTTTTGATAATTGGTCTACAATTTTATTTAATTCTGTCATGGATATCCTGATTTAAGTTTTTCTACTCTTTGCGAGCGCCAAAATAGCAATTTTTGCGCCAGGTGCAAGTAAAATACTTATTATTTTTTGTGCAGGTGTTGTTAAAATACCTACAATTTTGGCTCTAGCTTCATCCAAAGTTGGTAGTGTGGCAATTTTTTCCACATCTTCCAAAGTAAGAGGCTCTTCCTGCATGATTCCACCAATAATTTTTAAATTTGAATTACTTTTAGCAAACTTAGTTAAAATTTTTGCAGAAGTTATTGCATCATCCGAAAATGCAACGGCTGTAGGCCCGGAAAACAAATTTTCTAATTTTTTAAATTTGCTCCCCTCTAAAGCTAATTTTGTAATTCTATTTTTGGTAATTTTAAAAAGAATTCCATGTTTTCTCATTTCCTCTCTTAATTTATCAATTTGATTTACTGTAAGACCTTGATAATGAGTTACAAAAACAGAGCTTGTTTTTTTAAAGAAACTTTTCATTTCTTCTATATAAGTCTTTTTTTTATCTTTGTTCATCATGACGGTTATTTGCTTAATTTTAATTTATAAGAAATTCCCATAGTAGATGTTAAAAAAGCAGATAAAATAAAATCGCCTTTAATACCGCTTGGTTTTTCTTTTAATATAGTTTCTAAAATAGAATTATAGTTTTCTTTAATTTTTATATCAGAAAAGCTTTTCTTTCCAATTGAAGCGCCAACATTACCATCTTTATCATTTTTAATTTCTATTTGACCAGACTTTATAGCTTTGACGATAGATTTAATATTATTAGTTACAGTTCCGAGTTTTGGATTAGGCATTAAGCCCTTTGGTCCTAAAATTTTTCCCAATTTTCCCATCTTAGGCATCATTGCTGGTGTTACGACAAGTTTATCAAAGTTTATTTTTCCATTAGTAATATCATTAACTAAACTATCCGCACCTGACAAGTCAGCACCAGCATCTTTAGCCTCCTGGACTTTACTATCCTCGCAGAGGACTGCTAACTTAATTTTTTTTGCATTACCATTAGGTAAATTAACTAAAGTTCTTAAGGAAAATTCTTCCTTTTTTTGTTTTAAGTTTAAATTAAAAGAAACATCAATAGATTCATCAAATTTTGTTGTGCAGTTTTTTTTAACCATTTTAATAGCTTCTTCAATTGTTTCAATTTTTTTATCTTTCGAAACTTCTAATAATTTTTTAAATCTTTTTGATGCTTTTAATTTCATTAATCCTTTACCTCGATGCCCATGGATTTAGCTGATCCACAAATAATTTTTGTAGCTTCTTTTAAATCAAAAGCATTCAAATCTTTCATTTTTTCCTGAGCTATTTTTTCTGCCTGTTTCTTACTAATTGTACCAACTATAACTCTTCCGGGTTCTTTTGATCCGCCCTTTAGCTTCGCGGCCTCCTTTATAAAATACGAAGCAGGAGGAGATTTAATAACAAAATCAAATTTTTTATCTTTATAAACAGTAATAACTACTGGGATTGGTTTTCCCATCAAACTTTTAGTTTTTTCATTAAATGCTTTGCAAAATTCCATAATATTGATTCCTCGCTGACCTAAGGCGGGGCCAACTGGCGGTGCAGGATTTGCTTGGCCACCTTTTATTTGTAATTTAACGTATCCAACAATTTCTTTCGCCATGGTTAAAATTTTTCTACTTGGTTATATTCTAAATCAATAGGAGTAGGTCTCCCAAAAATTAAAACAGATACTTTAAGTCTTGATTTTTCTTCGTCAACTTCTTCAACTAAACCACTAAACGAAGCAAAAGGACCTTCACAAACCTTTACCTGTTCACCAATATCAAAAGTAATTTGGGTTTTGGGCGCCAATGTACCTTCTTTAATACGTCCCATAATTTTATTAATTTCTTTTTCCGGAACAGGCGCTGGAATTCCTGTTGTTCCTAAAAAACCAGTAACTTTATTAATATTTTTAATCATATGATAAAGCTCTTTATTCATTTCCATTTTTACTAAAACATAGCTTGGAAAATATTTTTTCTTTCTCTGAACTCTTTTTCCTCTTTTTACCTCAGTAACTTCGTGAGTTGGTACTAAAACATCTTCAATTTTATCCTCTAGTAGTTTCTCTTTTTTCTTTATAATATCTTTTAACGTTTCAGCAACTTTTTGCTCAAAACCTGAAAACGTCTGGATTATGTACCAATTTTTCATATTTAAATATTAATAGCTAAAATTATATCAAGCAAAAACCTATATATTTGATCCAAAAGTAAGAAAAAAATTGCAGCAACAGTAGCCATTGCAAAAACCATTAGGGATCCAATCAGAACATCTCTCCTGGTTGGCCAAGTTACCTTAAAAGCTTCCTGTTTTACGCTTTGAATAAATTTTAATGGGTTAAGCATTTTTTTCAACTCTTATTTTGGCAGGAGCGGAGGGACTCGAACCCCCAACCTCCGGTTTTGGAGACCGGCGCTCTACCAATTGAGCTACACTCCTAAGAGCTTACTCTAATATCTTGGTTACTACTCCAGCACCAACTGTTTTACCACCTTCCCTAATAGCAAAGTTTAATTTTTCATTCATTGCAATAGGAGTTATTAACTTCACAGTAAATTTTGAATCATCACCAGGCATAATCATTTCTGTGCCTTTAGGAAGTTCAACTTCTCCAGTAACGTCTGTAGTTCTAAAATAAAACTGAGGTCTATATTTTGTAAAGAAAGGAGTATGTCTGCCACCCTCTTCTTTTTTTAATATATAAGCTTGAGCTTCAAATTTAGTGTGCGGTGTAACTGATCCAGGTTTTGCCAACACTTGGCCTCTTTCTATATCAGTTCTTTCTATACCTCTTAATAAAGCTCCAATATTATCTCCGGCTTCTCCGGTATCTAAAAGTTTTCTAAACATTTCAACACCTGTGCAAACTGTCTTTTTAGTTTCTCTGATTCCAACTATTTCAAGTGCTTCACCAGTTTTAACAACCCCTTGTTCAACACGGCCTGTCGCAACAGTTCCTCGACCTGATATAGAAAAAACATCTTCAACAGGCATTAAGAACGGTTTATCTTTTGGTCTTGTAGGTTGGGGTATATTTTCATCGATGGCCTTCATTAATTCTAAAATTGAATTTTTTCCTGTTACTTCGTCTTTTCCTTCAACTGCATTTAATGCCGACCCTTTAATGATTGGAATTTTATCTCCAGCAAATTTATATGAAGTTAAGACTTCACGTATTTCTTCAACAACTAAATCTAAAAGTTCTTTATCCTTTACTTGATCTACTTTATTTAAGTAAACGACAATAGCCGGCACTCCTACTTGTCTTGCTAAAAGAACATGTTCTCTAGTTTGTGGCATTGGTCCATCTACTGCGCTAACAACAAGTATAGCACCGTCCATTTGGGCTGCACCGGTTATCATATTTTTTACATAATCGGCATGACCAGGACAATCGACGTGGGCATAATGTCTTTTTTCAGTTTCATATTCAACGTGAGCAGTCGCAATAGTTATTCCACGCTCTTTTTCTTCTGGAGCTTTGTCGATTTGATCATAAGCAATATATTCAGCTCCACCTGTTTCAGCCAATATTTTCGTTATTGCTGCCGTTAATGTGGTCTTGCCATGATCCACGTGGCCAATTGTACCTACGTTAGCATGTGGTTTATTTCTTACAAATTTTTTTTTCTCTGCCATTTTTTTTACCTCAATTATACTTTCTTAATAATAAACTTGGAGCGGGTGAAGGGAATCGAACCCTCACGACCAGCTTGGAAGGCTGGTGTTCTACCATTGAACTACACCCGCAACATTCCAAACCTATCACACTCTTAAGTCGACCAAAACTTTATTGAACTTGGTGGAGGGGGAAGGATTCGAACCTTCGAAGACCGAAGTCAACGGGTTTACAGCCCGCCCCATTTGACCGCTTTGGTACCCCTCCTATAACTCGAAGGTTACCAATACTCACAATAAAGCTTTATTCAACAAGGTCTTATAAGCATCTTATTTAATAAATGCAATAAATGATTATAGCACTTAATATGCTATTAATCGCAGTAATTTGTTAAAAAACATGAAAAAATCTACCTTTTTAATAGCAGGTAAACACGCCGTAGCCGAAGCCTTAAAAAACCCTAAACGTAAAGTGTTAAAGATTTTCCTAACTGAAGACTCAAAAAAAAATTTAAATAAAGACAATCAAGACCTCAACCTTCTCAAGAATATTAAATTATTCTACAAAACTAAAAAAGAATTAGATCGTCTTTGTTCAAAAGAACAATTATCCCATCAAGGTTTGATAGCAGAAATAGAACATTTAGAAAATACAAGCGTAAAAGATTATTTTCCTCTAGCAGAAAATAAAAAAAATTTAACCTTTGTTGCTTTAGAAGAAGTGACTGACCCCAGAAACATTGGCTCCATAATCAGAAGTGCTACTTCTTTTAATATTGATGGATTAATTGTCAAAGAAAGGTCATTTCCAAGTGAAAGCAAACTTTTATATAAAAGTGCAAGTGGATGTTTAGAACATATCACAATATTTGAAGTTTCTAATATAAATACGACGTTAAAATACTTAAAGACAAAAAATTTTTGGATCTGTGGTTTTGACAAAAATGGCAGCAAAGATTTTACTAAACACGATTGGAACGGAAATAACGTTCTATTATTTGGTTCAGAAGGTTATGGTTTAAAATACCAAACATTAAATAATTCTGATTTTTTACTAAAAATCCATATCAACAAAAAAATAGAAAGTCTTAATATTTCTAATTCAGCTGCGATAGTCTTCCATTATATTAATAATTTGAGAAAAAAAATTAAATTATAAAAATTGACCACAAATTATCACTTGAAGATTTTGAAAATAAATCTTATGATCGATTACAAATTGATTTTCAAGTATCTCTTTTAAGAAATACTACAAAAAAATTTAGTTTACAGTTTTTATTTATTCAATAACCAGTATACAACTGCAACT
>Ga0208328_1000953_pt1 | contig 11376 bp, 11 predicted proteins | sample DeeseametaMP2633_FD_184170 | JGI IMG/M metagenome (GOLD analysis project Ga0208328, IMG submission 184170) | Marine microbial communities from the Deep Atlantic Ocean - MP2633 (SPAdes) | ecosystem: Environmental > Aquatic > Marine > Unclassified | place: Northeast of Antigua and Barbuda, North... | reverse complement strand
CCGCGCAGATCGTCGCCGCGGGCCGGCAGGACCTCGACGCCGTGCGCAAGTGGGTGCTCGACGCCGCAGCCAGCGTTCCGAAGAACGGCGCCGGTGAGCAGATGCTCGTGCCCATCGTGAGCCGGGGTCTGGGTCGGCTCAACGACATCGTGACGCGCCGCAACGGCGAGCTCAGCACGGTCGGCGGTGACATCCGCACCATCGGCTCGGAGTATCAGGCGCTGGGCACCGATCAGAAGTTCGCCGCCGACGGCGACCATGGCGAGGACGACGGCGAGGACGCCCCCGAGGAGACCTCCGCAGCCGAACAGGGCAGACAAGACTCCGAAGCGCTGCAGGACGGCACGCTGACCGATGAGCAGCGTGAGCGGCTGGCCGAGAGCACCACCCTCACCGCGCAGCAGCAGAGCACCCTCGACGAGGGAAACCTGACAATGCCGCCGGAACAGATGTCGTACCTGCAGGGGTTCTCGCAGGCGTTCGGCGACAAGACTCCCTCCGAGATCAACGCGGACATGCAGGCGGCCGGGCCCGACGGCGCCAGGGTCGCCGACGCATTCCAGCTCGCGTCCAACCCCACCATCACCACCGGGCTGCCGGGGGCGGAGCCGCCCTCGGTCGAGCGGCCTGCCGCCGGCGGCGAGCACGCTTTGCCCGACGGCGTTCGTCTGGTGCTCGACGGGCCCGCACTCACCCAACCGTTCAGCGACACCATCCGTGATGACAACGGCAACGTCATCGTGCACGGCGAGCCGACCGGCCCGCTGCAGCCGACGAAGGGCCTCGACGATCTCGCCGACATCGTGCAGAGCGGCAACCGCGACCTGCAGGTCGGCACGGATCTGGACCGCGGCTTGATGGCCAAGGGCCAGGAGATGCTCGAGCAGTCCAACCGGTTGCCCATCGAGCAGGCCCCCGGGCCGGGGTTCGGTCCGCTCGACGACGGGCCGCGGTGGTATCACGAGCACGTCGACCCAACGCTGCAGAACATGTTCAACGCGGTGAATGCCGACGACGTGGTCGTCCACGACGTGGTGACCGGTCCCGGCGGCGGGGAATTCCTCGACGACCTGACCACACACCAGTGGCAGGACGACGGGCTCGCCGCCGGCGGCTTGTTCGACTGGGTCGCCGAGACTGCGCAGGACGACCCGACGGGACGTGCGGCGTCCACCGCTCACGCGTTGGCCGAGTACACCAGCGGTCACCAGCCGCAGCTGCTCAATCTGGCCGGCGCCGACGGACAGTCACTGGGTCAGGTGAACCCCGAACTCACGCGGGACCTGTCGCGGGTCTTCGCGCCGTACCTCGATGACATGGTGGGCAACAACATCGACGGCACCAACGACCGGTACTTCCCGCCGCTCGACGGAGCCGAAGAGCAGCCGCTGAAGACCCGGGCACTGATGAGCGTCATGTATTCCGAAAGCAGCGAAAATGGCGCTGCAGCAACATTGTTCGACGGAGTGGGATCGAAGGTGGAAGCTTATGTCCACAGCGCCGGGGCATCGACCGCTGACCAGGACCCAACGCTGGCCCACGCCGACATGAAAGCCGCGGGCAGGTTGCAGGCGGCACTGGATCTCGGCTCCTTCGATGAGGCCTACGACCGGCTCAGCAATGCACAGCAGGCAGTGCACGAATCGTACGCACGGCGCGCGATGCTGTTCGACACCGTGGCGGGGCTCGGTTCGGAAGTACCTGGCGGAGCAGCAGTGAGCCCAACTCTCAAGGAGCTGTTCCTGGGACCTCCTCCTGCCGTCGACGCCATCACCCCTACGGCCACTCCGCAGAGCAGCCTGCCGGTTCAAATCATGATGGCGGAGGAATTGCTCAACCATGAGCTCGGCAACACCGAGATTCGCGAGTGGCTGCAGCAACGGCTCGGTGAGGACGGTCGACTGCAGGTACCTGACGATGACGCAGATCCAAAGATTTACAACGAGTTCGCCGACAACATCAAGTCTCTCTTCGAATATGTCGACGGAGCAAACTCACTCATGGAGACCTATTGGGAAACGTATACCGGTGGCTATCACCAGGCCGATCCAAGGATCGCTGGCGAATGACGCGAAAAACTCTGGCCTGCTCAATCTTCGTGGCCTGCATCGCAGCCCTCACCCAAGGGTGCGGTTCCGGCGGACAACCTCCGACCGGGCAGGGTTCCTCGGCTGAGGAGTTCGCGAACTGGCCGAGCGCCTTGGACAATTTCCGATTCCACTGGACCTCTGATCCCGAGGTTCCACTGACGACGGGTTTCGCGGTACCGATCAGAGCGTATTTCGAATCGTGGTACATCGCCTCCTGGACCAACAACGCAGAGGCGGTGTATCCGGGGTTCCTGCGCGCCACTTCAGAAAGCGACGACCTGGACGGGGATTATCTAGGCCAGCTTGCCTGGATCAGGCCGCTGAATGGCCGGCCGGGGTACCCCACCGAGCCGGTAACCCCCTACGGCTTCATGCCAGTGCACATCCAGAGTGTCGAGCCCATTGATAATGGCTTGCGGGTGACCGTATGCGAAGGTCAATATGCTGCAGTCCTACCCAGCGACTCCGCACCAAACCAGATGGTTTCCCTCGCTGCGAACAAAGTGACTGGCGAGCTACGTGATCCACTCGACACAGTGTTGGTGAATCGAATCGAGTTGACCCAAAACCACCCCCGAATTCCGGCAGGTGCTTCGGACGTCGACACACTGCAAGAGGGCCCCGCCCCCGCACCGGTGGGGGATGTCTTCGGCCATTGGTTCATCACTGGCGCAAGCAGTTCCCTGTGGGGGCCTGTGGACGCCGACCCACCGGATTTCTTCGTCACCCCCGACATGCGCCGACAGTGCCAGGAGGCCATGCCGGACTCACCGGAGAAGCAAATCGAGATGGCCAACGGCTTCAAGGACAGCCCCCCACCTCACGGCCAGCCGATTCCCGGCTGGCCCCTAGCGCCCCAGTAGCTGGCATCGTGGCAAGCACTACCCGCGACACACGGCCCGGCCCCGAAGTTCCACCGCAACAAAGCGCTGGGCTGCGCCATGAAGAATTCTTGAGCCAGTGTCGAACCGTCCATAGATGAGCAGAAATGATCCGTCGCACATCAGCGTTCGCGATCGCGACCCTGGTCGCGATGACCAGCGCCGCCTGTGGCACAGAAGCCGGCCGCGACCCGGCTACCAACCCCGGTCTTCCGGCTGAGACTGACGTGGCTAACTGGCCGAACTCCCTGGCTGAATTCAGGTTCCACTGGTCTTCGACGGCAGGTATCGACGTAGCGCTTGGCGCTGCGGTGCCCGTTCGCGCCTATCTCGAATCGTGGTACATCGCCTCGTGGACGAACGGTCCCGAGAATGTCTACCCGGGCTTCCTTCGGGCGACGCCAGAGAGTGCTGATCTGGATGGCAACTATCTCGGCCAGCTTGCCTGGATCCGGCCACTCAACGGCGCGCCGTCATATCCTGTCGACCCTGCAAAACCTCTGGGCTACATGCCGATGCACATCCAAAACGTGGATGCGGTCGCGAGTGGACTGCGCGTCACGGTATGCCTGGGCGAGTACAGCATTTACTTCGCCAGTGATTCCTCCGCCGGGAAGCTCGTTTCCGTTGCGGCGGACAAGTCAACGGCTCAGCTCGCCGATCCGCTCGACACGGTTCGAGTCAAACGAATCGAGTTGACGAACAACGATCCTCGTATTCCGGCAGACGCCTCGGATGTCGACACACCACAAGAAGGCCCCGCCCCCGCACCGGTCGGGGACGTCTTCGGCCACTGGTTCATCACCGGCGCCAGCAGTTCCCTGTGGGGACCTGTGGACGCCGACCCACCGGATTTCTTCGTCACCCCCGACATGCGCCGGCAGTGTCAGGAGGCCATGCCGGACTCACCGGAAAAGCAGATCGAAATGGCCACCGGCTTCAAGGACAACCCACCACCTCACGGTCGGCCGATTCCCGGCTGGCCCCTCGCACCGCAGTAACTCGCAACACATCAAGCACTACCATCAAGAAATGGCCCGGCCTCCGAAGTTCGACCGAGACGAAGCGCTGGGCTGCGCCATGAAAGTGTTCTGGGAGAAAGGTTTCGACGGCACCTCGATCAGCGATCTCACCGCCGCCATGGGTATCTCTCCCCCGAGCCTGTACGCGGCCTTCGGCGACAAACAGTCCGTGTTCGACGCGGCCGTGGATCTCTACGAGCAGGACGCGGTGCTGTCACCGGCCCTGAAGGCAGCCACCGCCCGCGACGTCGCAGAACAGATCTTCAGCCGCGCCGTCGACCTCTACACCCGCCCCGCGCACCCGCGCGGCTGCATGGTGATCGCCGACCCCACCCTGCAAGATCGTCGCCGCAGCGGAAAAGACGCCATCGTCCGGCGCTTACGACGGGCCAAACGGACCGGCGACCTTCCCGCAGACAGCGACCCCCGAGCTTTGGCCGACTATCTCGACCTGGTCCTGCGAGGGATGTCGAGCAAGGCCCGCGACGGTGCCACCCGGGCCCAACTCCGAGCCGCCGCCGACATCGCGCTCGCCGCTTGGCCCGCCCCGGCGCGCAACCTGGCAGACTGAGTTGATGACCGAGCACGACGACGCCGCCGCTTCCCACCGCCCCGACGCGACCGAGGGACTGGCCTCGGTGGCGCCCGGCCTCGAGGAACTGGCGCAGCAGCTCAACGTGAAGTCGGTTCTGGTGATGCGCTCGGAGGCAGATTCGATGGTCGTCGCCGGAACCGGCGGTGAGGCGACGCAGCATTACACCGTCGGGGCGGCAGGCAAGAAAGCCGGCGACGACCAGGATCGCACCCCCTTGTACTGCGAGCGGGTGGTGAATTCCGACGAGGCGTTGTTCGTCCGCGACTCGCGCACCGACGCGATCTTCGCGGGCAACGAGGACGAGACCGAGTTTGGACTGCACAACTATCTGGGCCTACCGGTGCACGACGCCGAGGGCAACGTGGTCGGAACGGTGTGCGCCCTCGACGACACCGCCCGCGATTACTCTGCCGAAGAGCAGCAGAAGCTGGCACAACTACGCTCGGACGTCGAAGCCCTCGTGAAGGAGAACCCCGACGCGCTGCGCTGACCCGTCAGCTCACCCCGGCGCTGTGGTCACCACGGTGAACAGCTTTGCGATGACGCCGTTTTCGACGAGTGCGACGTCGAAACCCGAGACCAGAGGCGTGCCGGATTGGTCCCCGGGCGGGAAGACGTCCCAGGCCAGAAACCCCATGTTCCCGGCCTGATAGACCGGACCTGACTGCGAGAATCCGAGCCCGGCGAGCTGGCCGTCGAGAAGTTCCTGGGCCTTCTCATGGAGCCGGTCCTGGCCGGTGACCGTCTCCTCGCCGTCGGCCCAGCGGACGTCGGGGGCGTAGTTGCACCGGATCACCTCCAGCCGCCGCTGCGGATCCCGCTCGTTGAACACCGCGAGCAGGTTCTCTTCCATCAACGCAACGACACTGTCAGCCAACGCGACTCCTCCGGTCAGGCGTACCCGGGGAATTCTATAACGATCGTTCAAGTTAGTGCCACGGGTAGCCCCTCGAAAGGAAGCCTGATGACACACTCCCCCACCTTGCCGCTCAGCGGTCGACGCGCCCTGGTCACCGGCGGCTCCCGAGGTATCGGCGCGGGCATCGTGCGCCGCCTCGTCGCCGACGGAGCCGACGTCGCCTTCACGTACAGCACGTCGGCGGGCGCGGCCGACAATCTTGTCGCCGAGCTGTCGACCAACGGTGTGAAGGTCGTTGCGCTGCAAGCCGACAGCGCCGATGCCGGCGCGGTTCAAGCTGCCGTCGGCGAGACGGTGCATCAGCTCGGCGGCGTGGACATCCTGGTCAACAATGCCGGCATCGCCTCCCTCGCTCCGCTGGAATCGCTGTCTCTGGAGGAGTTCGACCGGATGGTGGCGGTCAATGTGCGGGCAGTGTTCGTCGCCATCCAGGCCGCCGTCAAGCACATAACTGACGGCGGTCGTGTCATCACCATCGGCAGCGTCAACGGCGACAGTGTCCCGGTGGCCGCCGGCCTGTCGGTCTACGCGATGACCAAAGCCGCGGTGGCCGGGTTGACGCGTGGGCTCGCCCGGGAGCTGGGTCCGCGGAAGATCACCATCAACAACCTCGCCGTCGGCCCCGTTGCGACGGATCTGAACCCCGACGAGGGCGACTTCGCCGACGCGAACCGGGCCCAGACCGCGCTGGGCCGCTACGGCGACACGGCCGACGTCGCCAGCGTCGTCGCCTATTTGAGCCGACCGGAGGCCGACTGGGTCACCGGAGCCACCTGGGCGGTCGACGGCGGCTACACCGTCTGACCCAGCGTTGAGACTGCGCCCGCCGCGACATTGTGCGAGTAGCGACCGTCGCTGACGCAGTCTCAACGCAACCTGGGGCCCGTTTCGCCGTCTGCGCAGGGGGTAGCCCGCAGGTTCAGGCGCGAACACAACGGAGGACCCATGCGGGCAGCAGTGCTGGAGGCGGTCGGCGAGACGCCCCACGTCAAGGATTTCGAAGAGCCAGGCGGGCAGGACATCGTCACCGTGACACTGGCCGGCTGCAACCCCGTTGACATCGTGCTGGCGTCGAGCGACCTGCTCAAGCCGAGCGTCCCGCTTGTCGTCGGCCAGGAAGGTGTCGGCTTCACCGACGACGGCACCCGCGTCTACTTCAACTCGCCGCCGATCCCGTTCGGCTCGTGGGCCGAACGCGCCGCCTTCGACCCCGACCGGGCCTTCCCCATTCCCGAGACCGTCGACGACGACCTGGCGGTGGCGCTGGGCATCGCCGGCCTGGCCGCGTGGCTGCCGCTGACCCGCCATGCCGAGCTCTCGGCCGGGCAGTCTGTTCTCGTGCTGGGCGCCACCGGGGTGGTGGGCAGCATCGCGGTTCAGGCCGCCAAGATCCTCGGGGCGGGTCGCGTCGTCGCCGCCGGCCGCAACAAGGACGCCTTGGAGAAGACACGCGACCTCGGCGCCGACGCCCTCGTCGAACTCGGCGGCGATGATGACGCGCAAGCGCTGAAGGAAGAGGCCGGCGACGGATACGACGTCGTCCTCGACATGGTGTACGGCGAGCCGTTCCTGGCCGCGCTGGAATCTTCCGCACCCCAGGCCACCCTCGTCACTGTTGGCGAGGGTGCCGGTGGAGCGCCGCAGGTGCCATTCCGGAGTCTGATGGGACGCACGCACATCGGGCACAACAACAACGTGATGGGCAACGCGGTCATGCGGCAGGGTTACCAGGAGCTGATCGCGCTGGCCGAGCAGAAGCGCCTCACGGTGGAGACGGTCCGGTACGACCTCGAAGATGCTGGGAAGGCATGGCAGGCGCAGACAGAGAGCCCGCACGTGAAGATCGGCATTGTTCCGAAATGACCCCCCACCCCGGCGTTGAGACTGCGTCCACGGCGGCGAAGTGCGAGTAACGTCCGCAGCCAACGCAGCCTGAACGCGGGGTGTAGTTCCGCGGGCAAGGTACAAATGAACCCATGTCCGAGATCAGCGGGTTGACGTGGGGTCTGACGATCGGTCTGGTCGTCGTGTTGCTGGCGGTGGATCTGATCCTGGCTGCGCTGCGGCCGCACAAGGTCGGCTTCAAAGAAGCCACCGCGTGGTCGCTGTTCTACATCGCCGTCGCCATCGCCTTCGGCGTGTGGTTCACCGTCACCTACGGCAGCACGCTGGGCACCGAGTACTTCGCCGGCTACATCGTCGAGAAGAGCCTGTCGGTCGACAACCTGTTCGTGTTCGTCATCATCATGGCGACGTTCGCGGTGCCCGAGGAGCACCAGCACAAGGTGCTGACCTTTGGCATCATCCTGGCGTTGATCATGCGGGCGATCTTCATCGCGCTCGGCGCGACCCTGCTGTCGCTGTTCAGCTTCATGTTCCTGCTGTTCGGGATCCTGCTGATCTGGACCGCAATCCAGCTGTTCCGGCACCGCGACGAGGATCCCGACGTCGAGAACAACATCATGGTGCGCGCCACGCGGCGCTTCCTGCCGGTCACCGAGACCTACGACGGCGGCAAGCTCGTCACCCGCGTCGACGGCCGCCGGATGGTGACGCCGATGATGGCGGTGCTGATCTCCATCGGCAGCGTCGACCTGCTGTTCGCGCTGGACTCGATCCCAGCGGTGTTCGGCATCACCCGTGAGCCGTTCATCGTGTTCGCGGCCAACGCGTTCGCGCTGCTGGGCCTGCGCGCGCTGTTCTTCCTCGTCAAGGGCCTGCTGGACCGGCTGGTGTACCTGTCGACCGGGCTGTCGATCATCCTGGCGTTCATCGGTGTCAAGCTGGTGCTGCACTGGGCGCACGTCGACATCAACCCGAGCATCCCCGAGGTCGACACCTACGTCAGTCTCGGCGTGATCGTGGTGATCCTGACGGTCGTCACCGTGGCCAGCCTGATCAAGACGCGTCAGGACCCGACCGCCAAGGCCCATCCCGGTTCGCTGCGCGCCAGCCCGCCGCGCGACGACGGCAAGGAACGCTGAGCCGGCTACGCGCGGGGCGAGCCCAACGCGTGCAGGACGGTATCGACCACTCGATCGAGGTATGCCGGCGTCACCTGTTCGCGGCGCCCGCAGATCCGCCAGAAGACCGGTGCGGCGATCAGATCCAACACGTACTCGCTGTCGACGTCCGGTGACACCTCGCCGCGGGTGATCGCGGCGTCGATCACCGCCTGCCCGTAGTTCCTGCGGGCGGAGCCGAGCCGTTCGGTCAGAGCGGCGGCGAGCTCGGGATTGCGCATGGCCTCGGCGATGAGGTCGGGGACGATTCGCGACATCCGCGCGTCGGCCAGCCAGTCGGCGACGCCGTGCACGAGACGCGCGACGTCGTCGGCCAGATCCTCGGTCGGGGTGGTCTCGGCCATCGGCACGCTGATGGTCGTCACGACCTCGAGCACCATCTCCTGCTTCGACGACCAGCGCCGGTACAGCGCCGCCTTGCCTGCTCGCGCGCGCCGCGCCACTCCGTCCATCGTCAGCCTGCCGAACCCGACCGCGGCGAGCTCGGCGAGCACCGCCTCGACGATGCCGTCGGTCACGCCGGCTCGCAGCGTCGCCTTGGTTCGCATACCGGGAATACTAACCGAAACGGAACGGTTCCGTTCCCGAGGGACGAGGAAAGGATTCTCGATGAGCACCGACAACCAGCTCCGCACCCACTCCGATCGGGTGGTGGACACCCTGCTCGACAGCCTGCGCCGCAATGACATGCGCGCCTTCGCCGACCAGTGGGCCCCCGACGGAGTGATGGAGTTTCCGTTCGCGCCACCCGGATACCGGGTGCTGAACGGCCGCGACGACGTCTGGGACTACGTCAAGGACTACACCGCCACCATCCGCCTCGACGAGATCACCGAGCACCGGCGGCATCACACCCTCGACCCGACCGTCGTGATCCTCGAATTCTCCGCCAAAGGTGTTCTGGTGCAGACGAACAGCCCCTACGTGATGGACTACGTCGGGGTCATCACGATCGGACCCGACGGCATACGGCACTACCGCGACTATTGGAACTCGCTGGCCGTTGTGGCCGCGATGGGCGGAATGGACGCCCTGATGGCCGGCTTCACCGCGAAGACCGCCGATGACTGAGCCCATCCTGGTCACCGGGGCGACCGGCAACACCGGCGTGTCCGTCGTGGCCGGTCTGCGCGACCGCGGTGACGCCGTGCGCGCGGCGACCCGCCGTCCCGACCCCGGTGACGCCGACGCCGTCAGGTTCGACTGGTTTGACCCGAGCACCTTCGCCGCCGCACTGGCAGGCGTGCGCGCGATCTACCTCGTCGCCCCCGCCGGGGTGGCGGATCCGGCACCGGTGGTGCGCCCCTTTCTCGAGCAGGCCGCGGCGGGCGGGGTGGCGGATCCGGCACCGGTGGTGCGCCCCTTTCTCGAGCAGGCCGCGGCGGGCGGGGTGCGGCGCGTCGTGGCGTTGAGTTCGTCGGCGGTGGCCCGCGGGGAGCCGTTGCTCGGCGAGATCCACGCGTTGGTCGTCGATCTCTTCAGCGAGTCCACGGTGCTGCGGCCGTCGTGGTTCATGCAGAACTTCACTGCCGATCATGCACTCGCCGAGGGCATTCGGCGGTCCCGCGAGATCGTCACGGCCACTGGCGACGGCCGTCTCGGCTTCATCGACGCCGCCGACATCGCCGCCGTCGCGGTCGAGGCACTGGTGGCGGACCGGCCGGTGGGCGACGAGCTGGTGCTGACCGGGCCGGAGGCACTGTCGTACGGACACGCCGCGGCCATCATCTCCGACGTGCTCGGCACGCCCGTCCGGCATGTGGACGTGACGACGGCCCAACTGGCCGACCGGCTCACCCGAGCCGGGTTGACGGGCGAGTTCGCCGCCGGGCTGGCGGCGCTCGACGAGCGCATCCGGGCCGGCGAGCAGGACCTGGTGACCACGACCGTCTACGACGTCACGGGTCGCCGACCGACGTCCTTGCGAGAATTCCTCACCGTTCACCGCGCGCGCTTAGCATGAGCGCCATGACCAGCCGGCACGCCACGTCCCTGATCAACGGTGAGCTCGTCGAGGAGTCGGATCTCGGTTCGATCCGCCGCGTGATCGCCGATCATTTCCCCATCCTGTCGGGGTTGTCGATCAAGCGGATCGTTCTCAACCCCGGCGCCATGCGGACTCCGCACTGGCATGCCAACTGCAACGAACTCACCTACGTCGTCTCGGGCACGTCGTTCGTGTCGGTGCTCGACAGCTACAGCCGCTTCTCCAGTTTCACAGTCAGCGCCGGCGACATGTTCCACATCGACTCGGGGTCGTTGCACCACATCGAGAACATCGGTGAGGACCCGGCCGAGTTCATCCTGGCGTTCCGCAGCGAGCGCCCCGAGGACTTCGGGTTGGCGGCGTCGTTCGGGGCGATGACGGACGCGGTGCTGGGCAACACCTACGACCTGCCGGCCTCGGACTTCACCACGATGCGCCGTGACACGGTCGACCGCAAGCTCGCGCGGCGCAGTGGGGACGCCGAGGTGCCGGCGACGGCGTGGTTCGACGATCCGCACAAGTTCTCGCTGGAGGCGCAGAGCCCGGCCATCGGGGTGGCGGTCGGTTCGGCCCGGCTCGCGCGCGCTCAGTACTGGCCGGCGTTGAAGGACCTGTCGATGTATTCGCTGCGCATCCGCGAGGACGGCATGCGCGAACCACACTGGCATCCGATCACCGCCGAAATGGGCTACGTGCACAAGGGTTCCGGGCGGATGACGGTGATGGACCCGGACGGCTCGCTGGACACCTACCTACTCAACGAGGGCGACGTGTACTTCATCCCGCGCGCCTACCCGCACCACATCGAGGTCATCGACTCCCCCGACATCCACTTCGCGATCTTCTTCGACCAGCCGAT
>Ga0208328_1000952_pt1 | contig 11377 bp, 9 predicted proteins | sample DeeseametaMP2633_FD_184170 | JGI IMG/M metagenome (GOLD analysis project Ga0208328, IMG submission 184170) | Marine microbial communities from the Deep Atlantic Ocean - MP2633 (SPAdes) | ecosystem: Environmental > Aquatic > Marine > Unclassified | place: Northeast of Antigua and Barbuda, North... | reverse complement strand
ATAATGCGCAGCAAAGGCCGCGCCGATATCCAGAAGCCAAGGAAAACACAAATGAATCCTGGACACCTTCGCATTATCGCGTCCTCGCGATTAGCCGTGATCCATGGAAACCTGGACGCGGCGATGGAGGCGGCCAATATCACCGGCAGTGAAGGCACGCTGAATCGGCAGGCCAAATCCGCCGCGCGCTCGGCCTTCGAGAGCACCAAGCAGCGTTTCTTCGGCCACCTGCTGACCTCGATGAAAACCCCGACGCTGATCCGCTCGATCGACGCAGATCTGGCGGCCGGCCATGCGGCCGTCATCCAGATTGTCTCGACCGGCGAGGCCCTGATGGAACGGCGGCTTTCCGAGATCCCGACCGAGGAATGGAGCGATATTTCTGTCGATGTCACGCCCAGGGAGTACGTAGGCTCGTATTTGCAGCATTCCTTCCCGGTGCAGCTCTATGAGCCCTTCACCGACAGCGAGGGCAATCTTTCGTCACGGCCGGTGTTCCGCGATGGGCAGTCGGTCGAAAGCCGCGAAGCCGTGGCCCGGCGGAACGAGATGCTCGAACAGCTCGGCTCGCTGCCGCCGGTTCCGGGAGCGCTCGACCAGATCGTGCAGCGCTTCGGCACCGATGTGGTGGCGGAGGTTACGGGGCGTTCGCGCCGGATCGTGCGCAGGGGTGACGGAGCATCGGCACGTCTTGCGGTCGAGAACCGAGCGCCTTCTGCCAATCTTGCCGAGACTTCGGCCTTCATGGATGACCAGAAGCGCATCCTGGTCTTCTCTGATGCCGGTGGCACCGGGCGCAGCTATCATGCGGACCTTTTGGCGCGGAACCAGCGGCTGCGGGTGCACTACCTGCTGGAGCCGGGCTGGAAGGCCGATACCGCCATTCAGGGGCTCGGGCGCACCAACCGCACCAATCAGGCGCAGCCGCCGCTGTTCCGGCCCATCGCCACGGATGTGAAGGCTGAGAAGCGGTTCCTCAGCACGATTGCCCGCCGCCTCGACACCTTGGGCGCGATCACGCGCGGGCAGCGTCAGACCGGCGGTCAGGGCCTGTTTCGGCCCGAGGACAATCTTGAATCTGCCTACGCCCGCGATGCGTTGCGCCAGCTCTACCTTTTGATCGTGCGCGGCAATGTCGAGGGCTGCTCGCTGGAGAGGTTTGAATCCGCCACCGGGCTCAAACTGATGGACTCGAATGGCATCAAGGACGAGTTGCCGCCGATCACCACCTTCCTGAACCGTCTGCTGGCGTTGACCATCGAGTTGCAGGGCATCCTGTTCTCGGCCTTCGAGCAGCTTCTGCAGGCCCAGATCGACGGGGCGATTGCATCCGGCACCTATGATATGGGGCTGGAGACGCTGAAGGCCGAAAGCTTCATCGTCACGGACCGGCAGGTCATCCACACCCATCCAGGCACAGGCGCGGAAACCCGGCTCCTGACTCTGACCGAGCGCAAGCGCAATCAGCCCATCACGCTGGATGCGGCCTTGGCTGAACAGGATGATCCCCGCGCAAGTTTGCTTATCAACGAGCGATCCGGTCGTGCCGCCGTGCAGATCCCGACTACCAGCGTGATGCTGGATGATGGCGAGATCGAACGGCGCGTGCGGTTGATCCGGCCGATGGAGGCGATGAGCATTCCGGTGCGGGCCATGGGCGAGACCCACTGGATCGAGGCCGACCGTTCCGCCTTCAGCGCAGCCTGGAAGGCGGAACTGGCCGAGGTGCCGGAGTTCACCGACAGCATCCTGCACATGGTGACCGGGCTCCTGCTGCCGATCTGGAAGCGCCTGCCGCAGGACTCCTCCCGGGTCTACCGGCTTCAGACCGATGAGGGCGAACGCGTGATCGGTCGTCGTGTCTCACCCGCTTGGGCGGCCAATGCCACCGCTAGCGGGGTTGCGACCAGCATTACCCCGGACGAGGCCTATGCCGCGCTGATCGCGGGGCGCACGATCCTTGATCTCGCCGAGGGGCTGCAGTTGCGACGCTCGCGTGTCATGGGCGCGAACCGGATCGAACTCACCGGCTTCACCGACACCATGCGCGACCGGTTGCGAACCTATGGTCTTTTCAGCGAGATCATCTCCTGGAAGCTGCGCTTCTTCGTGCCCGCCGATGCAACGGGACCGGAGATCATCGGTAAACTGCTCGACCGCTTCCCGGTCGAGCGCATCTCCGAGCGAGGGGCTGCGTGATGGCACGTCTCAACGCTTCAGACCTAGCGCAGCGTCTTGGTCGCCAGGCCGAGGCGGTGTGCCGCTACTACCTCTCGAATGGGCGCAAGCAGGGCAATTACTGGCAGGTCGGTGATGTGCGGAACACGCCAGGCCGCTCCATGTTCGTCCGTCTGACCGGGCCGGAGTCCGGGAAAGGGTCTGTCGGCAAATGGACCGACGCCCAGAGCGGCGAGCATGGCGATCTGCTCGACGTGATCGGCGAAAGTCTTGGCCTCATCGACTTCGCCGACATTGCCGAAGAAGCGCGCCGCTTTCTCAGCCTGCCGCATCCTGAATCGGAGCCAAACTCCCGCCGATCCCGAACACCGCCGGCACCATCGGGATCGTCCGAAGCCGCCCGTCGCCTCTGGCGCATGACGCAGCCGCTCACCGGCAGTCTCGCAGAGGCGTATTTACGGATACGCGGCATTGCGGATTTACGCGGAACCGCAAATCTGCGTTTCCATCCGAGCTGCTACTGGCGACCCGAGGGCGATGGGCCGACGCAAGCCTGGCCCGCCATGATTGCCGCTGTGACCGACCTCGATGGCAAGATCACCGGCGCGCATCGCACCTGGCTCACCCGCGACGGCTCTGGCAAAGCGCCCCTCGATCCGCCGAGGAAGGCGATGGGCGATCTGCTCGGACACGCCGTCCGGTTTGACGAGCCGGAGGATGTGCTCGCCGCAGGCGAAGGCATCGAGACCATCCTGTCGCTTCGGCAGGCATTGCCCAAGATGCCGATGGTCTCGGCACTTTCCGCCGGGCATCTCGCCGCCATCCTGTTCCCGCCGCATCTGCGCAGGCTCTATATCGTCCGCGACAACGATCCGGCAGGCGACGGCGCGCGCGATGGCCTGGTGGACCGGGCGCACGAGGCCGGGATCGAGGCGATCACGCTCTCGCCCATGCTGGGGGATTTCAACGACGATCTCGTCTGCCTCGGACTGGAGGCGCTTCGGGCAGGGATCCGGGTGCAGATCGCCCCCGAGGACGTTGTCCGCTTCATGGCCCTGACGCCATAGCCGGCACGGGGCCGGGATCGGGAAGCTCTGATCCAGTCATGCGCGGAGGGCTACATCCTGTCATCGGCAGGAGGACCGCGCCTTGGCCTTCTGCGAGGGCGAGCGGCCCACAAACGCTCCGGCCCGGCAATGGCGGCGCGCGACTGATTTCCGTCGGCGGGCAAGCCCACCTTTACAGCGCGAAGCAAATCAGCCGGGCTTTGCCATCAGGACCCTCGCAAAGGGCTCGGGCTGCCCGGCCGGACCGCCCGTGGGCTTGTCGTCGCCATGAAGGCCGCGACGGTCGCGGTCCAGCCGAAGGACGCATCCCATGGACGCTCATGACGAATACGAACCCGATCACGACATGTCCCCGACCGGCCATGTCATCGAAGACCTCGAACTTTATGGCTACCGTCCCGCCGAGGACGAGGCCGATCCCCGGATCACACCCGAAGACGACGCGATCCGGGGCGCGGTTGCCGACATCTTCGACGCCCTGATCTCCACCATGGCCGACACCAGCCTCGATTTCGACCTCGACGAGATCATGTGGTCCACCGTCAACACCTTCCACCGCGCCGTGGAAAGGATCGAACGCAAACTCGACGATAACGAGCAGGCTCAGAAGCGCCTTCAGCGCGAACAGGACGGAAGCGAGGTGAAATCCGTCCAGTTGGAGACCCTGATCGGCATCGGACAAAACCTGATCGAGCGCCGCGATAGCATGGAGACTTTCCGCGATACTGCCGCCGACCTCTTTCTGCGCACCACCGGCACGCCCTGGTCGCCGCGCTCCGGATCACGGGTCAACCATCGCCAGCTGACCTCGGCCATGATCGACAGCCGTGACTTCATCGCCGCAAAGCGCCGGGCCGACAACGAGGTGCTCTTGCCCGCCGGGCCGAAGATTGCCTTCTCGGGCGGGGAGACCACCGATCACCGGCTGATCTGGGACAGGCTCGATCAGGTCCATGCGAAGCATCCCGATATGGTGCTCCTTCATGGCGGCAGCCCGAAAGGCGCCGAGCGCATCGCGGCCACTTGGGCCGACAACCGCAAGGTCGCGCAGGTCGCCTTCAAGCCTGACTGGACGAGACACGCCAAGGCCGCGCCCTTCAAGCGCAACGACCGGATCCTTGATGCGATGCCGATCGGGGTCATCGTCTTCCCCGGAACCGGGATTCAGGAAAACCTCGCCGACAAGGCCCGCAAGATGGGCATCCCGGTCTACCGCCTCGCGGAGGGCAGCGCGTGAGCGCTGCACCTATTCGAAAGGGCCGCGCAGCTTCCTGCATCCGTTACGGTGGGCGGAGAGTGGTTGTTCGCTGCGATTTGACCGAATGACTGGAAAGGGCAGCGAAATGCCTGGCGACGGTGCGGCAAGGAAACTGCGTCACAAAGCCCAAGGCCGAGTGAGCGCATTCGTCGGCGCTACGAGGGCTTCGCAGCGTCGACATCGGTGGAACCCGGCATGTCCTTCCGCCCCAGTGCGCACTCGTAATATGAATAGTTTGGTTTCGTCGCCTGGATCCAGCACAAAGATATTATCCCAAGAGGTGCGTCGGCGAGCAGACCACCAGCTTCCTGGAGCCTCGGGTCAGCGCGACGTAGAGGTTCTTCCTGTTCTTTGCTGCGTCACGGTCGAAGTCACTCGCATCAAGGATGACCGCGACATCGCCCTCGAGACCCTTGAGCAGGAGCGGACTTCCCACGGCTTTCTTTGGGAGGAGTCGCCCGAGGACGCGCTGCTGTTCGCGGATGCGCTTGACGGCTTCCAAAAAGCCTACATCGGGGCCGGACGATTGGAGAGCCTTGATGCAAGTGCGCAGTATCTCCGGCCGGAAAGTCCGAGCCCCCGGCGTGGCCTCGAGGGCATCGAACAGCGCGATGAGGGACGTAGCGTCCCCGACCTCCCGGTATCGGATGGCAGCAAGTTCGTGCGCCTCGGGCGGTGCCCGGTGCCGACCCGCGGCGATTGTTTTCGCCCGGGCCGCGATGCCCTCACGATCAACCCCTGTCATGACCGCAAAGGCGAAGTCGAGAGCGGCTTCGAGATTTCCCGGAGCGACGAGACCGACCTCGCCTGCGAAGTCCGTGACGTCCGTCAGATCGACGGCTTCGACCGTCACGGCCCCCGGTGTCTGCTTCGCCAGCTTCCGTTGCAGCTCCTTCTGAACGCCACCCGTCATGATCAGGACTTCTCCTCCCGCCCGTGGAGATTGAGTGAGGCAAGCAAGGCGCTGCTTCTCGTGATCGGCGACACCGTCCAGTTGAATCCAGGAGACATCGGAAGGTGCCGTTAGCAAATCGATCTGCCCACCGGCCTTCAGTATGCGACGCGCCTCGAGCAGCCACCCCCCGAGCTCATGGGCGCCGGCATTTTCCCACCGCCAAGGTCGTGTCAGTTCCGCGACCAATGGAAAGCTGCCGACCACGTCGGCATCCCAATCCGGATGCTGGCCCCGCCAGTTGAAAATCTCCTGCATCGGATCTCCAAGGACGACTGTCGGCAGAATGGTGGCGAGATGACAGACGACGGCATGCTGGTCATGATCGCAGTCCTGATACTCGTCGACGATGACTCGGCTGTAGCTTGCGAACAGCACTTCGTCGATATGCCGACCGACGAGAAGACGCGCGATCGCCGCCTTGATGGCTGGGTAGTCCCGTCTGGCGTCCTCGAGGTCAAGGTGAGCGGGAGCGATCCCGGATCGCGCAGGAAAGGTCTTCAGGATGCGAAGGGCCCACCCGTCGATCGTCGACAGCCGGTAACGATCTTGCGGCACCCGATGTTGCGACAAGCGATGCCGGAGCGCAGCGACCCCCGCGTTCGTGTGGGTCAGGACAAGGACGGGTTTCGTGTCGGAATGGCGGCGCAGGGCGGAGACGATTAGTTCTGTCTTGCCGCAGCCTGCCGGTGCCTCCACCGTGCCCCGGGCCGCGTCCAAGAGATTGATGTCGTCAGGCATTGAGTGTCCAGCGGCGTACTTGCGCTGTCGTTATCCTGAACGGTTTCCCCGCAACGAGGTTCGGCCCGATGATTTCGCGCGCCGCACGCTCCATCGCGCCTACGGTCTTGAACCAACCCGACTTCCTTCCCGACGCCTTCCCCAGGGCCTCTCGAGAGATTGGGCTGAGCTCGCCCGCCAGTGCCTCTTCTCGGATCGACGCGATGCTGACCTTGTTGCCTGAGGCAGAAGAAAGCTGTGCATCCAATACCTGCTGCTCCATATCTTCGAGAGCTAAGTCCAGGAGAGCGATGGCCGCGCCAGACGAGACCGATGCAAAGATTTCCTCTTCGATTTTCCGACCTTCCTGCCACTTGAAGACCTCGCCGGACAATTCGAACATGGCTTCCTCAGCAGGGTCAGGACGCTTGTCGTCATCACGTAGAAGGGCCGTCCTATAGCCGAGCGCCGCAAAGGCCGAGGCCCGTTTCAACATCTCGTCTCCGCCGCCGCTGACCAGGCAGGTGCCCGCAGCATGAAAGGAAGGCTTTCCGCGGTCTGCACACCACTGGTCAATCCCCCTTACAAACCCAACTTCCGTCGCCCCTTCACAGACCAATACAGACCTGGCGAGGAAAGCCTCTGGGAAGAGCCGCGCGGTTCCCTGCAACTCAGTGTGGTCTCCGGCTCGTTTCAAGTCTGGACCATGGCTGCCACGCCGCACGATTGTCAGAGGCGTCAGACCGAGTTCCCGAACGACTACAGGCGAATGACTGGTCATAAATACTTGGAGTGAAGGTTCGAAATCCTTCGCGCCGAGTGCGTTCAGGAACTGGATGATCCGGTGCGGCTCGAGCCCGTGTTCAATCTCATCGACCAGCACGATCGCCGATCCCGCCGCAGCCTCTTTCTGCAATCCGGCGATTAGGAGGCGCGTCGATCCGATACCCATTCCCTTCAGCGGGATGCCGTCGGCATTGTGAAGGGAGATCGTGCCGGCCGACACGGACACCGAATGGGCATCCAGTTCTGCATGGAGGTCGTTCCCGTCTCCAATGCCCAACCCGTCAGCGACTTCCTTGACCTTTGCCAGCCCTTCCGAGAGCTGCTCGTCTGCCGTGTCGCCGAACTGTGCCCGGGCATCACGCGCCGCAGCGAGCAGGATGGCAGACGCATCAGCTTTCTCGCTGGATAGCTTGTTCAAGACGGAGCCACGCCTCCATGAGAGGTTCACGTCCGAAAAAGAGCCGATCCGCGTCGGGGCGATTTCCGTCCGGTCGGACCAGGCGAGGTAGCGCTCGCTCCCGAGCGCAGCCGCGCGATCCGAGACCAATGACCAGACCGGCTCGAGATCCGAACCAACCGTCAACCTGAGGCACAAAACCGTTTCGAGACCGGCTCGCGGCTCGTCCTCAATTTCTCCGCTCGCGGCATCGAAGCCGCGTAGAAATAGACCGTAGGCGTCAAGGGTTTTCAAACGGTCGGACAATGCGCCGAGCGTGATGGTTATCTCGATCGGCGTATCGACGGCGAGATCGGTGAAATCCGCGTCGGTGAACTGGATCGTGCGCCTGGCACCCATGCAGAGATCAATGGCGTCGAGGATAGTCGACTTACCGGCGTCACCAGGGCCCACCAGACAGTTGACGCCTTGCGTTGGGAGCCAGGAGAGTGCCCTGATGCTCCTGAAATTCAAAACGTCGAGTTTGCGTATCTGCGCCATGTTAATCCCGGGTTGTCTCGACTTCTTTTACCGTCCGGATCGCGTCAGGCCAATACAACGGGCGCAGATCGGGACGGCGAACGCATTGCTGTCAGTTATAGGCCGTCCTCGAAATTGCGCCCCAAGACCCGGAGATCGATCGGTCGATGGATCGCCGCGCGACCGCGCCGGTAAGTCCATGGGTCGGATATGTGAGAAATCGCTTGCCAAGGCTTCATTATCAATTGTCGCTATGGCAGGGTCAGCCGATCGGGTCGTTATTAAGAGAGCTTTTTAGAGATAGAGTATGAATTGGTTTAAGCGAAGCACGAAGGTGACAGCGAGCACGGCGCGGAGGATTACCGGCATCAGCACGCCGCTGGGCGGCATGCAATGGGCAGACCCCGGGCCGTCGGAGGCGAAAGTTGTGCATGAGTTCCTGATATTCTTAGAGGACCGTCGCGCCCTTTACAACGCGATGCAGTTGGAAGTGCCCTCGCAGGTGGAACACTCAATCCACGAGATACGCGAGGAATGCACCCGCACCTTGCAGCGGCTCGGGGCCAACGCATTTGCTGTGCCGGCCCTCCGCACCATCAGGGAGGCGAGTCGCCGCTACCATGACGACTGTAATGAGCAGTTCCACAACATGGTGCATGACTGGGACGGCGATAGGTATGACCGGCACCGCTTCGGTCCGGGATTCTTCACCGCCCTTGGGGCATACCGCGCGACGGTCGGGTATCAGGTCGCGTTGCTGGCCGCACACTACGACATCGACGTGGAGGGAGACTTGGCGACCGTGATACCAGGCACTGTGGCGGAACAGCCGCCGGGCGAGTGAGGCGAGCGACCAATGGCGATTACCGACCCCGTAACAGACCAGCGCGTCCCCTTGGACCGTGACCTTGCTGAGCGATACGCGAGGGAGGTGAACGCGCTGAGCGCGACCGACTGCAAGCACGAGCGCACCGAGCTTCGGCGGGGCTTCAACAAGGGCGGCGGACCAATCGTCAAGAAGCAGTGCCTTGACTGCGGGTTGCTGGTGGGCAACCCGGTGAAGCGCACCACCGAGAGTGACCTATTGCCCGAGATAGACGAGGCGCAACACCCGGCCTATGAGGCGACGCGGAAGGGTGAGTGGGACTCTGTGCGCCGCCGCTACGTCGCGCTCCAAGAGAGCCGCTGGCGGGGCAGTGCGGAGGGCAAGTCATACTTTCAGAGGTCTCACGCCGACTACCTTGCCTCGCCTGGGTGGGCAGAGCGACGGTCGCTGGTGATGGACCGTGCCAACGGCCTGTGTGAGGGGTGCCGCAAAGCGCGAGCCAGCGAGGTGCATCACCTGTCCTATCGCAACTGGGGCAGTGAGTTCCTGTTTGAGCTGGTGGCACTCTGTGGCGACTGCCATGACCGCATCCACCGCCTGGACGAGGACCGCAGGACGGGTTGCACCGACTGCGTGCATGGCGGCGAGGATGGCGAGTGGTGCCACCAGTTTGAGATGCCTACTGCCGCCTCGCTGATACCTGGGGGAGCTTGCGGTCCCAAGCGGCAGGGCTTCGTGGATGCCGACAAATATGGGTGAACCGAGCGCGAGTGCCGCTTATCCTTCGCGATTACCGCCGAATAGAAGCTGCACCGCAGCATTCGCCTTCTCGCTCAGGATTGGCTCTATGGCCTGAAGGCGACGTTTCGGCCCCGCAGTCCGAATGTCCGGCACGCAGCCGCACGGGCCGGATCAGCTTATACTGGAACGACGAAGAGTTCCGTCCCACGCGCGGGCAGTTCGGGCTCGAAGCTGCCATTCGTTGAAAGGATCCCCGAGGTCGGCTTTGGGCCGGAAGTGAAGGAGCGCAGCGCGGATCAAGCACGACCGCCCGCCGCACTTCCGCAAGCCTGCCTCGAGCGCTAGCCCGACGTTCCGAACGGGATGGTGCGAAGGTGGTGTAGTCTCCCGTTCTCAAACTTTACCACCTCCAGGGCCCGGATGGTTCCTAAGAGCGGGGAGCGCCCGAGGGCGGAGTTGTGCAAACGCTCGATACTCGTTCGATCAGGGTTCGTCGCGACCGTCATGTGTGGACGGTAGGGGATATCGTCCTTTCGCTCCGCCCTCTGAACACCTTCGTAGAGCTGATCATGCAGTGCCGCTAACTGAGAACTTCCGGCCGAGCTGACGAGTAGCAGTTTATGGGTCTTTTCAAAGGGATCGTGCGCAATCTCTTCAGAAACGAAAGACACCTCAAACTGCGATGACCTGCCGGCTATCATCTTGCATTGCGCCAGGAACTCATGAGGGCTGATATTCATCAGCCCGAACACGAGAGTAACATGTGGGGGGACGAGCTTGGCTCTGGCCGGCTCGTTCTCGGTCCGAAACCGACGAATCCGTTCGGCGACACTCGGATCAAACTGTGGCTATGCTAGGACGTAGATCATCATGATATGGTGGGGAAATCTGCACCATGGGTCAACGATCACCTGATCCCCTCAGGGGGCGGGCGGGTCACCTTGTGTCTCGCCCAAAGGCAAGAATTCTGCTAACTTTCAGGTAGCGCCATGGTGGTGGTGGCAGGCGCGACCGTTCCACGTCAAACGGGAGACACCATCATGTTCGTTCTCGGAATCCTTGCATCTTTCGCGGCCATTGCGGGCCTGTGCTGGTTGGTGTTTAACCTCGCGGTCTTCGCCCTGCCGTTCCTCGTTGGACTTCATACCGGCATCTGGGCTTATGGAACCGGCGCGGGCTGGCTCGGTGCAATCCTCGTCGGCGGCTTTGCCGCCGGCTTGACGCTGGCCATCGGTCATGCGCTGATCATACTCGTGCGCCCGCTCTGGGCGCGCTTTGTCATCGCGCTGATCTTCGTCGTACCCGCAGTCTTGGCTGGGTTCTACGCGACCCTCGGGATCACCAGGACCATGATGCCCTCGGAGACATGGCAGATGATCTTCGCCGTCATCGGCGCTGGCGCCATTGGCGTTTCCGCCTTCCTCCGCATTGCCGGCATGGCCGCCGACACTTCGGACGGATCGGCCGTCGGCGCCTGACACTGCCAAAGATCCGATGAGGCGGGACCGGATCAGCGCTGGAATGCCGTTCCGATCGTCAGGATGCCGGTATGGAGCGGTGTGCGGATCGGCATGAGACCCGCGTCCCTGCCCGTGGCCGTGCGGAGGGAATGGCGGACCGTTCGAGCGGCAGACTGCACCTGCGATCGTGGGGGGGCACGTCGGGCGGGGCGCCTGGAGAGTGATGCGTATGGCCTGTCGCGGGTGAGCCAATCCGCCGGTGAAAAGCCGGTCAGGTTGAGGGGCATCCGCGATCGCCATCGTCTCCGTTCTGACCCTTCCATGTCTGCTCCATACGGCCCTTTCAATGGCCTGATCTGGCCGAAGACCGGCTGTGTGTTGATTTCCACCCAGAACTGACCCGGGAGAGCGCGTAATTTCCATTGAGAATTGACCCATGTGACCCTCCCCGCGACGCAGCTTGCAGCGGGGGA
>Ga0208328_1000951_pt1 | contig 11382 bp, 10 predicted proteins | sample DeeseametaMP2633_FD_184170 | JGI IMG/M metagenome (GOLD analysis project Ga0208328, IMG submission 184170) | Marine microbial communities from the Deep Atlantic Ocean - MP2633 (SPAdes) | ecosystem: Environmental > Aquatic > Marine > Unclassified | place: Northeast of Antigua and Barbuda, North... | reverse complement strand
AGCATCAGCCAAAACGTGTTACCTTAGGTGGCACGTTTCTCTTTTATAAAAAGATAGCTCAGCTTAGCTATTGAAAACCATCTACACGCCCAAACCTCTACTGATATCGACAACTAATTATACTAGCAATAATAAAATAAGACGATTATTGATAATCGCTAGCTCAAAAGAACAAATCAGTCAAAACTGACTCATCAAAACGACTTAATCAAAAACACTCAGTACATAATATAGTCGATACACTCTAAAAATGTCATAGCGCTACTGGGATGCTCTTTTTAAAACATAAGTTGCGCAGCATCGAAGGAACGCAGCACGCAAGTAAAATTTATACCAGTAGCGCGTTTAAATCCATAACAGTTTTACATTCAGCTAACTATATAAGGAACACCCAATGAGTAAACAAGCTATTCACGACCGTATCGACAGCCTACGCCAAGCGCTGGTAAAGCAGGACCTGAGCGCTATTATTGTCCCTTCTGCGGACCCGCATTTATCTGAGTATCTACCGGAATATTGGCAAGCTCGCCTGTGGCTCTCAGGGTTTACCGGTTCGGTAGGTACGCTAGTGGTCACCGCTGACTTTGCGGGGCTATGGACCGATAGCCGTTATTGGGTGCACGCCGCTGATCAGTTAGCCGATACTGGGATTACTCTAGAGAAGCTTGCGCCTAAGCAGCCCAACCACATTGACTGGTTGAGCGAGCACTTGAGCGAAGGCGATAGCGTAGCGATTGATGGTAATGTGCTCTCCATCGCTGAGCAAGACCGTCTATTAGACGCTTTTGACACTCACGATATTACTTTGATTACGGACCGTGATGTGTTGACTGACATTTGGGCAGATCGTCCCGCACTACCAACTGCGAAGCTATATGAGCACGACGAGCAGTTTGTGTCGCAGTCTGCCGCCGATAAGTTGGCTGCTGTACGCTCAGGCATGCAGGAAGTAGGTACAACCCATCACTTGCTCTCAAGCTTAGATGATATTGCTTGGTTGACCAACCTACGCGGCTCTGATGTCGATTATAACCCCGTGTTTTTATCGCATATGCTGATCAGTGCAAACGAGGCAACATTGTTTGTCGATAAGCAAAAAGTCAGTAGCGGTATTGAAAAAGAGCTCAAAGACAGTGGTATCACGCTTGCTGATTATGACGCGGTGCAACAAGCGCTTAGCGAGCTGACAGTCGATGACTTACTGCTATTAGACCCTAACAAAGTCGCTGTTGGCACGTTATCGCAGATGGTCGATGGCGTTGGTTTTATTGAGCAGATAGCGCCGAGCACTTTACTGAAGTCCGTCAAGTCAGATGCCGACGTGGATCATGTTCGCGAAGCCATGCGTCAAGATGGCGCAGCACTGTGTGAGTTTTTTAGTGCGTTCGAGGAGCGCTTGGCAAGCGGTGAGCGTTTAAGCGAGCTGGATGTCGATAGTATGCTGATCGACGTACGTAGTCAGCAGCCGCATTATGTTTCTCCGAGTTTTCCGACCATTGCTGGCTTCAATGACAACGGCGCTTTGCCGCATTACCGCGCGACGCCAGAGAAGTTTAGCTATCTAGATGTCAATGAGGGCGAGGGCGGCTTACTACTGATTGATTCGGGCGCTCAGTACCAAAACGGTACGACTGACATTACTCGCGTTGTCGGTATTGGCCAAGTCACAGACGAGCATAAGCGCGACTTCACTACGGTACTCAAAGCGCACATTGCACTGGCGCGCGCGCACTTCCCCGACGGTATCGCTTCGCCGCTTATTGATGCGATTTGCCGAGCGCCGCTGTGGCAAGCGCAGATGGACTATGGTCATGGTACTGGCCACGGCGTCGGTTACTTCTTGAACGTCCATGAAGGCCCGCAAGTGATCGCTTATAGTGCCAGCACGCCAAAAGAGCGCGCGATGAAAGTAAATATGATCTCAAGCAATGAGCCGGGACTCTACCGTGAAGGTAAGTGGGGTATCCGTATCGAAAACTTAGTCGTTAATAAAGCTGTGGCGAACCCTAATGAGACAGAATTTGGTGACTTTCTAAATTTTGAAACTGTGACTTACTGTCCTATCGATACTCGTCTTATTGAGAAGTCGCTTTTAGATCAGGTAGAGATTGATTGGTTAAATGACTATCACAGCCAAGTCTATGCTGAGCTAAATAGTCGCGTCGAGGGAGCAGCGCTTAAGTGGCTCACTAAGCGTACGCAAGCTATCTAAAAAAGCTGTATTGATGGTCAGTCATTCTAGATTCTGACCTATCAGACATAAAAAAGCGCTCGGCCAGTTCAGGCTTGAGCGCTTTTTTTGAGCTTAGTTTTTGGCTTTATTATAAGCGGCTTATTGCTTCTCGCTTAACTGACGCGTGACTTCCGCGCGTAGCCAAGACTTTAGCGTTTCGGACAGCTGCATCATCTGTTCGGTTAAATAGTCATCGATATGAACTTCTAACTCATGAATCATTTGTTGCTCAGCTGCGCTAAGTGTCGTATCTTTTAACGATAGATCGATGGAAGACGCCGCATGAGACACTTTATCATCGACTGCATTAATTAGCTGCTCATCGTGAGCACTCGTCGTTTTTTTATCAGTACTGGACTTAGGATCAGTTTCTTTTGAAGTGGCAGTTGCAGCATTGGCTTCACGGTTATGAGAGGTATCTGCATGAGGAGTATATGAGCTTAGTTTTTCTTCACTAGCGCTTAGCTCTTGATTGTCTTTCTGCTGAATGTTTTGCTGCTGTTGTCGCTGTTCATTTTCTGCGTCGGCTTGCGCTTTTTCTTCTGCCGCTTGTTTTTCAGCCTGCGCTCTGACTTGAGCTAAGCGCTCGGCCTCTATACGTTCTGCCTCTAAGCGCTCTTCTTCTAAACGTTGCTGCTCCGCCTCAGCTCGCAGTGCTGCTTGTTCGTCAGCAAGTGCTTTTGCCGCCGCTTGTTGCTTCTCGTGCGCACCGTATAAATCATCAAGATGAGCATCGAGATCATGATTACTAAAGACAAACTGCTCAAACGAGGTGTCTGCTCGTAATAGCGCAGTGATGTCTTTTAGTTCTTGCACAATAGCGGCGCGTACTGACTGAGGAGCTCCTGTCCAACGCTGATAGAATTCATGAGAAAAAGAATAGCTCGACATAATGGCTTCCATAAACTGCTAAAAATTACCCCTTATCATACGCAAGTATAATAAGGGGCTGCAAGAGGACAAACGTAGCAAAACAATTATAAACCTTACGCTAATCAATTTAGCTTATGAAGATAAGGTGTTTGCTCTAAGACCAACGGGCAAAAATAAGCGAGCCATTGGTACCGCCAAAGCCGAAGCTATTGGATACCGCATAGTTAAGCTCAGGCACATCACGCGATTGATTTGCCACATAGTCTAGATTGCAGTTGTCTTCGACATTCTCTAGATTGATCGTTGGCGGAACCTCTTGATGATGCAAGCTAAGCACCGTAAATATCGCTTCGATACCGCCTGCCGCGCCTAGCAGATGCCCAGTCATAGACTTAGTCGAGCTGACAAGGATGCTGTCTTTTACTGCTGAAAATACCGACTCAATCGCCAAAGATTCAGCGACATCACCTGCCGGCGTACTCGTGCCATGGGCGTTGACATAACCGACTTTGGCGGCATCAATGCCTGCGTCATTGAGCGCGTTTTGCATCGCGCGTGCCGCTCCGCGACCATCTTCTGGCGGTGCGGTAATGTGACTGGCGTCATCACTCATCCCAAAGCCGACTAGCTCTGCAAGGATAGTTGCGCCGCGCGCTTTAGCATGAGCTAGACTCTCTAATACTATGACACCTGAGCCATCCCCTAAGACAAAACCATCGCGATCTTTGTCGAAAGGTCGTGAAGCACGGGTTGGCTCCTCATTACGCGTAGAGAGCGCATGCATAGCGCCAAACCCTGAGATACCTAGCGGGCTTGAGCCTTTTTCACTACCGCCTGCGAGCATGATATCAGCATCACCATGAGCGATCAGACGTGCCGCTAAGCCGATAGCATGCGTCGCGGTGGTACAAGCGGTGGCAGTCGCTAGATTAGGGCCTTGTAATTTGTGCTTAATAGCCACTAAGCCTGCCGCCATATTGACGATAGAACCTGGAATAATAAAAGGCGAGACTTTTTTAGCGCCTTTATCACGTAACGTGTCACGGCTATTTTCAATGGTTTGAATACCGCCAATTCCTGAACCTAGAATAATACCAAAACGCTCTGGATCGACATGCGCTACAGGGCTGTCATCAGCACTTACCTCATCTATAAACCCCGCGTCTTTTAGCGCCATACTCGAGGCCGCTATACCGTAATGAATAAACTCATCATAGCGCCGCGCGTCTTTGGCATTCATAAATTGCTTAGCATCGAAGTCTTTGACGGTGCCGGCGATTTGTGTACGATAGTCGCTAGCATCGAAGTGCTTAATAGGAGTGATACCGCTTTCGCCGGCCAGCAGGCGCGTCCATGTACTTTCAACGTCCAAGCCTAGCGGGGTAATAGCGCCCATGCCAGTGACTACCACACGCATCTCATCGGAGCGCTCATAATGCGGCTGCTTTTGACGCGATTTTTGCTGCTGTTTGCTCATAGCTATATCCTATCCTGACTATACAAAAATGATATTATTTTAGCAGTCATTATAATATACATTAGTGTACGTTTGTAAACTCATGATGACTGCTAATGACAGTTTAAGCAAAACAAACTTGACCGAGTACCACGCCTTTACGCGCGCCTGTGACTGCTGGCAGATTACCAGTTTCGCCCATCAAGGTCTGCCGCGCCAGCCAAGCAAAAGCGACTGACTCTACCCAAGTCGGCTGCAGTCCTAATTCAGTGGTAGTAGTCACCGCCCAGTGCGGAAGATGCGCTTGCAGACGCGTCATTAAATAGCGGTTGAGCGCGCCGCCTCCGCATACATAAACGCTGCTTTGTTTTTGATTACTAATAAACTGATTGATCTGATCGCAAGCACTGATAGCGGTCAGCTCGGTCAGTGTCGCTTGTACGTCAGCGGCTGAATAGCGTGTATCGGTCGCCGTTTTATCAAAGGCTTGTAGCTCAGACTTTAACCAAGATAAATTAAAGTCCTCGCGTCCGGTACTTTTAGGATGAGGCTGGGCAAAGAAAGGATGCTCTAAGAGTTGATTAAGCAGTGGTTCGATCACTTGTCCTGACTGCGCCCATGCCCCATCTTGATCATAGTCTTTATCGATATGCTGTTTGGCCCAAGCGTCTAACAACAGATTGGCAGGGCCGGTGTCATAGCCTATGACCGGATCATCATTAGCTGGCAGCACAGTAATATTCGCAATACCGCCCAAATTCAGTAAGATACGAGTGCTAGCGGAGTCAGAAAATAAAGCCTTGTGAAAGGCTGGCACTAAAGGCGCGCCTTGACCGCCAACTGCCATATCGCGGCGCCGAAAATCACTGACCACACTGATAGCGGTGCGCTCAGCGATGATATTGGCATCGAGCAGTTGTAAGGTGACCGCCATTTGTGGACGATGACGTACGGTTTGTCCATGACAGCCGATCGCCAGCACCGACTCGCTATCAGTATCGGCTTGCTGTAGTAACGTATTGACCACTTCGCTGGCAAACTCACTGTACTCACGACTGGCCCAACCGAACCAGTCCAGCTCACTTACCAAATCATTGGGCTCATCGAAGTTAGGGGTCAAAGCAGCGGTACCGTTTGGCTGACACAGAGCCAGTAATACCTCACGCAGACGCGCTGGAAAGTTTTGGCTATGGCTTGTGATGAGCTGCAGCGGTTGCTGTGTGTTCTCACTATCATTTGCAAACTGACACAGCACTGCATCCATACCATCTAAGCTCGTCCCTGACATCATACCGATATATAAGCCGTCATCGAAATTCTCAAACACCGTTTGTTCTAGGGCATCAGACAGAGCGGTGTAGTCTAGGTCGTCATAATCGTTAGTAGTCGGCTCAGCGTCATTATTATTTGTATTTATAGTAGGTGCGGCGTTACTCATGGCAATTTCCCTTAAAAAAAGCTAATATATCTCTCAAATTCTAACACTTTTTATAGGCCTTCAAGATTCTAAAAGCCCTTGAGGCATTCATCATTTAATAAAGATAAACAAGAGAGCAACATGACAGAGCAGTCCTACAATTTAGAAGAACAACTGGCCCTGATTCAGCGCGGTACTCAAGAAATTTTATCCGAAGAGGATTTAGTCGCTAAGCTTAAACTGAATCGCCCGCTACGTATTAAGGCCGGTTTTGATCCTACTGCACCGGATCTGCATTTAGGCCATACGGTACTCATCAATAAGCTCAAGCATTTTCAAGATTTGGGCCATGAGATTTATTTTTTAATTGGCGATTACACGGCCAAGATTGGCGATCCTTCGGGCAAAAATAGCACGCGTCCGCCATTGACCGACGAGCAAATCAAAGTCAATGCTGAGACGTACGCTGAGCAAGTCTTTAAGATTTTGGATAAAGATAAAACCCGTATTGTCTTTAACTCTGAATGGTTCAAAGATATGTCAGCGGGCGATATGATTCAACTCTCAAGCCAGCTGACGGTTTCGCGCATGCTAGAGCGTGATGACTTCTCCAAACGCTACGCGGCACAAACGCCAATTGCGATTCATGAGTTTCTCTATCCGTTAGTACAAGGTTATGATTCTATCGCTCTTGAAGCCGATGTCGAGCTGGGCGGTACCGATCAGACCTTTAATATCTTGATGGGCCGCACTTTGCAAGGCCGTTATGGGCAAGAGCCGCAAGTGTGTATCACCGTGCCAATCTTAGAAGGCCTAGATGGCGTTAATAAAATGTCGAAGTCACTTGGCAATTATGTGGGCATTTATGATGCGCCGGGCACCATGTACCAAAAACTGCTATCGATGCCAGATACCTTGATTCGCCGTTATTTTGAGTTTTTAAGCTTTAAGCCGATGGATGAAGTCGAAGGCTTGATGAACGAGATGGAAAACGGTCGCAATCCACAAGAGATCAAGCGTATCCTCGCTGAAGAGTTAATCGAGCGCTTCCATGATGCTGATGCTGCAGCTAATGCGCACAAGTCTGCCGGTAACGTACTAGCTGATGGCGAGCTACCCATCGATTTGCCAGAGGTGATGTTAGACTTAGAAGGTGCAGGTGCGCTATTTATTACCCAAATCTTAAACCAAGCAGAGCTTGCCAAAAACAACTCAGCGGCTAAAGATATGGTCAAACGCGGTGCGGTAAAAGTCGATGGCGAAGTGGTCGATGGCGGATTTAGTTTAACCTCAGGACAAACAGTCGTCATTCAGGCCGGTAAAAAGGCTTATGCGAAAGTGACAGTAGCATAAAGTGACAGTAGCATAAAGCGCAGAAAATAAAGCAGCAAATAAAAACAAGGTTGACGCGGGTTAATCTTGTTTTTTTAAGGTTAAACCAAGGTAATAGTCATGACGGAAAAATCTCAACCAATTCCTCAGAACGTCCCCCAAGGCATCTACCGCCACTACAAAGGTAATCTGTATCAAGTCTTGCATACCGCGCACCATTCCGAAACCGAAGAGGCGCTTGTGGTTTATCGTTGTCTCTACGGCGAGTACGGCGTTTGGGTACGACCTTTAGCGATGTTTACAGAGACCGTTGAGGTTGAAGGTAAAGAAGTACCACGCTTTGAGCTGATTAAAGTGCTAGCGGATTAAGCTTAAAAATTTCTGACAACTTCTAATCAAAAAAGAGTGACTGATGGAGTCGCTTTTCCATTTCTACTTATAGCTCATTCCCGAAAAACCTTCTTAATACCTGATAAAACCTAACGGGCTCATCCATCGGTACGGCGTGACCTGAGTGCGGTAAAACGATTTCAGTGGCATTGGGCAGCATCTGTGTCACCTTCTGCTGCCACTTAGGATTATATAGCTTTGAGCGCCCACCAATTAGATTGACGACCGGAATCGTCACTTTATCTAACGCACCGCGAAAGTCATAAGGCAAGGTTAGATAAGCTTGCAAGCATTGCCTTTTATGGTTCCAAAGACGATGCTCATACAGCGCAAGCTTAGGATCGTTCTTATAAGTTATCGCTTGTATAAACGCTTTTGAGCGTCTGCGGTTGACGGACAATAATGAGAATAAGCGCTCGACGTCAGTAGCGTGCCGTTTCAGTGTAAAGGGCAGGTGAGTAAAGCTTTGGGCATCGGCATATGGCAGACTCATATCGATAACACCGCGAAAGATATCGAATACCTTTTGTTGGCGGCTGCCAAATAGTCCGCCTTGCCAATCGTCTTGATTATGAATAGCAGGGCTTTGATCGATATTGAGATAGCGGCTGACTCTGGCTGCGCCAAACCTTTCAAAATAAGACCACATCACTTGCGCACCCATCGAGATGGCGGCGACGGGCAATGCGTCTATATTGCGTGCCAAACAAATTTGCTCAATGACGACATGGAGGTCATCGGCGTATTGCCGCACAAAATCAAACTGCGTAAGACCGATGGGCTGTGCCAGTCCAAAGCCGCGCAAATGCGGCAAATAAAAAGTGTATTTGCTAGCAAGCGGTAAGATAAAAGGCAAAAATTCACGTGCATCCATGCCGTAGGCATGCAGCATCAGCACAGGCGCGCCTTGTCCGATAACAGAGATAGGTAGTCGCGTGCCATCAGTCATCGTAATATGAGTAGTTTGCACTTGATACTGGTCGGGTATCGGCAGTGTGAGTAATTTTTTTATCATGAGTTCTATTCTGTGCGCTCGCATAGTAGCCATAATTGAGGTTGCTGACTTCAACAGACCCGATATACTTGCAGTAAGACTGCTATAGTAAAATCAGCTCATTGACCATAGCATAAAAGTGAGCTTGCAATACCGAATAATCATCAGCGCTAATTTATCAATCATAATAAATAAAAATAACAACCTGACTCTTAAAAGGAGGCCTAAGTATGAGTAGAGCGACTTTAGCGTCGTTAGATATGAGCCTCTATCCGCTAGTATGGGAGCAGCAGACTTTTATAGATTCGCAGCAATTCTTGATGGCGATACTGACCCAGAGCGCTGAGATAAAACCAGAAGACTTCACCAAGCTGTTGCTAAACAACCTTGTCTATCAAGAGTGGATTAACGCAACTGTCTTTGGGCGCTATATTCAGCGCAGTTTTGCCGCCTTCTATCAGCAGACGGAAGACAGCTTCAATATGGATATGCCTGCGCTATTTCGTAACGAGCTGACGCGCCATGCTCAATATCTGCCCCTTCATCAAACCTTATTTTTTGCAGGCGAGATGCCAAAAAACGTAAGACAAGAGAGGCTGTTTACCACCACAGTTAATCCTGCTACGGCGCTTGCCGCCGCAGAAAAGCTCAATCAGCACTCGCTACAATCAGGACGAGCAAGCCATCCATCCCTTATTATCAATCAGTTAACTATAGCAGGCAAGCAAGTTACGGGCTTTCCGATACGCCATATTAAGCGTACCAGCGAGCGCACCCGTAATGAAGTGCTCATACTAGATTTTAGAGATTTGCGTTTGGTGAATGAAGAGGTGATCGAGACAAGCGAGATAAAAAAAAGCAATATAGCCGAGACTATATTGCTTCGTTATTATGAATTACGCTAACTACAATAATTACGGCTATTTAGACATCGCTTGAGCTTGCAGGCTTACTTTTTATAGTCAGTCTTTAGCAATCGTCAAACCATTATAGGTCTGTGCTACTGGCATGACTTCTAAACGATTGACGTTAATATGCGTAGGAGACTCAATCAACCACAGTAAGATATCGCCGATATCTTCACCGCTCATGGTTTTAAAGCCGTCATAGACCTTTGCTGCTTTTTCGTCATCGCCGTGATAACGCACGTTTGAAAACTCCGTACCCGCCACATTACCTGGCTCAAGGTTAGTTACGCGCACTTGCGTACCAAGTAGATCCGCACGCAAATTGAGACTAAACTGCTTTACAAACGCTTTGGTCGCGCCGTATACATTGCCACCATAATAAGGCCAACTGCCGGCAATAGAGCCGACATTGATGATATAACCACTGTTGCGCGCCACCATACTCGGCAAGATGGCATGAGTCAGCGCCATCAAGCCTTTGACATTGGTATCGACCATTTTCATCCAGTCATCGAACTTGGCATTTTGCGCAGGCTCAGTACCTAATGCCAACCCTGCATTATTCACCAAGACATCGATTTGGCTAAAGTCTTTTGGCAGATCAGCGATAATTGGAGCAATAGACTGGGTATCGCTGACATCCATAACGACTGGCAAAAACAGCTCACCTAAAGTCTCTGCCATCTCGTTTAGTTTATCCAGGCGCCGAGCACAGCCGATGACGCGGTGGCCTTGCGCTACTAACTTCTCCGCCAGCGCTTTACCGAATCCAGCACTCGCTCCAGTGATTAATACATTCATGATATATCCTCTACCTATTCTTGATAGCCTAAAGCGCATGTTATAACGAGGCATCAGCGATACGACTGTCTACCAAAACTACCGTTTACTAAAATTATTGTCTGCCAAATATCTTGTCGCCAGCATCACCAAGCCCCGGGATGATATAACCATGCTCATCTAAATGGCTATCGAGAGCAGCGGTGAAGATCTGCACATCAGGATGCGCGTCATTGACCAAGCGCACACCTTCAGGCGCGGCGACCAAAACCAAAGCCTTGATGTTTTTACAGCCGTGCTTTTTAAGCATATCAATGGTCGCCACCATCGAGCCGCCCGTAGCCAGCATTGGGTCAACGATAAGGGCAGGGCGTTTGTCCATGTGGCTGACGAACTTCTCAAAGAAAGGCACAGGCTGCAGAGTCTCTTCGTCACGTTGTAGACCGACGACCGAGATTTTCGCGGTTGGAATCAGGTCGAGTACACCATCGAGCATACCTAATCCTGCACGCAAAATAGGTACCACTGTCGCTGTCTTACCAACGATTTGCTCGCCTTCTATCTCGCCACACCATCCTGCCATCGGAAAGGTCTCAATCCCAAAGTCGTGGCTTGCCTCATAAGCCATAAGGCGGGCAAGCTCTTTGGTCAAAGTGCGAAACTTATAAGTACTACAGTCTTTTTCGCGCATAAGGCTTAGCTTATGACGTACTAATGGATGATCGATGACAGTAATGCTTAAGTCGTTATTTAGCTCGCTCATAAAGTCTCTCTTATCTATCAAGTTTGGCTATCAGCCTTCATATCTATTTTAGGTTTCGATTTCGAATTTTAATCGTATGCTATGATAACAAAAAAACTGCTTTTCTAATGAAGAATGTTATGACCAATAAAACTTATAAGACTAGGGCGTGTTGAACATTCGACCATGGCACTGACAGAGACTATTTTTTAGGCGATTTGCAGATAAAAATGGTAAGTTTAGTCGTTCTAAGCGTC
>Ga0208328_1000950_pt1 | contig 11384 bp, 15 predicted proteins | sample DeeseametaMP2633_FD_184170 | JGI IMG/M metagenome (GOLD analysis project Ga0208328, IMG submission 184170) | Marine microbial communities from the Deep Atlantic Ocean - MP2633 (SPAdes) | ecosystem: Environmental > Aquatic > Marine > Unclassified | place: Northeast of Antigua and Barbuda, North... | reverse complement strand
CGCGGAACTCCTTGGGGTAGGGCTTTGCCACGGGGGACATCCTTCCGTCTGAGGCAGAAACCTCAGAGGTCAGGTGTCAACCGAACTAGGGGCAGACCCCACAACCCGCGAAACCGCGAGTGCGGCTGCGACGCCGACTGCTGGTGTCAGCGCACTGCTGTGGGTCGGGCGGTCAAGTGGTGGTTCCCAGCCAGACTGTTCGGGGTGCACCACAAAAGTGCAGCCACGGCGCAGTGGAAACGAGACCACGACCTGTCCTCATAGTCAGCTGGGCGATTGTTCGCCCGGGGGTTGACTCCAAAGTTGGGTACAGGCTTCACGATGGAGTCATCGGACCAGAGAGCTGGCGGATCGAGCGGGCGTCAACAGCGAGACCCTGCGCTACTACGAGCGCCGCGGCCTGCTGGCTGAACCACCGCGCACGCCGGGCGGCTATCGCGACTACCCACCCTCTACCGTGGACCTGCGCGACCTCCCAGCGTCTGGTCATGACCTACTACTGCGGGGCGGCGATGATGTGACAGATATCGGTGTCGGTGCAGTCGTCGGGATCGAGGTATTGGCTGCGGTCGATGAGGGCGTCGAGTTCTGTCTCGAGCAGGGCGAGGTCCCGGATGCGTGTACGCACGGCGGTTAGCTTGCTGTTGATCAGGGTTGCCACATGAGCGCAGGGGACGTTGCCGTCGTCGCGGAGGTCGATGATGGTGCCGATTTCGGCGAGGGTGAGGCCTGCGGCCTGGGCGGTCTGAACGAAGCGCAGTCGGGCGAGCGTGGATTCGTCGTAGGTCCGGTAGCCGTTGGCACCGCGTTCGGGTGCGGGTAGCAGGCCCTTGCGTTCGTAGAACCTGATGGTCTGGCTGGGTAGCCCGACGGCGTTGGCGAGCTCTCCGATCAGCATGGATCCATCCTAGCGCTTGACCTTGCACCATGGATCAAGGTTTACGGTCGTTGGCATGGACATCGCCTTGTTGTACTTCGACGACTGCCCGAACTGGAAGATCGCCGACGAGCGTCTTGCGGCCATCGCCGCAGAACGCCCGGACCTGACGGTGTCGCGTCACCTGGTCGACACGCTGGAGGAGGCCGAGCGGGTGGGCTTCCACGGTTCGCCGAGCATCCTGGTGGATGGCGTCGACGTCTTCGCCGGGCCGGACGCCGGGGTCGGTCTGTCGTGCCGGGTCTACCGCACACCCGACGGACCGGCAGGCGCCCCCACGCTCGAGCAGCTCCGCGCAGCGCTCGCCGGGCAAGACCGGACCGTGCGATGACCCGCAGCTACGACTTGATCGTCATCGGTGCCGGCATGGCGGGTGTCGCCGCGGCCAACAAGTGCGCCTCCAAGGGCTGGAAAGTCGCGATCGTCGACGCGCTCCCGTACGGCGGCACCTGCGCGCTGCGCGGGTGCGACCCCAAGAAGATCCTGCGCCGCGGCGCGGAGATTATCGACAGCGCCCGGCTGATGCGCGGCAAGGGCATCGACGAGGGCGGTCTGTCGATCGACTGGGCCGACCTGATGAAGCACAAACACGGCTTCACCGACCCGGTCCCCCAGAAGACGGAGGACAGCCTCACCCGCAACGGCATCGACACCCTCCACGGCGTCGCCCGATTCACCGATAAGAACAGCATCGAGATCAGCGGAACACGCTATGACGCGACGCACTTCCTGATCGCCACCGGTGCACGCCCACGTCCGCTGGACGTCCCCGGTCACCAGCACCTGGTCGACAGCACCGACTTCTTGGATCTGGAGGTACTCCCGCCGCGGATCCTGTTCGTCGGTGGCGGCTTCGTCTCGTTCGAGTTCGCGCACATCTCGGCGCGTGCCGGCAGCAACCCGACCATCCTCGACCGCGGAGCGCGTCCCCTTAAGGGGTTCGACCCAGACCTCGTCGAGCTCCTCATCACCCGCGGCACGGAGGCCGGTATCGAGCTGCGACGGTCGACGACGATCACCGCGATCGAGAAGTCCGAGAACGGCTACCAGGTCAGCGTCGAACGATCCGGCCAACCCGAGAGCCTAGAGTTCGACCTCGTCGTCCACGGCGCCGGCCGGACACCCGAGCTCGCCAGCCTCGACCTCGACGCTGCCGGGGTCGCGTGGGACGAGCACGGCGTGCACGTCGCGGCTCACCTGCAGAGCACCACGAACCCGGCGGTTTACGCCGCCGGGGACTCAGCCAACAGCCCCGGGATGCCGCTGACCCCTGTGGCGGTTTTCGAGGGCAAGGTCGCCGCGTCCAACATGCTCAAAGCCACCACGACCGCCCCTGACTACGCCGGTGTCCCCACGGCGGTGTTCACGATCCCGGAGCTCGCCCGGGTAGGGATGCTCGAACAAGACGCCAGGGACGAGGGCATTGATCTCGATGTCCGCTACAACGACACCAGTGGCTGGTACTCCAACTACCGCATCGGTGAGACGACGGCCGCCGCCAAGATCCTCATCGACCGCTCCAGCGACCGGGTCGTCGGCGCGCACCTGCTGGGTCCCGAGTACGGGGAACTGATCAACTTCCTCGGCCTCGCGATGAAGCTCGACCTGACCACCCGTCAGCTGAAGTCCATGACCGCCGCCTACCCCACAGTCGGCTCAGATCTCGGATCCCTGCTCTGACCCCTCCCTACCCCGCACACCTGGGCTCGGTGCCATTCAGACCGGCCGCGACACGACGATTGGAGCACAGCATGAGTCCATCAGTGAGGGCCCTCTTGGAAACCACAGGACTACCGGCGGACAGGCTGATGACACGGCGCAACTCGCTTCCCGAGCCGCTGCAGCTGATACACCGGCGCACGCTGCTCGCCCTGGGTCAGAGCGGGAAGCCACCGACACGCGTTCAGCTCGAGACCTGGGCAACCGAACTCCACCTCGACCTAGACGCAGCTCTGCGTCACCTGGCCGAGTCGGAACTGGTGTTCCTGGACCCCGCCGAGCGAGAGATCACCGGAGGAGTCCCGTTCGCGCCCGGACCAACAGCGCACCAGGTCCGGATCGTCGACGGCCCGACCGTGTCTGCAAATTGTGCGATCGACGCACTGGGCATCGCGGCCATGCTCGACCGAGATGTCGACGTCGAGTCACCTGACCCGTTGACCGGTGAGTCGGTCACCGCGAGCAGCCGCGCCGGGCGCTGGGCCTGGCAGCCGATTGAGGCAGTCGTGTTCGTCGGTTCGTCCGGTCCGGGACGGCTCACTGAAACGTGCTGTCCGGTGATCAACTTCTACACCTGCAGCGACCATGCCCTCGCCTACAAGACCGCGCACGCCCTGGACGGTGTCGTGCTCGCACTGTCGGACGCAGTGGAAGCCGGAGCAATCGTCTTCGGCGATCTCCTGAGGAGCCAGTCGGCCCGACCCGACGCCCGACAGTAGGGAACAACCGCGGGATGTCCGCGACCGAAACCGCAAAGGCGCCCGTCATCGCAGCACGTCCCTCACCACACACTTGCGGGCTTCCTCGCACACCCCCTTGAACGCCCCACTTGGACAATGATCAAGGGTTCTGCGCCTAACTCGACAGCTTCCGCGGTTCATCTACCGCGTTGTTTGTTGCGGCCCCGCTGGGTCGCGAGGATCAGGAGCTGAAGTGCTGGCGGAGACGTCGATGTCGATGCTGAAAGAAGGTGCCGAGGCCCGGTGCGAACAGGCCAGCGAGCGGCCGGAGCGCCAGCCGCGGCTCGAACGCGATGCGGTCGTAGACCTCGGTGCCAGCGGCAGTCGGCGTCAGGATCCGTTCGTGCTCCCACTGCCGCATGCTGAGCATTGTGGAGCGCTCGAGGAAGCGGCGGCCCGGCTAGAGCTCGACGATGACCAGGCGGTCGTGGTCGAAGGGGATGACGCCGAGCAGCCGCAGCCAGGCGCGACCGACCGGTCGACCCAGAGGGACCGTTTCGACGGTCAGGCCTCGGGCGGCGCGCGGCATCCTCATCGTGACCCAGGGACGCATCTCGTGGTTGAAGCCAGGCTGGTGTGACGACCCGAGCCCAGACGTCCTCGACGTGTGCCTGGCCGAGGACTCGCATCTCCACTGTCCTCGGGGTCACATGCGGGAGCGATGCCGGCCGAGGCAACCTCGGCTCGCTCGCCGGCCTGGTGGCGGGCCAAGGCCGCGCCGAGCGCGGAGCGACCGGTGTTGTGGGTCCATACGAACAGCGGTGAAGGCCGCTTCGACGAGTCGGTCATCGGATCTCCTTCAGGGTGGCGCGCTCGGCGTCGAGTTGGTGTTCCTTGACCCAGGCCTGGGTCGCCATCTGAACGGCGTCCCACGGTGAGCCGAGGGGTGGGGTGTAGGAGAGGTCGAGCTCGGTCAGGGCGGAGACGGTCATTTCGTGGAACAGCGCGGTCGCGTAGGTGTCGACCCGCTTGGAGATCTCCGCGCCCTTCGAGCCGATGAGTTGGGCGCCGAGGAGGCGCCCCGTGCCGGCGTCGCCGGTGATCCGGATCGAGATCGGCGTCGCGCCCGGGTAGTAGGCCTTGTGGTCGTCTGGGGTGGCGGTCGTCGAGACGGGCGTGAAGCCAGCGGCGGCGGCTTCGTGGTCGCGCAGGCCGGTGCGGGCGGCGACGAGGTCGAAGACCTTGACGACCTGGGTACCGAGCGAGCCGGCGAACGTCACCGATCCGCCGAGCGCGTTCTCGCCGGCGGCGCGGCCCTGCTTGTGGGCTGTGGTGCCGAGCGGCAGGTAGGTGGTGCCGAGGAGTCGGTGGTGTGTGACGACGCAGTCGCCGGCGGCCCACACGTGCGGGAGTCCGGTGGCCATCGTCTCGTCGACGAGTACGGCGCCGCGCGGGCCGGTGTGGGCGCCGGCCTGGACGAGCAGGTCGGTGTCCGGGCGTACGCCGACGACGACGAGAACGAGGTCGACGTGCCACGCCAAGGCCTCGTCGTCGGTGGTCTTGCCGTCGACGTGGAGCCCGGTGTCGGTCTTGGTGATGCGGGTGACGGTGGCGTTGGTGTGGACGTCGACGCCGTGCTTGACCAGCTCGTCGTGCACGAGTGCGCCGAGCTCGACTTCGACGGTTGGGAGGACCTCGGGCAGCATCTCGACCTGGGTGACATGGATTCCGCGCATGGTGAGGCCTTCGGCCATCTCCAGGCCGACATACCCGGCGCCGACGATGAGGGCCTTCTTCGGCTGAATCCGCTCGAGGGACTCCGTCAGGGCGAAGGTGTCGCCCATCGAGTGCAGCAGGTGGACACCGTCGGCCGTGTCGAGTGAGTCGAGGCCCTCGATGGGCGGGCGGACGGGAACGGCTCCGGTGCCGACGATGAGCTCGTCGTAGGAGATGAAGTCGTTGCTGCCGTCGGGGTTGCGGACGGCAAGGCGTTGTCCGTCGACGTCGATCGAGGACGCCCAGGTGTCCAGCCGCAGCTTCATGCCGGTGGCTTCGAGGTCGGCATGGGTGCGGTGGGCGAGGTTGCGCCAGTGTGTGACCTCGCCGGAGATGTAATAGGGGATCCCGCAGATCGAGAAGTTCGGGTAGGCGTCGGCCACCACGACGGTGACGTCGACCGATGGGTCGAGCTCCCGCGCTCGAAGGGCTGCGGAGATGCCAGCGTCGCTACCGCCGACGGCGACGAGTCTCATCGTTGCGTCCTTGATGTCTTGAGGTCAGTGGGGTGCGGGACGACGACGTCGTCTGCCTTGGTGCCGGCGTCGGGATACAGGGCGAGGGTGAGCCCGACACCGACGATGAGGCCGACGAGTTGCATGCCGATGAATGCTGGGGTTGACGACGGTGCGATGCCGGCGAAGGTGTCGGAGAACATCCGGCCGATCGTGACCGCGGGGTTGGCGAACGAGGTGGAGCTCGTGAACCAGTAAGCGGCACCGATGTACGCGCCCACCGTCGGGGCTGCGATCGCGCCGCGGTCGCTACGCACGAGGGCAAAGATGAGCGCAACGAGCCCGGCGGTGGCAACGATCTCACCGACGAGGTGTCCGCCGGTGACGCGGTCCTTGGTCGAGAGGTGCGTGTCGACCTCGAACATCGCATTGGCCAGCAGCGCTCCGCAGATGCCGCCGAGGATCTGCGCGCCCGACTAGAGGCCAACCTCACGCAACGACAGCCCGGTCCGTGTCCGTCGACCGAGGAACCAGTCGGCCAAGGAGACGACCGGGTTGAAGTGCGCCCCGGAGATCGGCCCGAACCACAAGATCAAGACGGTGAGTCCGAACACGGTGGCCGTGGAGTTCTCCAGCAACTGCAGACCCACCTCGTTCGGGGACAGCTGCTGGGCGGCGATGCCCGAGCCGACGACCACGGCGATGAGGAGGCCGGTGCCCAGGAATTCGGCCAGGAGTCGGCGGGCGAGAGATTGAGTCACGCAGGCATCTTGACCGAACGACATTCACTCAGTCAAACTTGAGTCAATGAATGCTGTGCGAATGGACGAAGTGAACCGGCGGGCGGCGGTGCACGCGGCTCTCGGCGACCCGGCGCGGCTTCGGATCGTCGACATGTTGCTGCTCGGAGACCTGTCCCCTTCGGAGCTGGCCGCGCAGCTTCAGATGCCGTCGAACCTGCTCGCCCACCACCTCAAGGTCCTCGAAAACGCGGGGGTGGTGTCGCGGCATCGCTCTGAGGGCGACCGCCGCCGGACCTACCTGCGGCTTGCGGGGAGCGCGCTGGACTCGCGCAAGTCCACCAATCTGGCGCCTGAGCGGGTGGTGTTTGTCTGCACGGCCAACTCCGCACGCTCTCATCTCGCCTCGGCGTTGTGGCGCAAGGCGAGTGCGATCCCGTCGATCTCGGCTGGGACGCATCCCGCCGACCGCATCGACCCCGCGGCCATCGAGGTGGCACATCGGCACGACCTCCCCCTGCCGCGGGTCCGCCCCCGGCAGCTCGACGATGTCGTCGCCGACGGTGACCTGATCGTGTCCGTGTGCGACCTCGCGCACGAGGAGCTCGGCCGGCTCTCCCAGCTGCACTGGTCCATCCCTGACCCCGTGCGGGTCGGCACCACTCCCGCGTTCGACACCGCCTACGAGGAGATCGAGAACCGCGTCACCGAGCTGGCCAGCCAGTTCCCCGTCGCGTCCTGAGCCACCACCGCGAGACATCCGCCACCACCCGGAGGAGCCCCAGACATGAGCATTCACGCGAACACCGAGATCACTTTGGACCAGCAGGTTGCGCTCAAGACGGCTGCCACACGTCTGCACAAGGAGTTCGAGGGAACCTTCAACACCGAGACCATCGAACGGTTCCTGAACAGCTCCTACGACGAGTTCGCGGGCAAGGCCACCATGCTCAACTTCCTGCCCCTGCTGGCCGAGCGGTTCGCCAAGCAGCGCCTCCAGGCAATGGCGAAGGTCGAGGGCAAGAGCGCCGACGTAACCCCGGTGGTGTTGTTCTTGTGCGTCCACAACGCTGGCCGGTCCCAGATGGCGCTTGGGTTTTTCAACCACCACGCGGGCGACCGTGCTGTCGCATGGTCGGGCGGCTCGGAGCCGGGCGACCAGGTCAGCGGCGCCGCGGTGGCGGCGATGGCCGAGCGGGGCATCGACATCGCCCAGGAGTACCCCAAGCCATGGACCGATGAGATCGTGCAGGCCGCCGACGTCGTGGTCACGATGGGCTGCGGCGACGCGTGCCCCTACTACCCCGGCAAGCGGTACGAAGACTGGGAGCTCGAGGACCCAGCCGGACTGGAGATCGCCGACGTGCGGCCGATCCGCGACGAGATCGAGCGCCGCGTACTCGCGCTACTCGACGAGCTGGGCGTCCCCGCGAAGGCGAACTGAGCCCTCCGGCCGCTGTACGCAGGCAGCCAACACGGCCGCCGTCCCCGCGACCGCCACCAGGACGGCGCACAGTCCAGTAAGACCGCTGGTCGCGTCCGTGATCACGGGGCCGATCGGCATGGCCGGGTCGGGGGTCGACACCAACTGGTCGAGCTCAGCGACGGTGGGTGGCCCTGGCGGCGAGAAGCGGTGCCCAGGGTGAGGCGGAGTCCGCTTGGAGGTTCCAGCCGCGACGTCACCAAGCTTGAGTGGGGTCGGGGTCGCCACGCTCACCGCGGTTCGTGTCCGCCGCGTAGAAGGGTGCTGTCCCTGCGGGACGGGCCGCTGAGCCAAGCGCGGGATCGGCCGGAATGGCAGATCCTCGGCGACCGCGCTTCCTTAATCGGACGCGGAGGTGTACGGGCGGGGATTCGGCAAGCCGTCCGTGCGGGACGAAGCGGTCCGCTCAGCCGCCGGGGTGGTGCGGAGCCGGTCCAGCTCCAGCCTGGCTTCGCGCAGGGCGCGATCCAACTCGGCCTCGGCGGCTCGCGATGTCGACTGGTGACACGCGTGGCCTTTGCGCATCGGCCGCAAACAGAAGGAGTACGTCATCGTGGCGGCGGCGACCAGCACCGTCACCGGGAGCACCAGCTCGGTCATCGGCTGGTCAACGCGAGCTGTTGTCCGTCCGGCTGGTGTCTCGCTGCTGGGCTTGCAGCTGGTCGATCTGCGCCTGCAGCGCGGCCAGCTCCGCCTGCTTGCCCTGGGTGTCCTCCGTGCCGGACGGGGCGTCCTGCTTGCGCATCATCATCCACATCATCGCGCCCATCCCCAACGGACAGGCCAACAGTGCTAGCGCATACAACGAGTCGGGCATGACACCACTCCTCACTCGGGTCCGGCACCAGGCGCCGGCTGCGCACCATGCTACGCCGCGGCCAAGGGGTATCAAGGTGCACGTTCAGGTTTCCGCTGTCTGGCCAGGGTTTCTCCTGCGTCCGGTCGTCTACCCTATGGGGGTAGGAACACAGTCGAGAGGTGAAATCGATGCAGGAAGTGCCCGAGTCGACGCGCTCGAGCACCGGAGTCGACGCCGTCCGGGCCGCTGCAGCGGGCATGACGGGGTGTGACTCCGGGGCGCGGGCAATGATGGATCCGGACAAGCGCGCCGACGTCCTTCTCCGCCTGGCGAAGGCCGCCGGCCAGGTCCAGGGCGTCTCCCGGATGGTGGAGTCCAACCGGTACTGCGTCGACGTGCTGAACCAGATCGCCGCCGTACAGAAGGCTCTTGACGGTGCCGCCCGGATCATCACCCGCAACTACCTGGAGCGGTGCGTCACCGACGCGATCGCCAGCGGCGACCCGCTCATCTACGACGAAGTGATGCGGGTCATCGACCGACGCCGCTAATACCCCGGCTTCCCGACCACCCTCAACCGATCACCGCCTCCGCTGAACACACCAAGAAGGCTTCCCCATGGCAACCGCGAAGAAGACCAACGGCCCCAAGCTCGACCGCCCCAAGAGCAACAGCCAGGAGACCCGCGCCGAACGCCGTCGCGCCGTCCAGGCCGCGCAGGCGGCTCAGGCGGCTCAGGCGGCCCGGGCGAAGCGAGATGAGCGACACCGTCGGCTGTTCTACTGGGGTGCCGGCGTCGCCGTGGTGGCCGCCGCGGCGCTCGTGGTCGCGCTGGTGGTCCGTAACGGCGACGACACGCCCGCGGCTTCGGGGGATGCGCCGGTGGTGGGCGGCGACCTGCACACCGTCTTCGCCGCCGACGACGCCCTCTACGTCGGCGGCCACGCCCGGGCCGCCGTCTCCGACGACGACGGCAAGACCTGGCAGGACATCGGCGACCTCGAGGGCGCCGACGCCATGGGCTGGGCCGCCTCCGGCGACACCCTGCTCGCCGGGGGCCATCCCGGCCTGTACCGCTCCACCGACGACGGCGCCACCTTCGAGCAGCTGTCCGGAACCTCCGCCGTCCCCGACGTCCACGCGCTCGGCGGCGCCGGTGACGTGGTGTACCTGGCCTCCACACAAGCAGGAGTCCTGGCCTCCACCGACGGCGGCACCACCTGGGAGGTCCGGAACGCCGACGCCGGGCAATCCTTCATGGGCACCATCCTGGTCGACCCCGAGAACACCGACCGGCTCATCGCACCCGACATGTCCGGAGCCCTCGCGACCAGCAGCGACGGCGGCCGCACCTGGTCCACCCTCGGGGGGCCGGAAGGCGCCATGGCCGCAGCCTGGAACCCGCAGAACACCGACGAAATCATCGCCGCCGGCATGCAAGGCGCCCAACGCAACACCAACGGCGGCGACACCTGGACACCAGTCGAGCTCCCGTCGGGCACCACCGCCGTCAGCTACGCCCCCGACGGGAACACCATCTACACCGGAGTCCTCTCCGGTGAGCAGGCGATCGTCTACCGCAGCACCGACGACGGCAACACCTGGACCCCCATCACGTGACCGACCCACGGCCCTGAGGGTTCTCGCGGGGGCTCTTGCGCTCGTCTCACTGGTCCTCATAGTGGTCGCGATGGTCGGCCAGAACTCGCCAGATCAACCGGGCACCGCGCAACCGCCACAGAACGTCACCATCCCCCCGGCCCGAGGCGACCGCACCTACGGCCGCCGTGAAACCCGTTCACCAAGCCCTGCACACCCTGGGCCGTGTGTGCAGGCCAAGCGCGAGCACCGACCAGGCGTCCCAGGCACAGCGACCCCCGTCGGCGTCTCGGCGATCAGGACCAGGTTCGGCGGCCCGCCGGGGAACTCCTCAGTCAACAGTGCAGCGGCGCGTTGCGACTCTGCCGAGGGGTCCAGGTAGGGACCGGAAGTCAGCTTGTCGCCGCGTCGCTCCCTGCCACACCGGTGAGCACCATCAGCACCAACGCCGCCACCAGCACCAGGCCTCGGCGACGAAGCAGCACCCGCAGCAACGGTCCGCCGCTGTGGTCAGCATCGCTCGATCCTTCGCATTGGCCGTTGTCAGCGGAGGTGGACGATCAATAGTTCGGACGCTATCATCGGGCTATGTCGATGACAACGGTGAAGACAGACCCGGCGCTGAGGCGCGGTGCGGCTCTGTTCCATGGACTGGCGGACCGGAACCGGCTGGCGATCGTGCGCCAGCTGGCCAGCGGTGAGCTCCGGGTGGTGGATCTGACCAAGTCCCTGGGGCTGGCACAGGGCACCGTGTCTGGGCATCTGGCTTGCCTGCGCGACTGCGGCCTGATCGTCGGCCGCGCGGAGGGCCGGCAGATGTTCTACTCCATCGCCCACCCCGAGCTGATGGACCTGATCGGCGCCGCCGAGCAGCTCCTCGCCCTGACCGGCGAGGCCGTCGAGCTCTGCCCGAACTACGGCCCAGACGACAGCCACACCGACAAAGACACGGGGACCACCCCCACCACCACCACGAACAATGAGGAAGTGGCACCGTGACGGATGCCTGCGGCTGCGGCAACGACGAACCCCGAGACGACGACGGCGAGTCCGAGGAGCACGAGCCCGAACGGCTCTGGGAAGTCAGCGAGCTGCGCTTCGCCGCCCTCGCCGGTCTCTTCCTGATAGCCGGCTTCACTGCCGATCTCAACGACGCCTCGGGGTCCGTGGTGACTGGCCTGTACGCCATTGCGTTG
>Ga0208328_1000949_pt1 | contig 11394 bp, 10 predicted proteins | sample DeeseametaMP2633_FD_184170 | JGI IMG/M metagenome (GOLD analysis project Ga0208328, IMG submission 184170) | Marine microbial communities from the Deep Atlantic Ocean - MP2633 (SPAdes) | ecosystem: Environmental > Aquatic > Marine > Unclassified | place: Northeast of Antigua and Barbuda, North... | reverse complement strand
GGAGCGGTCGATGTAGGACAGCGACTGCTGCAGGTCGATGATGTAGATGCCGTTGCGCTCGGTCATGATGAAGCGCTTCATCTTCGGGTTCCAGCGACGGGTCTGGTGTCCGAAGTGGACGCCGCTCTCGAGGAGCTGGCGCATGGTCACGACTGCCATGTGAATTCTTCTCCTGTATGGGGGCGCAGGCGTCCGCACGTCCTTTGTCGATCCGTGCGACGACGGACAGGACGCACCGGCTGCGACCCCGGTCTGGTTTCCAGTTGGTTGCTCACCGACGGGTGTCGGCTCGCCCTGACGCCCACGCGTGACCCCACCCGGCGGACCGGGACCGGGAGTCAGCGCCCACGGGTGGTCGCCCCTCCGGAGAGGAGGGACGTCGTGGTCTGCGGACGTGCGAAGTCAATCCCTGAGGATTGCGTCCGTCAGAGTACGCCGACTCGCGGGTCGAGCGCGAATCCGTCGGAGCCGGTCGCCGGCGACCCGCCCCGGACCGGTGCCTGCGCTGTTCCCTGCGCTGTTCCCTGCGCTGTTCCCTGCGCTGTTCCCTGCGCTGTTCCATGCACCGGTCCCTGGGCCGGGCCCGGCACCGGACCCAGGGGGTCCGCGCCCAGGAACGGCAGCAGCCGCACCGGCCCGACCCCCACCAGGCGCAGCGGGTCGAGGTAGGCGCCGGAGACCGAGTCGATCCAGCCCCAGTGCAGGCAGGCCCGGGGCGCGCAGTGGGAGGGCGCCGCCTGCAGCGTGCCGAGCCGGTCACCGGCCGCGACGTCCTCCCCCGGCGACACGGCTGGCTCCACCGGCTCGTAGGTGGTGCGGGTCGCGCCGTGCGAGACGACCACCACGCCGCGGCCGGCCAGCCCACCGGCGTACGTCACGGTGCCGGGGAGGGCGGCACGGACGGGCTGTCCCGCGTGCCCGAGCAGGTCGACACCGCGGTGCCCTGCCCCCCAGGGGTCGGCCGGCGGGTCGAAGCCGGCGACCACCGCCGGGCGCGGGCGCAGCGGCCACTCCCCCACCGGCTCGGTGCCGGCGACCGCCCGGCCCGGTGGGACGACGGGGCCCAGCAGCCCCAGCAGCCCCAGCAGCAGGGCCAGGAGGACCAGCGACCGGGCTGGCGGGAGGGTGGACGGGCGGGTGGTGGTGGCGGGGAGTCTCATCGGTCCAGCGTCGTCGCACTGGTGCACGGCAGGTCGGGCCCGCGGCACGGGTGGGGACGGGGCCGCTGGGCCGCGGGGTTGTGGAGGGTCGGCGGCTCAGGCGCGCGGGTGCGCCTGCTGGTAGGCGCGACGCAGCCGGTCGGTGGTGACGTGGGTGTAGAGCTGGGTGGTCGCCAACGAGGCGTGCCCGAGCAGCTCCTGGACCGAGCGGAGGTCGGCCCCGCCCTCGAGCAGGTGCGTCGCGGCGGTGTGCCGCAGGCCGTGCGGGCCGATGTCGGGGGCCCCCGGCACCTCGGCGATGCGCCGGTGCACCAGGGTGCGGACGGTCCGGGGGTCCAGGCGGCCACCCCGGGCACCGAGGAACAGCGCCGGGCCGGAGTGCGGGGCCAGCAGTGCGGGACGGCCACGGCGCAGCCACAGCCGGAGGGCGAGGTCGGCGGGTCGTCCGTAGGGAACCGTGCGCTCCTTGCGCCCCTTGCCCAGCACGCGCAGGACGTGTCGCTCCGTGTCGAGGTCGTCGACGTCGAGACCGCACAGCTCCCCCACGCGCACCCCCGTGGCGTAGAGCAGCTCGAGCACCGCGACGTCCCGCAGCCCGATCGGGCTGCCGTCGTCGGCGTGCTCCGCGGCCGCGTGGACCAGCGCCTCGGCCTCGTCCTTGCGCAGGACCGGGGGCAGCACCCGGTGCGCCCGCGGGCTGGCCAGGCTGGAGCCGGGGTCGGCCGGCACCCGGCCGGTGCGGGCGAGCCAGGCGGTGAAGACCCGGGCTGCCGTGGCCCGGCGGGCCAGCGTCGTACGGCTGCGGCCCAGCGACTGCTGCTGGGCCAGCCAGCTGCGCAACGTCCGCAGCTCCAGCGTGTCCAGCTGCGTGTGGCCGAGCCGTCGCGCGTGCTCGAGCAGGCTCCCCACGTCGGTGAGGTAGGCCCGGACGCTGTGGGCAGAGAGGTCCCGCTCGGCCTCGAGGTGGCGGCGGTAGTCGGCCAGGACCTGCGAGAACGCGGCCGGCAGCGCGTCGGTGGTCGCCTCCTCGCTCACCCGGTCGAGTCTAGGTAGGGCTGCCCCGGTGCTCGGGGATCCGCGTCGGCGAGGCGCCACCCGACGCCCTCGCGCTGCACGTAGCCCTGCTCGGCGAGCACCAGCAGGGTCCCGCGCACCTCGAGCGGGGCGAGCCCTGCCGTCCCCGCGATCGAGAAGTCGTCGGCCGGACGCCGCAGCGGCACCGCCTCCAGGACCTGGCGCTGCCGGTGGGTCAGCCGGTCCCGGGGCCCGTCCGCCCCACGGACCCGCGCCGTGGTCCGCTCCCCCGCCGGGGCGAGCGTCTCCAGCAGCTCCTCGGACCGGGTCACGACCAGCGCGGCGTCCTCCCGCAGCATCTGGTGGACGCCGGCCGACTGGGCGCTGGTGACCGGGCCCGGCACGCCCATGAGGTGGCGGTGCAGGCGGCCGGCCCAGTTGGCGGTGTTGAGCGCACCGCTGCGCACGGCCGCCTCGACGACCACCGTGCCCTGGGTCAGTGCCGCGATCAGCCGGTTGCGGCTGAGGAACCGGATCCGGGTAGGAGCCCCTCCAGGCACCGTCTCGGAGACGATGCAGTGCTCCTCGGCGAGGTGGTCGATGAGCCGGGCGTGGGCCTGAGGGTAGACCCGGTCGGCTCCGCAGGCGAGCACCCCGACCGTGCGGCCGCCACCCGCGATCGCCCCGCGGTGGGCGGCCTGGTCGATGCCGAAGGCCGCTCCGGACACGACGGTCCAGCCCGCGTCCGCCGCGCCGACCGCGAGTCGTGCCGTCGTGTCGGTGCCGTACGTCGTCGCGGCGCGGGCCCCGACGAGCGCGACGGAGGCGTCGAGCTCGTCCAGCCCGAGCGGTCCGCGCACCCACAGCCCCAGGGGCCGGCCGCCGTGCCGGCCGACGGGCGCTGCCCGGACCAGGTCGTCGAGCCGGGAGGGCCACTCGGAGTCTCCGGGGACGACGAACCGGAGGCCGGCGCGGTGAGCCTGCTCGAGCGCGCGCTCCGGCTCCAGGGCGCCGATCCGCGCAGCGGCGTCGATGCCGAGGCCCTCGAGGTCCAGGCCACGGAGCAGACCGTCGTGGACGACGGCGGCACCCAGGTCGTCGACCAATCCGGACACCCGCGGGTCCCCCGGTTCGGTCAGGTGCGCGACCGCCACCCGGTGCAGCCGGTCCTCGTCCAGCGCCGGGTCGACCCGGCGCCCGCTCACGACGCTCATGCGCTGCACTCCCGACCTCGGACGGTGGAGTCCAGCAGCGGCCGGCCCTGCCGCAGCCGCAGCGCGACGTCCAGCACCGCCGGGCCGGGCGCTCCGGTCGAGGACGGATCCAGGTCGTGCACGGTCCAGGCCAGCCGGTGGACGCGCACGGCGCCACGGTTGGTCAGCGCTCCCTTGACCACGTGCTCGTCCAGGATGCGGGTGGCCGACGCCGTGAGCGGCCAGAGGTCACGCAGGGCCACTCCCGTGGCGTGCGCGTTGAGGCGCCAGCCGGTGTCGGCGTACCGCTCGGCCTGCCGGGCCCGCGCGGCCTCCACCCGGGCCCGGACGGTGGCGGAGTCCTCGCGGGCGGCGAAGCGGTCGACCCGCTGGTGCGGGCTGAGGGGCTGGACGTGCCGCGTGATGTCGATCCGGTCGGCGACCGGGCCGGTGAGCCGCGAGCGGTACTCCCGCAGCGCGACCGGCTTGCACCGGCAGGTGTCCTTGCCGACGTCGGGCCGGTGCTCGCCGCAAGGGCAGGGGTTGGCTGCGACGACGAGGATCGTCCGTGCCGGCAGGGTCACCAGCTCCTCGGCGCGGGCGACGGTGATCTCGCCGTTCTCCAGCGGCTCGCGCAGCGCCTCGATCACGTCACGGCGGAAGAGCGGGAACTCGTCGAGCAGCAGGACCCCGGCGTGGGTGCGGCTCAGCTCGCCGGGCCGGACCTGACCCGAACCGCCGCCGACGATGCTGGTCTTGCTGGCGTCGTGGTGGGGGGCGGAGTACGGCGGGCGCACGATCATCCCGGCGCCGGGGTCGAGGACGCCGGCGAGCGAGTGGATCGCGGTCAGCTCGAGCGACTCCTCTGGCGCCAGGTCCGGCAGGATCGTGGGGATCCGCTCGGCCAGCGTGGTCTTCCCGGCGCCCTTGGGCCCGGACAGCATCAGGTGGTGCCCGCCCGCAGCGGCGACCTCGAGGGCGTAGCGGGCGTCGTCCATGCCGAGCACGTCGGCGAGGTCGACGTCCTCGTGGCGGGACGAGCCGCGCCAGTGCAGGAGGTTGGCTCCGGCCGAGCGGACGACCGGTGGCGCCTCCGGGAGGGGCTGCCCGGAGAGGACCGCGATCGCCTGGGCCAGCGACCGGACGCCGAAGACGGTCGTGCCGGGCACCATCATCGCCTCCTGGGCCTGCGGCTCCGGGACCACGACGGTGGTGATGCCGTGCTCGCGGGCGGCCAGGACCATCGGGAGCACGCCGCGGACGCTGCGCAGGCTGCCGTCGAGGGTCAGCTCCCCCACGAAGAGGCAGTGCGCCAGCAGCTCGGGGGCGATGCTCCCCTCGGCCGCGAGCACCGCGAGGGCGATGCCGAGGTCGTGGTGGGTGCCGCGCTTGTGCAGGTCGGCCGGCGACAGCAGCACGGTGACCCGCTTGGTCGCCGGCCAGTCGAGGTCGGAGTTGATGATCGCCATCCGCACCCGGTCGCGCGCCTCGCCCAGCGCCTGGTCCACCCGGCCCACCAGGTCGACCCGCACCTGCCCCGGCGAGACGTCGGCCTGGATGGTGACGAGGTGCCCCACGGCACCGTCGAGGGAGACGCTGCGGGCGGTCGCGACCGGCATCAGAGCAGCCCCCGCACGTGCTCGACCCGCGCGGCCCCGCGACGCGGGTGGTGCACGGCGACCAGGTCGAGGCGCACGTCCTCCGCGCGGATCCCGTGCTCGACCTGCCACCGCTCGGCCAGCCGCTGGAGCCGCTCCAGCTTCACCGGGGTGATCGCCTCGTGCGGCCCGGCCCCGTCCTCGCCGGTCCGTGTCTTCACCTCGCACACGACCAGCACCGCGCCCTCGCGCAGCACCAGGTCGAGCTCGCCCTCCGGACAGCGCCAGTTGCGGTCGAGCACCTCCAGCCCCGCGGCCTCCAGGTGCTGGGCCGCCACCCGCTCGCCGTACGCCCCGAGGGCCTGCCGTGCCGTTCGTCCGTCCTGGGTCATCGCCCACCTCCTGGGAGGGAGCCTGGCCGGGGCGGGAGGGCTCGTGGCCGCTGGGAACGGGTCCTGGGGACACCGGCGTCGTACGCCGTCCTGTGGATGTCTCGCGGGTCAGGGAGCGACGCAGAGCAGCGGGTCGATCGGCACGTTCTCGACCCGGTTGGTGGCCGACTGCGTCACCACCCCGCCCGAGGGCAGCGGCACCAGGCCCATGTCGAGGGACTGAATGGTCACCGTGACGGTGACCAGGGCGCCGCGCTCTGCGGTGTTCGTCGCGTTGTCGAAGGTGTAGACCACGGACGGCAGAGTGGACCCGACGGCCGGACCGCCTGCCCGGTCCTGCGCCTCGGCAACCGTGCACGTGGGGTCGGTGCCCACGACGAGGCGGCGGGCTGCCTCGCGGGCAGATGCGGCCGCGGTCTGCATCGCCCAGTAGTGGTACCCGTACTGGACCACTCCCACCAGGATCATCAGCACCAACGGAACCACCAGGGCGAACTCCACCACGACGCTCCCGCGGTCGCAGCGGCGGTGCCTGCTCACTCGACGAGCCTGATGATGCGAGGGCCGACACCGAGGTACTCGGCCTCGGGACCGGCGTAGTCGGCCGGGACGGCGGGCAGGGCGTCGGGGGTGATCGTCATGAAGCGGACCGCCGACAGGTTGCCGGAGGCGTCGACCATCAGCCCGTTCTGGTCGGTCAGCCCTGGCTGCAGGAGCGTGCGCATCGCGCTGTCGAGCAGGGAGAGCGCGCTGGACAGGGTCGGGACCAGCGACGACAGCAGTCCGCTGTCGAGGAGCGGCAGCACACCGCTGAGGGCCGAGGCCTGCGTGATGAAGATCGGGCGGAACGTGACGATGGGATAGTCACCGGCCTGCACAGCCGACACCGCGCCCGCGGTGGAGACGACCGCCACCCACATGAAGCGGTGGGAGTTGTATAGGTCGCGGGAGAGGTTGGACTCCGGGGTGACCACCGGAATCCCTGTGTCGAGGTAGGTGTCGAGGTTGAAGAAGGTGTCTGAGGTCAGCAGCGAGGTGTTCTCGACGAAGTCGGTGAAGAGGTCGTTGTTGAGGCTCACCCCGTTGAACGTGAAGGACTTCCCGGGTCGGCAGGGGTGATCGCTGGTGCAGGCGAGTCGACCGTCGCTGCCGATCATGCCTGGCGTGAAGCCCGCTTCGTAGGCGTTGCTCATGTTCGTGACCACGCAGGTCGGCGTCTGGCCCGGCTGGATACCGTTGGTGTCCTTGACGTCGGTCCCAGCACACTCGGTGAGGTCGAGGAGCGTGGTCAGCTGGCTGAGCGAGAGATCATTGAGCCTGGTCCCGAGCGAGACCAGGCTCGGGTGCTGGTTGAGCAGGTGGTCGATGCCCTCCTGCAGGTTTTGCACGAAGTTGATGTTGGCCTGGGTGCCACCCCGAGGTGACTTCAGCAGACGTCCACACGAGACGGATGTGGGGCCGACCAGCCCGTCGACGTCGAAGGTCGAGGTGTCGGAGGAGTACGTGCGATCGGTCGGAACCCCGAGGAAGGTCAGGTTCTCGACCACCACCTTGACCTGCCAGGTCCCGGTGGTGGCCGCCACCAGTGCAGGGACCGGCACGGGGATGTGGCCGACCCGGCGTGGGTTGTTGCCCCCGTCGAGCACCAGGGAGCCGGAGACTTCCTGCGTCACCGCCGTGAGTCCCTCGCCCTGGCGGAAGACCACGACGTAGCGCTGGTTGTTGCCCAGCTCCGGCCACTGACTGCCGCTCACCTGGACCGTGGGCATCGTGCCCAGGAGCTGCTGGGTGATCCGGCCCGGAGCAATCCCGTTGAGCCGCGGATCGTTGGCATACGTGATCCCGGACGGCCAGGCGGTGGTCGCCGACACGGTCCCGCTGCCCTGATGGGTCGTCGAGATGTAGCCGAACGGCACTCCTGCACCACCGAGGACGTTGGCGCCCACGTCGAGCAGGCAGTCCAGCGAGAGCGCCATCGGCGAGAGCATCCCGGGTGAGGTGACCTTCGCCGTGGCGGACTTCCGCTGCGTCGAACCGTCGGCGCCCGCTATCTGGCCGAAGCCGTACTCGACGCGAGCCCAAGGCGTCACGACCTTCACCTGGTTTCGGACCGGGAAGCTGACCATCTCGTCGTCGAGCAGCCGGTCGGCGTAGGCGTCCAGGGTCGCGGACGAGGCGTCCGCCGGGCACGCCGGGATCGACGCGTCGAGCTGCCGTTGACCCAGCACCGGATGGCAGGCGAAGTAGTAGGCGACACCCTTGGCCAGCTCCAGCTGGTCAGCAGCGCTGTCCGCGGGCAGGAAGGAGGCGGCGTACGTCGCCGCTCTGTCTGCCTGCACCTGCAGCTGCCCTCGACGTGCCCAGGTGTTGCCGATGTCGACGGCCAGGCCCGCGACGACCAGCAGGACGACGCTGACCAGAGCCGTCAGCACCGCGATGGCACCGTGCTCGTCCCGTTCCTCTCGTCGCGGGAGGAATCGGGCGCTCATGCGCACACCACGTCGGTGACGGTCACGTCCTCCAGACGCTGGCTGAAGTCCGTCACGATCGACCCGCCGCCGGGCAGCGGGATGAGCGAGGCCAGCCCCCCTACCAGTGGGGTCTCGATGTGGATGTCGACCACGACACCCACGTCGGGCAGCACCTCGACCACGCTCACGGTCACGTCGCTGACATCGATACCCACCAGGCTCGCGTCGAGATCGCCGACGACGTCCACGACCGTGCTCGCTACACGATCCTTCAGTCCTTGACACGTGAACTCGCCGGCAACACCGCCCACCGGGACGCCTGGGGCCAGGGTGTCCACCCGCTGGGCGCGGAAGAAGTAGTCCCCCCACGTGACCACACCGAGGAGCAGCGGGACCAAGAGGACGGAGCTGACGAGGGCAGCCTCGACGGCGGCTGCACCCTTCTCGCAAAGGCGTTTCGAGCGCGACACTGTCAGGCTCTGCACGGTCCGGCACCTCCCGCAGCCACGAAGACCCCGTGTCGCCTATCGGCCTCCGTGGTGAGCACCTGAGGACTTCGGCTCGGTCCTGCCTGAGGGTCGCTGGTCCAGACCTCCACGACTGGGACATCCCTCGCCCAGTTGCTCGAAAACCCTCGAGGCGGGACCGAGGGACGACCGGACGGGGTCACCTGGGGCCTTGCCGGCGGTGACGAACGTGATGCCCCCCGGAGCGCTCAGCCGCGCAGAGCCACGGAGTTGCAGGAGGGCCGCGGCAGGGGGAAGACGTCCGCGCCGGCGACCGTGAGGCCAAGCGTGGGGCCCAGGATGTCTCCAACCAGCCAATTGACCAGCTGGAGAGCGGGATTCACGACCGCGGTGACCAGCACGGGCAGCAGTCGCCCTGTTACAAAGGTGAGAATCGCCGAGAGCAAGGGCTCGAGGACTTCCCGCGACAGGGGCCCGAATCCTGCAAGATCAACAGCACCATCGGTGACCGCGATCGCGGGAAAGCCGAACACCGAGATACTGCCGTTGACCCGCAGGGCGAGGCTGCTGGGCACCAACCCGCTCACCAGGTCGCCGGAACCGAAGCGCAACGCGTCTCCGTACGACTGCGGGGGGGTGCGGAACTGCTGAACCGGAGTCCAGGGCGGCTGCATCGTCTGGACCGGCCCGGCGAGCGACACCGACAGGTCCAGACTGGCCGCAGGCGCTCCAGGGAGAATGCTCAGGACGTCGGTCCGAACCCGAACGGGGGCAAGGCCCACAGTGGCGGCTGCCAGCGACGACGCCACCGACACGTCGATTCCTTCCGCATCGGCTAGCCCGGCCGCCGTGCCGCACTTGATGTCCACCAGGGTGGCCGTGGACTCCGCAGCACTCACGGCGACGTTGACGCCCACCGGGTCGATGCGCAGGTTGGCCAGGGGGTTGGAGCCCAGCAAGCCGCCCACGGTCCCTGCGTTCACGTCCGCGGCGACTCCCAGATCTACGTCCACGGCGCCGGTCCTGACTTTGAGCCCCCGCGGCCCGCAGCCACGCCGCGGCCGCGGCAGGACCCCCACGGTGCCGGTGACATCGACCGCCGGCAAGAGGGCCCCTAGACCACCCGGCAGCGCTCCGGTGCTCACCGCGAGATCTGGAACCTCGACAGCGTACTGTCCGTTGGCGACCTCCACTGCGGCTACCACGAGGTCCAGCAGGTTGACGGAGGTGGTCAGCGCCGTCTGACCACCTTGCGTGATTCCCAGCAATGTCCCCAACGCCAGATCGTCGAGAAGGCCCAGGTCGACCGCCACCCCGATCTGCGCAGCCAACGCGCCGAGGTCGGCGAGTACGTTTGCCGAGACCTCCTCGTCCGCGTTCGATAGGGCGGTAACAGCAGCACCGAGGATCGTCGCAACGCTCACTTCGGTTGCGAGGACCTGGTCGGCGTCGGCCACGGTCAGGGTGTCGACATCGACCAGCGGTAGACCCTCGAGCAGTTCGAGCAGGGAGATCTCGGTAGCGGCCAGACCCTGGTAACCGGCGGCGCTCAGGTTGACCGAAGACCCCAGGAGCCGCCCGAGCAGGGCATTGAGCAGGACGGACTGGCCGGTGTCCAGGCCGGCAGCGTACGAGCCGACTGCCAGGCAAGCCACGGGCTGGGCGTCGGCGATCGCGGTGCGCCGGGCGCTGCCGGACTCGACCCCGATGACACGGGCGAACCCGAAGTCGACCGAGCCGACGGCCTCGATCAGGACAGCGTCAGGCACCGCGCCGGGGGGGACCGGCTTGAGCGCTGTGCCGACCCGCTCGGGGACGACCGCACCGTTTGCGTCCGTTGTCAGGAAGACCAGCGTCGGAGTGACGCTCACGACCTCCCCCAACGAGCTTCCGTTGCGCGCAACGGAAGCGGAGACCGCCGCACTGAGCGACGGCAGGCCGTCCGTCGGCAGCGGGGCCAGGACCCGACTGGCCGGTCGACCATCGAGAACTCGGGCCGCATCTAGCGCGACCACATCGGCCAGGGCCTGCATATCGGCCCGGACCACCCGCTGGCGCCCGAGGTCCACCGCGAACGCTGCGCTCACCAACAGCACCAGGGCCAAGGCCGCAGCCAGCACCGCAACGGCACCGGTCTCGTCTCGGGTCGCGGCACGACGATCCCGTGCCCACGGCAGCGCTCGGAGCACGGCCCTCACGGGGCATCCACCTGGTTCACCTGGACCGTCGAGGTGTAGGTCAAGGTGTCGGGAAGAGCGAAGCCGAACACGAACTTGGGCTTGCTCGCGTCCGCGGCGTAGTCCCAGCTCACGCTCACCTCAAGACAACGACAGCCCGTCGGTGTGGCGGTCGAGCACGTCAAGAAGTCCGCGTCGTTCGAGCAGGTTGCTTGAAGTGTCGCGCCCACCGCCGCGAAGGCAATCGCCTGACGATCCGAGGTTGCCGGCGCCACGGCCGCGGCACGCGCTCCCTCGGCTGCCGCCTGACTCAAGGACTGACGAAAGCTGAGCAGATAGCCGTAGCTGATGATGCCGAAGACGAGCGTGAGCAGCAGCGGCACGACGAGCGCGAACTCGACCGCTGCGGCTCCGCGCTCCCTCCACGCCGGACGCCCGTTCCTCATGCTCCACCTCGACATCGAAACCCGAGACGGTCTCTCTCCCGCCTCACACACTACGGAGGTGGGACGTCCGAGGTGGGGGTCCGTGACGCGATATGGCCCAGGTGGACTAGACGATCGACCCGTTCGCACCCTCAGCCGGGCGTGGGCGCGGCCGACGGGAGGGGGATCAGGACTGGGGCGGCTCGAAGTCGGAGGCCTGGAGCTCCTCGACGTTGACGTCCTTGAAGGTGAGCACCTTGACGTTCTTGGCGAAGCGGGCGGGGCGGTACATGTCCCAGACCCAGGCGTCGCTCATCGAGACCTCGAAGAAGACGTCGCCCTGCTCGGTGCGCGCCTTCACGTCGACCTGGTTGCACAGGTAGAAGCGCCGGTCGGTCTCGACGACGTACTTGAAGATCCCGACGACGTCGCGGTACTCCCGGTAGAGCGTCAGCTCCATCTCGGTCTCGTACTTCTCGAGGTCCTCGGCGCTCACG
>Ga0208328_1000948_pt1 | contig 11401 bp, 8 predicted proteins | sample DeeseametaMP2633_FD_184170 | JGI IMG/M metagenome (GOLD analysis project Ga0208328, IMG submission 184170) | Marine microbial communities from the Deep Atlantic Ocean - MP2633 (SPAdes) | ecosystem: Environmental > Aquatic > Marine > Unclassified | place: Northeast of Antigua and Barbuda, North... | reverse complement strand
CGAGGGCCGAGCATGGTTCGTCCATCAGGATCACTTCCGGATCGACCGCGATAGCGCGAGCAATACAAAGACGCTGTTGTTGCCCCCCTGACAGGGCGGTGCCGCTATCCTGAAGACGATCCTTTACCTCTTCCCACAGGCCCGCGCGCCTGAGCGATTTCTCCACAATGGCATCGAGCTCGTCCTTGCCCTCGGCCAAGCCGTGGATTTTCGGGCCGTAGGCGATGTTTTCGTAGATCGATTTGGGGAATGGATTGGGTTTCTGGAAAACCATGCCCACCCGTGCGCGCAATTGCACCACATCCATGCCGGAGCGGTATATGTCCCGGCCATCCAGTTCGATCTCACCTTCGACGCGGGCCGAAGGGATCGTGTCGTTCATACGGTTGAGCGTGCGCAGGAAGGTCGACTTGCCGCAACCGGATGGACCGATGAACGCCGTCACATACTGGGTCGGGATATCGATCGAGACCTCGTCGATAGCCTTCTTGTCGCCATAGAAGACGGAAACCGCCTTGGCGCTCATCTTGGCTTCGGTCTTCTCGAGGTTGTCGTGGACTACGGTCACCAGGTTTTCTCGAATTTGTTACGCAGGTAGATGGCGAGCCCGTTCATGACGAGCAGGAACAACAATAATACGATGATTGCCGCACTCGTGCGTTCCACGAAGCCGCGGTCGATTTCGTCCGACCAGAGGAAAATCTGCATCGGCAGTACGGTTGCCGGCGATGTAAATCCGTCGGGCGGGGTGGCGACGAAAGCGCGCATGCCGATCATCAGCAGCGGTGCGGTTTCGCCCAGAGCGCGGGCCATGCCGATAATGGTACCGGTAAGTATGCCGGGAAGGGCGAGCGGCAGGACATGGTGGAAGACCACCTGTACGGGCGATGCACCGACAGCCAGCGCCCCGTCGCGAATGCTGGGCGGTACGGCCTTGATCGCATTTCGTCCGGCGATGACGATTACGGGCATCGTCATCAACGCCAGCGTCATGCCGCCGATGATCGGCGCGGATCGCAGGTTCGGAAATAGGGTCAGAAATACGGCAAGGCCAAGCAGACCGAAGATGATCGATGGAACCGCCGCCAGATTGTTGATCGACAGTTCGATCACGTCCGTCCACCGGTTCTTGGGTGCATACTCTTCCAAGTAGAGCGCAGCGAGGACACCGATCGGGAAGGCCAGCGCAAGGGTGATGAGCATGGTCAGGATCGAGCCTTTCAGCGCGCCCCAGATGCCCACCTGCTGCGGGTTGGTGGCGTCCGAACGGGTCAGGAACCCGGCATCGAACCGTTTTGCGATCTGCCCGCGTTCGGAAAGCTGCGTGGCCAGCGCCCGCATTTCAGGCGAACCTTCGCCCTGATAACCAGAAGCGAGGCTTGCAGATGCCGGGAGCCAGAAACTTGCCTGGGTCTGCAGGACGGAAGGATTGCCGATGATTTCGTCGGCAACATCGCGCCAGGCCTGACCGCCAAGCTGAGAGGCCGCTTCTTCGCCGAGATTTTCCTGCGCGAAATACTGAACGACGTCGCGCAGCCCTTGCGCTTCGAGGGTCTGGATTGCGCCCGGCTGATCCATAGTTGCGGGATCTGCCGCGATGCCGGCCTGCGTGAAGTCGATCGGAACTTCGAGCTCGACGCGTTGGAAGCCGCCGATGCCGTTGAGCGTCATTGTTCCGAGCAGGAACAGCAACACGGCGACCGAGAACAGGATCGCGCCAAGGCCAAATGCCTTGAAGCGACGTTCCGCAGCGTAGCGTTTCTTCAGGCGGGCTTCGAAAGCGGCCTGGCGCGTGGGATCGAGACGCTCAGTCATAAGCTTCGCGGTACCTCTTGACGACGCGGAGTGCGATAAAGTTGAGGCCCAGCGTGACCATGAACAGGACAAACCCCAGCGCAAAGGCGCTCAGAGTGGCGGGATGATCGAAACTTCCCTCGCCTGTAAGCATGGCCACGATCTGCACAGTGACCGTGGTCATCGATTCGAGCGGGTTGGCAGTGAGATTGGCGGCAGTCGATGCGGCCATCACCACGATCATCGTTTCACCGATCGCGCGGCTGACAGCGAGCATGATGCCGGCAACGATGCCGGGCAGGGCCGCGGGTACGAGGACGCGGCGGATGGTTTCGTTCGTCGTCGCCCCCATGGCGAGACTTCCGTCACGCATGGATTGGGGCACGGCGGCAATGCTGTCGTCAGCCATGGACGAAACGAAGGGAATGATCATCACGCCCATCACCAGGCCTGCGGCAAGCGCACTTTCGCTGGACGGGTTCGTCGCGCCTAGAGAGATGGCGATATTGCGGATGGCCGGAGCAATGGTCAGCGCAGCGAAATAACCGTAGACCACGGTCGGCACACCGGCGAGGATTTCAAGCGCAGGCTTGATCCATTTGCGCAGGGCCGGGTCGGCATATTGCGTCAGATAGATCGCGCTCATCAGGCCGAGGGGGATGGCCACGATCATTGCGATGATCGCGCCGATGAACAACGTCCCCCAGAAGAGGGGCACCGCGCCGTAGCGACTGCTGTCGGGGTTGGCGGCATTGGCCATGGGGTCTGGGCCCCAGTGCGTACCGAACAGAAAATCGATCGGCGAGACCATCCCGAAGAAGCGGATGGTTTCGAATATCAGGCTGGCGAGAATGCCGAGCGTGGTGAGGATCGCGACCAACGAAGCGCCCAACAGGATCGCCATCACGATCCTTTCGACCTTCGAACGGGCCGCAAAATCGGGCTTGAGGCGCAGGAATGCCCAGACGCCCCCCAGGAATGCGATCAGCAGCGTTACGACGACGCCGATCAGATTATAGTGGGACAAGGCATCGCGAAACGGTTCGACCAGACCCGCGGCCTGCGGATTGAAAACGCCGGGTGCTGCACCGGTAGCCACGGCCCGCGCTTCGTTGAGGATAGTCTGGCGCTGGAACCCGAAGGAAGGAAGCTCCGCCGCTGCCGGGCTGGCGAGCACGGACTGGCTGACCAGACCGGGCGCGATCGCGCTCCACAAGGCAACGAATGCCAGAACCGGCAGAACCACCCACAGGGCGACATACCAGGCATGATAGTTCGGGAGGCTGGCAATGCGGCCATCGGCGCTGGACCGGCGGAAGGTCCACGCACGCGCACGGGCCGCCAGCCATCCGGCAAGCCCGAGCCCGAGGGCCAGGAGAAGCAGAATGGCGGGCGACATAAGTGTATTCAGACCTTACTTGAGCTGCGCGCCGTCGAGCGTGGTGAACTCTGTGGCTGCTTTCTGGTTGGCCGCCATAACGTCGTCAGGCGAGGCGACAAGACCAATCTTGGCCAGATCGCCATCCTTTGCCCACATCTTCGTCCACTCGGCGAGATATTGCTTCAGGCCAGGGATCGCATCGAGATGCGCTTTCTTGACGTAGACATACAGCGGGCGGGCGCCCGGATATTCGAAGCTCGAGATGTTTTCGTACGTCGGGGCTACGCCGTTCATGTGGAGGCCCTGAACCTTGTTCGAATTTTCTTCGAGGTAGCTGTAGCCGAAGATCCCCACGGCATTGGGGTTGCCTTCGATCTTCTGGACGATCAGGTTGTCCTGCTCGCCCTGATCGACATAAGCGCCGTCCGACCGGACTTCCGTACAGAGCTGGCCGAAACGATCCTTGTCGGTTTCCTTCAGCGCTTCCATGTTCGGATCGGTTTCACAGCCTGCTTCCAGAACCAGTTCTTTCAGCGCGTCGCGTGTGCCTGAGGTGGAAGGCGGGCCGTACACCAGGATCGGCAGGTCCGGCAGCGAGGGATCCACATCGGACCAGGTCTTGGCGGTTTGCGGTTTGCCATAGGGCGACGCTGCCAGAGCTTCGTAAACGATTTTCGGTGTCAGGTTCATGGTGATGCCGTTCTTCGCCGAAGCGAAGGCGATGCCGTCGAGGCCCACCTGAACTTCGATGATGTCGGTCACGCCATTGGCCTGACAACCTGCGAATTCGCTGGCTTTCATGCGGCGCGAAGCATGTGTCATGTCCGGGGTGCTGGCCCCCAGACCTGCGCAGAAGAGCTTCATGCCACCACCAGTCCCGGTCGCTTCGATAATCGGCGAACGGAAATCGGGGTGCGTACGAACGAAGGATTCCGATACCGCCTTGGCGAAGGGGAAGACCGTCGAAGAACCGACTGCACGAATGGAATCGCGCGAGCCGCCATCGGTGCCGCCGCAGGCAGCAAGAGCAACGGCGGATACGGCAGCGAAGATGAAAGATTTTGTCTTGGTCATGGGATGCCCTCGGGGATTGATAGCTAGCTGCGCCAAAGCGCTTCTATATTACATGGTTGCGACAGATATTTGACTTGGGCCGTGCCGTGCGATCAGAAATCGACCTGGGCACGCACGCCGAGGACGTCGACATCGTAATTGCTGTCACCGTCGGCCGCGGGTATAGCGGCATCGGTGTAGTGGAGACGTCCGTAGTTCACGAGCAAAAGGGTGTAGGCCGTCGGCTTCCAGATCAGCGATGCGAAATATCCGGCCTGCTTGCCCCCGAGTATGCCGGCATCGTTCAGATCCAGGTGGTCGTAGCGAACGTTGAACTGGACCGAGCCGATTCCGCCTTTGCCCAGCGGCGCGTTGGGTTTGACGCGGTCGAATTTGCCTTTTTTGTAGGTGCGCGAATCCTTTGTCAGAAACACACCCGCTTCGACGGAACCGCCGAAGAACCCGGGATCATTCGCAGTGCTGGTGACATCGACGAATTGCCAATATCCCTCTGCGGCGGCGTGAAAGCGTCCCCGAACCACCGCTGTCTCCACACCCAAACTGGTCTCGCTCTGTGCAGTGATCCTGCGCGTGTCGAGGAAGCGCTTTTCCGTAAAATGGACAAGCGGGCGCTGACGGTATCTGACTGTCGCGTCGGGCTGGCCAAGATCGTTATAATGAAACGATCCGCCGATATGCCATTGGGTCGCACCTGTCTTGGGCATGTAGACCGCACGGATATCGACGCCGCGGTTATCGTCGGCCGTATCTTCGATGTTGTCGGTGAAGAACCCGCCTTGAATGAGCAGGGCATCCTTCGAATAGGTGGCCGAAACGCCAAGCTTGCGCCGCAGATCGAAGGCGTCGGTGAAGGCGGCGCGTTCGATAAACGAGGTGTGCAGGCTGCTGGTCAGTTCTTCGAGAGACTGGAAGCTGTTGTGTTGACCGACGATAATTTCCACCGGGCCGGTCGTGTAAGAAAGGTCGGCGTCGAAGACTTCGCCTATCTTGTTCACGAAGCCCAGTTCCACCTTATAGCCGAACCCGCCAGGAATATCGCCCGCTGCACCGAAACGCGCACGACGGACCTCGTGAGCGAACCCGTCATCCACGCCGGTCGAGGCGGGGGCATCTATGAACCCGCCGTCCAGCATCAGCCGTCCATGCGGTTCGAAGCTCCAGCCGTTATCCTTGCTCTTGCCGGTAGGGGCCGGTGCGCCCTGCGTTTCATACGCCGCGTTCTGCGTCACCTTGATCTTCCCGACCGATAGCTTGGCCCGAGACTTCGTGATCGCAAGTTGAGGACGAGCCGCCGCGACCTTGACGGTCGAAACAGAATTGTCTTGCGCGGAAGCCGGGCTCGCCAAGAATAGGGCGAACAAGCTAGCCGGCAATATCACTCGGTTGAGAACAGCCATTGGTGCAGCTCTTTTTCGGACGGAAGATTACGATCTAGCGACGCCCCTATGACCGGGAAATTACACTTCTGTGACACATGCCAATCGAAATGAGTGTCCACTGAAAACGCACGATCAATCGATCACTCGGCCGTGTCATCTTTCTCAAGCGGCAGAACTACCGTAACCCGCGTACCTTCGCCAAGCGTGCTGTCGATATCCAGGCGGCCGCGATGCCGTTCGACGATGTGCTTTACGATCGCGAGACCAAGCCCTGTTCCCCCGGACGCACGGCTGCGGCCGGGATCGGTACGATAGAATCGCCGGGTAAGGTGAGGGATATGTTCCGCCGCAATGCCTTCTCCGCGATCGGTGACCGTCAAACGGACCCGATTTTCGCCCTGTGGATGCAGGCGGACCGCTAGAGGTTGATCCGATGCGCCGTATTTGAATCCGTTGTCGACGAGATTGCGAACAAGCTGTTCGAGCTGTTGCCGGTCGCCGCGGACCGGGAACGCTCCGGTTGATTCGAAATCTAACAGACCCGATCGTTCGCCATTGGCTGCATCGCTGGCCGCACGTTCCGCCAGTTTCGATAGATCGAGCGTATCGCTGGGCAGGTCGTGCTTCTCAGCCTCGATTCGCGACAGGGACATAAGGTCGCTGACGAGATCCTGCAGACGCTTCGCCTCGCGCTGGATAGTGCCGAGAAACTTGTCTGCCATGTTCGGTTCGAGGCTTTCGACGTCTTCGCGCAATGTTTCGACGTAACCGATAATCGACGCCAATGGCGTCCGCAGTTCATGGCTGGCATTGGCGACGAAATCCGTGTGCGCCCGCGAAATATCCGCTTCGGCCGTCTTGTTTACGAACTCGATAACGGCCAGCCCACCGGGCAGGGTCTTGCGATTGATCCGCCAGATGTCGGTGCGGCGATTGAGGCCGCGGACAACTGCTCCGCCTTCGCTATCGCGCGCAAGCAATCGTATTGCTTCGGGCTGGCGCAGAGCCATTCGTACATCCTGCCCGACGATATGGCTGCCGAGCAGAGTGCGCGCCGAAAGATTTGCAATGATGACCCGGTCTCGTTCGGTGATGACGACCGGCGTTTCGGAATGTTCGAAGAGGTCTGCCATGTTGTCGCGCGTAAAGGCCGGGCCGGCAGGGGCAGCCTTTGCTTCGGGGGGGCGGGCAGCCACGAGATAGAGAGAGCCAACCCATACCAGCAGGACGAGCCCGACATAAATCAGATCTACGCCGAGAGTCGCGAGAATGATGCAGGCGACGAACGCCAGCACAAATCCTGACCAGGGGAAGCTCGGCTCGCTCATCGCGGTCGCGGCTTAGCGGGCCGCGACGATGTGCGCCACCTGCTTTGTTTCCAAGATTGTGGAAGTGGTGACCCGTACGGGAATCGAACCCGTGTTTCAGCCGTGAAAGGGCCGCGTCCTAACCGCTAGACGAACGGGCCACAGGAGTGGCGCTTTTCGCGGATTGCAGAAGCAATACCACCACCGTGGTGACCCGTACGGGAATCGAACCCGTGTTTCAGCCGTGAAAGGGCCGCGTCCTAACCGCTAGACGAACGGGCCACGCCCGCTTGGCGGGTCGGTGGCGTGGCGGGGCAATTAGGCGCGGGGGTGCGGGTCGTCAACCCTGGAATGCACGCAATATTATCGATCCGCCCAGGCAGCGTCTTCAAGGTGAAGCTCCGCCTGGGGACGGCTGCCCCAATCGTCGATCTTCACACGCCCGGCGAGCCACAGTTTGCGCCCCTGCGAGGCGTGGAGCAGTGCCTGGCCCATTTCGCTCTCTGCGGCACGGAAGGCGATTCCCTTGAAGCTCTTTCCATCGTCGCCAGCAGCGATCAGCCGGACGTGATCGGTGCCGACAATGTCGCATTTGACCAGCCGCACCGGCCCTACGGCAATGCGCGGACCGGGCCAGCCCACCCCGTAAGGGCCGGCTCCTTCGAGTGAATTGACCAGTTCCGGTGTCAGGCCGCCAGGCGCCACCGAAAGATCGAGCGCCATTTCGCGGCTCGCCGTGGCCCGCGCAACCTGTCCTTCCAGAGTGGAATCGAGCCAGCCTGCAAATCGTTCGATCTGGTCGCTATCGACAGTCAAGCCCGCCGCCATGGCGTGGCCGCCGCCTGCAACCAGCATTCCTTCGCTTCGTGCGCGGATGATAGCTGCACCCAGATCCACTCCGGTAATCGAGCGTCCAGACCCTTTGCCGGTTTGCCCGTCGAGAGCGATCACAAGCGATGGCTTGCCGGTCTTCTCCTTGATGCGACCAGCCACGATACCGATAACGCCCGGATGCCACCCTTCGCCCGCAACAAGATGGACGGCACGATTGTGCTGGGCGGCTAGCTGTTCTTCGGCAGCTTCCTGAACAGCCGCCTCGATCGCGCGGCGTTCATCGTTCAGGGCTGAAAGCTGTGCAGCAATTTCCCGCGCTTCGTCGGGATCGCGCGTCGTCAGCAGCCGAACGCCCAATGTTGATTCGCCGACCCGCCCGCCAGCATTGATTCGGGGGCCAAGTGCGAAGCCGAGATCGGAGCAGGCCGGGGCGCGCTTGAGCCGACTGGCATCGATCAATGCGGCCATGCCGATGTTGTCACGCTTCGCCATGACTTTCAGGCCTTGCGCCACGAATGCGCGATTGAGGCCGTGCAGAGCCGCTACGTCAGCCACAGTACCCAGCGCCACCACATCCAGGAGCGCCAGCAGGTCGGGCTCCTTGCGATTTTCGAAGTAGCTGCGGTTCCGCAACGTTCGGACGAGGGCGATGGCGAGCAGGAACGCGACACCGACGGCGGCCAGATGGCCATGCGATGCAGCCTCGTCTTCCTCATCGAGCCGGTTCGGATTGACCAGCGCAACCGTTTTGGGAAGGTCGGGAGAGCATTTGTGATGATCGACGACGATTACATCGATGCTTGCATCATGCGCCATGCCCAGCGCCTCATGCGCCATCGCGCCGCAATCGACGGTGACGATCAGGCTCGAACCTTCCTCGCCCAGTTTGACCAGCGCCTCGCCCGATGGGCCGTATCCTTCGAGCAGTCGATCGGGAATATAATAGCCGGCCTCCACGCCGAGATCGCGCAACAGCCGGATCAGCAGCGCGGAACTGGTCGCGCCATCGACATCGTAATCGCCGTAGATGGTGATCTTTTCGCCGGAGAGGACAGCCTGTGCGATCCGGTCCGCCGCGGTGTCCATATCGCGAAAAAGCGACGGATCGGGCAGGAAGTTGCGCAGTGTGGGGGTCAGGTGGCGGTCGATATCCTGCGGTGCGACCCCGCGCGACAATAGGAGCTGGCGCACGATATTATCGCCGAGCGAAGGGGCGTTGCCGAGTTCCATATTGCCGCCTCGCCAGCACCAGGCGCGCCCCGTGAGGGAAGTGGATACACCGAATACGTTGGAAAGGGCCTGTGATGGCATGGCCCGGCAATACTCTGTCGGCCGACGATGCGAAAGGTGCATGCATTGACAATCTACAGGCGCTGGCGATGCTGTGTGAATGTCTACCGGATCCCTCCTCATCGTCTGGCACAGCCGGACCGGCACCAGCGAACAACTGGCCAGAGCGGCTGCCGATGGTGCGGGCGAGGGGGGCGTGCTGCTGCGCGCAGAAGATTGCGCCCCTGCCGACCTGCTGTCTGCCGGCGGATATCTGTTTTGTTGTCCTGAAAATCTCGCCAGCATGAGCGGCGCGATGAAAGAAATGTTCGACCGCTGCTATTATCCCGTTCTGGGGCAGATCGAAGGGCGACCCTATGCAACCATCATCGCCGCCGGGTCGGATGGCGAAGGGGCGCAGCGCCAGATCGACCGTATCGCAACCGGATGGCGGCTGAAACGTGCGACCGAGCCCTGGATCGTGAATACAGACGCGCAGGAACCGGAGGAAATTCTGGCCGAAAAAACTGTTGCCCAAAACGACATCGACCAGGCGAGGCAAATGGGCGAAGCGATGGCGGAAGGCATTGCCCAGGGTATTTTCTGACAATCTATCGAACGGGGATCGAGCGGTGAAAGAAGCGTCCTACGACGAAGCGGGAAAATCAAGCCTGCCGGGTCTCCTGCTGTTGCTCGAACCGGGCGGTCTGCCCGATCATGATGCCCTGCACAGGATGATAGCGGATATACCGCGTGCCGATGTCAGCATTCCCCGCATATTGCATGCCTCGGGGATTGTGGAAGTCATTGTCGATGGCCTGACATTCGATATCCATGGCCTCGCATCGGATGCTCCGATTTCTCCTCCGCGCATCCAGTATGCATTCGATTGTCGCGTTGAAGATCTGGCGGGTTGCGATGTGATGGGCCTTTATCCAGCGCCGCATCTGGCAGGCGGCGCAAATGCCTTGCCCGTCATCCGCACGCTGCTGAGTCTCGGCGTAAAGCTTGCGGAACGCATCGACGGGGTGCGCACCGTCTGCTGGACACCCGCCAGAACCGCCATTGCAGCATCGACGTTCATTGATGCGGTCAATGCTTGGCTGGCCGGCGGGCAAATTCCTGCGCCCGGTCTGTTCGGCCTTTACAGCGAAGCGGACGGTACGTGGAGAACCGACGGACTGGCATTCCTGTTCGGCAGGGAGCTCGTCATCGACAAAGATCTTTGCAATGACGAAGCCGCTGCCATGCGTATGGCAGCGAGCATCGCCCACGATCTGGCAGGCTACGGCGCCCCCGATGTTGCGGAAGACCGCTGGCTGGAGGATGGCTGCGCAATCCGACTTGAACCGGATGATCGGACGGCAACCGTTGGCGTGCGACCCGCACCCAAATCTGCCGAACTGGCAGTTGCGGCGCGCGCCCGTTAGCCGATAGTTTTCGCCAGTTCCGTCTTGGCCGCCTGATATTCGCGTTCAAGCCGGGAGACGGTTTCTTCGACTGGCGCACTTTTCGTGACCGTTCCGATGCCCTGACCCGAACCCCATATGTCTTTCCAGGCCTTGGCCTTGGTATTGCCCCCGCTGCCAAAGTTCATCTTGCTCGGATCGCTGACCGGGAGGTTTTCCGGATCGAGGCCGGCGCCTTCGATGCTCGAGCGCAGATAGTTTCCGTGCACACCGGTAAACAGGTTCGTATAAACGATGCCGTCGGCACGCCCTTCGACGATCGCCTGCTTGTAGCGTTCGTCGGCATTGGCTTCGGTGGCGGCAATCCAGGGCGATCCGATATAAGCGAAATTCGCGCCCAGCGCCTGCGCCGCCAGGATTGAGCGCCCATGCGCGATCGAGCCAGACAGGGCCACCAGCCCGTCGAACCATTCGCGGATTTCCTGCATCAGCGCGAACGGGCTGAGGACACCTGCATGGCCGCCTGCGCCCGCTGCCACCGGGATGAGGCCGCTGGCACCCTTTTCGATAGCCTTGCGCGCAAACCGGTCGTTGATGACGTCGTGCATGGAAATGCCGCCCCAGCCTTTGACGGCGCTGAACACCTCTTCGCGCGCGCCGAGCGACGTGATGACCAAGGGCACCTGCCACTTGGCGCAGGTCGCCATGTCCGCTTCGAGCCGGTCGTTCGACTTGTGCACGATTTGGTTCACGGCATAGGGCGCCGCCGGACGATCGGGATTGTCGCGATTATGCGCTGCCAGTTCTTCGGTGATCTGATGCAGCCATTCGTCCACCTGGGTTTGCGGGCGGGCATTGAGCGCGGGGAAAGACCCGATGATCCCCGCCTTGCATTGCGCAATGACCAGTTCCGGACCCGATACGATGAAGAGCGGCGAGCCGATGACCGGCAGG
>Ga0208328_1000947_pt1 | contig 11402 bp, 7 predicted proteins | sample DeeseametaMP2633_FD_184170 | JGI IMG/M metagenome (GOLD analysis project Ga0208328, IMG submission 184170) | Marine microbial communities from the Deep Atlantic Ocean - MP2633 (SPAdes) | ecosystem: Environmental > Aquatic > Marine > Unclassified | place: Northeast of Antigua and Barbuda, North... | reverse complement strand
CGGGGCGCGGCGCCCTGCTTCATCTTGCCGGATAAACTCCCGCCGGAGGCTGGCCGGGCATCGTGGCCCGGCGCAGCGGTTCTTTTGGGGCTCACGCCTCGGCGTCTTCCTCTTCGTCGCCCTGGTCGGCGATCCAGGCGACCGAGACCACGGTCTCGCCGGCGCGGGTGTTGAAGACCCGCACGCCGCCGGCGCTGCGCGACCGGAAGGAGATCCCGTCCACCGGCACCCGGATCGACTGGCCGGTGGAGGTGGCCAGCATGATCTGGTCGCCCCTCTCGACCGGGAAGGAGGCGACGATCTCGCCGCCGCGCATGGATTTCTCCCACGCGGTGACGCCCATGCCGCCACGGCCGCGGATCGGGTAGTCGTGGCTCGACGAGAGCTTGCCGAGGCCCTTGGCGGTGATCGTCAGGATCAGGTTCTCGGCTGCCGACATCTCGGCGTAGCGTTCCGGCGAGAGCCGGCTGTCGGCGTTGCCCTCTTCCTCGTCCGAGGCCTCGGCATCGTCGGCGAGTCCGGCCATGGCGCGGCGCATCTTGAGATAGGAGGCACGCTCGTCCGATTCCGCCTCGAAGTGGCGGATCACGGACATCGACACGACCTCGTCGCCGTTCAGCAGCCGCACGCCGCGCACCCCGGTGGAGTTGCGCGAGTTGAACACCCGCACATCCGGCACCGGGAAACGGATGGCGCGGCCCGAGTCGGTGACGAGCATGATGTCGTCATCCTCGGAGCAGATGCGGGCGTTGATCAGGCGGGTGTTCTCGTCCTCGCCCTCGAACTTCATCGCGATCTTGCCGTTGCGCATGACGTTGGTGAAATCCGACAGCCGGTTGCGGCGCACCGAGCCCTTGGAGGTGGCGAAGACGATCTGCAGGTCGTCCCATTCGTCCTCGTCGCGGTCCACCGGCATGATCGCCGCCACCGAGACGCCCTGCGGGATCGGCAGGATGTTGACGATGGCCTTGCCCTTCGAGGTCCGGCCGCCCTGCGGCAGGCGCCAGCACTTGAGCTTGTAGGCCATGCCCTCGGTGGTGAAGAACAGGAGCTGCGTGTGGGTGTTGGCCACGAACAGCTGGGTGACCACGTCGTCTTCCTTGAGCGAGCCGCCGGACACGCCCTTGCCGCCGCGCTTCTGTGCGCGGAACTCGGCCAGCGGGGTGCGCTTGATGTAGCCGCCCGCGGTCACGGTCACGACCATGTCCTCGCGTTCGATCAGGTCCTCGTCGTCCAGGTCGCCGGCCCAGTCGGCGATCTCGGTGCGGCGCGGCACGGCGAACTGCTCCTTCACGGCGATCATCTCGTTGGTGATGATCTCCATGATGCGCTCGCGCGAGCCGAGGATCTCGAGGTATTCCTTGATCTTCTTCGCCAGCTCTTCCAACTCGTCGGTGACTTCCTTGACGCCAAGCTGGGTGAGGCGCTGCAGGCGCAGTTCGAGGATCGCGCGCGCCTGCGTCTCGGACAGGTTGTAGGTCCCGTCCTCGTTCATCTTGTGGGTCGGATCGTCGATCAGCTGGATGTAGGGCGCGATTTCATGCGCCGGCCAGCGCCGCGTCATCAGCTTGTCGCGCGCTTCGGCTGCGTCTGCAGAGGCACGGATCGTGGCCACCACCTCGTCCACGTTCGCGACCGCGACGGCCAGACCGCAGAGGATGTGGCTGCGTTCGCGGGCCTTGCGCAGCAGGTAGGCGGTGCGGCGCGCCACCACGTCCTCGCGGAAGTCGAGGAAGGCGGTGAGGAAGGCGCGGAGCGTCAGTTGCTCGGGGCGGCCGCCGTTCAGCGCCAGCATGTTGCAGCCGAAGCTGACCTGCATCGGCGTGAAGCGGAACAGCTGGTTCAGCACCACCTCGGCGGTGGCGTCGCGCTTGAGCTCGACCACCACGCGGACGCCCGAGCGGTCGGATTCGTCCTGCACGTGGGCGATGCCCTCGATCTTCTTGTCACGCACGCATTCGGCGATGCGCTCGATCATCGTCGCCTTGTTCACCTGGTAGGGGATTTCGTCGATGACGATGGCGTAGCGGTCGCGCTTGATCTCCTCGATGCGGGTCTTGGCGCGGATGATGACCGAGCCGCGGCCCTCGAGATAGGCCTTGCGCGCCCCGGAGCGGCCGAGGATCACGCCGCCCGTCGGGAAGTCCGGGGCGGGGATGTACTCGATCAGCTGCTCCGAGCTCAGGTCGGGCTGTTCGATCAGCGCCAGCGTCGCGTCGATGACCTCGCCGAGGTTGTGCGGCGGGATGCGCGTCGCCATGCCGACCGCGATGCCCTCGGCGCCGTTGACCAGCACGTTGGGGTAGCGGGCAGGCAGCACCACGGGCTCGTTGCGCTCGTTGGCGTAGTTCGGGACGAAGTCGACGGTGTCCTTGTCGATGTCCTCGAGCAGGGCCTCGGCGGTGCGTTCGAGCCGCGATTCCGTGTAACGGTAGGCGGCGGGCGGGTCACCGTCCATCGAGCCGAAGTTGCCCTGACCGTCGATCAGCGGCAGCGACATCGAGAAGTCCTGCGCCATCCGCACCAGCGCGTCGTAGACCGCCGAGTCACCGTGCGGGTGGTAACGACCCATCACGTCGCCGACGGCGGTGGCGCATTTGCGGTAGGACTTGGACTTGGTCTGACCGTTTTCCCAGAGCGTGTAGAGGATGCGTCGGTGCACGGGTTTCAGGCCGTCGCGCAGATCGGGGATCGCGCGGCTCACGATCACGCTCATGGCGTAATCGAGATAGCTCGACTTCATCTCGTCGATGATGGAAATGCCGGGGCCGCTGTAGCGCGGGCGCTCGGGGCCGCTCATTTCATCATCGTTTTCAGGGGGTTCCGGCGTGTCGGTCACGATGCTCGCCCGTCCATTCTTATGCTATATCTTGTTGAAAAGGCTTATATCAGAGACAGGATGTGGGGCGCAATGCCGGCGGCCGGACAAATCTGGCAGCCACCTCCGTTGCCTGATAACAACTTGTTTTCGTTGAAAAATAACGACTCGCCCCGCAGGCTTATAACCACGTAGAAACGACGAGGTAAAGCGATGCAGGAAACACCGACGGAGCTCATGCTCAAGGGCTACGGACTGACCACCGCCGAGATCTTCTACCGGATGCCCGATTACCGGAACGTTCTCAACACGTTCGTGTGGCAGGACTACGACCTTGCCCCGGATCACCCGCGGCTCTTCAAGTTCATCGAATTCTGGCAGGACAAGATCGAGGGACCGTTGCATTCGATCCGCTTCACCCACCGCAAGATGATCTCGGCCGGCGAATGGCGGCAGGTCGTGGGGGAGTTCCGCTACCACTGATCGGCGCGCCCTGACAGGCCGATAAATCCGGGGCGGGGGAACCGGGCGGGGCGTCCGGGGGTTCCCTTGCCGATGCCGGGATTTCACAAGCTCCTTCTCGCCGCGGCGGCGCTGCTGATCGCGATCACGTTCCATGCGCCCGCGATGGCGCAGGAGAGCGAGTCCGACTCCTGGTTCGAGACCGACAACCTCAATCCCGGTCTGCCGCCCGCGCCCGACGGCATCGACCGCGAGACCCCGCGCTCGAGCCTCGAGAGCTTCCTCAACACCGCGCGCGAGGGCAACTGGGAGGCGGCGATCCACATCCTCGACCTCTCGGACCTGCCGCTGGCGGACCAGCGCGCCAATGCCGAGGATCTGGCGCGGGATTTCCTCAACCTCCTCGAGCGCAAGATCGTCATCGACTGGTACGGCGTGCCCGACCGTCCCGACGGGCTGGATTCCCGCATGAGCGCCGACCGCGCCATGGCGGGCAAGCCGCAGAAATCCATCCTGCTCTGGTTCGTCGACGTGGGCGGGCGGCCGGTGCCGATCCGGATCAACCGGATCAAGGCGCTGGGGGAAGAGCCGGTCTGGGTGATCTCGAAGCAGACGGTCGACCACCTGCCGGCGCTCGGCGCCACCTACGGCCCCTCGAAGCTCGAACAGATGATGCCCGAGCCACTGCGCCAGCCCGCCTTCTGGGGCCTGCGCTGGTGGGAGGTGGTGGGCTTCCCGCTCGGCATCCTGATCACCGCCTTCTCGGGCTGGCTGACCTACAAGCTGATGTCGAAGGGCCACAACCGCAACCGCCGCATCGCGCCGGAATCTTTGCTGGTGGCGACGCGGGGCCCGATCATCCTGCTGGTGATGACGGTGGTGCTCAGCCTCATCAGCAACAACCTCTTCATCTTCTCGGGCCGGATCGAGACGGTGATCTCGCCGCTGACGGTCATGGGGATCGTGGTCGCGGTGCTCTGGCTGGTGGTCAACGCCGCCGACGCCATCCTGTCGCGGCTGGTGTCTTTCGACGGGGCCGAGCTTTCGGCCATCGGCGAGGGACAGGAACAGCGCCGCTCGGTCGCCACCAAGGTCTCGGCCGTGCGCCGTTTCATGCTGGTGGTCATCGCCGTGGTGGGCGTGGGCGTGGTGCTGAACGAGGCGAGCGTCATGCAGTCGCTCGGCATCTCGCTCCTGGCCTCGGCGGGGACGCTGACGCTGCTGGTGGCCTTCGCCGGGCGCAACATCCTCTCCAACATCATGGCGTCGCTGCAGATCTCGCTGAACCAGTCGGCCCGGATCGGCGACCGCATCACCTACAAGGGCCATGTCTGCTCGGTCGAGCGCATCCACTTCACCTTCGTGCAGCTGCGGGTCTGGACCGGGCGGCGGCTGATCGTGCCGGTGTCGGATTTCGTCGACGAGCCCTTCGAGAACTGGACGATGCAGGATCATCTGACCACCTTCGAGGTGGTGCTGCGTCTGAGCCACCGCGCCGACATCACGCCGCTGCGCAAGAAGTACCACGAGCTGCTGGACGAGAAGGGCGTGCCCGACAACGACGACCGCAGCTGCCTTGTCACCGATCACGACATGTTCGGACAGACGGTGCTGTTTCTGGTGCCGAGCGAGGATCCCAACACCGGCTGGACCTTCTCCTGCGAGATGCGCGAGGCGCTGCTGCGCGAGGCGCGCAAGCTCGACAGCGAGGCCGAGCCGCTGTTCCCCGACAGCCGCCCCTTCGAGGAGGCGTCCGATGCCTCCGGGGCGATGCAGCGCGGCTGACCGCCCGCGCTGGCAGCGGAGCGGGCAGGGGGCGCGGAACGGGAAGGGGGCCGGAGCCCCCCGCCACGGATCAGGGGATGATGCGGGTGTACTTGGTGCCTTCGAGCGTGGCGCCGACGCGCAGCCCGGACTGGCCGAAGATCACCGCGATCACCGGCGCCATCGAGGTGGTGGTCTCGGCCGCCAGCGTCTCGCCCTGTTCGGGGGTCGCGTATTCGATGTTGGCGCCCGCGGCCCAGCCCGGCGAGCGGCGGAAGTTCAGCAGCGCTTCCTGCGTCATGAAGAACAGCACGTGCGCGTATTGATGCGCACCGATCTGCAGGCCGCCCGAGCCCTTGACCATCGAGTAGTAGTCGACCGTGCTGCCACCCACGCGCAGCGCGCCGCGGCCGTAGGCGCCGCCAAGGCCGAGCCCGGCCTCGGTCACCAGCGGCATCACCAGAAGGCCCGAGGCCTTCTGCGCGAGGTCGACGGTGCCGGGAAACTGCGTGTACATCTGGCTCAGCGTGCTGTCGACGCGGGCGTCGATCGTGCTGCTGCCGGAGCTTCCAATGCCGTTGCCACACCCTGCGAGAACGCCCATCGCCCCCAGTCCGAGGGTGAGCGTGCGTCGTGTAATGTCCATGAATCTGCTCTCTGTCCTGTCTGAATATGTGCCTGACGCTGCCACGATTGCCCGGCTGTGCCGCCGGTTTATGTCGTACTTTATAGCGGCGGAAGCCGTTCCTGTCACGCCGAAGGCGCGCAGACGCGCGGCATTCCGCCATTCCGCCATTCCGCCGTCACCTTTTCATCAGCCGTTCAGCAGTTTTGCCGCCGCCGGGGCGAAATAGGTCAGCACCCCGTCGCAGCCTGCGCGCTTGAAGGCGGTGAGGCTCTCGATCATCACCCGGTCGTGGTCGAGCCAGCCGCGCTCGGCCGCGCCCGCCAGCATCGCGTATTCGCCCGACACCTGGTAGGCGAATGTGGGCGCCCCGAAGGTGTCCTTGGCGCGACGGCAGATGTCGAGATAGGGCATGCCGGGCTTGACCATGATCATGTCCGCGCCCTCGCTCAGGTCGCGCTCGATCAGCCGCATCGCCTCGTCCGAGTTGCCGGGCTGCATCTGGTAGGTGGACTTGTCGCCCTTGAGCGCGCCGCTCGCGCCCACCGCGTCGCGGAACGGGCCGTAGAAGGCCGAGGCGTACTTGGCGGCGTAGCTCAGCAGCAGCGTGTTGCGGAAGCCCTCGCGCTCGAGCTCGGCGCGGATCGCGCCGATGCGCCCGTCCATCATGTCCGAGGGGCCGATGATGTCGACGCCTGCGCGGGCCTGGCTGAGCGCCTGCTTGACCAGCGCCTCGACGGTCTCGTCGTTGACGATCTCGCCGTCCAGGACGAAGCCGTCATGCCCGGTCGAGCTGTAGGGGTCGAGCGCCACGTCGCTCATGATCGCCATCTCGGGGACCGCGTCCTTGATGGCGCGCGCCGCCCGGTTCGAGAGGTTCTCGGGGTTCCACGCCTCGGCGCAATCCTCGCTGCGCTTCGAGGGGTCGGTGTAGGGGAAGAGACAGATCGCCGGGATGCCGAGGGCGTGGGCCTCCCGCGCGGCCTCGACCACCTTGTCGACCGACAGCCGGTTGACGCCCGGCAGCGAGGCGATGGGCTCGGACACGCCCTCGCCGTCGCGCACGAAGACCGGCCAGATGAAGTCGGCGGGGGTCAGGACGGACTGGTTCACCAATGCGCGTATCGCGGGGGATTTCCGAAGCCTGCGGAGCCGTGTTGCCGGAAAGGCGGCTAGCGTGGGTTTCATCGGTGCCTCTCTTGTAAACAGGCCACTTGGGTGGCATGGATAGACGGCTGTCACAAGGCCCGCGCGACAATGGGCCGCTGAATAGGACTACGGGCGCCTCTTGGACTGGTATCAGATTGTTCTCGAAACCATCGACATGCGGTCGTTTTCGAACCTCTGGTTCTGGATCGCGCTGGCGGTCACCTGGTCCTCGGCCAGCCACTGGGTCATCGGCGTTCCCTTCGACATGGTGGGCCGCGCCCGGCGCCACGGCGGGCAGGCGGCGCAGGATCTCGAGGACGTGGTCCGCATCAACGTGAACCGTCTGCTCTACATCGCCGAGGAGACCGGCCTCTGGGCCGTCGCCATCGGCTCGGCGCTGCTTTCGGCGCTCGCCGTCTCGGGCTTCGTCTACCGCATCGAGCTGTCGCAGGCGCTCTTCCTGCTGGCCTTCCCGATGTCGCTGGTGGGGCTGCTCAGCGTCGCCACCGCCGCCCGCATCCGCGGCGAGGCGCTCTACGGCCCGGACCTGTGGAAGAAGCTGTCGTCGCACCGCTTCTGGATCCAGGTCATCGGGATGCTCTCGATCTTCGTCACCGCGCTCTGGGGAATGTTCCAGAACATGTCCTACACCGCGCTGGGAGGCTGATCCCCGCGCCCGAACTGGGCGGTTGACGGCAGCCCCCGCGCAGGCCACATCCCATGACCATGTCACAGTCCCGCATCATCATGGGCGGCGCGCCCGAAGGTTTCGACGCGCGCCTCGTGCTCGCCGAGGCCGCCAAGGCCGGCGGTCCGGTCATCCATATCGCCCGCGACGACAAGCGCATGGCCGCCATGGCCGAGGCGCTGGCCTTCTTCGCGCCCGACATGCCGGTGGTGCGCTTCCCGGCGTGGGACTGCCTTCCCTATGACCGGGTGTCGCCCAACCCCGACATCTCGGCGGCGCGCATGGCGACGCTGGCGGGGCTGGTGCACGGCATGCCCTTGGGCTTCGTGCTGCTGACCACGCTCTCGGCGGCGACGCAGTACATCCCCGCGCGCGAGATTCTGCGCGAGGCGGCGTTCTCGGCCCGCGTCGGCAGCCGGGTGGACGAGGCGGCGCTGCGTGGCTTCCTCGTGCGCATGGGCTTCTCGCAGGCGCCGACGGTGACCGAGCCCGGCGACTACGCCATCCGCGGCGGCATCATCGACATTTACCCGCCGGGGGACGGCGGGCCGGTGCGGCTCGACCTCTTCGGCGACGTGCTCGACGGGGCACGCCGTTTCGACCCGGTGTCGCAGCGCACCACCGAGAAGCTCGAGCTGGTCGAGCTGGCGCCGGTCTCCGAGGTCATCCTCGACGAGGCCTCCATCCTGCGCTTCCGGCAGAACTACCGCGTCGAGTTCGGCGCCGGCGGTGCCGATGATCCGCTCTACGAGGCGGTGAGCGCGGGCCGCAAGCAACAGGGCATGGAGCACTGGCTGCCGTTCTTCCACGACCGGCTCGAGACGCTCTTCGACTACCTGCCGGGCGCGCCGGTGCTGATGGACGACCAGCTCACGCCCGCCCGTCTGGCGCGCTGGGAGAGCATCGAGGACCAGTACGACACCCGCCGCCACGCGATGACCCAGAAGGGCCGGATGGACTCGGTCTACAAGCCGGTGCCGCCGGGGCAGCTCTATCTCGACGACACCGCCTGGGAGATGGCGGTCGAGAATCGCCGCGTTGTCCAGTTCCATCCGCTGCAACAGGCCAGCGGGCCCGGCGTGGTGGACGCGGGCGGCCGTATCGGGCGCAACTTCGCGCCCGAGCGTCAGCAGGAAAGCATCAGCCTGTTCGGCGCCTTGGCCGATCATGTTAAGAAGAAACTGCAGGATGGCCCGGTGCTCATCGCCTCGTGGTCCGAGGGCGCGCGCGAGCGTCTGACCGGGCTCATCGAGGACGAGGGGCTGGCCGAGGCGATCCCGGTCAACACCGGCACCCGCATCGGCAAGCGCGGGCTGCATCTGGCTGTCTGGGCGCTGGAAAGCGGCTTCGAGGCGCCGTGGGGCGATCCGAAGGACAAGCAGCGCATCACCGTGATCTCCGAGCAGGACGTGCTCGGTGACCGGCTGATCCGCGCGCCGAAGAAACGCCGCAAGGCCGTGAACTTCCTGACCGAGACGCAATCTCTGTCTCCGGGCGATCTGGTGGTCCACGTCGATCACGGCATCGGCCGCTACCAGGGCATGGAGGTGATCACCGCCGCGGGCGCCGCGCACGAGTGCCTGCTGCTGGAATATGCCGAGGGCGCAAGGCTTTACCTGCCGGTCGAGAACATCGAACTGCTCTCGCGTTACGGCCACGAGGAAGGTCTGCTCGACCGTCTCGGGGGTGGCGCGTGGCAGGCCAAGAAGGCCCGGCTCAAGGAGCGCATCCGCGAGATGGCGGACAAGCTCATCCGCGTCGCGGCCGAGCGGGCGCTGCGCAAGGCGCCGATCATCGACCCGCCGCCGGGCGCGTGGGAGAGCTTCTGCGCGCGCTTCCCGTACTCCGAGACCGACGACCAGCTCTCGGCCATCGAGGACGTGCTGGGCGACATGACCAGCGGCAACCCGATGGACCGGCTGATCTGCGGCGACGTGGGCTTCGGCAAGACCGAGGTCGCCATGCGCGCGGCCTTTGTCGCCGCCATGTCGGGCGTGCAGGTGGCGGTGATCGCGCCGACCACGCTGCTCGCGCGCCAGCACTACAAGAGCTTCGCCGAGCGCTTCCGCGGCTTCCCCATCAACGTGGCGCCGCTGTCCCGCTTCGTCTCCGCGTCCGAGGCGGCCAAGACCCGCGACGGCATCACCAAGGGCACCGTGGACATCGCGGTGGGCACCCACGCGCTGCTCGCCAAGGGCATCCGCTTCCAGAACCTCGGGCTGCTGATCATCGACGAAGAGCAGCACTTCGGCGTGAACCACAAGGAGCGGCTGAAGCAGCTGCGCAGCGACATACACGTCCTCACGCTCACCGCGACGCCGATCCCGCGGACGCTGCAGCTCTCGCTTTCGGGCGTGCGGGACCTGTCGATCATCGGCACGCCGCCGGTCGACCGCCTGTCGATCCGCACCTATGTCTCCGAGTTCGACCCGGTCACCATCCGCGAGGCGCTGCTGCGCGAGCATTACCGTGGCGGCCAGAGCTTCTACGTGGTGCCGCGCATTTCGGATCTTCCCGAAATCGAGGAATTCCTGCGCGAGCAGGTCCCCGAGGTCAGCTACGTCGTGGCCCATGGCCAGATGGCGGCGGGCGAGCTCGACGAGAAGATGAACGCCTTCTACGACGGCAAGTACGACGTGCTGCTGGCCACGACCATCGTGGAGAGCGGGCTCGACATTCCGACCGCGAACACCATGGTGGTGCACCGTGCCGACATGTTCGGCCTGTCGCAGCTCTACCAGATCCGCGGCCGCGTCGGCCGGTCCAAGACCCGGGCCTATGCCTACATGACCACCAAGCCGCGCGCCAAGCTCACCGACACCGCCGAGAAGCGCCTGCGGGTGCTGGGCTCGCTCGACACGCTGGGGGCGGGCTTCACGCTGGCCTCGCAAGACCTCGACATTCGCGGCGCCGGCAATCTGCTGGGCGAGGAACAGTCGGGCCAGATGCGCGACGTGGGCTACGAGCTTTACCAGCAGATGCTCGAGGAGGCGATCGCCAAGATCAAGTCGGGCGAGATGGAAGGCCTGCTCGAGCAGGATGGCCAGTGGGCGCCGCAGATCAACCTCGGCGTGCCGGTGCTGATCCCCGAGGATTACGTGCCCGACCTCGACGTCCGGCTCGGGCTTTACCGCCGCCTCAGCGCGCTGTCGACCAAGGTGGAGCTCGAAGGCTTTGCCGCCGAGCTCATCGACCGCTTCGGGAAATTGCCCAAGGAGGTCAACACCCTGCTGCTCATCGTCCGGATCAAGGACATGTGCAAGCGGGCCGGGATCGCCAAGCTCGACGGCGGGCCCAAGGGCGCCACGATCCAGTTCCACAACGACAAGTTCGCGAAGCCCGAGGGGCTGGTCTCGTTCATTCAGGACCCGCACAATCACGCCAAGATCAAGGACAACAAGATCGTGGTGCGCCGGGACTGGGTCCGCGACAGCGACAAGATCAAGGGCGCCTATGCCATCGCCCGCGATCTGGCCGAGAAGGCCGGGGCGATCCGTCTCAAGAAGGACGCCTGACATCCGAGAGGGCGCTTGCATGCGGATCGCCTCGCTCAATCTTCAGAACCTGCGGCTGCTGCGCCACGGCGGCCGCGCGCATCTTCACGGCGCGCGCGACCGCGACGAGCCTGCGATGCCCGAGCACGACGAGCCCGACCGCCGCCTGACCGCGGGGCTGCTGGCGGCCACCGGCGCGGACGTGCTGGCGCTGCAGGAGGTGTTCGACACCGAGAGCCTCGACTTCTTCCACGACCATTACCTCGCGCCGGTGGCCGGGCCCTATCGCAACCGGCTCTGCCTGCCGGGCAACGACGGGCGCGGGCTCGACGTGGCGGTGATGGCGCGCCGCGACTGGGACGACGCGACCAGCCATGCGGCGCTCCTGCCGCGCGATCTGGG
>Ga0208328_1000946_pt1 | contig 11405 bp, 10 predicted proteins | sample DeeseametaMP2633_FD_184170 | JGI IMG/M metagenome (GOLD analysis project Ga0208328, IMG submission 184170) | Marine microbial communities from the Deep Atlantic Ocean - MP2633 (SPAdes) | ecosystem: Environmental > Aquatic > Marine > Unclassified | place: Northeast of Antigua and Barbuda, North... | reverse complement strand
TCTTGTTTCCAAGGCGAGCTAAATATACCGCCGATATCTTTAATCGACTTTATATTAGGGTACTTAGTCAGCACTAAATCCACAGTACCCGCATTATAGACGTTGATTAAAAACGCCAATTGCTCATCTTTGCTCCAGCGGTTAAACTCAGACCGACTGACCGTAGCCGTCGCTGCCAAATAGCCATCAAGCTTGCTTTGGTCCGCTTTCATGCCATTGTAATTAACGACAGATGCTTTGCCCCCGTTGGTCATAGTGACGTTTTTATTTAATAAGCTATCCCAAGTACTGTGGTTAAAATCAGCATAGGCAGCGCTTGATAGCATAAGACTTGCGGCAATAAGGGCTTTGGTCGTTAAAGCTTTAGAAAATGGAGTTTTAGTTATAAGCATGAGATGAGCTCCGTTAATGCTGATAAGTTTTTTAAATCAAAATGCTTAGAACTAGCTCTAAGCCGTACTTACTTTTTCGTCTTCTAAAGCGCCGCCGCAGCTACTACCTTGCCCTGCTGTGCAGCCGTAACAATGGTCACCGATAGCGATATCGTCACCAGTAGGATTTTGGGTGAGCAGATCGCGCAAATGCTGGCGCGATTTATTGGGTACAGGCATCTCAAGCTGTTGATTAAAGTCACAATCGAACAGCTCGCCGAGCCAATTAACACTAATGGTCGAGCGGCACATCACCTCTTTAAGATTCCCCGCATCATAGTTATCTTTGAGCAAATCCATATAAGGATGGAACTCGTTCTTAGCCAATAGTACCGCACCAAAACGTTGAATCGGCATATTGGTCAACGCAAAAAGCTGATTAAACTCTATATTAAAGTGCTCTTTTAATTCACGTTTATAGTCCGCCTCTAGCATCTGCTGATTGGGCGGTAAGGTCGCGCCTTGTGGGTTATATACTAGATTTAAAGTCAGACCTGTATCTGCACGTCCATAACCCAAAGCATTAAGCTTATGTAGCCCTAAAATACTGTCGTCAAACGCGCCTTTGCCGCGCTGCTTATCGACGTTCTCAAGTGAATAACACGGCAGTGAGGCGACCACTTCAACCTCGTTATCTGCCAAAAACTGCGCCATGTCTTCATAGCCTTCTTCCATCAAGATCGTCAAATTACAGCGATCAATGACTTTAACGCCAAGTTTACGAGCCTCGACGACTAAGTATTTAAAATCGTCGTGCATCTCGGGTGCGCCGCCGGTCAAATCAAGTGTATCGATATTTTGCGCTTGCAGTACTTTTAAAATCAGCTCAACCAACTCGCGCGACATCATCTCAGTACGGTAAGGGCTTGCTGCCACATGACAATGCACGCAGGACATATTGCACAGGTAACCTAGATTGACTTGCAGCGTGGTTAATTTACGGCGCTTAATAGCAGGAAAATCCGTATGTTCAAGCAATTCAATAGTGGATTTCATAGCGTATGACCTTTGGATGATAATGGTTTTAATCTTTGATATTTACTGAGTATACAAGCAGAATATAGGAGAACTTTAAAGATGAATAGCTTTTTTGAGTGTTAACTCATTTATTATTACACTGTTTAATTATTCTATTATGACGCGCAGTGGTAGTCAGTGTAACTAAATAATCAATAGTGCTAAGCTATTGTTTTATAAGTTAATATCTTTAATGCGGTTCGTGCAGCCTCTACTTATTTTGCGTTGACAAAACGCTTGTCGATATAGCGCTTAAGATACCAAATCCAGCATCCCTGCGCGCTGAAATTGCCCCAACTGCCGATTGCGTACTTGTCACCGCAAGCGAGCAAATACAAAGTGCGGTTTTTGGGTCGATAGCTTTTTAACTTATCTCCTACTAAATAAGCCAGTAAGTTATCCGCTTCCACTTTGCCGCCAAATACTGCATGCACCCCAGAATGTGCCATCTCTCGATCCACGCGTGACGCCACATCGCCTACGGCAAAGACATTATCATGCGAAGTGCTTTGCTGCTTATCATTGACCGCAATAAAGCCCTTATCTACCGTTTCAAGGTTAGTCTGCGCGGCCCACGCCGAACCCATCACCCCAGTAGCCGCAATAGTCGCATCGGCCGCTAGCGTTTGCTTAGAGGTCGCTAATTTACCACCAGCTAAACCTTTGGCGCGCTCGTAGATAATCTCAATATTACGGCGCTGTAATTGCTTGATGACGCGAGAGCGAAAGCCTGCATCAAAGCCTGATAGCAGCTGCTCACCGCAAACCAAATAAGCTTGATGACTAGGATTAATTTGCTGCAAAGCAAACTGCGCGGCCATCACCAGCTCCGTTGCTGCAGCGCCTGCTCCGACTACTGCAACTTTATAATCACTCACTTGCTCAGCTTGCTTAAGGATCTGCTGCCACTGCTCGACGAAATTGAATATGGGCCTTACGGGAATTACGGTATTCTTTAGATTTTTATCTGCCAAATCTTTATCTATTAAGTCTTCATTAACTAGGCCGTCTGTATTAAGCCAAGTCATATCAGTATCTGCGCCTGTATTGAGTGACAGCAGCTCGTAATCAAAACGTTCGTTTTTAGCGTCTTTAGCGTTTTTGACAGTAATAACCGTTTGAGTATCCGCATCGACAGCTATGATAGGTCGCTGTATTAGTGTCACGCCAGCGCGTCTGCACAGCGCAGCGATATCGATACTGATCTCACTACGCTTATAATGAGAAGCCATCCAGCCCGGCAACATACCAGAATAAATCGTCTGCGGATGCTCAGTAATCACGCTTACTTCTACCTCCTGAAGATTATCTAAACGCTTACGGGCAAGCCTACGTAGCAAACCTATATGAGCGTGCCCTGCTCCAGCGAGCAGTAGTTTTTTGTTAGGGCGCTGTTTTTTAGGGAATAGCTTTTTCATAACTTAGGCTTTTATGGATGATTAGAAAATATCGCTAAGATTAAAACATAAGTTAATATAATTTTAAGTCAGTCTATTGTAGGATGGATAAAATGTTTGGCCATTAATAAGGCAAAACGATATATGATCGCGCTAAGGCCAATGCAAGCGCGCCATAGGCCGTAATATTATAAACAGGCTGTATATTAACTATTCAACTTATCAAGGACCCTTATATGAATACTGCTATGAGCAATACTGAGCAAATTACTTCATCGAATACCAGCCATTATTTGCATCATACTTTCTTTACGCCAAAAGACAGCTCGGTAGATATAACCGCCACCCTACTAATCGTTCATGGCATGGCGGAGCACAGTGGTCGTTATAGCGATTTTGCGCAGTTCTTAGCAGATCACGGTATCGCTGTTGCCACTTATGATCAGCTCGGTCATGGTAAAACGGTCAAGTCAGAGAGTGAGTTTGGCTTCTTTGGTGAAGAGCACCCAGTGCAGTCGTTGCTAAAAGATGTGATTATCATGGCCGATAGCCTCAAGGCGAAGTATCCGGACGTGCCGCACTTTATTATGGGGCATTCGATGGGCTCGTTTATTGTGCGTACGGTGATGAAGCATCATGCACACAGTTTTGCTGGTGCGATCTTGATGGGTAGCGCTGATACTGATCCTTTAGCCAAGGTTATTTTACCTATCAATAAAGCGCTCGCCAAAATCGCTCCCAAAAAGCCAAATGCCGTGTTTGCTAATATCATGAATAAAATCTTTAATAGTAAGCTGAATAATCGTATTTCTTCTTCACAGTTTGCTTGGCTAACCGAAAACCAAGCCAGTATCGAAGCGTATGAAGCCGATCCTCTAACCGGTTTTGACTTTACTAATAATGGTTACTTAACACTATTTAACTTAATGGAATCTGGTCTGAACAAAAACTGGGCCGCGACTATTAATAAAGACTTTCCGATGCTGTTTATCAGCGGACAAAATGACCCTGTGGGTAATATGAGCAAAGGCATACGCAAAGTGGTCAACCGCTTAAATGAGCAAAGCTTTAGTGAGGTGGAGGTCAAGCTATATCCGCATATGCGTCACGAGCCACTACACGAACTTGAAAAACAGAGGGTTTATCAAGACATCTTGGACTGGATAAATAGTCATATCAACACTGTATAGCAGCAACTACTCTCAAGCTATAGAGTCACTATGCAATCGAGATGCAATCGAGCGAATCTGTCTGAAGTGTCATTGCCAAATTGAGCTGACTAAAAGCCTGTGATTTGCTAAAACCTATAAAATTGGCGACAATACCAGCAGCAAGTGATAGCTCTGTCTTTATCGTACTTTGAATATTAACTTTTAGGAATCTTTATGTCATTACAACAAACCATCGAACAAGCTTTTGAAAACCGTAACGAGTATAGCCCAAGCACCATGCCGCAAGATGTGCGCGATGCCATCGAGCAAGTGCTTGAGCAATTAGACAATGGCAGCTTGCGCGTTGCGGAAAAAAAGGACGGCGAATGGGTCGTTAATCAGTGGGCCAAAAAAGCAGTGCTACTCTCGTTCCGTCTTAATGACAATTATGTGCAAGCTGCCGGCGAGCATGTGCAGTTCTATGACAAAGTACCGACCAAATTTGCTGATTGGAGTGAGGCGCAGTTTAAAGAAGCAGGCGTACGCGTCGTGCCACCAGCAGTCGCTCGTAAAGGCTCTTATATCGCAGCAGGCGCGGTACTGATGCCATCATATGTCAACATCGGCGCTTATGTTGATCAAGGCGCGATGGTCGATACGTGGGCGACCGTTGGCTCTTGCGCGCAAATCGGTAAAAACGTCCATCTCTCAGGCGGCGTCGGTATCGGCGGCGTGCTTGAGCCGCTACAAGCCAACCCGACCATCATTGAAGACAACTGCTTTATCGGTGCGCGCTCTGAGATCGTCGAAGGCGTTATCGTTGAGGAAGGCGCAGTCATCTCTATGGGCGTCTATATCGGTCAATCTACACGCATTTATGACCGCGAGACGGGCGAGATTCATCGCGGCCGTGTCCCTGCAGGTTCAGTCGTCGTTCCAGGCAGCTTGCCATCAGAAGACGGTACCCATAGCCTGTACGCTGCAATTATCGTAAAAAAAGTTGATGCGCAAACGCGTGCAAAAACAGCGGTTAATGAGCTGCTACGCTTAGACTAATCTGCTCGCGTATACGTTGATTTTTGTACCAAACCGTTTTTAGGGCGTGTCCTCAATTCAATCGATAGCCATCTAAATGGGCTAAAAATGGCTAAATCTGGCCAAACGGTGTCAAATAGCTGACTAATATCTCGATATTACTTGCGATATCTTCCTTGTTTGACTGCGATTTATCTCATTTTTATCACCATTTTTAAAATGAGGACACGCCCTAGTAAAATAGCTTTATATACAGATGCTGGAGCATGGCTTCAGCATCTTTTTTTATATTTTAATTTTTTATGTATTAGCCGCAGCGTAATATCATTGGTTACGTTATAATTCACCGTGATTTTTTGCGCTATCCTCGCATAAAGCGGCCGCACCTACGACCTGACTTTTTGCATAAGCTTATCGCCTCGGCGTTATCATAAACAGCTAAATAGCTGTATCAAGGGCACAAGAAAAACGGTATAAATCGCTCACACGACACGGAAATAAGCATAAGGGCACAAAGATGATCAAGCTAATACTACTGGGCTTATTGGCAGGGGCGTTTTTTAGCTCGACATTTATTTTAAATGAGATGATGAGCGCGGCAGGCGGCCACTGGTTTTGGTCGGCGAGTCTGCGCTATGTCTTTATGTGGCTGATAATCACCGGCATCATCTTGTTTCAGCAAGGGATGGGGCGCCTCAAAGCTTTGACAGCGGTCTTTTTTCAGCACTGGGTTTTTTGGTGCCTCACAGGCAGTATTGGCTTTGGGCTGTTTTATGCAGGTATCTGCTATGCCGCCGATCATGTGGCAGGCTGGGTGGTCGCGGCGACCTTTATGTTTACCGTCGTTACCAGCTTATTGGTGCTGATGGTCTTTGGCCAGCGTTTTGATAAAAAATTCATCCTTTATGCCCTTTTGGTGTTTGTTGGCGTGGTGATGGTCAATGTCAGTGAGGGCTTGCACGCCGCTGCACTTGCCGACACTGATATTGCCCATGCCGTCCCTATGGCACAGATGCTGCTCTATGGCGCACTGCCCGCCCTTATTGCCGCCTTTAGCTATCCGATTGGCAATCAGTTGGTCTGGCAAGTCACTCATAACTCCCGCACGCCAGCGTTACCTGCCGACTTGGCAGATCAGTCGCACGCCGTATCTGGCACTGCCGACACCCATGACGAGCCACTCACCTCTGAAGCTTATGATCTGCCGCCTACTTTATATGACACTAATACCACCAGCACCGCTCTACATGCTCTGCCTGCCGCCGCACCTGCGCCGTCACTACTGCAAACTCTGATCCATCGTATCCCCTCGATTGAGACTACCTTACTACACAATGCCTTTAACAAAGTTTGGCTAATGACTGTAGGGAGTTTGCCATTTTGGCTGCTTTTGGGAATTATAGTGCGACCCGAGCTGCCCGATAGCACACAAGTGTTCAATACATTGCTGGTGGCTTTGTTGGCCGGGGTGGCGGCTACTACTATATTTTTGTACGCGCGCGGTCAGGCGGTGACCTCAAGCGAAGTGGCTGGCGTCGATGCCACCCAAGCCAGTGAGGTGATTTTTGCCCTTATCGGTGGGATATTATTACTGGGTAACTCGGTACCTTCAGCGATGGGTTTGCTCGGTATTGGTTTGATCATTATCGGGCTGATACTATTTGCTAAAGACGGTTAACCACAAAGCAAGCTTTTATTTATTATTGAATATAATTAACTATCTACCATAAAGAGCCGTCAGCATGGAAAAACATAACAATGGTTAATGACTTGATTTTTCCTGATATTTTATTATATCTGCTAGATATGGTTGGGGTGATTGCTTGCGCTATCGCCGGCACCTTGCTGGCTCAGCATAAAGGCTTTGATATCGCCGGTTGTATCTTAGTCTCTATGGTGAATGCGATTGGCGGCGGAACTTTGCGCGATATGGCTTTGGATCGCCACCCGCTATTTTGGATGACCGATCTCAATTATGTCATCGTCATCACCGCAACCTCCCTTATCCTACAAGTGTTTTTTCATCTGTATCATAAAATCGACAATGCGCTGAGGCTCTTTGATGCAATAGGGCTTGCCGCCTTTAGCGTCATTGGCTTTAAGGTCGCTCTTCATCAAGATATGTCGCCTCTGATTGCCATTATGATGGGCGTTTGGACGGCTATTATTGGTGGCTTACTACGCGATATTATCTGCAATGAGATACCGCTTGTGCTGCAAAGAGAGATCTATATCACCGCGAGTATCGCAGGTTCCGTGACTTATCTATTGCTCGACTATTTAGGCCTAAACCCTGGGCTTAACGAGTTTATTATGCTCGGTGTTATCTTTGCCGTACGTATGTTAGCAGTAAAGTTTGACTGGCATCTGCCTTCCATTCGTCTCGTTGATTGATACTAATAACCACTTAGCCGCGCTTATGTTAAACATTGCTTTAGATACAACCTTAATCACTACTTTTAACCCGCGTTCGTTATTATATTTATTCGATATGATAGGTATCGTTGCGTGCAGTGTTTCTGGAACGATTTTGGCCAAGCACAAAAACTTCGATGTATTTGGCTGTTTATTGGTCTCAATTGTCACAGCGATTGGCGGTGGTACCGTGCGAGATGTGATCTTAGATAGGCATCCACTATTTTGGATGATGGATATGAGCTATCTGACAGTCATTACCATAGCTTCTATAACGACGCAGATATTTTTTCATCCCAACTCAAGGCGGGTTGATAAGTTTTTAAAACTCACTGATACCATTGGGCTATCAGCTTTTACGCTAATCGGTATCAAAGTTGCCGATAGCATGGGCGCTAATGTGCCCGTAGCCTTGCTATTAGGTGTTATTACGATCATTGTCGGTGGCATCATTCGCGATATGATCTGTAATGAGATTCCGCTGGTACTACAACAAGAGATCTATATCAGTGCCGCTTTAGCTGGCGGTATTTTGTACTTCGCTTTGTACAATTTGGGGGTAGCAGTTTGGGTTGCAGATATCTGTACTATGAGTGCTATCTTTAGCATTCGTATGTTGGCTATTCGCTACGATTGGCAGTTCCCATCCTTAGAATGGCGGCGTTAGACTCTTAGTTTACTAAAGCCAAATCTTTGACCATCAGCTGTAAGCTGCGTTTACCATTCCATTCATTGACATCGAGCTCAAAGAGGATATGTACCTTTTCGGCGCGGTAATCCCAGACATCGGTATCAAAATTAAAATAAATAGCATCGATAGGATACTGCACACCAGGATAGCGTAAGGAGAGTTTGAGATGCTTGTCTTTGAGTATCTTGAAGCTTAATACTTCAAAGATGCCATCGAATATTGGCGCGGCAAAGCCATGTCCCCAGATACTCGCGTTGGCCAACTCATCAGCGAACCATAAGCTAAAGTCGCTTGCTTGCAGCTCACCATCGGTGAATTTTTGCTCAGCGAAAACCTCTTGATCCAGCTCCGCCAGAACCTCATCAAAAGCGGCGACAAACTCATCAAAATTGCGACGTTTAATCGTCAAGCCAGCGGCCATCGCATGACCACCAAAGTGGGTAATAAGCTCGGGGTTTTGCTCAGCGACTTGCTCAATAGCGTCGCGAATATGCACCCCAGCGATGGAGCGCGCCGAGCCTTTGATTGCGTCGTCGTCTCCCGTACGTTCGATATCTGCAGGAGCAAAGACAATACTGGGCCGATAGTGGCTTTCTTTTAGGCGGCCTGCGACGATACCGATGACGCCTTGATGCCAGTCGTCCTGATAGAGCACTAAGCTGCGCTTGGTAGCAGTGGCTGGCCCAGCATCTACGGTTAGCGTTGTTTTGACTGTAGAGGCGATGATAGTATCATCACTGCCTTCTAGATCAGTCTCTAGAGTATTGTCAGCTGCGCTATCATTCTCTAAATCCTTAATAATTTGATCAGCCTGCGCCCGCATCTCGCCCTCGACTTGTCGGCGACTGCGATTAAGTCGCTCAAGCTCATGTGCTAAGCGCTGGGCTGTCCCCCAGTCATCGGTCAATAAGCACTCAATACCGATGCGCATATTGTCCATACGTCCCGCTGCATTGATCCGTGGCCCCAATACAAAACCAAAGTCCTGCGCATGCAGCTGCTTAGGGTCACGTCCTGCTTGCTCAAGCAAGGCTAAAATACCGATGCAGCAGCGCCCTTGGCGAATGGCATTTAGCCCATGATGGACAAGGATACGGTTATTTTTATCGAGTACGCCGACATCAGCAATAGTGCCGAGCGCTACTAAGTCTAGATATTGACTGACTTGCACCGCCGGTTTACCCGCTTCACGTCTAAGCTTAGCAAGCCTGCCTAAGACATAAAACGCGACACCGACTCCTACCAAAGCCTTACTATCAAAGCTGCAGTCTAGCTGATTAGGGTTGACCACAGCTTCAGCCGGCGGCGTCGCTTTGGTCGTTAGATGATGATCGGTAATGATAACGGTGATACCGTCCGCTTGCGCGCGGGCAACGCCCTCATGACTTGAGATACCATTATCAACGGTAACAATCAAATCAGGCTGATAAGTCTCAATGCCTAATTCGACAATCTCAGGCGTTAGACCATAGCCGTACTTAAAGCGATCGGGCACTAAGAAATCGACTTGCGCGCCCATCTGAGTTAACGCACGCATCATCAGCGCCGTACTCGTTGCACCGTCACAGTCAAAGTCGCCGACGATTAAAATGCGCTTGCCCTCATCGATAGCTGCATCTAATAAGCGCACTGCTTGTGTGACGCCATGCAAGTCTTCAGCAGGCAGCAAACCTGAAAGCTGAGTCTCAAGCTCTTCAGGCTGCATGATACCTCGGCCGGCATATAACCGAGCCAGGGTGAAAGACTGAGCAGCGAGCGCTTGCAGCGCGATGGGTAGCTCGTCGATACGAGTACCAGTAAAGCGGGGAGTTAAATTTAGCATAGCGGTATTCTACTGGCTTTAGTAGAGGGTCACAATATTAATTTTTATCTTACGACCACTTATCGTTTGAATAGTCTGCTGCATAGCTTTTAGAGAAAAACTTATGATAGCAGTTACAAAAACCGTGCATTTTTGCGCTACTTTTCTGCAATTTGCTACAAAGCTATGATTGTACAGTGCAGATATTTCCTTAAACTATAAATTAACTTTTTTGTTTCCACTTTTAACTATTCACCCTATTATTATTCACCCAATTATAAGGATAATCTATGAAAACGACGCCAAAAGCTGAAAAACTTCCTAACACTATTGATCCCAACTTAGACCTCGAACAAGTCAGAAAAGAGTGCTTAAAATTAGTCAAAAAACGCGCGAAGCTTTCAGCCGGTGTAGCGGTTGTGCCTGTACCGTTTTTTGATGTTGCTGTTGATGCAGGTATGCTCACTCAGCTCATCCCTGAGATTAGTGAGCGTTTTGGCCTTATTGAAGACCGCGAATCAGCCATTGATCTAGAGTCGCGCGAAGTACACTGGAGCGCTATCAGAGATCGGACCGTTGACTTCGCAGGTTTAATGGCCACTCGCGGTATCGTCAAAAAGACCATTCAAGGCTTCGGCGGCCGTATCGCAGCAAAACAAGTGACGAAGTTTGTACCATTAGGCGGGCAACTCGTTGCAGCGACTATGGGCTACACTATCTTCAAAAAAATTGCCTCTGATCATGTTGAGGATTGCTACAAACTTGCCAAAGAGATTCAGCAAAAACAAAGCAGCAAAAACGTCTAAACCATCAGTTAAATCATTAATGACTAGATACTTGCAACCATATCGCCAGTTAAGCGTCGCTTAGCTGGTTTTTTATATCTCATGTATAAAGCTTGCCACTATTAATTAAAAACCAGTCGTGCTATTTTGCCTATTACAAATTCAGCTTAAAGGACTAAATAATGAAAAAACTTGTACTCTCCACTACTATGCTAGCGGCTCTTGCTCTAACAGGCTGCGCTTCTACTGGCGCTACTAGCAATTCAGGCAATGCTATCGGTACGGCCAATGAGATCGGTATGAATGTCTTCAAAGCCGCTATTGATAACCAATGCCGCAGCCAAATCGAAAACCAAAATGCGTGGCGTATTGCTAGCGCGGCGATGAGTGATGAGCAAGAAGAAGCGGTTAAATCTCGGGTATGCGGCTGCGTCAGTGAGCAAGCACCGCAGCAAGTGACTCTCGTTGAATTAGGTAATGCGGCAATAGATCCAAGCTACCGTACGCAACTGGTCACTCGAGTCGTCGCAAAATCGCTACAAAGCTGCTATGGCAGCATCGTTGGCTAAGCGGTTACAAACCGCGTCATTGTGCAAATAAACTAGGCGTAGTAATTGTTTAAAATAGCTTATTCATATAAATTGTGGATAAGCTATTTTTTATTTATAAAGCATTCTTATTT
>Ga0208328_1000945_pt1 | contig 11415 bp, 8 predicted proteins | sample DeeseametaMP2633_FD_184170 | JGI IMG/M metagenome (GOLD analysis project Ga0208328, IMG submission 184170) | Marine microbial communities from the Deep Atlantic Ocean - MP2633 (SPAdes) | ecosystem: Environmental > Aquatic > Marine > Unclassified | place: Northeast of Antigua and Barbuda, North... | reverse complement strand
CCCGCCCCGCCGGTCGAGGCCCGTCCCCGCGCGCTCTCGGTCACCGAGATCAAGACGCTGCTGCGCGACCCCTTCCACATCTACGCGCGACGCGTGCTGAAGCTTCAGGCCCTGAACCCGCTGCAGCGCGCCCCCGACGCGCTTCTGCGCGGCACGCTGATCCACGAGGTGCTCGAGGAGTTCGTCCGGCAAAGCGTCTCTGATCCGGCCCAACTCACCACCGAGGCGCTGCTTCGGCTGAGCGCGCAGATCGTCGGCGATCCCGAGGTCGTGCCTTATCCGACGACCCGCCATCTCTGGCAGGCGCGGCTTGCCAAGGTCTCCGAGTGGTTCGCCGAGACCGAGCGCGCGCGCCAGCAGATCGCCCGGCCGGTGCATTTCGAACAGATGGGCCAGGGCGAGATCCCGGCGCTTGGCTTCACCCTGCGCGGCAAGGCCGACCGCATCGACATGGACGAGCGCGGCAACGCCCATCTCTACGACTACAAGACCGGCGCGGCGCCCAGCGAGAAGGAGCAGCTGCATTTCGACAAGCAGCTCCTGCTCGAGGCCGCCATGGTCGAGCGCGGCGCCTTCAAGGAGCTGCAGCCCCGCCACACCGAGCGCGCCGTGTTCGTCTCGCTTGCCCCCGGCAAGCCGCGCGAGGTTCCGGCGCCGCTGGCCGAGGCCCCGGCACAGCAGGTCTGGGCCGAGTTCGAGACGCTGATGACCCGCTGGTTCGAGCCCGACCGGGGCTATACGGCGCGCGCGGCGCTGCTCAAGGAAAGCGACAGTTCGGACTACGACCACCTCTCGCGCTTCGGCGAATGGGACGTGACCGACCCGGCAGAGCGAAAGGTGCTGTCATGAAACGCGACGAGGCGACCGAAGCGCAGGTCCGTGCGGCGCGGCCCGACAGCTCGACCTGGCTTGCGGCCAACGCGGGCTCGGGGAAGACGCGGGTGCTCACCGACCGGGTGGCGCGGCTGCTGCTCGACGGGGTGCTGCCCGAGCACATCCTCTGCCTCACCTACACCAAGGCCGCCGCGACCGAGATGCAGAACCGGCTGTTCCGCCGTCTCGGCGCCTGGGCCATGCTCGACGATGAGGCGCTGCGGGCCGAGCTGCGCCAGCTCGGGCTCGAAGGCACGCTGCCGCCCGAACGACTGGCCGGCGCGCGCACGCTCTTCGCCCGCGCCATCGAGACGCCGGGCGGGCTGCGGATCCAGACCATCCACTCGTTCTGCGCCTCGCTGCTGCGGCGCTTCCCGCTCGAGGCCGGGGTTTCGCCGCAGTTCCACGAGATGGAGGACCGCGCCGCGCAGCTTTTACGGACCGAGGTGCTCGACCGGCTCTCCGAGGGTCCGCAGGCTGGGCTCGTCGCCGATCTCGCGCAGTGGCTGCCCGAGAACTACGACGCGCTTCTGGCCGAGTTGTGCGGGAACAGAGCCGCATTCATCCCCGCCCGCAGCCCCGCCGAGGTGCGCGCGCTCTATGATCTCGGCCCCGACGAAGATGCGGAGTCGCTGCTGTCTTCCGTCTTCCTCGGCAGCGAAACGGCGCTGATCGCCGACGCCCTGCCAGTGCTCAAGGCCGGCAAGAGCACCGATCAGGGCTGCGCCGACAAGCTCGCCGCCTTTACCGGGCGCAATCTCGACAGTCTCGTGGCGCTCGAAGCTGCGCTGCTGACGCAGAAGGGCACGCGCAGCACACGGGTGCCGACCAAGGAGACCAAGGCCGCGCTCGGGCCGATGGCCGAGCGGCTCGAACAGCTGGCCGAACGGGTCGAAGCCGCCCGCGAGACCCGCCTTGCGCTCGAGGCCGTGCAGCGCGAACTGGCGCTGCATCGCTTCGCGCAGGCCTTCCTTCCCGCCTACGAGATCGAGAAGCAGCGCCGCGGCTGGCTCGATTTCGACGACCTCGTGACCCGCGCCCGCGACCTGCTGTCGGACGAGCGCGTGGCGGAATGGGTGCTCTACCGGCTCGACGGCGGCATCGACCACATCCTCGTGGACGAGGCGCAGGACACCTCGCCGGTGCAATGGCAGGTGATCGAGCGGCTGGCGCATGAGTTCACCAGCGGCGAGGGCGCGCGGTCGGACGTGCGGCGCACGATCTTCGTGGTGGGCGACAAGAAACAGTCGATCTACAGCTTCCAGGGCGCCGATCCGCGCGAGTTCGACCGCATGTGCGACGAGTTCGCCGAGCGGCTGCAGCGCACCGAGGCGCCGCTCAGCCGGATGATGCTGGAATACAGCTTCCGCTCGGCCGAGCCCATCCTGCGGCTGGTGGACAATTGCTTTGAGGGCCGCGAGGCCTCGGGGTTTTCCGACGACCAGCGGCACCGGGCGTTCAAGTCCGCGATGCCCGGGCGGGTCGATCTCTGGCCGCATGTCGAGACCAACAAGGACAGCGCCGAGGACGGCGAGTGGTTCGAGCCGGTGGATCGCGTGGGCGAGCAGCATCACGCGGTGATCCTCGCCAACCGCGTCGCGGGCTTCATCGGGCGCACCATCGGCACGCCGCTGCCCGAAGAGATCGGACACAGCGGTGAATACCGCACCCGCCCTGCCCATGCCGGCGACTTCCTCATCCTCGTGCGCGGGCGCGGCACGCTGTTCTCGGAGATCATCCGCGCCTGCAAGCAGCGTGGCCTGCCCATCGCCGGCGCCGACCGGCTCAAGGTCATGTCCGAACTCGCGGTGAAGGACATCGGCGCGCTGCTGGCCTTCCTCGCCACGCCCGAGGACGACCTGTCGCTCGCCACCGCGCTGCGCTCGCCGCTCTTCGGGCTTGGCGAGCAGGAGCTGTTCACGCTGGCGCATCCGCGCAAGGGCTATCTCTGGGCCGAGTTGCGCAAGAACAGGGACTCATATCCGCAGGTGATGGCGGTGCTCGACGACCTGCGGAGCGAGACCGACTTTCTCCGCCCCTATGACCTGATCGAGCGCATCCTGACCCGTCACGGCGGCCGCGCCCGGCTGCTCGGGCGGCTTGGCGAAGAGGCCGAAGACGGCATCAACGCGCTGCTCGGGCAGGCGCTGGCCTACGAGCAGACCGAGGTGCCCTCGCTGACCGGGTTCCTGGAGTGGATGCAGACCGATGATCTCGAGATCAAGCGCGCCCCCGACAGCGCCGGAAGCCGCATCCGGGTGATGACGGTGCACGGGGCCAAGGGGCTCGAGGCGCCGATCGTGATCCTGCCCGACTGCGCCCGGCCCAACGCGCAGATCCGAGAAAGCCTGCTCGACGGCGCCACCGGCACGGTCTGGAAGGCCAGCGCCGACACCCAGCCCCGGGTACAGACCGAGGCGCTGGAGGCCGCCAAGGAGGCCGACCAGCAGGAACGCGACCGGCTGCTCTATGTGGCTCTGACACGGGCCGAGAAGTGGCTGGTGGTCGCCGCGGCCGGCGAGCTCGGCAAGGACGGCAACGCCTGGTACGACAAGGTGAAGACCGGGATGGAGCGCTCCGGCGCAGAGACCGCCGTCTTCGACTACGGCGACTGGGGCAGCGGCGAGGGGCTGCGGCTGGGCCTGGCCGACTGGACCGACCTGCCCCACGTCACCGTCCCGCCCAAGGAGGTGGCGCAAGTCACCCTGCCCGATCTCTTCCGCCAGCGCGCCGTCGTGCCCGAGCCCGCGCCCGGCGCGGTTTCGCCCTCGGGGCTGGGCGGCGCCAAGGCGCTTGGCGGCGAGGATGGCGACGAGACCGAAGAGGCGATGCTGCGCGGCACCGCGCTGCACCTGCTGCTGGAACATCTCTCGGCCCTGCCCGCCGACCGGCGCGCCGACGCGGTGCCCCACGTTCTGGCCATCGCCGAGGAGCTGCCCGCCGAGACCGACAGCCTCGTGCAGGAGGCGCTGGCCGTGCTCGCCGCCCTGCCGCTCGCGCCCTTCTTCGCGCCCGAGACCCTTGCCGAGGTCCCGATCTCGGCCGAGATCGCGCCGGTCGGCCGCATCCACGGCATCATCGACCGGCTCATAGTCACGCCGGAAAAGGTGATCGCGGTGGACTTCAAGTCGAACCGCACCGTGCCCGCCACCCCCGAGCAGACGCCCGAGGGGCTGCTGCGCCAGATGGGGGCCTATGCCGCGGCGCTGCAACAGATCTGGCCCGACCGCTGCATCGAAACCGGGCTGCTGTGGACGGCAACGCAAAGCTACATGGCGCTGCCACACGATCTTGTGTCTGCGGCGCTGGCACGCGCTACCGCCGCTTGACGTCTTCGCGGCCCCTACCTACCTTCGCGCCTCAAGTCATCGGCTGCCCAACCCGCAAGGAGATCGAAATGGCCACCGTTCCCGTTACCGACGCGACCTTTGACGAGGAAGTGAAGAACTCCGACATCCCCGTCGTGGTCGATTTCTGGGCCGAATGGTGCGGCCCGTGCAAGCAGATCGGCCCGGCTCTGGAAGAGCTGGCCGAACAGTATGACGGCCAGATCAAGATCGCCAAGGTCGACGTCGACAAGGACCAGGCGATGGCCGCCCAGCTCGGCGTCCGCGGCATCCCCGCGCTGTTCATCTTCAAGAACGGCGAAGTCTTCTCGAACCGCACCGGCGCAGCGCCCAAGGCCTCGCTGGAAAGCTGGATCAAGGAAGCGATCTGACGCTTCGGGCGCGCCCTCGACCGGGGGCGCGCCTTTTTCCTGCCAAGAGCAAGCTCCCTTCAGGCGCCCTGCTCAGATCCCCGGAAACACCCGCCCCACCAGCGGCATGAGCCCGGCCAGCCGCCGCTCCTGCGCGATGGAGCGCCCGGTGACCGGCAATCCCCACCACTCCGCCAGCACCCGGTTGCGCAACAACAGGCCAACCGAGGGGTCGCTGCTGGCAACCCGTTCATATCCTTCGAAGAAGGCGCTTGCAGCGCCCATAGGCAGCACCTCGAAATCGGGGATCGTGTCCTTTTGCGCGTGCAGGATGGCGTAATCCACCAGAAGCCGTGCGATGTCGTGCCCGACCGGCACCACCCTTTCGGCGGCAAAGTCGATGCCCCAGCACTGCGCGTCGTCCATGACGAGGTTGCGCAGGTGCAGGTCGCCATGGGTCTGCGCGGTCAGCGTCTCACGCCCCTCGTAATTCGCCTGCGTCGCGCAGAGCGCCCCGGCACACCGCAGGAAGCGCCCCGGCGCCACCACCTGCCGCGCGCCTGACGCGACCTCGGACATGATGCCCTTCAGATAACACAGGGTGAACTTCGGCTGGAACACCCGCCGCTCGCCGGGCAGCGCGGAATGGAAACCGCCGAGCCAGCGCCCGGCGCGGCGGAGCAGGGCCTCCTGCCCGGCCACCGGCGCCTCGTCGAGCAGCTGCGAGAGCGGGGTTGCCGCAAGGTAATCCATCACCAGCGCCTGCGCGCCGGGCTCGACCGCGTGCAGCGCCGGAACGCCCCCGGGCCAGGCCTCCATCACCGCGAGATGCGCGGCGACGGCGGCGGGAAAGCCGGGATCGGCGCCCGGGCGCAGCTGATGCTTCAGCACCAACCGGCGCCCGCCGGGTCCCTGCAACACAAGCACAGACCGCGCCACCCGCGCGTCGTTGCGCAGCGAAAGCGGCGCCGCCGTCCACGCCGCGGGATCCTCGCCCATCTGTCGCGCCAGCGCCGGCCAGTGCGCCAGCGCCGCCGCCACCAGATCCCCGCTTTGCATTTCCATCCGCGCGCCCCTGCACTATGTCGGGTCCAAGGGCAGCGCCTTGTTGCGGCGTTGTCCAGCCCCCATATCGCCCCGGCACGACAAGGAGATCAGAGACATGGCCGATCAGGAATTCCCCGGCTGGCACGGCACCACGATCATCGGCGTCCGCAAGGGCGGACAGGTCGTGGTCGCAGGCGACGGACAGGTGAGCCTCGGCCAGACCGTGATCAAGGGCACCGCCCGCAAGGTGCGGCGCCTGTCACCCGGCGGCTCGGACGTGGTCTGCGGCTTCGCGGGCTCCACCGCCGACGCCTTCGCCCTGCTGGAACGGCTGGAAGCGAAGCTCGAGAAGACTCCGGGCCAGCTGCAGCGCGCCTGCGTCGAGCTCGCCAAGGACTGGCGCACCGACAAGTACCTGCAGAAGCTCGAGGCCATGCTGATCGTCACCGACGGCCGCGAGCTCTATGTCATCACCGGCGCTGGCGACGTGCTGGAGCCAGAGCACGACGTCGCGGCCATCGGGTCGGGCGGCAACTTCGCCCTGGCCGCCGCGCGCGCCATGATGGACAGCGAGCGCTCGGCCGAAGACATCGCCCGCCGCGCCATGGCCATCGCCGCCGACATCTGCGTCTACACCAATGGCAACCTCACGGTTGAGACCATTTCGGCCTGAGACGCCTTCCGAAAGGACCCCCATGACCGACCTGACCCCCCGCGAGATCGTCTCGGAACTCGACCGCTTCATCATCGGACAGAAGGATGCGAAGCGCGCCGTGGCCGTGGCCCTGCGCAACCGCTGGCGTCGCAAGCAGCTGTCCGAGGACCTGCGTGACGAGGTCTACCCCAAGAACATCCTGATGATCGGACCGACCGGCGTCGGCAAGACCGAGATCTCGCGCCGTCTCGCCAAGCTCGCCAAGGCGCCCTTCATCAAGGTCGAGGCCACCAAGTTCACCGAGGTGGGTTACGTCGGCCGCGACGTCGAGCAGATCATCCGCGACCTCGTGGACAGCTCGATCGCGATGACCCGCGAGCACATGCGCGAGGATGTGAAGGCCGCGGCGCACAAGGCCGCCGAGGACCGGGTGATCGAAGCCATCGCCGGAAAGGACGCCCGCGACTCGACCCGCGAGATGTTCCGCAAGAAACTTCGCAACGGCGAGCTCGACAGCACCGAGATCGAGCTCGACGTGGCCGAGACAGCCTCGCCCTTCCCGATGATGGAGCTGCCCGGCCAGCCCGGCCAGAGCATGGGGATGATGAACCTCTCCGACATCTTCGGAAAGGCCTTCGGCGGCCGCACCACGCGCAAGAAGCTGAGCGTGGCGGAAAGCTACGAGGTGCTGATCCAGGAAGAGGCCGACAAGCTGCTCGACGACGAGGTGGTCAAGAAGGCCGCGCTCGAGGCGGTGGAGCAGAACGGCATCGTCTTCCTCGACGAGATCGACAAGGTGGCGGCGCGGCAGGAGACCCGCGGCGGCGACGTGTCCCGCGAGGGCGTGCAGCGCGACCTGTTGCCGCTGATCGAGGGCACCACGGTCTCGACCAAGCACGGGCCGGTGAAGACCGACCACATCCTCTTCATCGCCTCGGGCGCCTTCCACATCGCCAAGCCCTCGGACCTGCTGCCCGAACTTCAGGGCCGCCTGCCGATCCGGGTGAACCTGCGGGCGCTGACGGAAGAGGATTTCGTCCGCATCCTGACCGAGACCGACAACGCGCTCACCCGCCAGTACACGGCGCTGATGGCGACCGAGGAGGTCATCGTCGAGTTCACCGAGGAAGGCATCCACGCGCTCGCCAAGATCGCGGCGCAGGTGAACGAGTCGGTCGAGAACATCGGCGCGCGGCGGCTCTACACCGTGATGGAGCGGGTCTTCGAGGAGCTCTCCTTCACCGCCCCCGACCGCGCGGGCGAGAGCATCACCGTCGACGGGAGCTTCGTCGAGACCTATCTGGGCGAGCTCACCCGCTCGGCCGACCTCAGCCGCTACGTGCTCTGAGCCGTGGCGCCGGTGAGGGGCCAGCCCCTCACACTCCCCGGAGTTTAGGGGCAAGATGAAGAGCGGGCCCGTCCTTCATCTTGCCCGATAAACTCCCGCCGGAGGCGTTCCTGCCCCTACCGTTCGCGCGCTGCTGGAGATAACGTCGCGGCGACTGGCTTGGGAGGGCCCCATGAAACGTTCGCGCATCAACGAGATCATCCGCGAGGGCGATGCCTTCATCCGCAGCCATGGCTTCCGCCTGCCACCCTTCGCCTATCTCTCGCCCGAGGAGCTGCGCGCGGCCGAGCATGGCGAGATCGCGCGGCGGCGGATGGGCTGGGACATCACCGATTACGGCGCCGGCGATTTCGACCGGATGGGGCTGTTCCTCTTCACCACGCGCAACGGGCTGAACACCGATCTCGGCCGGCACAGCGCCATGCTCTACGCCGAGAAGATCATGATCTCGCGCCGCGACCAGCTGAGCCCCAACCATCGCCACGACGTCAAGGTCGAGGACATCATCAACCGCGGCGGCGGCACGCTGGTGCTGGAGCTTTTCGCGGCGACGCCCGAGGGCGGGATCGACCGCGGCGCGCCGGTCACCGTGCTTTGCGACGGCATGGAGCGGACCCTGCCGGCGGGCGGGCACCTGAAGCTCGATCCGGGCGAGTCGGTGACGCTGTTTCCCACGACGTGGCACGCGTTCTGGGGCGAGGGCAGCGACGTGCTGATCGGCGAGGTCTCGACGGTGAACGACGACCTGACGGACAATATCTTCGAGATGGAGATCGGCCGGTTCTCGACCATCGAGGAGGACGAGCCGCCACTGCATCTTCTGGTGTCGGATTACGACGCGAAGCTCTGACCGCGCCGCATCGGGCCGGAGATCAGGCTCTGATCAGGCCCGCCACCAGCGTTCGGCGAAGCGGGCGTTGTCCATGGACCAGAGGTTGCCGATGGTCGCGGGTGTCGCGATCCGGTCGCTGACCGCCTGCAGGTGGTTGGCGAAGACCGGCACCAGCAACCCGCCCTCGTCGCGCAGGATCTGCTGCATCTCGCCGTAGAGCGCCCGGCGCCGGGCGCTGTCGAGCTCGGAGCGCGCCTCGGTCAGCAGGGTCTGAAAGCGCGGGCTTTGCGCCATGCCCCATTGCGTGTCGTTCCACGGCGCGCCGTGCTGCATTGCGGTCGAGAACATCCAGTCCTCGGTCACCCGGCCAGACCACGCGCAGGCGCAGAGCGGGCGGTTGCGCCAGACCTCGGACCAGTAGCCCTCGGGGCGCTCGTGGATGACGTCGAGCGTGATGCCCGCCGCGGCGGCGGAGCTGCGGAAGCGCTCGGCGGCTGCGGGCGCGCCGTCGAAGGCCGCTTCGGAGACCGAGAGCGGCAGGGTCAGCTGCGTGAGCCCCGCCTGCCGCAGGTGATAGCGGGCGCGGTCGGGATCATAGGGCACCGGCGCGAGTGCCGCGTCGTACTGGTTGGCGGGGCCGATGGGGCTGTCCGCCCCGAGGCGACCATGGCCCAGCAAAACCTCGTCGAGCAGCGCCTGCCGGTCGATGGCGTGTTTCATCGCCTTGCGCACGTGCAGGGCGTCATAGGGCGACACGCCGGTCTGCATGGCGAAGCCGTAGTAGCGGTTGCCGGCGATCTCCTGCAGGCGCAGGCTCGGCTCGGCGCGCAGCCGCGCCACCCGCTGCGGCGCGACGCTGTTGATCGCATCGACCTGGCCGCCGCGCAGCGCCGCGACCCGGGCCGCGCCGTCGTTCATCGCGGTGAAGTGGAGCTCGTCGAACCAGCCCGCCTGCCCGTCCTTGTAATGCCCCGCCACCCGGCGCCCGAGGAAGCGCACCCCGGGCTCGAAATGCTCGACGCGGTAAAGCCCGGTGCCGATGCCGCGGGCCATGGCCTCGGCAATCTGGCCCGCCGGGTAGATCAGCAGGTGATAATCGGCCAGCAGGTAGGGGAAATCGGCGTTGCCCTCGGCCAGCGTGAAGCGGATGCGGTGATCCGAGAGCCGGTCCATCGCGGCGATCGAGGCGACCAGCGGGCGGGCGCCCGAGGCGGCGTTCGGGTCGAGATGGAGCCGCAGCGAGGCGATCACGTCCTCGGCGGTGAAGGGCTTGCCGTTGTGGAAGCGCACGCCCTCGCGCAGCGTCACCGTCCAGACCCGCGCATCGGGGCTGGCGTCCCAGCCGGTGGCCAGCTCGCCGCGCAGCGAACCGTCGGCGGCGACCTCGGTCAGCGTGTCGAAGACCGCGCCCTGCGCCGCGGCGACCATGAAGAAATCGGAGTGGGTGCGGGAATCCCAGCTGTCGGAGCGGTGCGCCCCGCCGAGACCCGCCCGCAGGGTGCCGCCCGACCGCGCCGGCGCGGCAGAGAGCCCGGACGCGCCGAGCACCGCCGCGGCAAGCGCGGACTGGATCAGGCGACGTCGTTTGAACCCACTCATGCGAATCCACTCATGTGGCGGTCGTTTCCCTGCTTCTCCGCGGTGGCCGGTGATTCGCCGGACGCCGCGCAATGACCGAACGAGGTTACAGCCCGGCCCGGCTCTGTAAACCCTCGCTCTCGGCAATCTGATCCATGCAGCGCACCAGCTCGGCGCTGATGCCCGGCTCGGACAGCGCGTGGCCGGCGTTACGGATCATCCGCAGGTCGGCGTCGGGCCAGGCCTGCGCCAGCTCCCACGCGCGGCGCGGCGGGCAGATCATGTCGTAGCGTCCCTGCACGATCACCCCGGGGATGCCGTGCAGCCGGTCGGCGTTCCTAAGGATCCAGCCGTCCTCGGCGAGGAAGCCGTCGTTGACGAAATAGTGGTTCTCGAGCCGGGCGAAGGCGCGGGCGTAGTCGCCGGGCGCCTCGCCGCCGGCGCCGTTGGAATAGACCGAGGCCAGCGCGTTTTCCCAAGCCGACCAGGCGCGGGCGTAGCGGGTCTCTTCCCGCAGGTTGCCGCTGAACAGGCGCCGGTGGTAGGCGCCGATCAGGTCGCCGTGCTCGTCCTCGGGGATGAGGTCGGTGAACCGCTCCCACGGCTCGGGCCAGAACTGCCCGGCGCCGCCGCCGTAGAACCAGTCGAGCTCGGTCCTTGTCATCATGAAGACGCCGCGCAGCACCAGCTGGCGCACCCGCTCGGGATGGCTGATGGCATAGATCAGCGACAGCGTCGCGCCCCAGCTGCCGCCGAAGACGATGAAACGGTCGATGCCGAGGTCCTCGCGGATGCGCTCGATGTCCGACACGAGGTGCCACGTGGTGTTGTCGGTGACGCTGGCATGGGGCCGCGACCGCCCGCAGCCGCGCTGGTCGAAGAGCACGACGCGGAACACCCTCGGGTCGAAATAGCGGCGCATCGCGGGCGAGCTGCCGCCCCCCGGGCCTCCGTGGAGAACGATGACGGGCACACCGCGCGGGTTGCCGCACTGTTCCATATAGATCTTGTGCCCATCGCCCATGTCGATCATGCGTTGATCGAACGGGTCAATGGGCGGGTAAAGGTACTGCACTGCGCGCTTCTGACCCGGGAATTTGTCCATGCCTCGACTATATTGGCAGGGTGACCCGAAAGACCATGGGGGAATTGCGAGAGATGAGCGTTACCGTCGATCCGTCCGAAATCGCCAAGTTCGAGGCCATGTCCGCCGAGTGGTGGGACCCGCACGGCAAGTTCAAACCGCTGCACATGATGAACCCGGTGCGGCTCGACTACATCACCCGCCAGGTGGCCGGCGAGTACGGCCGCGACCTGTCCGCGCCGAGGCCCTTCGAGGGGCTGCGCATCGTCGACATCGGCTGCGGCGGCGGGTTGCTCTGCGA
>Ga0208328_1000944_pt1 | contig 11416 bp, 9 predicted proteins | sample DeeseametaMP2633_FD_184170 | JGI IMG/M metagenome (GOLD analysis project Ga0208328, IMG submission 184170) | Marine microbial communities from the Deep Atlantic Ocean - MP2633 (SPAdes) | ecosystem: Environmental > Aquatic > Marine > Unclassified | place: Northeast of Antigua and Barbuda, North... | reverse complement strand
GGTGGCGGCGCCCTCGACGAGCTGCGCGCCGTGCGTCAGGGCGACGTGGTCGAGGTGGTCACCCGCCGTGGCCTGATGCGCTACGAGGTGCTGCGTCGCAAGGTCTACGGCAAGGAGCAGCTCGCCGCCGACGCCGAGAAGGTCTTCGGCCAGGACGGCGGGGACGGCCGGCTCGTGCTGGTCTCCTGCACCGACTGGGACGGCAGCGGCTACCAGTCCAACGTCGTCGTGTACGCCGCCGCGCTGGGTCAGCCGGTGGAGCCGGACGCTCCCGAGGAGACCGACACGGCCCGGGCCCGGGGCTAGACGCCGCCGGCGATGCCGAGGACCCAGGTGAGCGGACGCATGCCCGACAGCGGGTACTCCCCCGCGCGACGGGCCACCTCGACGTAGGTGCGGCGTACCAGCTCCTCGGCCTCCGCCTGGTCGCCACGCACGCGCGCCAGGGACAGCCGCAGCACCGGGGAGACGGAGAGGTCGTAGATCTCCCCGCACTGTCGACGATCCCCGCGGGCGAGCCGCACCAGTGGCCGGTGCAGGCGGTCGCGCCGGGGGGTCAGGGCCGTGGGGGCGGCGTCCCGAGTGGCGGTCACGGGGCCACTGTGACCGGCGTCGCGGTCCGGCCCAAGACCCAGGGGTGGGTCCTGAGATCACGGTTCGGTCAAGGTGGGCCCGAAGTTGTGACGAAGTCATGAACGCATCCCTGCCTCCCCCCTGACGGGTCTCGACTCTGTCGGTGGGCTGCGCCACGGTGGAGGACATGACCTGGGACCCCACCAGCCTGCTGGACCGCTACGACGCCGTGCGCTCCTACACCGAGCGGTTGGCGGCACCCCTGTCGCCGGAGGACCAGACGGTCCAGTCGATGCCGGACGTGTCGCCGACCAAGTGGCACCGCGCCCACGTGACGTGGTTCTTCGAGACCTTCGTGCTCTCCGAGCACGAGCAGTCCTTCGCGCCCTTCCAGGACCAGTACTGGTTCCTCTTCAACTCCTACTACGAGGCCGTCGGGCCGCGCTACACGCGCGCCGACCGCGGCTTCATCACTCGCCCGGGCGCGCACGAGGTGGGTGACTACCGCGGCAACGTCGACGACCGGATGCGCGATCTGGTCGAGCGCCTCGACGACGGCACCCTGACCAAGCTGGCCGCCACCATCGAGCTCGGCTTCCACCACGAGCAGCAGCACCAGGAGCTGTTGCTGATGGACATCAAGCACGTCCTCTCGCGCAACCCGCTGCAACCGGCGTACGCCGGCAGGCCGCGCGCCACGGGCGCCGACCCGGGTCCGCTGGGCTGGGTCGACGTCGAGGGCGGGCTGGTCGAGGTCGGCCACGAGGGCGAGGGCTTCGCCTTCGACAACGAGCTGCCCCGGCACCGGCAGTGGCTCGAGCCCTACCGCGTCGCCGACCGGCTGGTGACCAACGGCGAGTGGCTGGAGTTCATGGCCGACGGCGGCTACGACCGCCACGAGCTGTGGCTCTCCGACGGGTGGTGGCACGTCAACGACGCCGGCTGGTCGGCGCCGTTCTACTGGAGCAACCACGACGGCGTGTGGTTCGAGCACACGCTCCACGGCACCTTCCCCGTCGACCCGGCGCTGCCGGTGTGCCACGTGTCGTTCTACGAGGCGGAGGCCTTCGCGACGTGGGCCGGCAAGCGGCTGCCGAGCGAGGCGGAGTGGGAGCACGCGGTGCAGGTCGACGGGCAGGGCGAGACCGACGTCGCGGCCGGCAACCTCGCCGACCACGAGAGCTTCCACCCCGCGCCCGCGGGCGAGGCACCGGCGGGCAGCCGGCTGCGCCAGGTCCACGGCGACTGCTGGGAGTGGACCTCCTCGGCCTACCACCCCTACCCCGGCTTCCACCCGGCCGAGGGCGCGATCGGGGAGTACAACGGCAAGTTCATGTCCAACCAGATGGTGCTGCGCGGCGGCTGCGCACTGACCTCGCCGGGCCACGCCCGCACGACCTACCGCAACTTCTTCCCGCACGCCTCACGCTGGGCCCTCTCGGGCGTCCGGCTCGCCGACGGCGGCGCCCCGGCGGGCCTGGGTTCGGGCCTGGGTTCGGGCCTGGGTTCGGGCCTGGGTGGTGCCGCGTGAGCGCGCCGGTGGAGCCGACCGTCTCGGTGCTGCTCGACCCCGACTGGGCGTCGGGCTCACTGGTCGACGACGTGCGCCGCGGGCTGGGCGAGCTCCCGCGGCGGCTGCCGCCGAAGTGGCTCTACGACGACGAGGGGTCGCGGCTCTTCGACCAGATCACGCGCCTCCCGGAGTACTACCCCACCGAGGCCGAGCGGCGGCTGCTGTCGACCCACGCCGCCGACATCGTCGAGCGCACCGACGCCACGACGGTCGTCGAGCTGGGCAGCGGCACCAGCGACAAGACCCGGATGCTCCTCGACGCCTTCCACGAGGCCGGCCGGCTCGAGCGCTTCGTGCCGGTCGACGTCTCCGAGCAGACGCTGCGCGACGCCGCCGACATGCTGAGCCGGCGCTACCCCGGCCTGGCGGTCGAGGCGGTCGTCGGCGACTTCACCCTGCACCTCTCGCACCTGCCGGCCGGCGGCCCCCGGTTGGTTGCCTTCCTCGGCAGCACCCTGGGCAACTTCTACGTCGAGGAGCGGCGCGCGTTCCTCGGGGCCCTCGCCGACTCGCTGCAGCCCGGCGACTGGCTGCTGCTCGGCACCGACCTGGTCAAGCCCGCCGACCGGCTGGTCGCGGCCTACGACGACAGCCAGGGCGTCACCGAGCAGTTCGTCCGCAACAGCCTGGTCGTGCTCAACCGTGAGCTGGGCGCCGACTTCGACCTCGACGCCTTCAGCTACGTGCCGTTCTGGGACGGCCGGATGGAGCGGATGGACCTCCGGCTGCGCGCGGAGGAGCCGCAGCACGTCCGGGTGCCCGGCGCGTGCGTCGAGATCGACCTCGCCGTGGGCGAGGAGATCCGGGTCGAGATCTCCACGAAGTTCCGGCTCGAGCGGCTGCGCGGCGAGCTCGACGAGGCCGGCTTCGAGGTCACCGAGACCTGGACCGGTGGGTCCGACTCGCTCGACGTCGACGACTTCGGGCTCACCCTGGCCCGGCTGCGCTGACGCCCGGCCCGTTCTCAGGGCCGTCCTCGGGCGCAGGCTCCGCGACCATCCGCTCGAAGGCGCGGGTCGCGCCCTGGAGGTAGCGGGCGACCACCGCGCGCTCGTCGGCGTCGAACTCCTCGTCGAGCGCGGCCAGCGCGCCGAACATCGGCATCAGGTGGCCGAGCACCTCCTCGCGGCCGCTGTCGGTCAGGTGCAGCTCGACCCGCCGACGGTCACTGGGGTGCGGACGTCGTACGGCGTGGCCGTGACCCTCGAGGCGGTCGCCGACGCCGGTCGCGGCGGCGGTCGAGACCTCCAGCAGCCGGGCGAGCTCGGCGAAGCCCACGGGACCGGCCACGAGCCGTTCCAGCGAGACGAGCTCGGTCTCGGTGAGACCCGAGCGCCGGGCGACGACCGGGCGCACCCGTCCGGCCGCGGCGACGGCGGCCCGCAACGCCTCGAGGGAGGGCGTCTGGGTCCACGCGTCGGTGAAGCGGGTCGCCGGCCCGAGCGGGTGGGGACGCGGGTCCGGGCCGCTGCTAATTTCATTCACTGACTTAGCAATCTGCTCGCTGAACGATCTGAGGCAGTCTGACATGCACACCCCTCCCGCGTGGGCGACCACGCTCACCCGGCGCCGGGTGGCCCCCCTCGTCGCGCTGCTCCCGCTGCTGCTGGGGATCGTGGCGATCCTGGCCCTCGGCACCGCCGAGCGCACCGTGGGCCCCGCCGACGAGCTGCCCGCCGGCAGTGGCGTGGCCGAGGCCGCCGCGCTCGCCGACCGGCTGCCCGACGACGCCACCGGCACGGGCACCGCGATCGTGCTGTGGACCGCCGACGAGGGCCAGCTCGACGGCCAGGCGCTCGAGGCACTGCGCGAGGTCGTCGCCGACCTGCCCGGGGCCGGGCCCCAGGCCGCCCCCGTGCCCTCGGAGGACGGCACCGCCGCGCTGCTGCCGCTCGAGCTGGACACCCCCACCGCCTCGGACACCTCGGCCGCGGTCGAGGACCTGCGCGAGCAGCTCACGGCCTCGGCGCCCGACGGCGTCACCGCCCAGGTCACCGGACCGGCCGCCGTCCAGGCCGACCTGGCCCAGGTCTTCGAGGGCGCCGACCTGACGCTGCTGGCGACCACGGCGCTGGTCGTGACGGTCCTGCTGGTGCTGACCTACCGCAGCCCGATCCTGTGGGTGGTGCCCCTCGTGGTCGTCGGCGTCGCCGACCGGCTCGCCGTCGTCCTCGCCACCCACACCCTGGAGCTGACCGGCACGGCCTGGAACGAGTCGACGACCGGCATCCTCTCGGTCCTGGTCTTCGGCGCGGGCACCGACTACGCCCTGCTGCTGATCTCGCGCTACCGCGACGAGCTGAAGGGCGAGGAGTCGCGTCACGTGGCCATGGCCCGCGCCCTGCACCGCACCGCCGAGGCCGTGCTGAGCTCCTCGAGCACCGTCGTGGTCGGCGTGCTGACCCTGCTGCTCTCGCTCACGCCCTCCACCCGCGGGCTCGGCCTGGCCAGCGCCGTCGGCATCGTGGTCGCCGCGCTGATGGTGATGACCGCACTGCCCGCGGCGCTCGTGCTCTTCGGCCGGTGGATCTTCTGGCCCCGGGCCCCGCGCGTGGGCGACCCGACCACCGTCGAGACCGCCCGGGTCTGGAACGCCGTCGGCCGGCTCGTGGGCCGCCGTCCCGTCGCGGTCGCCGTCGCCGCCTCCACCGTGCTGGTGCTCCTCGCCCTGCCCGGCCTGGGCATCCGCACCGGGCTGAGCCAGTCCGAGCAGTTCCTCGACGAGCCCGAGGCGATCTCGGCCTCCACCCGCCTCGCGGAGTCCTTCCCGGCCGGCTCCGCCGAGCCCGCACGCGTGCTCTCGACCGGCGACCCCGACACCGTGCTGGCCGCGGTCGAGGCGTCCTCGGCCGTCTCGTCGGCGCGCGTGAGCGCCGAGGGCGACAGCGTGGTGCAGGTCGACGCCGTGCTGGACGCCCGGCCCGGCACCGCCGAGGCGGTCGACGCGGTGGAGGCCCTGCGTGCGGATCTCTCCGGGAGCGCCGCCGAGGGCGAGACGTACGTCGCCGGCAGCGACGCGTCGCGCCTCGACGAGCGCGACGGGGCGGCCCGGGACCGGCTGCTGGTGCTGCCGCTGATCCTGCTGCTCGTGCTCGGCACCCTGGTGGTGCTGCTGCGGTCGCTGGTGGCGCCGTTGGTGCTGGTGGCGACCGTCGTGGCGACGTACCTCGCCGCGCTGGGCGCCTCCTGGGTGGTCTTCACCCAGCTGCTGGGCTTCGAGGCGCTCGACGTGTCGACCCCGCTCTTCGCGTTCCTCTTCCTCGTCGCGCTCGGCGTCGACTACAACATCTTCCTCGTGACCCGCGCGCGTGAGGAGGCGACCGTGCACGGCACCGGTCCGGGCGTGCTCCGCGCCCTCGCCGCGACCGGCGGGGTGATCACCAGCGCGGGCGTGCTGCTGGCGGCGGTGTTCGCGACCCTCGGCGTGCTGCCGCTGGTCGTGCTGGCCCAGCTCGGCGTGGTGATCGGCATCGGCGTGCTGCTCGACACGCTGCTGGTGCGCACCGTGCTCGTGCCGTCGCTGGTCGTGCTGCTCGGCGACCGCTTCTGGTGGCCGCGCCGCACCGGCTGAGCCGGCGGGTCAGAGGAGGAGCAGCAGGCCCAGCGAGGCGGCGGTGCCGAACCCGGCGACGTGGCCCCACCAGGTGCTGGGGAGCATCCGGGCGGCGGCGGCCACGGCGAGGACGACGGTGGCCGTGATCGCGAGCTGGGTCGTGGCCTGGCCGAAGAGGCTGCCGACGATGAGCGCGACGAAGCCCACGACCGCGGCGGCGAAGGCGAGCCGTGGGACCTCCGGGGAGTCCAGGCCGAGCAGCGCCTCGTGACCCGCCGGCGGGCGGTCGAGGTCATCGCCGGCGTGGCCGCCGGTGCGGTCGGCGCGGTCGGGGGTGCGGTCCGGGAAGTGCGGGTCCATGGGCGTCTCCGGTCGTGCGTGCACGGTGGGGGGATGACCACGGACGACGCCGGCCGCGGACACCCACGGACGACGCCGGCCGCGGACACCCATGACAACGGCAGGCCGAGCGCCGAGTCACCTCCCACCGGTCGTGAGGTCGGCCACAGGCGAACTTTCCTTGCCAGTGGCAGACTCGCCCCATGGCCAGCGACACCGCCGTCAGCACCGCCACCAGCACGTCCACGGGCAAGCCCGCCACCCGGTCAGCCAGGAGGGCCGTGCCCGGTCTCGCCCGCCTCGGCGAGCGCGCCCGGTTCGGGGTCCGGTGGGGGCTGGGCCACGGCCTGCCCGGGCTGCTCGCGGGACGGGTGGCCAAGCAGGGCGACCTCCAGGGCAGGCTGCTGGACCGCACCATCTCGGCCGACCCGGAGCGCCTGCACGCGCTCACCGACGAGATCCGCGCGGCCGGCACGATCCACCGGGCGCGGTACGCCCACGTCACCGCCTCGCACGCCGCGGTCAAGGAGATCCTGACCAGCCCCGACTTCCGCTCCGAGGTCTTCCAGCCCGGCGAGGGCCTGATGGGTCGGCTGATCCGGTGGGCCGACGAGCCGGAGCGGATCGGTCCGCTGCAGCCGCCGTCGCTGCTGGTGGTCGAGCCGCCGTCGCACACCCGCTACCGCAAGCTGGTCACCCGCGTCTTCACCGTGCGCGCGGTGCAGGAGCTCGCGGGTCGCACCCAGGAGATCGCCGAGGAGCTGCTCGACCGCATCGAGGCCGCCGGGTCGACCGACCGGGTCGACCTGGTCGAGGCCTACTGCGCCCAGCTGCCGCTGACCGTGATCGCGGAGATCCTCGGCGTCCCGCCGGAGGACCGGCAGAAGGTGCTGGAGTTCGGCACGGCGGCCGCGCCGAGCCTCGACCTCGGACTCTCGGTGCGCGAGCTCGCGAGCGTCGAGCAAGGCCTCGACGAGTTCCGCTCCTGGCTGCTGGTCCACCTCGACCGGCTGCGGGAGAACCCCGGCCCCGACCTGATGAGCAAGCTGGTCGCCGTCCAGGACGAGGACGGCGGGCTGACCCAGGAGGAGCTGCTCGCCACCGCCGGCCTGGTGCTCGCGGCCGGCTTCGAGACCACGGTCAACCTGCTGGGCAACGGCATCGCGCTGCTCGACGCCCACCCCGACCAGCGCGCCCGGCTGCGCGAGGACCCGTCGCTGTGGGGCAACGCCGTCGACGAGGTGCTGCGCTTCGACCCGCCGGTGCTGCTCACGGGCCGCGTCGCCAACGAGCCGATCGAGGTCCTCGGCCACCGCATCGGCCGGGGCGAGATCGTCTCCACGGTGCTCGCCGGCGCCAACCGCGACCCCGAGGTCTTCACCGACCCGCACACCTTCGACGTGGCCCGCGAGAACGCCCGCGACCACGTGTCGTTCTCCGCCGGGAGGCACTACTGCCTCGGCGCCGCCCTGGCCCGGATGGAGGGCGAGGTCGGCCTGCGCACCCTCTTCGAGCGCTTCCCCGACCTGGCCGTGCTCCCCGGCGCCGAGCGCCGCCCCACCCGCATCCTCCGCGGCTTCGAGCACCTCCCCGTGCGCCTCACCTGACCGCCGAGCGGTCAGTTTCGAACCCTCGACCAGTCAGTTCTGCACGGTCTCCCCGGTCGGAACTGACCGGTCGGTGGTTCAGAAGTGACTATTCGGCGGTGGGTCAGCGGCGGGCGTCGATGGCGGCGCGCATGGAGCGGACGCCGTCGAGGAAGGCCGGCTGGGTGACCGACCAGGCCTGGGCCTCGGTCTCCAGGGCGAAGGCGTCCGCGTGCTCGCCCAGGCCGTACGACGTCCGCGCACTGTCGAGGATCCGGCGCACGAGCGCGGGGTCGGCCCCGGCGAGACCGCCGCACACCTCGACGGCCCGGGCCACGACGTCGTCGGCGACCTCGAGGACCAGTCCGGCCTCGCGGGCCGCGTCGGCGTCCCAGACCTGGCCGAGCAGGACCGCGGCGACCGCGCGCTGGTAGCCCACGGCGCGCTCGAGCATCCACAGGTGGCCCCCGCCGGGGTGCAGCCGCAGCTGCAGGAAGCGGGTGTCGAAGCGGGCCCGGGGGCCGGCCAGCCGCAGGTCGCAGGCGAGCGCGAGGTTCATCCCGGCACCCACGGCGGGCCCGTCGACCGCTGCGATGGTGAGCAGCGGGGAGCGCAGCACGGCCAGGAAGCCGTCGTACACGCGCTCGATGGGGCCGAAGTCGCCCTCGACCGCACCCTCGAGGGTGTCGAGCTGGGCCCCGGCGCAGAAGGCCTTGCCCTCGGCGGCGACGACCAGCGCCCGCACCGACGGGTCGGCCTCGGCCTCGCCGACCAGCCGCTCGACGTCGTCGACCATCCGGGCCGACAGCACGTTGCGCCGCTGCGGGTCGGCGAGGGTGAGGACGGCGACGGGCCCCTCACCCCCTGGCGTGTGCAGGGTGGCGAGGGGCCCGTCGGTCGTCATGCTGTGCGTCAGCCTCTGAGGGTCAGCCCGGACTCAGGAGTCCAGCGCGGAGGCCACGCGGCGGTGGGCCTCCCAGATCTCCTCGGGGAGACCGTCGAACTGCTCGAGGTGCTCGGCACGGAAGCCCATCTCCTGCTTCCACCGGTCGACGTCGATCGTGAGGATCTTGTCGAGGTCCTCGGCCGGCAGGTCGAGGCCCTCGAGGTTGAGCTCCTCCAGGGTCGGGATGACGCCGACCGCGGTCGACTCGCCCTTGACCTCGCCGTCCTTGAACTGCACCAGCCACAGCAGCGGGCGGAGGTTCTCGCGGAAGCCGGGCCACAGGAAGTGGCCGTCCTCGCCGCGCTGGAACCAGTTGACGTGGGCGAAGATCGGGGGGTTCGACGCGGCGCCGATGATCTTCATCCAGTGCGCGGCGTAGTCGGCCTCGGAGTAGGCCATGAACGGCCGCATCGACATCGGGTCGTAGCGCAGCTGGCCGTCGAGGCCGTCGGCGGCGAAGGTCGCCTCGGCACCCAGGGTCAGGCCGTCGTAGACGCCCTCGGCCACGTCGGTGATCGCGCGCACCAGCGGCTCGCGGTCACGGGTGCGGCCACCGAAGATGATCGCGTCGACGGGGACGCCCTTCGGGTCCTCGAAGTCGCCGGCGACGTTGGGCACGTTGGCCAGCGTCGTGGTGAAGCGGCTGTTGGGGTGGGCCCACGGCGAGTCGTCGCCGGGCTCACGGTCGGCGATCTTCTCGCCCTTCCAGTCCTGCCAGCCGTCGAGGTCGGCGGGCGGGTTCTTGGTCTTGCCCTCCCACCACACCTCCTGCGTCTTCTCGTTGTAGGCGACGTTGGTGAAGATCGCGCCGCTGCCGGGCTGGATGGAGTCCAGCGCGGTGGGGTTGGTCTTCTCGTTGGTGTCGCGGGCGACGCCGAACACGCCGAACTCGGGGTTCATGGCGTAGACGCGGCCGTCCTCGGGGTTGACCCACAGCCAGGCGATGTCGTCGCCGTAGAAGTCGACCCGGTAGCGCTCGCCGAGCGCGTCGGGGGCCAGCGTCATCGCGAGGTTGGTCTTGCCGGAGGCGCTGGGGAAGCCGCCGGCGACGTGCCAGCGCTTCCCGGTCTGCTTGTCCTCGATGCCCAGCAGCATGAACTGCTCGGCGAGGAACTCGCCCGACGCCTTGCCGTCGTAGCAGGCCTGGCGCAGGCCGTGGGCGATCTTGCCCAGCAGCGCGTTGCCGCCGTAGGAGGAGCCGAAGTGCAGGATCGTGCGCTGGTCGGCGACCGTCACGAAGTAGCGCTGGTCCTCCGGCGTGCCCTGGCCGAGGTTCTCCAGGTCGCCGGTCACGTGGACCGCGCGCACGAAGTGGGCCGGGTCCTTCAGCTGGTCGAGGTAGGACACCCCGACGCGCGCCATCCGGATCATGTGCAGCACGACCGGGCGGTTGTCGGTGAGCTCGACGCCCGCGGCGTACGGCTCCAGGGGCGAGCCCTGCGGCGCCATGAGGTAGGGGACGACGTACATCGTCTTGCCCTGCGACTGCCCGCGCATCCGCTCCAGCTGGGCGGCGGTCATCTCCTCGCCGTCGCGCCAGTTGTTGTAGACACCCTTGTCCTCGACCTTGGAGGTCGCGACGATCGTGCGCTCCTCCGAGCGCGCGGTGTCCTTGAAGTAGGAGCGCGAGTAGTAGAGGCCCTCGCCGGCCGGCATCAGCTCACCGGCCTCGAGCGCCTCGGCCACGAGGCGGTCGTCGTCGGAGGCGTTGACGATCTCGATGCTCGAGGGCTGGGTCACCCCCGCCCAGTAGGACACGTACTCACGCACGTGCGGGTTCGAGACCCCCGCGTCGTCCAGCACCTTCTCAACGTCGACCATCGCCCTGCCTTGTCCCCTCGTCTGCCTAGGTGGCGGTCACGGTACGGCGCTTTTGGACTGCTGTGGGCACCGGGTCTGGTTGGATCGTTCAAGGTGGGGCTCGGCGCGACCAAGTTCACACTCGGGTCACGGCTGGTCCGCACCGGAGCCACCCGAAAGTGGGGCCGAGGGTGGGGTCGTGGGTCGGCTCAGCACCCGTCGCAGCCACGAGTCCTGGGCAGCGAGGGCGGCCGCCGCGACCTCGACGGAGTCGTCGAGGGTGAAGCCGTGCACGGCGCCGGCCCACACGTGCAGCTCGCAGTCGACGCCGGCGGCCCACAGCCCCGAGGCCAGGGCGACGCACTCGTCGCGGAAGAGGTCGACCGCACCGACGTCGACGAAGGTGCGCGGGAGGTCGGCGAGGCCGGCCGTCCCGCCGCCGTCGACGGCCCGGCCGGGCGCGGCGTACGACGGCACGTCGGGCGTGCCCGCGGCCTCCCCGAGCACCGCGGTCCAGGCGGCGGCGTTGTCGGCGGCGTCCCACGGCAGCGGGCCCGGGAGGTCGGCGGGGTCCTGGCGCGCGGAGGTGGACGTGCCGCGGTCGTCGAGCATCGGCGCCATCAGCATCAGCCCGAGCAGGGGCGGGTGGCCCTCGTCGCGGGCCCGCAGGGCGGCCCCGGCCGCCAGGCCGCCGCCGGCGCTCGCGCCGACCAGCACGACCCGGTCGGGGTCGACGCCCAGCTCCTCGGCGCCGCGGTCGGCGACCCAGCGCAGCACCGCCATGACGTCGTCGTGGGCGGCGGGCCAGGGGTGCTCGGGCGCGAGCCGGTACTCCACGCTCAGCCCGACCGCGTCGTGGTCGGCGACCCAGCCGGCCAGCTGGAGCAGCCCGGAGAAGCGGTCGCCCATCACCTGACCGCCGCCGTGCAGGAAGACCAGGGCGGGCCGCTCGGACCCGTCGGACCCGGCGGACCCGCCGGCCCGGGGGCGGGCCAGCGCGACGGTCACCGTCGAGCCGTCGCCGCGTGGGACCTCGAGGTCGACGT
>Ga0208328_1000940_pt1 | contig 11429 bp, 15 predicted proteins | sample DeeseametaMP2633_FD_184170 | JGI IMG/M metagenome (GOLD analysis project Ga0208328, IMG submission 184170) | Marine microbial communities from the Deep Atlantic Ocean - MP2633 (SPAdes) | ecosystem: Environmental > Aquatic > Marine > Unclassified | place: Northeast of Antigua and Barbuda, North... | reverse complement strand
CCTCACGACCATTCCATTCGAACACTTGTTCTAGTAGACTCTGGTCATGGCACTCGGGCACCACGACACCACTGCGCAGGGCTCTCCTGCGGTGTCGACCGGTGACCTCCTCAGCCTGGCCGTCGCGCAGAAGCAGGCCGCCGACGACGCCGACCGCCAGCTCTTCATCACCATCGCCGCCTGGGCCGACCGGCACACCACCGGCCGACTGCTCCCCGACCTCTACGGCACCTACGGGCTGGCCGATGAGGACGCCCACACCGCCGCCGAGAACGCCTGGGTCTCCCGGTTCGGGATGCCCGGCGCCGACACCATGCTCGAGCTCGCCGGCCCCGGCGCACCCGAGATCTCGGAGTTCGCGGTCATCGAGCTCGCCGCGGCGTTGGGGCGCTCCACCGACTCCGGCCGGGCCCTGGTCTCCGACGCCGTGGAGGCCAAGCACCGGCTGCCGAAGTGCTGGCAGCGGCTGGTCGACGGCCAGGTGCAGGTGTGGCGCGTACGCCGGGTCACCGAGGTCACCCGCACCCTCACCGCCGAGGCCGCGGCGTTCGTCGACGCCCACCTGGCCCACGTGGTCCACACCGCCTCGTTCGCCACCATCAAGCGACTCGCGGCCGAGGCCGCAGCACGGTTCGACCCCGAAGCAGCCGAGATGGAGGAGGTCGACACCCGGGCCAGCCTCCACGTCCACCTCGACCTCGCGACAGCCTGGTCGATCGGCACCGCCAACGGCGTCAGCCTGTCCGGGCTGCTGGACCGCGCCGACGCCGAGGAGCTCGAGCACGCCATCCGCACCATCGCGGACCAGCTCCTTGCCGCCGGGTCGACCGACTCGTTGGACGTCCGCCGCGCCAAGGCCCTGGGTTACCTCAGCCGCGGCGACCTCACCCTCGACCTCGACACCTCACCGGCCGAGCCAGGTGGTCGAGCAGCGACCGACGACACCGACTCAGGTGGTCGAGCAGCGACGAGCGCCAGCGAGGAGCGGGCGTCGAGACCACCCCGCAACCCCCGCCAGGTCGTCCTCCACCTCCACCTCTCAGAAGCCGCCCTCCACGGAAACGAAGGACCCGGCACTCCGGAGGTCGACCCCGACACCGGCCGGCTCGGCCTCCACCTCGCCCGCCTCGAGCACCACCACCAGACCCTCACCGCCGACGCCGTCCGCGACTGGCTGACCGTGCCCGGCGCCCAGATCACCGTCAAACCGGTCATCGACCTCGCCGACCAGATCGCCGTGGACTCCTACGAGATCCCCGACCGCATCAGCCAGCGCGTCAAGCTCAAGCGCACCACCTGCGTCTTCCCGCACTGCACCCGCACCTCAGCACGCGTGGATCTCGACCACATCGAGGAGTACGTCCCACCCGACCAAGGCGGACCACCCGGCCAGACAGCCACCGACACCCTCGCCCCCTTGTGCAGGCGACACCACCGAGCCAAGACCCACCCATCCCCGGCCTCGACAAGCTCGACCACCGTGGCCCGGGACTACCACCAGCTCACCCCCACCACCTGGCTCTGGACCAGCCCCCACGGCCTCCGGTTCCTCGTCCACCCCGACGGCACCACCGAGCTCTGACGGGAGCTCAGCCGGCGAGCTGGTCAGCGCGGGTCGGTGAAGTCGACGCGTCTGCCGGCAGCCCGGGCGTAGGCGATCTCCGCTGCCGTCGATTCCCCCACGTAGCCGCCCGGGTTGACCACCAGCACCCGGTCGGCGAGGTCGATCTTGTGCCGGTGCAGCGCGTCGAGCGTCGCCTTCTGCTCAGGCGTCGGCGCGTCCTCGGCGTCGACGGGCGCCAGGACGACGACGCCTGCGAGGCCCAGCTCCCGCGCCAGGGACCGCATCTGCGGCATGAACCGGGCGGAGCCACACAGGCACACGACCTCGGGGCGCGCGGTCACGACAGGCCTTCCACCCACGGATGCCCGGGCGAGACGAGGTCGAGGACCTCGTGCAACCAGGTCCTGGCCTCGCTGTCGAGGAATGGAGCCGCGGCCTCGAAGTCCGCCTGGTCCTTCGGCCGTCGCCCCTTGCTCTTCTGGAGCAGCTGGACCTCGGGAGCCAGCACGGCGCGGTGCTCGTCCGACGCCTGGCCCGCGAGCGTGGCGACCGGGCGCCTGACGCGCGCGTCGCGGCGGTAGACCCACGTCGCCGAGTCGTGCGGGTCGGTGTCGTCGATCATCAGCTGCAACGCCCACGGCGAACCGTGGTCCGGTCGACACCAGACGTCGTGCACGGACATCGGCAGGGTCTCACCCACCGGCCAGGGCCTGAGTCGTCCCGGTGGGTCGGCTGCATGCACGTCCCAATCGGCCAGGACCTCTCGCACCGCATGCTGGTCGCGCCGGAGGACCAGCACGTCCGTGTCCTCGTGCACCCGAGTCGTGCGCCCGAGGTGGGCGTCGATCGCCCAGCCCCCGGCCAGCCACCACGGTCCGTCGAACCCCGCGAGGAGTCGGGGCAGGTCCTGCGGGGCGACTGGCTCCCACGGCAGCTCGTGCGGCTCCACCTCAGAACGAGAAGCTGACGACGAACAGCACCAGGCTGCCGAGGACCAGCGCGATCTCGGGCCACGCCCACTCACGCCGTACGCCGCTGGGCGCATCGGGGACCCCCCGGGCGACCCGGGCCGCCTCGCGGATCCGGTCCTCGACGAAGTCGGCGTAGTCGGCCCCCTCGTCGGAGGTCCAGCCCTCACCGGGCACGGGGGTCATCGTCAGGTCGCGGGTGGAGCGCGGCCGGCGCATCGCACGGAACCGCGACCGGCCGACGCCGGGGTTGGCGTAGCGCTTGTCGTCGACGGTGGCGACCAGCACCTGCTGCACGACCACCGACTGCAGGGCGGCGAGCGGGAGCCGGAGCGTGGAGACCATCCCGCGCAGCACCAGCCAGGCCCCGTCGAGCCGGACGCGGGGGCGCAGCATCGCCGCCCAGGCCAGCACGCCGACCAGCAGGCCCCCGGTGGCGACCGGCACCGGGTAGTCGCCGGGGAAGGCCACGGTGACCACGACGGCGACGACGCCCAGCAGCACCGTCAGCACGCCCATGACCCGGCCGCTGGTGGGCGCGAACTCCAGACTCTCCTCGTGGGGGTCGTGGTCCATCCGGGCGGGCTCCTCAGCGGGTCGGCAGGCGGCGAGCGGGCCCGGTCGAGGGTTGGGGTGCGGGCCGCCGGCAAGCCTATGCTGACCCAATGCCCACGATCTCCACCCCCGGAGTCGGCTGGGACTTCTCGGACGTCACCCGGTCCGACGCTGCGCTCCGTCGCTTCCTGCACGGCCTGCCCGGTGTCGACCAGGTGGGTGCAGAGGCCCGCGCCGCCTCCCTCGGGACCCGCTCGATCAAGACCACCGCCAAGGAGCAGGCCCTCGACCTCGCGATCCGGATGGTCGACCTGACCACCCTGGAGGGCCAGGACACCCCCGGCAAGGTCCGGGCCCTGGCCAGCAAGGCGATGCGTCCCGACCCCACCGACCCGACCTGCCCGGCCACGGCCGCCGTCTGCGTCTACCCCGACCTCGTCGGGGTCGCCAAGGACACCCTCGGTGGGTCCGGCGTCAACATCGCCGCCGTCGCCACCGCGTTCCCCTCGGGCCGCGCGGCGCGTGACATCAAGCTCGCCGACACCCAGGACGCGGTCGAGGCCGGCGCCGACGAGATCGACATGGTCATCGACCGCGGGGCGTTCCTGTCCGGTCGTTACCTGGAGGTCTTCGAGGAGATCGTCGCCGTCCGCGAGGCCTGCACCCAGGGCGAGCGCAGCGCCCACCTCAAGGTCATCTTCGAGACCGGCGAGCTGCAGACCTACGACAACGTCCGGCGGGCCAGCTGGCTGGCGATGATGGCCGGCGGCCACTTCATCAAGACCTCCACCGGCAAGGTCCAGCCGGCGGCGACGCTGCCGGTCACGATGATCATGCTCGAGGCCGTCCGCGACTTCCGCGAGGCCACCGGCCAGATGGTCGGCGTGAAGCCCGCCGGCGGCATCCGCACCGCCAAGGACGCCATCAAGTACCTCGTGATGGTCAACGAGGTCGCGGGCCCCGACTGGCTCGACCCCGACTGGTTCCGCTTCGGGGCCTCCACGCTGCTCAACGACCTGCTGATGCAGCGGAGCAAGATGCGCACCGGCCGCTACAGCGGCCCCGACTACGTCACCCTCGACTGAGACCGGCAGGAGAAGAGATGAGCATCTTCGAGTACGCGCCGGCCCCCGAGTCGCGCGCGGTCGTCGACATCAAGGAGTCCTACGGGCTCTTCGTGAACGGCGAGTTCACCAGCGGCGCGGGCGCCGCCTTCAAGACCGTCAACCCCGCCACCGAGGAGGTCCTCGCCGAGGTCGCGGAGGCAGACGCCTCCGACGTCGACCGCGCGGTGAAGGCCGCCCGCAAGGCCTACGACAAGGTCTGGGGCCCGATGCCGGGCCGCGAGCGCGCCAAGTACCTCTACCGCATCGCACGGATCATCCAGGAACGCAGCCGCGAGCTCGCCGTCCTGGAGACCCTCGACAACGGCAAGCCGATCAAGGAGGCCCGCGACGTCGACGTCCCGACCGTCGCGGCGCACTTCTTCTACTACGCCGGCTGGGCCGACAAGCTCAAGCACTCGGGCTACGGCACCACCCCCCTCGGCGTCGCCGGCCAGGTCATCCCGTGGAACTTCCCGCTGCTGATGCTGGCGTGGAAGGTCGCCCCGGCCCTGGCCTGCGGCAACACCGTGGTCCTCAAGCCGGCCGAGACCACCCCACTGACCGCGCTGCTCTTCGCCGAGATCTGCCAGCAGGCCGACCTCCCGCCGGGTGTCGTCAACATCCTCACCGGCGCCGGTGAGACCGGCCGCGCGATCGTCGAGCACCCGGGCGTCGACAAGGTCGCCTTCACCGGCTCCACCGACGTCGGCAAGGCCATCGCCCGCGCGGTGGCCGGCACCGACAAGAGGGTCACCCTCGAGCTGGGTGGCAAGGCCGCCAACATCGTCTTCGACGACGCCCCCATGGACCAGGCGGTCGAGGGCATCGTCAACGGCATCTTCTTCAACCAGGGCCACGTGTGCTGCGCGGGGTCGCGCCTGCTGGTGCAGGAGTCCGTGGCCGACGAGGTCCTCGAGCGCCTCAAGCGCCGGATGGCCACCCTGCGCCTCGGCGACCCGCTGGACAAGAACACCGACGTGGGCGCGATCAACTCCGCCGCCCAGCTGGCCCGCATCCGCGAGCTGTCCGAGGCCGGTGAGGCCGAGGGCGCCGAGCGCTGGTCCGCGCCGTGCGACCTGCCCAGCAGCGGCTACTGGTTCGCCCCGACGCTGTTCACCGGCGTCTCCCAGGCCCACCGGATCGCCCGCGAGGAGATCTTCGGCCCCGTGCTGTCGGTGCTGACGTTCCGTACGCCGTCGGAGGCCGTCGAGAAGGCCAACAACACCCCGTACGGCCTCTCGGCCGGCATCTGGACCGAGAAGGGCTCCCGCATCCTCGACGTCGCCGGCAGGCTGCGCGCCGGCGTGGTGTGGGCCAACACGTTCAACAAGTTCGACCCCACCAGCCCGTTCGGCGGCTACAAGGAGTCCGGCTACGGCCGCGAGGGCGGCCGGCACGGCCTGGCCGCGTACCTCGAGGGAGGCCAGGCATGAGCGCGCGCATCGACGTCCGCAAGACCTACAAGCTCTTCATCGGCGGGGCCTTCCCCCGCTCGGAGTCGGGCTATTCCTACGTCGTCGACGACCACAAGGGGACCTTCGTGGCCAACGCCGCCCTCGCCTCGCGCAAGGACGCCCGTGACGCCGTCGTCGCCGCCCGCAAGGCCTTCGGCGGATGGTCGGGCCGCACGGCCTACAACCGGGCGCAGATCCTCTACCGCGTCGCCGAGGTCATGGAGGACCGCCGTCCGCAGTTCGTCCAGGCCGTCCAGCAGTCCGAGGGCCTCTCGGCCAGCAGGGCCGAGAAGGTCGTCGACGCCGCCGTGGACCGCCTGGTCTGGTACGCCGGCTGGGCCGACAAGCTCACCCAGGTCGTCGGCAACGCCAACCCGGTCGCCGGACCGTTCTTCAACCTCTCCACCCCCGAGCCCACCGGCGTCGTGGCCGTCCTCGCCCCCGAGGAGTCCTCGCTGCTCGGGCTGGTCTCGGTCGTCGCCCCGGTGATCGTCAGCGGCAACACCGCGGTCGTGGTGTCGTCGTACCCCCGCCCGCTGCCCGCGGTGAACCTCGCCGAGGTGCTCGCGACCAGCGACCTGCCCGGTGGCGTGGTCAACATCCTCACGGGGAACGCGGCCACCATCGCCCCCTGGCTGGCCTCGCACATGGACGTCAACGCCATCGACCTCACCGGCATCGCCGGTGACACCGCGCTCGCCTCCGAGCTCGAGGTCGCGGCGGCCGACAACCTCAAGCGGGTCCGCCGGGCCCCGGCGAGCGAGCCGGACTGGACCCAGGACCCCGGCCTGGAGCCGATGACGGCGTTCCTGGAGATCAAGACCGTCTGGCACCCGATGGGGGTCTGACCCTCACCCCCGAGGGATGCCGCCCGTCAGGGCACTGGTCATCGACGCCACCCGAGCAGCCAGCTGCTCGGGTGGCGTCGTCGTCGAGGAGAGCTGCACGTGCACCGTCGCCCGGTCGGGGACGACACGGGCGATCCCGGTCGCCGTGCTCCCGACGATGCCCGAGCAGCCACCGGCCTGCTCCACCAGCTGCTCGACGTCGGGGGTGCCGGCGAGAGTGCGGCAGGCACCGTCGAGCGCCCGGTCCACCGGCGTGGTGTCGTCGGCGTCGGGGAGGGCGTAGGAGACGACCTCGACCACCAGGTCGGTGTCGCCCTCGCCCGACCACCGGCACCCGGCACGGACCAGCTCGTCGTCGACCGCGTGACTGGGGCTCCCCCCGTCCAGCCCCAGGTCGCTGGGGACCTCCTCGGCCAAGGCGGCACACAGGTCCTCGGGCAGGGCCGCCGGGTCGGCGCCGGTGACCTCCGGGTCCTCGGAGCAGGAGGCGAGCGTGGCACCGAGCAGCACCGCGAGGCACGGGGCGAGCAGACGGGAGCGGGCGGGCATGCCCGCAGCCTTCCGTGGGGACCGGCGCGACAAACCCCAGGGTTAGGACCGCCGGTGTCGGGGCATCCGACCTGCGTGAACGTCTTGGACCACCACTCCCGCCTCGTGCTGGCGCACCGCGCCGCCGCGCGTCCCGACTTCTGGGGGCCCACCGAGGACGCGTCCGGGGCCGATGCCTCCGGCGCCGTCGAGGTGGTCGTCGACCCCGCGGGTCTGGTGCGCGCGGTGCGGGTCTGCGACACCGGTCTCCTCAGGACGCCGGAGGCGCTGCAGGCCAGGGTGCTAGAGGCCCACCGGGCCGCCGACACCGCGCGGGCGGTCGCCGTGCAGCTCGCGCACTCGGTCGAGGAGCCACCGGCGACCCCCGAGGCCCTGGTCGCCTCGCTGCGTCCACGGGTGCGCCGCCCGAACGACGCGGTCCGGCACGCGCGGATGGTGGCCGACTCCGGGGGCACGCCGCCCACCCACGCCCCTCCCCCACGCGGCGTCCAGGGGCTCTCCGAGAACGGCATGGTCACCGTGGGCACCGATGCCGACGGCCGGCCCGCGACCGTCCTCGCCGACCCCGCCTGGCTCTCCGCCGCGACCGCCGGCGCCCTGCAGCAGGCGCTGCTCCAGGCCTTCCAGCGGGCCTTCACCCAGTACGCCGACACCCTCACCACCCCGACAGGAGGCACCTCGTGAGCGACTCCCTCGAGGCCGACATCGACCGCTTCCCCGAGGCCGCCCAGGGCTGGGAGGCGCTCGGTGCCCGCCTGGCCGAGAGCCGGGACCTGCTCTCGGACGGCCTGGGTGACGGCTGGCGCTTCGGCGTGCTGGCCACCGAGATCGGCGGTCAGCACGACGCCTTCGTCCAGTCGATGTACGACGCCCTCGACGAGGGCGCGAGCCGCGCCCGTCGCGTCGGGGAGCTGCTGCGCGACGTCGCCCGCGACCTCGGGCTCACCGACGCCGAGCAGCAGGCCCACCTCGACAGCCTGCGCGGGCAGGTGCTCGGCGCATGACGACCACCGCACCGACGCAGTACGACACGTCCTTCATCGACTGGCAGGACGAGGTCGAGCGGATGCTGGAGACCCTCGAGGAGAAGATCCAGGAGGGCGTCGACTGGGTCCTCGACCAGTGGGACGGCTCCATCCTCGACTCGTGGCTGAAGTACACCAGCCCGGCGGCCTACGCCGCCGGCAAGTACGCCCTCAGCAGGCTGGAGGACGCGATCCAGCGGATCTGGGACGAGTTCGAGCGCATCCTGCCCGAGGTGTGGGAGCAGGTGCGACGCCTGTTCGCCACCCCGTGGGGCCTGATGGACCTCAGCGAGCGCTACAGCGAGGCGGCCGGGGCGCTGCGCGACGAGGAGATCGCCGTGGAACGCCTCACCCGGCACCTCCAGAAGGGCTGGAGCGGAGACGCCGCCGCGGCCTACGCCGGGGTGGCGGCCGAGCAGAAGAACGCCATCCTGGCCGTCAACACCGGGCTCACCAGCGCCTCCTCGGCCTGCGCCACCGGGGCCCGCCAGGTCTGGGCGACCTGGCAGGCGGTGGTCGACACCATCCTCGACATCGCCGGCTCGGTCGTGGCCGCGATCAAGGACGGCACCGATGCCGGCCAGTGGGTCACCCTCGACGCCGGCCCTGCCATCAAGGTGATCGGCGAGGTCGCGATCGAGGTGCTGCGCCTGGCCAACGAGCTGCTCGGTTTCTGGGCCGACAACACCACCGTCAACCTCGCCGTGTGGACCGGTCTCAACGACGGCCTGGTGGGCCTGCGCTCGGGCAACGCGTGGCCCGACATCGATTCCTACGACCGCGACGACGTCCGTGACGGGAGCGGCTGGACGCACTCCTAGACTCCTCTCCCGTGCATGCGCGGGTGATCGTCCTGGCCGGTCCGTCCGGATCCGGCAAGTCCCGTCTCGCCGCTCGGCTCGGCCTGCCCGTGCTGCGGCTCGACGACTTCTACAAGGACGGCGACGACCCCACGCTGCCGCGCATCGAGCACGGCGCCAACGCCGGCCTGGTCGACTGGGACCACCCCGACTCCTGGCTCCCCGAGGACGCCCTGGCCACGATGGTCGAGCTGGCCACCACCGGCCACGCCGAGGTGCCGGTCTACGAGATCTCCGAGAACGGTCGCTGCGGCTCGCGCGCGCTGGACCTCGGCGGGGCGCGGCTCTTCGTCGCCGAGGGCATCTTCGCCCCCGACGTGGTCGGGCCGGCCCGCGAGGCGGGCGTGCTCGCCGCCGCCTACTGCGTACGCCGCTCGGCGGCCACGACCTTCGTGCTGCGCCTCGTGCGCGACCTCCGAGAGCACCGCAAGCCACCGCTGGTGCTGGTCCGGCGGGGGCTGGCGCTGGCCCGGGCCCAGCGTGGCGTCGTCGCCGACGCCGTCGCCAAGGGCTGCGAGCCGCTCTCCCCCGATCGCACCGTCGAGGCGGTCGCGGCGCTGTGATCGCGCCCGACGGACTCCCCTGGGGCCGGCTCAAGCAGCCGGACCGGCTCAGCTGCGGCGCGGCGGTCCTGGTGGTCGCACGCATGCTCTCCGACGAGGTGTACGCCGGTCGTGTGCTGCCCCGCTTCGCCGAGGAGGTCCTCGCGACCCACCGGGAGGTCGTCGGCTGGTGGCCGCGGGCGCTCGGCACGCCGCCGTGGGCGCTGCTGCGCCACCTGCCCGGCAGGCACCGGCTGACCCGACCGGACTTCGCCGCAGTGCTGGCCGCCGCCGAGCACGACCCGGTGCCGGTCTACGTCGGCACCCGGGTGCTGCCCCGGCACGTGGTCCTCGTGGTGGCCGCGGCCCACGGCACCTGGGTGGTCTACGACCCGGCGCGCGGCGGGCTGGTCACCGTCGACGCCGAGCAGCACGCGCAGGACCGGCTGCCCTTCGGGCGCTGGCACCACGCGTGGTGGGCCCTCGTCCCGCGGGCCACCCCGGGAGCTAGACCGCGAACTCGGTGATCAGCACGATCAGCGCCCAGGCCACCGGCAGCGACACCGCGGCCCCGAGCATCACCCGGGCCAGGCCGAGGGCGGTGGCCCCGGCACCCATCCGGTGGTCGACCTGGTCGAGGACCACGCGGCCCGGGTGCGCGGAGTCGTAGCGGACCTCGACCCGCTCCCCCACGTGGGGGATCGGCGGCTCCATGCCCGACATCGTCTCCGAGGTCAGGGTCTGGCCGTCGACCTCGTAGCGCACCAGGTGGAAGTAGACCGTCACCGGCTCCCCGGACATGGCGACGTCCTTGGGGCGGGTCTCCAGGACGTCGGCGACGGTGACGACCGCCCGCTCGGCGAAGGAGTCGGCCGCGCGGCGCTCGCGCAGGCCGCGCAGGCCCAGGACGACGGAGAGGGCCAGGGCGACACCGGCCGCACCCAGCATGACCACGCTCAGGATCATCGGATCCTCCTTCCGGCACGATCATGGCGGAGGACCCACCGCGCGGCGAGCAGACCCACCGTCGCCACGAGCAGCTCCTGCGGCAGTCGGCCGGTGTGCTCGCGCTGGATGGAGACGTGCCACTCGTCCAGTGCGGCCGGGAAGGGCGAGCGCCCGAAGAAGAGGTTCGAGGGCTTGTCGGCGTCGGGCAGGCAGGCACCGAGCATCCCGGCGAGCACGCGGGCGCGCCGGTCGGGGGGCGTGGCGCGGGCCAGCAGCCCCATCGCGGTGAGCCCCACCAGGCCGTCGGGGACCGCGACCTGCAAGAAGATGGAGTCATCGCCCCAGTGCGGCGTACGGTCCAGCGCGAAGTGGGAGGCCACCCCGGCGGCGAAGGCCGAGACCGGCCCCGGTGCGACGGCGCCGATGACCGCGCCGGTCCACACGTGGTTGGTGATGATCACCGGGTGGCACCGTCGGCCGGGGCCGGGTCGACGAGCCCGGCGTACCCGGGCTTGATGACCTCGTCGATGAGCGCCAGCCGCTCGTCGAAGGGCAGGAAGGCCGACTTCATCGCGTTGATGGTGAACCACCGCAGCTCCGCGGCGCCGTACCCGAACGCCTCGACCAGCGACCACATCTCCTCGGTCATCGACGTCCCGCTCATCAGCCGGTTGTCGGTGTTGACCGTGACCCGGAAGCGCAGGTCGGTGAGCAGGCCGATGGGGTGCTCGGCCACCGAGGTGGCCGCGCCGGTCTGGACGTTGCTGGCCGGGCACAGCTCCAGGGGGATCCGCTTGTCGCGGACGTACGCCGCGAGCCGGCCCAGCTCGACCGACCCGTCCTCGGCGACCGTGATGTCGTCCACGATCCGCACGCCGTGGCCGAGCCGGTCCGCGCCGCACCACTGCAGGGCCTCCCAGATCGACGGGGTGCCGAAGGCCTCGCCGGCGTGGATGGTGAAGTGGAAGTTCTCGCGCTGGAGGTACTCGAAGGCGTCGAGGTGGCGGGTC
>Ga0208328_1000938_pt1 | contig 11436 bp, 15 predicted proteins | sample DeeseametaMP2633_FD_184170 | JGI IMG/M metagenome (GOLD analysis project Ga0208328, IMG submission 184170) | Marine microbial communities from the Deep Atlantic Ocean - MP2633 (SPAdes) | ecosystem: Environmental > Aquatic > Marine > Unclassified | place: Northeast of Antigua and Barbuda, North... | reverse complement strand
CCGGGTGCAAAAGCTGAAGGATACTTTGGAAAACGCCGGGTTCCGGTCCCGTGTTCTCGACGATATCCGTTCTGAAATCTGGCTCAAGGCGTGGGGAAATCTTTCTTTTAACCCGATCAGCGCCTTGACCCATGCGACCCTGGTCGATATCTGTCAATTTGCGGAAACCCGGAAATTAGCCGAAACCATGATGACCGAGGCGCAGGCCATCGCCGAGAAGCTCGGCATTACCTTCCGCCATACCATCGAAAAACGCATCGCCGGCGCCGAAGGGGTTGGTGCGCACAAGACGTCGATGCTCCAGGATGTGGAATCCGGGCGTTCCTTGGAAACCGAAGCCTTGATCGGCGCCATTCTGGAACTCGGTAATTTGACTGAGACCCCGGCACCCGCCATCGAGGCGGTCTACGTGCCCGCCGACGATTTCACCGATCCCGCCGTCACCACGATCGCCACCCATGTCGACAGCACCGTGGTGCTGAGCCGCGCCATGGCTGCCGACGGCATGTACCCGGCGGTCGATCCCATCGCCTCGGGCTCGATCCTGCTCGATCCGCTGATCCTCGGGGACGAGCACGTGAGCGTCGCCAACCAGGTGCGCCGGGCCATCGAGCACTACCGCGAGTTGCAGGACGTGATCTCGCTGCTAGGCATGGAGGAACTCGGCCGCGAGGACCGTCACATCGTCGAGCGTGCCCGCCGCCTGCAACGCTTCCTGACCCAGCCCTTCACCGTCACCGAGGCCTTCACCGGCCTGCCCGGACGCTCGGTCGCCATCGAGGACACCATCGCCGGTTGCAAGGCGATCCTCGCGGGAGAGACCGACGACTGGGACGAAAGCTCGCTCTACCTCGTGGGCGATCTCGCCGAGGCGCGCGCCAAGGAAGAGGCGGCGCAGCGCGCGCAGGACACCGCCGCATGAGCGCCGGGCTGCACCTGACGGTGACCACGCCGATGGAGGTGCTGGTGGACGCCACCGGGGTCCGGTCGGTGCGGGCCGAGGACGCCAGCGGCGCCTTCGGCATCCTGCCCGGCCGCGCCGATTTCCTGACCTCGCTGCCCGCCTCGGTGCTGCGCTGGCGCGACGCGGGCGGTGCGCTGCACTTCTGCGCCCTGCGCGCGGGTCTGCTGACGGTGCGCGACGGAAGCCATGTCGCCGTGGCCTGCCGCGAGGGCATTCTCGGCGACGATCTCGCGGCGCTGACCGCCGAGGTCGCGACCCTGCGCAACGACGAGGGCGACGCCGACCGCCGCGCCCGGGTCGAGCAGATGCGGCTGCATTCGCAGGCGGTGCGCCAGCTCATGCGCTACCTGCGGCCGGGGCAGTCGAACGGTTTCGCGCATCCGCCGAAGCTCGACGCCGGACCGGGAGCCGAGGGCCGATGAGCCGCCGCCACGATCCCCGCGACGACACCGCCGATGCCGCCCGCCGCGAGGCGGCGCGCCAGAAGCTCGCGCGCGACGACCCCGAACCCTCGCTCGGCGCGCGGCTCGGGCAGATCGGCATCCTCGGCTGGGCCATCGTGGTGCCGACGCTGCTGGGCGTGGTGCTGGGCCGGCTCGCCGACCGGACCTTCGACACGGGCGTGTTCTTCACCGCCCCCGCGATCATGATCGGCGCGGCCATCGGCCTGCACGCCGCCTGGAGATGGATGCACCGCCAATGACCGAGGCCCTGTCCCAGATCCCGCTCCTGCAGCTTTTCGCGGGGCTCGCCGCCGGCCTGGCGCTCGGGCTCTTCCATTTCGCCACCCTGCACCGGGTCACGGCGCTCTATGTCGGGGGCGGCTCGGCGCCGAAAGCGCTGGCGCTGCAGCTCGGCCGCTTCGCGCTGCTGGTGGCGGGGCTGGTGCTGCTGGCGCTCTGGGGCGCCACGGCGCTGCTTGCGGGCGCCGCCGGGGTGATGATCGGCCGCGCCGTGGTGCTGCGCCGCAAGCGGAGCGCCGCCTGATGGAGAACCCGCTCTCGATCGAACCGCTCTTCCACCTCGGGCCCGTGCCGGTGACCGCGCCGGTGGTGGTGACGTGGGTCATCATGGCGGTGCTCGCGGCGCTGGCCTGGGCCACGACCCGGCGCCTGACGCTGCGCCCCGGCAAGGCGCAGACCGTGCTCGAGCTCATGGTGACCACCATCGACGCGCAGATCGCCGACACAATGCGCCGCGACCCGGCGCCGTTCCGGGCGCTCATCGGCACGATCTTCCTCTTCGTGCTGGCGGCCAACTGGTCGTCGCTGATCCCCGGCGTCGAGCCGCCCACCGCCCATGTCGAGACCGACGCGGCGCTGGCGCTCATCGTCTTCGCCGCCACCATCGCCTACGGCATCCGGGCGCGCGGCATGGGCGGCTATCTCGCCACTTTCGCCGAGCCCTCGTGGGTGATGATCCCGCTCAACGTGATCGAGCAGATCACCCGCACCTTCTCGCTCATCGTGCGCCTCTTCGGCAACGTCATGAGCGGGGTCTTCGTGGTCAGCATCGTGCTGTCGCTGGCAGGGCTGCTGGTGCCGATCCCGCTGATGGCTCTCGACCTGCTGACCGGCGCCGTGCAGGCCTACATCTTCGCGGTGCTCGCCACCGTCTTCATCGGCGCGGCCGTGGGCGAGACCCGCGACCCCGCCGCAAACGACCGGAAGGACCCATCCGATGACTGACAACCTCGTGGAGATCGTCTCGATCCTCGCCGCCGCGCTCGCGGTCGGCATGGGCGCCATCGGCCCCGCGCTCGGCGAAGGCCGCGCCGTGGCGGCCGCGATGGACGCCATCGCCCGGCAGCCCGAGGCCGCGGGCACCATCAGCCGGACGCTCTTCGTCGGCCTCGCCATGATCGAGACCATGGCGATCTACACCCTCGTCATCGCCCTGCTGGTGCTCTTCGCCAATCCCTTCGTCTGAGGGGCGCGCCGCCATGAGCATCGACTGGTGGACCCTTGGTCTGCAGACCGTCAACGCGCTGGTCCTGATCTGGATCCTTGCCCGCTTCCTGTTCCGCCCGGTGAGCCGCATCCTCGCCGAACGGCAGGAGGCCGCCCATGCCGAGCTTGACGCGGCGCAGGCGGCCCGGGCCGAGGCCGAAGCCGCGCGCGAGGCCGCGAAGGCCGAGACCGCCTCGCTCGCGGCCGCCCGCAGCGACGCGCTGGCCCGGGTGCAGGCCGAGGCCGCCGAGGAGCGCGACCGCCTGATCGCCGAGGCCCGGACCGAGGCCGCAACCCTGCGCGACAGCGCCGGGCACGAGCTGGCCCGCGAGCGCGACCGCCAGCGGCACGCGCTTTCGCAAGAGGCCGGTGAGCTTGCCGCCGACATCGCCGCCCGGCTCATGGCGCGCCTGCCCGAGACCACCCGCGTCGCGGGGTTCACCGAGGGGCTGGCCGAGGCCGTGGCCGGGCTGCCCGAGGCCACCCGCGCCCGCATCGGCAGCGAGGGGCCCGTCATCCTGCGCGCCGTGCGTCCGCTCGAGCCCGCCGAGAGCGCAGAGCTGAACGCGGCGCTGGCCCGGGTGCTGGGCACCGCGCCCGCGCTCACGGTCGAGACCGACCCCGCGCTCATCGCCGGTCTCGAGCTCGAGACCCCGCACGCCATTGTGCGCAACCATCTCCGGGCCGACCTCGACCGGATCCGGGCGGAGCTGACCCATGACTGACGATCCCAAGCTCTCCGACTGGCTCGACCATGGCCGCGACGCGGTGCGTCGGGTGCCGCTTGCCCCCGAGGCCGAGGCCATTGGCCGCGTCACCCGCATCGCCGACGGCATCGCGCAGGTCTCGGGCCTTCCCGACGCACCGCTGGGCGCGCTGCTGCGCTTCGAGGGTGGCCAGTACGGCTTCGCCCACAGCCTCGGCGCCGAGGAGATCGACGTCGTCGTGCTTGACGAGACCGCCGCCATCGAGGCCGGCGCCCGCGTCGCCGACACCGGCGAGGTGCTGCGGGTGCCGGTGGGCGAGGCGCTTCTGGGCCGGGTCGTGGACCCGCTCGGCCGCCCGCTCGACGGCGCCCCCGCCCCCGACTGCGCCGAGAGCCACCCGGTCGAACGCCCCGCCCCCGCCATCATCGAACGCGACGCGGTGGCGGCCCCGCTCGAGACCGGGGTGCTGGTGGTCGACAGCCTCTTCGCGCTCGGTCGCGGCCAGCGCGAGCTGATCGTCGGCGACCGCGCCACGGGGAAAACCTCGCTCGCGGTCGACGCCATGGTGAACCAGAAGGGCAAGGACGTGATCTGCGTCTACGTCGCCGTCGGCCAGCGCGCCACGGCGGTGCAGCGGGTGATCGCGGCGGTGCGCGAGCATGGCGATCTCTCGCGCTGCATCTTCGTGGTCGGCGGTGCCTCCGCCGCGCCCGGGCTGCAGTGGATCGCGCCCTTCGCCGGGATGACCATGGCCGAGTATTTCCGCGACCGCGGCCAGCACGCGCTGGTGATCATCGACGACCTCACCCGGCACGCCGCCACCCACCGCGAGCTGGCGCTGCTCACCCGCGAGCCGCCCGGGCGCGAGGCCTACCCCGGCGACATCTTCTACCTGCACGCCCGCCTGCTGGAACGCGCCGCCAAGCTCTCGGCCGAACGCGGTGGCGGATCGCTCACCGCGCTGCCCATCGCCGAGACCGACGCGGGCAACCTCTCGGCCTATATCCCCACCAACCTGATCTCGATCACCGACGGGCAGATCGTGCTCGACAGCCACCTCTTCGCCTCGAACCAGAGGCCGGCGGTGGATGTCGGGCTCTCGGTGAGCCGGGTCGGCGGCAAGGCCCAGCTCGAGGCGCTGCGCAAGGTCTCGGGCCGGGTGCGGCTCGATTACGCGCAGTTCCAGGAACTCGAGATGTTCACCCGTTTCGGCGGCATCTCGAACCCAAGGGTGCGCGGCCAGATCGCCCGCGGCGAACGCATCCGCGCGCTGCTGGCGCAGCCGCGTTTCTCGGGGCTGCGCACGGTCGACCAGGTGGCGCTGCTGGCGGCGCTGGCGGATGGCGCGCTCGACGCGCTCGCCCCCGCCAGCTTCCCGGCGCTGCGGACCCGGCTCGGCGCCTGGCTCGACGGCCACGCGGCACAGGCGATGGCATCGGTGCGCGACAGCGGCAAGCTCGACGACGACAGCCGCCGGGCGCTGGTCGCCGCCGTGGCCGATCTGGCCGCGAGCCTCGCGCCGGAGGAGGCCTCGCGATGACCGGCCGTCTCGCCGAGGTCGAGGCCCGCATCGGCACGGTGCACAAGCTCGCCTCGGTGATCTCGGCCATGCGCGGCATCGCCGCCGCCCGGGTGCAGGAGGCGCAGCGCCACGCCGAGGGCATCCGCACCTACGCCGACACCATCGGCGCCGCCATCGGCGAGGCGATGCCGCTTTTGCCCGACCGCGATCCGCCACCGCGTGGCACCGGCGCGGATGGCCACGAGGGGCGCCGCGCGGTGATCCTGCTGGCCGCCGAGCAGGGCTTTGCCGGCACCTACAACGAACAGGTCTTCGACGCCGCGGCGCCGCTGCTGGCCGGGCCCCACGATCTTTACATCGCCGGCGACCGCGGCCTGCTGGTGGCCTCCGAGCGCGGCCTGCCGGTGGCCTGGTCCGGCGCCATGATCGCCCACCCGGCGCAGGCAGCGACGCTGGCCACCCGGCTGGCGGACGTGGTCTTCGAGGCGCTCGGCCGGGCGCAGGTCACAGCCGTCTCGGTGGTGCACGCGGCGCCGGGCACCGCGGGCGGCGCCATGCAGGTGCTGGTGCGCAGCCTCGTGCCCTTCGACTACGACCGCTTCCCGCCGCCGCCGAACGCCGCCCCGCCCGAGACCACGCTGCCCGCCGCCGTCCTGTTGTCGCGGCTCGCCGAGGAATACGTCTTCGCCGAGCTGACCGAGGCCGCGATGCTGGCCTTTGCCGCCGAGAACGCCGCCCGGATGCGCGCCATGATCGCCGCCCACGACAACGTCACGGGCTCGCTCGCGAGCCTCGGTTCCGAAGCCCGCCGGCTGCGTCAGGAGGGCATCACCGACGAGATCATCGAGCTTGCGACCGGCCGGCAGGCGACGCGCTAGCGCGTCGCCGTGGCACAAAGGAATAAGCTGTCTTCACGCGCATGATCCTGTAAGATCCCCGTGGGAGGATGACATGCCATACACGTTCAAAAGGGACCCCAGCGCCTTCGAGCCGCCAAGCCTGCGCGAGATCCATCTCGAACAGGAAAACAGACGCTTGCAAGCCGATCTTCGTGCGTTCGTCGCGATCGCCGTTCAGCACGGGCTGCGCAACTATTGCGAGAATCGACATCCTGATCTTCTGCAGGAACTTGAAGATGGAATCGAACGCTCGGAGGAGCGGACCGAGATCAAGTATGCGCGAATTCTTGCCGCCCTCACCAAGGTGCCGGGGCTGCGTGCGGTGCGCGGCGACACCGAGGAACGCACCTACTACATGACCGCCGAGGAGAACGTCGCCTACGTCGAGCATTCGCTCAAGAACCGGCGCTTCATCCTGAGCGGGATCTGGGTGGCCCCCGCATGGCGCGGACAGGGCATCGCCCACCGCATCCTGAGGCGCCTGCTCGACGCCGCCGACGACGCCGAGATCGGCGTCGCGCTCTACCACGAACCCTTCGGCGAGCCCGGGCTGCAGAAGGACGAGCTCGAGGCGTTCTACGGCCGCCACGGCTTCCACCGCCATGTCTCGGCCCCGGACGGTCTCTACCGTTACCCGTGCAGCCCGCTCGACATGCACCTGCGCCCCGACTGATCCCACGATCCCGAGCCGATCCCGCCGCGACGTCTCAGACCTAAGTCCATGGCGCCGCGGCGGTCGAGCCGTGCTATACTGACCGGCCCAATTGTCAGGACAGGGAGCGGAAGGTCCATGTGCCAAGTCTTCGCCGGGCAGGATCCGGCCCGTTACGCCAGCACCACGCGCCGCCTGCGCCTCAACGGCCAGAGCACCAGCATCCGGCTCGAGAACGCCTTCTGGGACATCCTCGACCAGATCGCCGCGACCGCTGGCGTATCGACGCCCGCCTTCATCTCGAAACTCCATTCCGAAGTGCTCGAGACGCGCGGCGAGCCGGTGAACTTCACCTCGCTGCTGCGCACCGCCTGCCTGATCCACGCCGGCCAGGCCGGGGTCGCCGACCATCAGGACAGCACCCTCGCCGTGGCCGCCGAGTAAGCGAAAACGGTCACATAATGGGCATGTAGTAAACCCCTACTACCCGCGCCGCCCGCGCCCCTGCCAACCTGGCCGGACCAGGAACGATCCGACGCAGGAGGCTTACAGTGGCGAAGGCCATTCACAGCATGATCCGCGTGCTCGACGAGGCACGCTCTCTCGAATTCTATCGCCGCGCCTTCGGGCTCGAGGTCGCCGACAGGCTCGACTTCCCCGATTTCACGCTCGTCTACCTCAGCAATGACGAGAGCGGCTTCGAACTCGAACTCACCGTTAACAAGGACCGCACCGAGCCCTACGATCTGGGCGACGGCTATGGCCACCTCGCTGTGTCGGTCGGGGACCTTGCCGCCGAGCACGCTCGGTTCGAGGCCGAGGGGCTGAACCCGCGCAAGCTGGTGGAATTCGCCCCCGCCGGCGAGGTGGTGGCGAAGTTCTTCTTCGTCGCGGATCCGGACGGTTACCAGATCGAGGTACTGCAGCGCGCAGGGCGCTTCCAGTAACTTGCCCCGGCGTCTTGGGAGGGACGCCGGTTTGTCTTGAAAGGGAGGACACCATGACCAAGACAGCCACGCGCGGGATGACCCGCCGCCAGCTACTGACCCGTGCGAGCGCGGTCGGGGCGGGCTTCGTCGCAGGCTCGGGCTTCATCGCCGCGCCGGACGCCGCCTGGGCCTACGAGACGGGCAGCATCGAGCCCGCGGCCTTTGCAACGCTGGTGCAGATGGCCCGCGACATCTACCCCCACGACCGCATTCCCGACGAGAACTACGTCCTCGCCGTCAAGGGCTACGACACCCCCGAGGCCGCGCCCGCGATCATGGCCGGCATCGCCGCGCTGGATGCCGCGGCGCAGGGCCGGGGCTTTGCCTCCTACATCGAGACCGGCTGGGAACGGGATCGCGTCGACATCCTGCGCGCCATGGAGGACAGCGCCTTCTTCCAGCAGATCCGCGGCGGGCTCGTGACCGGGCTCTACAACCAGAAAGCGGTCTGGCCGATCTTCGGCTACGAGGGCGAGAGCTACTCCCTGGGCGGCTACATCGACCGCGGTTTCAACGACATCAACTGGCTCTGAGCCGGCGCAGGGGAGGATAGATCATGGCTGCACCTTTTGACATGGACGACGACAGCGTCGTCGTCATCATCGGTACCGGCGCCGGCGGCGGCGTGCTCGCGAACGAACTGGCCCAGAAGGGCGTGAGCGTCGTGGCGCTCGAGGCGGGCGGGCGGTACCTGCCCGAAGACTACATCAACGACGAGTGGGAGAGCTTCGGCCAGCTGGCCTGGACCGACCCGCGCACCACCTCCGGCGACTGGCGCGTCGCCAAGGACTTCAGCGGGCTGCCCGCGTGGATCGTCAAGGCGGTGGGCGGCACCACCACGCACTGGGCCGGCGCCTCGCTGCGCTTCCAGGAGCACGAGTGGAAGCCGCGCACGACCTATGGCGCGGTGCAGGGCGCGAACCTGCTCGACTGGCCCATCGACGCCGCGGAGATGGAGCCGTGGTACGCGCTGGCCGAGACCAAGCTCGGCGTGACCCGCACCGAGGGCCGCCCCGGCCTGCCCGGCAACAACAACTACCTCGTGTTCGAAAAGGGCGCCAAGGCGCTCGGCTACACCGAGGTGCACACCGGCCGGATGGCAATCAACTCGCAGGACTACGACGACCGCATGGCCTGCCAGCAGACCGGCTTCTGCTTCCAGGGTTGCAAGTGGGGCGCCAAGTGGTCTTCTGCCTACACCGACATCCCGCGCGGCGAGGCCACGGGCAACCTCGAGGTGCGCGAGCGCAGCCACGTGGCGCGCATCCTGCACGACGACAGCGGCAAGGCCACGGGGGTCGAGTACTACGACGCCGACGGCACCCTGCAGATGCAGAAGGCGCGCATCGTCTGCGTCGCCGGCAACTCGTTCGAGAGCCCGCGGCTGCTGCTGAACTCGGCCTCGTCGATGTTCCCGGACGGGCTGGCCAACAGCTCGGGACAGGTCGGGCGCAACTACATGCGGCACATGACCGGCTCGGTCTACGCGACCTTCGACAAGCCGGTGCGCATGTGGCGCGGCACGACCATGGCCGGGATCATTCAGGACGAGGCCAGGCACGACCCGTCGCGCGGCTTTGTCGGCGGCTACGAGATGGAGACGCTGAGCCTCGGCATCCCGTTCATGGCGGCCTTCCTCGATCCCGGCGGCTGGGGGCGCGAGTTCACCACCGCGCTCGACGCCTACGAGAACATGGCCGGCATGTGGCTGGTGGGCGAGGACATGCCGCAGGAGACCAACCGCGTCACCCTCAACCACGACATCACCGACCAGCACGGGCTGCCCGTGGCGAACGTGCATTTCGACGACCACCCCAACGACCGGGCCATGCGGGCCCATGCCTACAAGCAGGGCATCGCGATCTACGAGGCGGTGGGCGCCACGCGCACCTTCCCGACGCCGCCCTACCCGTCGACCCACAACCTCGGCACCAACCGGATGTCCGAGAACCCGCGGGACGGCGTGGTGAACCGCTGGGGTCAGACCCACGACGTGCCGAACCTCTTCGTGTCGGACGGCTCGCAGTTCACCTCGGGCGCGGCCGAGAACCCGACGCTGACCATCGTGGCGCTGGCGATCCGGCAGGCCGACCACATCGCGGGCGAGATGTCGAAGCAGAACATCTGACCTCTGCGCCTGCCTGACATCCCGGGGCCCCCGCCATCGTCGCGGGGGCCCCGTCCGTGTCCGCACCCCCATGGCGATTGTCAGACCGGCGGAATCCCCGCATCCTGTGAGGGCGCCGCAAGGCCGTTCCATCACGGGAGGAGGAGCCCACGATGTCCGACGTCTTCCACGCAACCCGCCGTGCCGCCCTTGCCGGGGCGCTGGCGCTCATGGCGACGACCGCCCTCGCGCAGGAGCAAGTGACGGTCCGCTTCCCGCCCGGCAGCTCGGGCACCACAATCAACGGCACCATCATCGGTCAAGAGTACATCGACTACTTGCTCGACGTGGGCGCGGGCCAGACCATGATCGCGACGCTGCGGGTCCCCGGCACCAACGGCCACGGCTCGGCCTTCTTCAACGTCCTGCCCGCGGGCAAGGATTACGACGGGCTCTACGTCGGCTCGATGGACGACGACAGCACCGCCGAGGTGACATTCCCCACCGCCGGCAAATGGGCGATCCGGGTCTACCTGATGGGCAACGACAAGGACGCGGACAAGACCGTGGGCTATGCCATCGACATGCGCATCCCGCCGGGCAAGTCCGGCGCCTCGGGGCAGGCGCCCGCGGTGCCTGTCGCGCGGGTGGCGGGGGTGCCGGCCAACGACCTGCTCAACGTGCGCAGCGGGCCGGGCACCGAGCACGGTGTCATCGGCGCACTGACGAATGGCGATCAGCTGAAGCGGCTGGGCTGCGAGAGCCACGGCGGCTCGGAGTGGTGCATGATCGAGATGATGACCGACATGCACGAACGGGGCTGGGTGAACCGCCGCTACCTGCAGTAGCCGCGCCCTGCCCCGGAGGTCTCGCCCCTGCGGGTCAGCCCGCCGTCCGGCGCAGCTCCTGCCGCAGCACCAGCCCGTAAGCGCCCGCGACCATCAGCGCCAGCGCGAACCATGTCAGCGCGTAGCTCAGGTGCGAGTTGCGGAAGGACACCACGGTGCGCCCGCCGCTCGGCCAGCGCCCCGGCGCGGTGGCTTGCTCGTCGACGAAATAGGGCGCCGCGTCACCGTAGCCGCGGGCCGCGGTGATCGAGCCGATGTCGCGGCGGTACCAGAGCCCGTTTTCGGGATCGTTGTCGCGCGAGAAGAGCCAGCCCTCGGATTCCGAGATCCGCAGCAGCCCGGTCACCGTGGTCTCGCCGTCGATGCGGTCGAAGTCGCCCTCGCCCGCCGCCTCCAGCGGCACCAGCCCGCGGTTGACCATGACGATGGTGCCGTCGTCGCGCCGCAGCGGCGTCAGCACCCAGTTGGCCGGGCCGATGTCGGAGGGCGTGTAGATCAGCACCTCGTCGTCGTTGAGGTACTCGCCCGTCAGGGTGACGCGGGTGTATTCGTCCTTGTCCCGTGTGATGCCATCCCAGGCCTCGGGGCCCGGTGCGGGCACCGGCTCGGCGTGGATGCGGCTGTCGACGCGCTCGATCAGGTCGAGCTTCCACGACAGGCGCTTCACCTGCCAGACGCCGAGGCTGCCGAAGCCCGCGATGCCGATGGCGGCGATGAGTGTGACGATGATCAGGCGGGGCCAGCGGATGCTGCGGGGCATGTGTCTTGACCTTTGGAAACGCGCCGGGGCCCCGCAGGG
>Ga0208328_1000936_pt1 | contig 11480 bp, 10 predicted proteins | sample DeeseametaMP2633_FD_184170 | JGI IMG/M metagenome (GOLD analysis project Ga0208328, IMG submission 184170) | Marine microbial communities from the Deep Atlantic Ocean - MP2633 (SPAdes) | ecosystem: Environmental > Aquatic > Marine > Unclassified | place: Northeast of Antigua and Barbuda, North... | reverse complement strand
TGCGCCTATCATCGCTAGAACCATCGGGCCGATAGGTCGCGGTGAAACTGCAACGGTGGCCGCGATCACGTATCTTCTCCCTGTCCTCTGCGGTTTCGGCATGCCGTTAGAGGTCAGGCGTCGCTCGGCGATCGGCGAGGCCGGTCCGTACGTTCGCGGCGTACGCCTGACAGCCATTCTGTTGACGCCGGTTGCGGTGGCGGTCGCGCTGGTCCTGGATTTTCTGGTTTTCGTGCAGTTTTCCTCTGGGGCTCGGCTGGCAGCAGTTTGCGCTGTTTGTCTGGCACCGCTGACAACGATTTGGATGGCTGAAGCGAACGCCTTGGTCGGAGAAGGGCGGACGCGCGCATTCCTACTACTGCAGGTCTCACAACCAGCTTCGTACCTCATGGGAATACTGATCGCTATCTCTGTAGGCGTGGCTTCCACAGGGTTCGTCATCTTGTCTGGGATGGTGGCAACCGTTGTCACTTTCGTTTTATCGCTGACTTGCAGTCGAACTACGCTGCGTGGACAGCGCAGCGCTCTGTCAAGTGTATTGCGTCCAGCCTGGCCCTTCGCTGGAAGCGCGATCGCAGAAGCGTCGTCTAACAGGCTTGATCAAGTACTCATATTGCCGCTAGCTGGCGCCTATCAGGCTGGCATCTACTCTGTGGCGGTCACCGTGGCGACCGCGCCGATGGCCTTTGCGCAAGCTCTGGGTAGCAGGTACTTCAACGATGCGGCCACAGCGTCAGCCGAGCAGCGTCCGCAGACCGAAATTGACGCGTTAAGGAGATCCTTCGCTCTCTTTCCCGGGCTATGCCTTGCGCTCGGAATCGCCACGCCAATAGCAGTTCCGCTGGTGTTCGGCAGGGAGTTTCAGGACGCTACAACTGTGGTTTGGGTCGCGTTGGCTGCTGGGTCGCTCAGCATGGTCGCCTATGTCGGATCACTGCTTCTCGCGGCGAGGTCGGCAGGATGGCGAATGACAGGAGCCCAAGTGGCCGCCCTCATGGGCTCAACCGCATTGCTAGTGCTATTGGCTCCGGGAGAAGGCGCGATAGGTGCCGCCTGCGCAACAGTTGTGGGTTCGATCATCCTAGTTACGCTTGTGCTGCGATTCCTTCAATTGCCGGTCTGGCTTGTTGCTCCGCGACTGAAAGATGTTCGCGCAAGTATTTTTGACCTCGCAAGCTTCGGGAAGTAGTTGGGTGCAATGGAAGTGGATAGAAAACCGTTCATGCGTAGGGTGCGTGGGATGCGAGATGTCTTCGTTGGCGCCCTGTGGTGTTTGATCCACCGACGTTTCGTGCATACGCGTGATGGATTTCCAAAGGTCGCTCCCTCGGTTTCACTCAGGCCCCTTTGGATCGAAGGTGGGCGCCTCCGAATCGAGTTGGCAGGTGGCTGTCGCCTTTATCCAAATATTCTGATCCAGGGGTCCGGAACATTCCGATTGGGCCGTGGCTCGTACGTCGGCGATTATTGCGTGATTGGCGTTAACGGAAGCGTCAACATCGGAGAGAACGTCATGATTGCGCAAAGCGTCTCTGTGCGGGACAGTGATCATCGGATGGTGCGCGTGGATATACCTATGGCTCATCAGGGTATCGATGTAGAACCAGTGGTTATTGAAGATGACGTTTGGATCGGGCATGGCGCCGTAATACTGAAAGGCGTCCGCATCGGGAAGGGCTCCGTCGTGGCTGCGGGAGCTGTGGTCCGAGAAGACGTAGCGCCGCTCTCGATTGTCGGTGGTGTGCCAGCCCGCGTGATTGGGTCTCGCGTCGGAGGCAACAAGAAATGATAATTGTCACCGGTGCGGGGCGTAGTGGCACTTCGATGATCGCTGCGATTTATAGCGCTGCCGGCGTAAAGGTCGGCGGGAGTTGGGACGAGACGGTCCGCGCGGGGCTGGAGGACCCTGAGGCTGTCGCAATCAATAGGGTCCTCGCGTCCTCGCTCGGTGTCTCCTTGCTCGGAGACCGGCGCCCGGTGAAACCGCTAGGGGAAGCTGCGCCTAGGCTCAAGAGGGCCACGGACCTTATGGTGTCTGAGGACTTTCGGAGGCGTGCGAAGGCGTACTACCGCGCGCGCCCGTGGAACCGTGCTCCCTTTAAAGGTATTCGCTGGTCGGCGGTGCCGCGACTGGTTAGCGAGTATGCGCCTACGTTGAAGGCTTACTCTCAGAGAACCGTCGTCGTAAAGGACCCGCAATTTACTGTGACCTTGCCTGTCTGGGCCCAGTCTGTGTCTGACATCGACGCGGTCGTCCTCATGCATCGCGACGTACGCGAGATGATTGTCAGCCGGAAGACGGCTGGGCATGCTGTGCCGGCTCAAGATGAGCGGTCTCGAAACATGTTCACCTACGCCTTGGGGAACGTGCTCGAGACGTGCATGGCAAACAATATCCCGGTCGTCTCGCTACGGTTCCCTGACATACTCGAGGACCTGCCCACATTGGCGGGGAAGCTCCCTCTGCCGAGTGGTATCGATCGCCAAACTATCCTTGCGGCGGTCCGCGAAACGGTACGATGAATAGGCTGAGCGGCTGAGATAGCACGACTTGGTTGATCGGCCTGAAGTAGGAGCAGAATCTCGGCTGTTAGCAGGGATGAGTCGCCCTGGGTTTCGTTCCGCTTGATCAGTCAGGATGGGAACGATGGCCAGGTACACGAACGAGATGCGCGAGCGGGCGGTGCGGATGGTCGCCGAGGTCCGCCCCGAGCACCCACATCAGATGGCCTCTCAGCGGCACCTCTCGGGGCTGTTGGGGATGAACACCGAGACTCTGCGACTGTGGGTGCTTGGCGCCGAGGTCGATGGCGGCAATCGGCCGGGAACCACGACCGAGGAGGCCGAGGAGTTGAAGCGCCGCAAGCGTGAGGTCGCCGAGCTATGGCGCGCGAACGAGATCTTGAAGTCCGCGTCAGTGTTCTTCGCCAAGGAGCTCGACCGCCCCACGACGAAGTGATCCGCTACGTCGACGAGTACGAGCATCTTTTCGGGGCCGAGGCCAGTTGCCGGGTACTGCGCCCGGCAGTTCGTGGGTCCATCACCTCCCGCGGATACCCGGCCACCGTCGGCCCGGGCATTGAAGGAAGAGCTGTTGGTGCCGGAGATCGCCCGGCTGCACGGCGAGGACTACGGCGTCTACGGGGTGCGGAACATACACGCGCTGATGCGGCGTCAGGGCTGGGAGGTCGGCCGCGATCAGACCGCTCGGCTGATGATGATGACCGATGTGCGCGGGGCGAAGCGGACAAAGAGGGTCTTCACCACGAAGTCGGATCCGGCGGCAGTGAAGCCAGCCGACCTGGTCCAACGCCGCTTTCACGCGTCCGCACCGCGGCGCCTGCGGGTTGCCCACATCACCTACGTTGCGACCTGGTCGGGATTCGCCAGCGTGGTGTTCGTGAGCGACGTCTACTCGCGTCGGATCGTCGGGTGGAACGTCGCTGCGACGCTGAAGACCGACATCCCTGCCCTTGCAGGCCCTCGACATTTTCCGCCTGGGACGCCAGACGTGAAGGAGCCGCTGATCGCACCGAGCTGGTCCATCACGCCGACCACGGGTCGAACTACCTGTCGATCGTCTACACCGACCGCATCGGCGAGGTGGGCGCGGAGCCATCGACCGGGACCGTCGGTGACTCCTTTGATGACGCGCTTGCTGAGGCCGTCAACGGGATCTGGCGTACCGAGCTCATCCGCCGTCGCGGACCGTGGCGCACGATCGAGCAGGTCGAGGTCGCGACCCTCGAGTACGCGTGGTGGTGGAACATCAGCGCCTCCACGGAGAGATCGACATGAGTACCCCGCTCGAGGTCGAGGCGGCGTACTACGCTGCCCAAGAATCACCCCGGCCGGCACACGCTGGCCAAGGGAACGGATAGGAACGAACCCAGGGCGATTCAATGCGGACCAAGCGGGTGCGCACGACTCGGCGTGACGATACCGCCGCGCCTCATCCAGACCTGGTCAAGCGGGATTTCACCGCCACCGGCCCGAACCAGTTGTGGTTCACCGACCTGACGTTCGTGCCGACGTTCGCCGGGATCGCCTACGTGTGCTCCATCGTCGATGCCGACTCGCGCAGGATCGTGGGGTGGCGGGTCGCTTCGCATATGCGCACCTGATGGTGCTCGACGGGATCGAGATGGCCCGCTGGTCGCGCGGCACCCTGCTGACCGGGCTGCGGTGCCGGGTCGCAACTACGCTCCCTTCAACAACCCGGTGTTGCATCGACCGGTTGAACCCGAGCGATTTACGAGTCTGCGATACGGCGAGCGGCGCGCCGAGATCGGTGCCGTTCCGTCGATTGGGACAGTCGGCGACTCCTTCGATAATGCACTCGCCGAGACCGTGAACGGCTACTACAAAGCCGACCTGATCCGCGGGCCCGCCCGGCATGGGACGTGGCGCACAGTAGAGGACGTCGAGCTCGCGACCCTTTGCTGGGTCCCCTGGTACAACCACCAACGGCTCCACGGCTCCACGGCTACCTCGGCGATGTCCCGCCAGCAGAGTTCGAGGCGAGGCCCTACGCTACCCAGCAGGGCGACCAGGCCCCGGTTGAAATCGAAGGACCAGAGCCTCCATCAGACCCAGTGCGGTTCAATCGCCGGCCCTTCAAGAATTCTTGACACGCTCACACAAGACGCAACAGGTGATCGGCGCAAACTCTGACTACCAGCCTCAGGCCAGCCGTGATGAAGACTCACAGGCGTTTCCAACGATCCGCCGCCTGACACGGGTTGCCGACACGACCACTATCCGCGCAGGAGTTGCGCTATCTGCGCAGCGAAGGATGACCAACTAAACATGGACGCTCGCTCGTGACGCCGTTCGACCGATACAAACTGTGAGGCTTCGGGCAGGTCGCTTCCTTCCGGAATCAGGACTCCGGCATCTCCGAGCAGCTCACGGGTCAGAGGTTGGTCGATGGCGACAACTTGGCATCCACTGACAAGAGCCTCTATGTATGGGAGGCCAAACCCCTCCTCGGTCCCAAGAAAGAGAAAGATCTCGGCCTCAAGATACTGCTGGGCCATGGTCGCGTCATCAACGTTCTTAAGCGATACGTAGTCGTCTCCAAAAGCGTCGTGTAGCACTCCATCGCATTCATCGCTAACGCCTATCGAGACGACCGTTTGGCACCAGAATGGACGTCGCGTGGCGAGGTGCCGAGCCGCGATCTCGTTTCTCTTGTGCGGCGCCCCGCCAATAAGAAGGACACGTCCAGGCTTCGTGTGTTCGTCCCATTCCTCCAATGATGGCGCATTCTGGATCAACCCAGGGCCCTCCCACACGACGACAGTCTTTGCGCGTGAGCTCGGGAAAACCTTGACCAGGTCGTCGGCGGTACGCTGACTGATGCAAACAAGAGTACGTGATTTAGCGACAGTGCGTGCTAGGTCCCACCGCCGGTAAACTCTGCCTGCCACGCCCCGAGTTCGCAACCATCTCACGTCGTGAATGATTGACACTAAGTTGGCTCGCTTCCCGAAGAACAAGGGCAACGGAGGGGCGACATGGAGATACGAGTCGGCGCCGCGAGTTGACGTGAAGAGCCCGACGAGCACCCCGCTCAACCGAGCCAACTTGTTGCCCCCATGGCGGTCCCGGCTGGGGGCAAGATTGAGCCCCCCGAAATGCTCTGCGAGGAGCGGGTACGACTTCGCCTGAACGACCCCAATTCCAGTTTGCTTCGCCATCTGGGCGGACGCGAGAAGACGAGTAGATGATGGGGTCGGCCGGTCATCAGGGAGCGGGTAAGCCTGGCCCAGAATTACCGACCGCATGGCCTTTAGCGTTCCAAGGTAGTGAGGAGCCATTGGGCCCGTGGAGAACGGGATTAGAAGCAGTCGAATAAGTAACGCTGAAGTCAATACGACGCGCCTGATTGTTCGCGGCACTCGCGTGCGACTCAGGTAGACATATGCGGACCAGGCCGATACTGGGAGAACATGTGACACGTGTGCCGAAGACGAGACCGAATGAAGGTGGCGCACGCCTGCGATAGGCCGAACCTCGGCCCGCCCTAGAAATTCGCTGCGGCGTGCGAAGTCAGCATCCTCGTAGGTGAAGGTAAAAGCGGTGTCGAACCCCTCGAGTGACAGCCACGCGCGTTTTGAGATGCCGACAAACGCAAAGGACCGGTAGTGACCCGATGGCACCTGGGCACCGTCAAGTGAAGCCTCATGTCGCCCCAGTCTGGCTAAGATCCGCGCAGCCAGAGAGAAGTTTAGAAATACGTCCAATACGGTCGGGATCCTGCGCGTAGTGTCGTCGAGCAGGTATACAATTGGCGCACCGGACGCGTCCAGCAAGCTGCTAGCTGCCTTTACATCCCGAGAGTCAGCGTCAGTCAGATCGAGGTCGTCATTTACGATAATTATCCAACCATCATCTGAAACATTCTCAGCTTCACAGGCTGCGTGAACGGCACCACCGAATCCCGCGTTGCGTTGCGGGTCTATATAGTTGACTCCCGCTGCCTCGCAAGCCCGGACCGCGGACTCGCTATTGGCAACGACAACCACTCTGTCGGCGAGCCCGGATAGAGCATCAGAGAGCGCGCGTAAGGTCTCGGACGTCGCAGAAATTGTTGGGATGACTGCGAGCTTGGACGTGGTCATCGCGCCTCGATGCCAATAAACGCAAAGAGTTGCGAAACAACGCCCGCCAGACCGAACTCGCGTTCGATCTTCTCCCTTGCCCGCTTGCCCATCGCAGTCCTTCGCTCTTGGTCTTGAAGTAGGCTGGATGCTGCCGCAACCCACTCATCAACTTGTTGCACGGGGATCAGCACGCCCGTCACTCCCGAATCGACAACCTCGCGACAACCCGGGATGTCGCTTGCAATAACTGGCAACCCCGATGCTCCGGCCTCAATCAGTATCCTCGGCGTCCCCTCAGGGTGACGCGTGGGAAGAAGGATGACGTCCGCCATACCTAGCGTAGCTGACATATTGTTGCTCGGGCCCCAATACTCCACAATGTCTTGACGTTCGAGCTCTCGCAGGGCGTCGATATCGGTGGCTGACGCAACTCCAAGATCAGGCGTTCCGACTATAACGAAACGCGCCGGAATCGTCGCGAGGCGTTTAGCAATTTCTATGAACTCCGGGACGCCTTTCTCGTCGAAAAGTCGACCTGCGAACATGGCGGTTGGCTGCCGGGGTTCGCGATCGGCAGTCCACGACTGTGTGTCGATTCCAGTCCCGCGGATCACGATCGTGCGATCCGGATCGGCCCATTGGCGCTCTGTGAAGAGTGAGAGATCGGCGCTGGTTTGGAACACGGTCGATACATTTGGGGCTCGGGCAGCTCGGCGCCACAGTCTACCGGCGACCCCGGTGAACGGCGATTGGGTATCGAGAAGACGCCCGTTACCCGTCACGAAGCGCACGAAGTCAGTGCTCTTGAACCAGGGCGTCGGGATACAGCCAACTGTGTACGCCGCGGTTCCAATAAGCAGTACCTTGTTTGGTCTTACACGCAGGTATAGATAGAGGAGACGCAGTAAACCAGTCAGCGTTCGCAACGGACCGACGCCCTCGCGAAGCGAGGGCATCACGAGGAATTCAAATCCCAACTCCTCGATCTTCGCTCGGTAACCAGTGTCCGTCGCCGCTACCATTACTTCGCATCCCGATTCGTCGAGGGCTACAGCCCACGACGCACGATGGGTCAAGAAAAACTTGTCCTCATTGCACACGATAAGGACCCGCGATCGCGAGCGAAACATGGCGCCAAGTTCTTTTGCTAGCGCAACGTCGGCAACCTTCATCTGGTCGTGCTCTTCTTGACGTGCTCCCACTGGCGCTCAAGGCCGGTATGGAGGTCGACCATGGGCTCCCATCCCAGGATGTGACGCGCCACTTCGCTTGAGCCGCCCGTTCGGTTGACGTCGCCCGCGACAGGCGAGAGCGTGTTCACGGGAAGCGGAAGTCCAACGACTTCACGCATCATGTCGAGAACATCGAGCATCGACGTGCTCGATCCGCCTGAGAGGTTCATGACAGCTCCAGGCGGAATGTCAGGCAAGAACGCTGCGAGCATGTTCGCACGGACAATGTCATCGACGTACGTAAAGTCCCGGATCTGCGTGCCATCGCCATTAAGAGGTATCGAATCGCCTGATTTCGCCGCGTTGAGAAATCGCTGGAAAGCCATGTCTGGGCGCTGACGCGGTCCGAAGACAGTGAAGTACCGAAGTGAGACGGTTGGGACTTCAAAGTTGTCTGCGTATAAACTGCACAGGTGTTCGGCTGAGAGTTTTGTAACCCCGTAGGGGCTTTGCGGTTGTGGATTCGCAGTTTCTTTCGTGGGGAAGACCTCAGCGTTGCCGTAGATGGAGGACGACGAGGCGTAAACGAAGCGGGAGAGTGTACGAGAGTCTCTTGCAGCCTCGAGTAGGGACTGGGTTGCTTGGATGTTCGAGGCGATGTACGCATTGAAATCAATACCCCAACTCGATCTTACGCCTGGCTGTCCAGCCTGGTGGAATATGACATCGATACCATCCAGCAGCCCTCCTAGGTCCAAGCGGTTTAGATCATCTTCAATGAAGGTGAAGCGTGGGTGGGATAGGGCACTGGCTATATTCGATCGCTTTATCGCGGGGTCATAGTAGGTAGTCATCGAGTCGATGCCTATGACTCCAATCTGCGCGTCCTGCTCCAGCAGCCTTTCGACCAGGGTACTTCCTATGAAACCAGCGGCTCCAGTTACCAGTGCTCGCAATGCCTGCTCCTTAGTGATTCTATCGTCAGTCGTCATTCAGTTGGAAACTATTGAGGCATCGGCGCCGCAGGACGTGCGGGTGAAGGTCGCGACGAGTCGGGGAGGGCGGATCTCTTGGATGGTTGCCCGCCCAGTGAGTCGGATTTTCCAGGCTTAGGTCTGCCAACTACGACTGTTGCGATCAGGGCCCAAAGCAAAGGTGAAGAGAGAATTGCCATGCTAACCAATGCGCTGGAGATGTAGGTTACTAACGCCCATGCTTCCGGATTTTGCGCTTCGGGGGATAAGCGGCCTTTGAGGATCTGGAAGAGCGTGTATGACAGCGCTACCAACCCGAATAAACCCAAACTGGCCAAAATGAGGACCAACAAGGAAGAGGCGCGGGTGTTACCTAGTCCCACGCCGAGTCCGTAAGATTCAAAGAATGCATGAAGGGCTACGAGATCCTCACCTGCGCGGACCTCCAGAGATCTTCCTGCTTGTTTAGCTATCGCGATGGAGGAAATGCCTTGAGCCAAACTGGGTGCCCACCATGGGGATGCTGCAGTAAGTGTCAGTCCAATGATTACTGTCCGCGATGACGGGAGGTGGCCAATATTGCCGCGAAGCACGCGGAAGACAAGACGCAAAACTGCGAACAATCCTAGGAGAAGGAGCCCGGAGACTGCGGTGCCGCTCATGCTGAAGTAGAACAAGAGTATGGATGCAATTGCCAGTGGAACTTCCCAAGGTGCGATCCGATGTCCTACTCCAACGGCGCGAAACCCATAGTAGACGACACTAAGTGCTGCGAATACGCCAAGGTGAGAAGGCTCAGAAAAAAAGGAGCGCGCGCGTTTTCCCTCGGCGTAGGTGGCGTAAAAGTTGCTCGGTGAATTGTCAAAGAAATCAGAAGGCCATAGACCGGCGGGAACAAGAACCAGGGCAGCCAGGGAGAGTGTTATTCCTAGAGCGATCGTAAAACGAAGGGTTGCGCGGAGATTTAGGTGGTGCCACGCAACTATGCCGATAAAGGCCAGCGAGATTGCAAGGTAGGTCAATTGTCCGATGGCTGACGTTGAGTAGGCAATCGGAGCCTCACGAACGGCACTTCCTGTTGATTCGCCCGCGACAACGACCGTGCCAGACCATAGAGTTGGTCCAGCTATCGTTATAAAAATGGCGTAAAGAAAGATGAAAATAGCGATTGTAGGTATGCGAAAGTGTGGTTTTAGATGTGGCAAGTATGCCAATATGGCAAGGGCTGCGACATAGTGAAAGCCGGTGATCCCTACCCCCGCAACGACGAAGGCCGCGGTGTCGATAAAGACGCTTGATGCGAGAGCCGTGATGATGAGTCCGCGCTTCCCCTTGGTGAGAAGCGCAACTGCCGCAACTGCCGTTAAGAGTATGCCGAATAGTGTCACTGGATAGGGCCCTAAAACTCTTCCTCGCGCGACCTCGCGCACAATCGGTGAGTGATCCTCGCTCCCTGGTTCGTTCTATCTCCCGCTGCAACAGTTGCCGCAAGTGCTGGTTGCGCTAGCTGCCCGCAGTGGGGCTGGAAATAGTCTAGACGATCTCATGGAGGCTTGGGAACCTCTATTTAACTCATTCTAGACGCAGTCCAGAGTCGAGGATGAGCACATGCTGTGTCTTTGCTTAGGTGCGTGTGTGAGCGCCGTGTGTTGAGGGAGTCACCCCGTGTGATTCGTCTTTCTTGCGTGCTCGCGTGAATGGGCAAGTCCCGATTCCAATCATTTTTCGTCGAACTGCCTGACGTAGCGCTTTAGCGCTGTCATGGCCGATTCGGGCGCAAAGCCAGTAGACTCTAGTCTTGAGAGATCAAGGACGCTGTGTGGCGGTCGAGGGGCTAGCTGCTTTCCCTTGGAGTATTCTGCCGTGCTAGTTCGTAATACGTCGTTGGGGTTTCGTCCTGTAAGGGTGAAGATGTTGACTGCTACGTCGAACCACGTCATGGACTTACCGCCGTTGGTGACGTTATACACGCCAAAGTCTGCGCCTGTGTCAATCAGGTGCGCCGTGGCACGCGCCAGTTCGGTTGTGAAAGTGAGTCGCCCGACCTGATCGTCAACGATTTTTGGCGACACGCCTTTATGTGCAAGCTCATGAATCGTGCGTACGAAGTTGCGTCCCTCACCCACGACCCAAGAAGTGCGCAGTAGGTAGTGTCGACGAGTTGTGGAGACAGCGACGTCGCCGGCGGCCTTGCTCTGAGCGTAAACGCCTAGGGGGCTCAGGGGTTCGTCCTCACTATGAACTTCTCTCGTGCCGTCAAAGACGTACTCGGACGAGTAGTGGATGAAGAGGAACCCATAGTCGTCTGCAGCTCGGGAAAGCAGGGCGGGCGCGGTGGCGTTTGCTCTCCACGCCATGACGCGGCCCTCTGCGGTCTCGGCGGCGTCCACGGCTGTGAATGCAGCGGCGTTGAGTACGATGGCGTAATCTCGCCAAGGTATAGCGGCGATCGCTGCGGCGTCTGAGGCATCGAGTGCCGCAACGCCTCGGTCAGGGTCGGCACGGAGGTCAGCGAGGTCCGCTTGCGGAAACTGGTCGTGGAGGGCGCGGCCGAGCTGACCGTTGGCGCCGAGAATGAGCGTCTTTTTGGGCGCCACCGGGGTGACGGCGTCGAGGGTCGGGTTGGCGTGGTCCTTCCCGGAGATCTCTGCCTGGTCGAGCGGGATGGGCCACGGGATGTCGCAGGTGGGGTCGCCGAGGTGGAGCGCGGTGTAGGTGATGCCGGG
>Ga0208328_1000931_pt1 | contig 11507 bp, 7 predicted proteins | sample DeeseametaMP2633_FD_184170 | JGI IMG/M metagenome (GOLD analysis project Ga0208328, IMG submission 184170) | Marine microbial communities from the Deep Atlantic Ocean - MP2633 (SPAdes) | ecosystem: Environmental > Aquatic > Marine > Unclassified | place: Northeast of Antigua and Barbuda, North... | reverse complement strand
TCAACCCCGACGGTCGCACCAACGCCACCCGCGCCACCTCGCTGGGGCTGGACCCCAACCGCGACCTGATCACCAACCGCACGCCGGAGACGCAGTCCTACATCCGCACCGCCCAGGCGCTGCAGGCGGTCTACGCGGCCGACTTCCACGGCTACACCCGCGTCCTGCAGGTCGAGCCCTGCGGTCCCCCGCACGGCTCGAACTACGAGTACGACCTCTACCTCCCGCACAACTACGAGCTGGCGCTCAAGATCGAGGAGGACGTCGTCGCCGCCGCGATCCCGGGCAACACCTACCGCAACGTGGACACCGGTGCGATCGTGGACGAGATCGTCGACGACGCCGACGCCCACATCAAGATCCCCTACCGCGACACCCCGTCGGGCTGGGACGACTTCCCGCCGATCTTCACCGCGCAGTACGCCGCGTTCTACGGCGCCATCACCTCCACCGTCGAGCTGCCGCTGACCCGCGGCGCGTCGGGCGGGCGCCAGACCCCCGAGCGCGCCCAGGTGAACACCGCGGTGGCCTACCAGACGATGACCTCGATCGTGGAGTACATCAACGACACCACCAACGCCCGCGACATGATCTCGGGCCAGATCGAGGTGTTCCGCCGCGGCGCGGCCGGCGAGCCGAAGACGGCCCTGACCGAGGCCGACATCGCCGCGGTGGAGGGCCCTGACTCCTGGAAGGAGCTGTGGGACGTCGCGGACGACCAGGAGTCGGTGGACCTGCCGCGCGCCTACGTCATCCCGGTCGGCGAGGACCAGCGCTCGGCCAGCGACGCCCGCTCCCTCGTGGAGCAGCTGCTGCTGCACGACATCGAGGTCGGCACGCTCGACGCCCCGGCGACCGTCGGGGGCACGACGTACCCCGCCGGCTCCTACGTCGTCGACATGCACCAGCCGCTGCGTGGCCTGGCCAACGTGCTCCTCCACCTCGGCGACGACATCTCCGACAAGGTGCCGTCGATGTACGACGTCTCCGCGTGGAGCTACTCCTACCTGTGGGGTGCCACGGTGGACAAGGTCGGCTCGGTGACCGACGCGTCGCTGGGCTCGACCACCCCGGTCACCGCCCCGAGCGCCGCGAGCGCGGCGCCGACCGGGCCGACGACCTTCGACGTCGCCGGCCTCGACGACCACCGGGCCCTCAACGCCCTCCTGGAGGACTCCGTGCCGGTCGCGCTGCTCGAGGACGGCTCGGTCGTCATCGGCGCCGACGACTACTCGGCGGCGAGCGCCGCCGCGGCGGAGTTCGGCGTCGACCTCGAGCCCGCCACGGGCGAGGACATCGCGGCGGTCGCCGACGAGACCACCAAGTCGCTGACCGACCTCACCATCGGGTACGTCGGCAGCCAGGACGACAACCTGTCGCTGACCGACCTCGGCTTCGACGACCTCGTGCAGCTCTCCACGTCCTCCCTCGAGGCCGACCCGAGCCTGCTCGACGACGTCGACGTGCTGTGGATCGCCTCCCGGTTCGAGCCGGCAGCGGACTCGGCGGCCCGCGCCGCGGTCGAGTCCTTCCTCGCCGAGGGTGGCGCCCTGCTGGGCCGGACCAACAGCGCCTTCGACGCCGCGGTGTCCTTCGGGCTGATGTCCGGCGCCGTGGTGAGCGGCAACCGCTCGGGCAACGGCATCGTCGCGGTCGACACACCCGAGGGGTCGGTGCTCGAGCCGTTCGCCCAGGACAGCGCGTTCATCTACCCGGCCTACGCCTTCACCGACCTCGGCGAGGGCGTCAGCACCGAGCAGACCTACGACGCCGTCGACCCGTTCCTGGCCGGCCACTGGCGGGCCACCAGCGAGACCAACGGCCCCGACGCGGCCGCCGGGCTCGCCTCGGTCGTGTCGTCGGTCGACGAGGAGACCGGCGCGAAGGCGCTGGTCTTCGGTACCTCGGTCTTCTTCCGCACCCACCCCAAGGGTGGGCTGAGCCAGGCCGCCCAGGCCCTGCTGTGGGCCGGTCCCACCGGGGAGCCGGTCGAGGTCGAGCAGCCGCTCGCGGAGTCCAGCACCAGCCTGAGCGCGACGGCGAAGAACAAGCGCAAGGCCGTGGTCACGGTCTCGGTCGACGTGGCCGGCGAGCCGGGCACCGGCACCGTGAAGGTCAAGGACAAGGGCAGCACCGTGGAGGTCCTCGAGGTCACCGCCGAGGACGACGGGACCCTCAAGGTCACCCTGAAGCTCGGCACCGGCCGCCACGCCCTCAAGGCGGTGCGCCTGGGTGACGACGTCGCCACCCGCAGCGTCTCGGAGAAGGTGGTGCTGCGACTCGGCTGAGCCGAGCACGTACGCCGCTGGACCCTCGCGCCGGGGCCGTCACCGTCAGGTGGCGGCCCCGGTCGCGCGTGCGCGTGACAACTCAGGCCGCGGGCAGGAGACTTCCTGCGTGGTCAAGGTGCAGCTGTTCCTCGGGGTCCTGTCCTTCGCGTTCGCGGTGTTCTGCCTAATCGACGCGATCGGCACCACCCAGCCGCGCAACCTGCCCAAGTGGGCGTGGATCGTGATGATCCTGCTCTTCCCGCTCCTGGGCTCGATCGCGTGGTTCCTGGCCGGCCGACCCCGGCCGACCCCGCCGCCGAGCGCGTTCCCGGAGTACGACCGCCCCGGGCGGATGTCCCCGGGCGACCCGACTAAGGACGAGGCGTTCCTGCGCGACGTACGAGCGCGTGCGGAGGAGCAGCGTGCCCGCTACCAGGCCGAGCAGCGGCGCAAGCAGCAGGAGGGCGAGGAGGGGTCCGCCCCCGCCTGACGGCGGCGGGGTCGCACCGCGCCGGTCGAGGGTCAGCGCGAGCGGCCGAGGACCGCGAGGTTGAGCAGGCCCCAGCCCCCGGCTGCGCCGACGGCCTTGGTGCGGGCGTCCCCGTCGAGGGTGAGCCCGAGCAGGGCGGCGTCGCCGAGGTCGAGGGCGGTGCGGATGGTGAGGGCCGCGCGGGCGGCGGTCGGCGAGCCGAGGACGCCCACCGCGCTCACGGCCAGGTCGCGGACCCCGAAGACCCGGGCGACGGTGTCCCACATCTCGTCGTCGGAGCCCAGCGCACGGCGCAGGTGCTCGGGCTTGACGAGGGAGTAGACGGCGTAGCCGGCGGTGGCGAGGCTGACGGCGCGGACGGCCTTGCTGGAGCTGGTGGAGGTCATGTCACCAGTGAGCCACGTCCGTGGCGCCCGGCACAGGTACCTGCGGGTGAGGCGGGCTCCCAGGGCCTCGGCTCACGCGAGGTAGAGGACGCCGTCCTCGATCACGAAGTCGACCGGCGGCAGGTCCCTGGTCGCGGGGCCGGCGAGGACGTAGCCGTTCTTCGACGAGAACCGGCTGCCGTGGCAGGCGCAGCCGATCTCCTGGCGGTCCACCGAGCTGACCCGGCAGCCCTGGTGGGTGCAGCTCGCGGAGAAGACCCGGAAGCGGCCCTTCTTGGTCTGGGTGACGACCACGCCGCGCTTGGCGACGATCTTGCCCTTCTTCACCTTGCGGGCCTTGATGATCTTCTTGCCCTTCGCGTGCGCCGGAGCAGCCGTGAGCAGGGGAGCCGCTGCGGCGCCGGCCGGGAGGAGGCAGACCAGGCAGCGTCGGGAGATCTCCTTCACCCGGTCATCCTCACGCGGATCGCGGCGGCCGGGGGAAGAACAGCGGGACCCGGGCGGCGTACTCGTCCCAGCCGGGGCGCTGCGACATGGTGCGCTCGAGCAGCTTGGCGCCGGTGACGTTGCGCAGGAAGACCGTCATCGCCACCGGGCACACGACGGTCAGCAGGCCCGGCAGCCAGCCGGAGGCGAGGCCGGCGGCGAGCCAGAGACCCCACCACACGCAGGCGTCGCCGAAGTAGTTGGGGTGACGGGTCCAGCCCCACAGCCCCTGGTCCATCACCGGCGGGCGCTCCTCGCGCGGTCGGGACTTGTACGCCGCCAGCTGCCGGTCCCCGACGGACTCGAAGAACAGGCCGAGCGCCCACACCGCGACCCCGAGCCACACGACCCAGGCCCACTCGACGGTGAGCACCGCGCCGACGGCGAGCGGCACCGCGACGAACCACTGGGCCACGCCCTGCACGAGGAACACCCGGCGTACCGCGGCGGCCATGCCCACCTCGGGGAGCGGGCCTCCGAGCATCTCCTCGTAGCGCGGGTCCTCCTTGCCGCCGTGCTCGCCGACGGCGCGTGAGCGCACGTGCCAGCCGAGGCGTCCGCCCCACAGGGCCACGAGGGCCAGCACCAGCCAGGCGCGCCAGTCGGCGGCGCCGAGGGCGGCGCCGAGCAGCGTGGTGGCGAGCGCGACGACCACGAAGCCGAGGCCCCATGCGACGTCGACCACCGCGACGACACCGAGCTGGCGGGCCCGGAGGGCCGCGAGGGTCATGGAGGCGGTGACGCAGCCGAGGGCGAGGATGAGGGAGGCGAGGACTTCCACGCGGCGATCCTGACAGGTGCCGCTGGGCCCGAACAGGTGGTCGGTGCCGGAGCGCGGCGCCCCAGCAGGTCAGCCGCGCCCGGTCCGCCGCCGCAGCAGCTGCTCGACGGCGGCGCGCACCCGCCCGGGGTAGTGGCTGCGCTGGTAGATCGCGGTGGCGGCGACCACCGTGAGCAGCACCAGCGCGGCGCGCCACCACGGGCCGGGCCGGGGCTCGTTGATGAGGTAGGTCGCGACGCCGGTGACGATGCTGACCAGCGTCAGCGTCGTCAGGAAGGTGATGGTCTGCTCGGTGCGGGTGGCGATCTGGTTGGCCAGCGACTCCCGCAGCTCCCGGTCCCTGTCCCGGACCGCGTCGAGCTTGAGGCGGATCTCGTCCTCGAGGTCGGCGAGCCGCCAGGTGTTGAGGTAGCCGCGCCACACGGCCACGTGCTCGGGGCTCATGGCGTTCAGGACGTCCTGGTGGTCGAAGACGGCGAGCTGGGCCCGCTCCCAGGTGGTGCCGACGGGGCCCTCGGACGGCGCGGTGAGCAGGGACAACGTCCTGAACTCCTCGGCCAGCTCGTCGTCGGAGCGGCACGCGACGCTGATCCAGTGCTCGTACTCCGTCAGCGCCCCCATGAGGCGAGAGGGCTGGTCGATCGCGTCGGGGCCGATCTCCAGGGAGATGCCGTTCCCCGCGTGCAGGAAGAGGTCGTCGCGGGCGCTGAGGTCGGTGAAGTCCTCGTGGCTGCCCACGATGGCGACCTCGGAGCGGGCCGACTCGATGAGGGCCGGTGTCGGGTGCGCGCCCACGCGGACGAGACGGTGCCGCCCGACGACGGCCACGGTCCCCAGGGAGGTGCAGTCCAGGGACTCCTCCCGCATCGCCCGCAGGAGCAGGTCGTCGAGCTCGGCCACCAGGAGCGTCGCGCGGTCCGAGGACACCTGGCGGGTGCCGAGGTCGCGCACGAGCCCCGCCACGTCCTCGGGGGCCCCGGCGCTACGGGTCCAGGAAGCGCGCACCACCGCGGTGCCGTCCCGGTAGAAGGTCACCACCCGGTGGCCCAGCGACCATCCCGAGCGCTCCTCCTCACAGGGCACGACGAAGCGGACGAGGCCGACCGGGTACCGGGTCACGCCGACCGACCGGTCCGACCAGGTCCTCAGCTGGACCTCCGGCTCCGTCCGGTCGTCGGTGGGCTGGTCGTCGTAGCTCTCGGGAGCCACCACCGTCGCGGGGGTGAGCGAGCGCAGCCGCTGCACCAGGGCTCCCTGCCGGCGACGGAAGTCGATGGGGGCGGCCGAGACCCGGCACCGCGCTGAGACGGTGAACCCGAAGACCTCGTCGACGGCGATCTCGAGCGGGAGACCGGTCGTGTCGGGGTCGGGGTCCAGCGCAGCGATGCTCACGCGTCGTGACCCTAGGTCCAGGCGACGGTGCGGTGCAGGAGAACGGAAAAGACCCGGTGAAGACCTAGAACCCTCGCACCGCCGGCAGGGTGTGCGCAGCACCCGGGCGGACCATGAGGATCTGGTCGACCCCCATCCGGCCGTCGCGGAAGGCCATCGCGCCACCGACGAGGTAGAGCTCCCAGACGCGGTAGACCTCCTCGCCCATCAGCGCCACGAGCTGCTCGCGGTGGGCGTGGAAGCGCTCCAGCCAGCCGGCCACGGTCAGCACGTAGTGCTCGCGCATCGCGTGGACGTCGCGCACCTCGAGCCCCCCAGACTCGAGGAGCGCGACGGTCTCCCCGACAGGCCGCATGTACATGTCGGGAGCGATGAAGGACTGGATGAACGGCCCGCCGCCGGGCCACTTGCCCGACCGCGACATCTGCTGCACCAGCACCCGGCCACCGGGCCGCACGGAGTCGTGCAGCACCCGGGCGTACGTCGGGTAGTTGCGCTGGCCGACGTGCTCACCCATCTCCAGGGAGCCGACGGCGTCGTACTCCTGGCCGGCGGGCGGCACCGCGTCGCGGTAGTCCTGCAGCCGGATCTCGACCCGGTCGGACAGACCGCGCTCGGCGATGCGGGCGTCGATGAAGCGCTTCTGCTCCGCGGCGATCGTCACCCCGGTGACCCGGGCGCCGAAGTGCTCGGCGGCGTGCAGCGAGAGCGAGCCCCAGCCGCAGCCGACGTCGAGCATCCGCATGCCGGGCTCGAGGCCGAGCTTGGTGCAGACCAGGTCGAGCTTGGCGCGCTGGGCGTCCTCGAGCGACTGCTCCGGCGAGGAGTGGTAGCCGCAGGAGTAGGCCATCTGCGGCTCGAGGATCAGCTCGTAGAACTCGTTGGAGAGGTCGTAGTGGAAGGAGATCGCCGACCGGTCGCGCAGCTTGCTGTGCAGCCGGCCCTTCACGTCGGCCTGGGTGGCGGGGTTCGCCGGGCGGCGGCCGAGGGCCCCGATCCCGACGGCGGTGCGGACCGCCTCGACGACGGCCGCGGGGCGCAGGCGGGCACCGGAGAGACCGCGCGCGGCGGCCACGGCGAAGGCGTGGGTCAGGGCCTTGTCGAGGTCCCACCCGTCGACCTCGGGGACGTCGAGCTCCCCCGTGACGTAGGCCTGGGCGGCGCCGAGCTCGCCCGGGTGCCACAGGAGCCGGCGTACGGCGTCGGGCGAGCGCAGCTCGACCACCGGCGAGGCCGCGGGGTCACCGGGCGGCACGAACTCCGAGCCGTCCCAGCAGCGCAGCCGGACGGGCAGCGGGCCACCGAGGAAGGGCTGGAGGACACCGGCCAGGCGCTGGGCGACGCCCTGGGTGGGCGCCGCGGTGCCGGAGGACTGCTGGGTCGTGGTCACGCGCGCTCCCAGAGCAGCTGGTAGTCGTCGATGTAGCCGGAGGCGAAGCCGGCGCGGGAGTACTCCAGGTAGAAGTGCCACATCCGCAGGAACACGTCGTCGAAGCCCAGCGCGACCACCTCGTCGGCGCGGGCCAGGAACGCCTCGTCCCACAGCCGCAGGGTCTCGGCGTAGTGCGAGCCGAACTGGAAGCGCTCGACCAGGCGCAGCGAGGTGTGCTCGCGGGTGACCTCGTCGACGGCCTCGACGGAGGGCAGCAGCCCGCCGGGGAAGATGTACTTGTGGATCCAGGTGTAGGTGTTCCTGGTCGCGAGCATCCGGTCGTGGGGCATGGTGATCGCCTGGATGGCGACCTTGCCACCGGGGGCCAGCACCTTGTCGATGGTCTCGAAGTAGGTCCGCCAGTACTCGTGGCCGACGGCCTCGATCATCTCCACCGACACCACGGCGTCGTAGCCGGTCGCGCCGTGCGGACCGACCGGTGCCTCCAGGTCGCGGTAGTCGCACAGGGCCACGGTCACCCGGTCGGCGTACCCCGCCTCGGCGATGCGCTCCTCGGCCAGCGCCAGCTGCTCCGAGGACAACGTGATCGAGTGGACCGTCGCGCCGCGGCGGGCGGCGCGGATGGCCAGCTCGCCCCAGCCGGTGCCGATCTCCAGCACGCTGGTGCCCTCGGTGACGCCGGCGGCGTCGAGCAGCCGCTCGATCTTGCGGCCCGACGCCTCGGCCAGCGAGTCGGTGGCGACCGTGCCCGGCGGCGCGGCCTGCAGCCGGGAGCCCGGGCGGCCGTTGAGGGTGTCGGGGACGGTGCTGACCGAGGTGTCCCACAGCGCGGCGGAGTAGCTCAGCGTCTCGTCCAGGAAGAGCCGGAACAGGTCGTTGGACAGGTCGTAGTGGTGCGCGATGTTGGAGCGTGAGTTCTGCTTGCTCGACCGCTGCCGCCGCGGCGGACGCTTCACGATCACCGAGCGCATCGACTGCAACGGCCGCGGCACCAGGTCGGAGATCTCCGCGGCCAGCACGGTGAGGAAGCCACCGAGGTCGGGGGCGTCCCACGCGCCGGTGAGGTAGGCCTCGCCGAAGCCGATGAGCTGGTGCCGGCCGACCCGGGCGAAGAACTCCTCGGGGTGGTGGATGGTCATCTCCGGGCCGCCCCGGCCCAGGGTGCGGCCCTCGAGGTGCACGGTGACGTCGAGCCGCTCGACGGCGCCGCAGAACAGCTTGCGCGCGACCGCGGCCGAGACCCGGGTGCGGGGGCCGGTGGCGGGGGCGTCGAGGCCCGGCCAGCGGGTGGTGTCGGGCGGGGTGGTGGGACGGGCGGGTGTCTCGGTCATCGTCGGGTGCCTGCCTCTGAGGTGTGGACGGCGGGTCGGTCTGCGGTGCGGCGGGTGGGCTGGACCGCGAGCTGGGCGTGGGTGGGGCGGGGTCGGACCGGCAGTCGGCGCAGCCACAGCCAGATCCCGTGCATCCGGATCAGGGCCGAGCCGCGCAGGGCCGCCGACGTCGAGCGCAGCGCGCCCGCATCGCTCCGGTGTCCCGCGAGGGACGCGCTGAACCTCGTCCCCTCGGCGTGCAGGGTGACGGCGACGTGCAGCCGCTCACCGGGCAGCGGCACCGCGAGCTCGTAGTGGCCGTCGGTGCCGTGGAACGGCGAGACGTACATCGCCTTGTCGGTGCGGGCCCGGCCCTGCTCGTCGGGGTCGACGAGGTAGGCGTGCCGGTCGCCGTAGGTGTTGTGCACCTCCACGACCGTCGCCTCGCGGCGGCCGAGGTGGTCCAGGCACCACCAGACGCTGATCGGGTTGAAGCAGTAGCCGAACGCCCGGGGCTGGGTGGCCAGCAGGATTCGCCCGGCGGGGTCCAGGGTGACGCCCTCGGTGGCGAGGAAGGCCTCGAGGTTCTGCCGCAGGCTCCGGTCCGGCGAGCCGAGGTGGTCGCGGGCCTCGAACGTGCCGCGGGCGAAGGCCAGCGGACGGTGGTCGGGCAGCTCGTCGACGTCGACCAGCCAGGTGTGGGAGCGGTGGGTGAAGGTGCGCTCGAAGGGCTGGCGTCGGGTGTGGGTGATGGTGGTGCGGTAGAGCGCGGGGGTGCGGAGGTCTCGACGCCCGCTCGTCGCTGGCGCTCCTTGCTGCTCGACCACCGGCTCGGGCCAGGTGAGCCCCAGGCGCTCGACGGCCGCGAGGCCCGAGCGCGCGCCGTCCTCGTGGAAGCCCCAGCCGTGGTAGGCGCCGGCGAAGGCGACCCGGTCGGTGTCGAGCTCGGGGAGCCGACGCTGCGCGGCCACCGACTCGGGGGTGTAGAGCGGGTGCTCGTACTCCATCCGGTCGATCACGGTGCTCGGGTCGACGAGGTGCTCCCCGCCGAGGGTCACCAGGTAGTGGGTGTCGGTGGGCAGCCGCTGCAGGCGGGTCAGGTCGTAGGTGACGACCACGCCGTCGCTGCCGTCGGGCCGCTCCTGGGCGGCGCCGGGCCGCATGAAGTTCCAGCTGGCCCAGGTCTGGGTCAGTCGGGGCATCAGCGAGGTGTCGGTGTGCAGCAGCGCGGTGTTGGGGGAGTACGGCATGGCGCCGAGCACCTCGCGGTGCGCGGCGGTCGGCTCGGCGAGCAGCGCCAGGGCCTGGTGGGGGTGCGTGGCGACCACGACGGCGTCGTACGTCGAGACCTCGCCGTTGCCGTCGGTGATCTCGACCCCGGTCGGGGTCTCGAGCAGCGAGGTCACCTTGGTGCCGAGGCGGACGGTGCCGCCGGAGGAGTCCAGGGCGGCCGCGATCCGCTCGACGTAGCGGTGCGAGCCGCCGGAGACGGTGCGCCAGGTCGGCGAGCCGAAGATGCTGAGCATCCCGTGGTGGGAGAGGAAGGAGAACAGGTAGCGCGCGGGGTACTCCAGCGCCACCTCGGGGTCGCACGACCACACCGCGGCGACCAGCGGCTCCATGAAGTGCCGCACGAAGTACGGCGAGAAGCCGTGCTCGTCGAGGAACTCCTGGAGCGTCTGGTCCGGGCCCCGGGTCTCGAGGCTCGCTGCGCTCGCACCTCGACCAGCGAGGGGGCTCGCTGCGCTCGCACCTCGACCAGCGAGGGGGCTCGCTGCGCTCGCACCTCGACCAGCGAGGGGGCCCGCTGCGCTCGCACCTCGACCAGCCGACTGCTCCAGCAGCGCCTTGGCGCGGCGGTGGAAGCGGGGGATCTCCGCCAGCATCCGCAGGTACGCCGGGCGGCGCAGGTGCCCGCGGGTGGGGATGACTCCCTGGCGACCCAGGGCGCCGGCCCACTCCAGGTCGGAGTCGTCGTCGCGGATCGACATCGACATCTCCGAGGCCTGCGTGGCCACGCCGAGCTCGGCGAAGACCCGCAGCAGGGTCGGGTAGGTGCGCCGGTTGTGGACGATGAAGCCGGTGTCGATGCCCAGCCGGGTGCCGGTGGGGTCGACGACGTCGTGGGTGTCGGCGTGACCGCCGAGCCGGCCGTCGGCCTCGTAGACCGTGACCGTCGCGGTGCGGGAGGCGACGTAGGCGGCCACCAGCCCGGCGACGCCGGAGCCCACGACCGCGACGGTGCGCGGCGGGTGCTGGGTCTCCATCAGGCGTCGAAGGCGAAGACGACGGCGGTCTCGAGGTTGGGCTCGTCGGAGCCGCCCTCGGGCTCGACGGTGATGCCCACGCCCTCGGCGGCCGCGGCGTCCCCGGAGAGCAGCACGGTGTTGTCCGGGCCCTTGGGCATGAACCCGGCGGCGACCATCTCGCCGTCGTGGTCGAGCCAGAGCTCGTAGACCTTGCCCTCGCCCGGGTCGGCCATGCCCTCGGTGACGATGACGGCCTGGCCGAGCGCCTTGGAGCGGTAGACGGTGGCCTTGGAGCCGTCGTCGAAGCGCTGGACGTACTTCTCGGTGTCGGCGGCGCGCAGCACCCGCTCGGTGGCGCTGACGTCGACCGACGGGGTGTCGGAGGAGAGCGCCTGGTAGGCGATCGGGGCGCCGACACCAAGCGTCACCACGGCAGCTGCAGCGGCGACCAGGGCTGGAAATCGACGGCGCCGGGGGCGCACCTCCACGACCTGGGGAGGAAGCGGCCGCACGGTGGCGACCTCGGCGAGGATGCGGTCGCGCAGTGCCGCCGGCGGGGCGACGGGCGCGACGTCGGCGAGCATCGCGGCGCCCTCGCGCAGCGAGTCGACCTCGGCGCGGCACTCGGCGCACTCGACGAGGTGTCGTTCGAACTGAGCGCGCTCGATGTCGTCGAGCGCGTCGACCGCGTAGGCGCCACTCAGGGCGTGCACGTCGTTCACTGGCCTACCCCCATGGCGTCTCGGAGTC
>Ga0208328_1000930_pt1 | contig 11507 bp, 11 predicted proteins | sample DeeseametaMP2633_FD_184170 | JGI IMG/M metagenome (GOLD analysis project Ga0208328, IMG submission 184170) | Marine microbial communities from the Deep Atlantic Ocean - MP2633 (SPAdes) | ecosystem: Environmental > Aquatic > Marine > Unclassified | place: Northeast of Antigua and Barbuda, North... | reverse complement strand
CCCGAGGAGTCGGTGGTGATGCTGACCTTCGGGGCGCCCCGGTGCTTCCACGCGCGGGTCGAGCTGCCCACGCTCGCCGAGGAGGTGATGCCGATGATCGAGTCCCTCGTCGAGCCCGCGGTGCGGCACGGGGTCGCGACGGTGGCGCTGTTCGGCTTCCACCACGCGGACCGCTGGACCGCCGACGTGCTGCGGGTGCTGGCCAGCGCGCTGCGAGGCCACGGGATCGGCGTCGTCACCTGCCTGCGGGCGCACGGGGGCCGCTGGTGGCGGGTGGGGACCACCGCGGAGCTCGACGACCGGGGGGAGGGGCAGGCCTTCGACGCGGCCAGCCACCCCTTCCGTGCCCGCTCGGTGCTCGAGGGGCGCGTGACCCACCCCGACCGGGCCTCGGTCGCGGCGACCCTGGCGCCCGACCCGGGCGGGGTGGCGGGGGAGGTGCTGGCCGGGCTGGTGGAGCCGGTGTCTGTGACGACCCGTCGCTTCGAGGAGCTGCTCCGGGCGCGGTGCGGCAGCGGGACGCCGGTGACCGACGCCGAGGTCGCCGAGCTGCTGGTCGGGCTGCGGCAGGGCAGGTGCCGGCAGGCGGTGGCGCGTCACCTGCGACGTGACACCGCACGCGGCCAGGTGGACCTGTGGTCGGAGGTCCTGCGACGCGCCCCGCGCGAGCGCGTCCCGGACGCGGCCGCCGCGGTCGCGCTCGCCGCCTGGGTCGTCGGCGACGGGGCACTGGCCTGGTGCGCCGTGGACCGCGGCGTCGAGGTCGAGCCCGAGCACCCCGACTGCGCCATGGTCGCGCGCCTGCTGCAGCGGGCGGTGTCGCCCGAGGGGTGGGAGGGCTCCCTGAGACCCCTCGCCGGGTGAGGTGGGGAGCCCTAGGGTTCGCTCATGGGAGAAGAGGTGGAGCAGCAGGAGTTCACCCGCGCCGATCGCACCCGGCACCGGGAGAAGGTGCGCCGCAACCTCGACGTCTTCGCCCGGATGCTGCGCGAGGCGGCCTTCGACACCGACGACCCGATGACCGGCCTCGAGGTCGAGCTCAACCTGGTCGACGAGGCCGGTGACCCGGCGCTGCGCAACGCCGAGGTGCTCGAGCAGATCGCGGACGCCGACTTCCAGACCGAGCTCGCGCAGTTCAACGTCGAGATCAACGTCCCGCCGGTCCACCTGCACGACGACGGCCTGACCCGCATCGAGGAGATCCTGCGCGAGGACCTCAACGACGCCGAGGAGCGCTCGGCCGCGATCGGCGCGCACCTGGTGATGATCGGGATCCTCCCGACCCTCGCCGAGGGACACCTCGGGCGCGACGCGATCAGCGCCAACCCGCGCTACGCGCTGCTCTCCGACCAGATCCTCGCGGCCCGCGGCGAGGACATCGAGATCCGGATCGAGGGCGCCGAGCAGCTGCGCACGACCGCCGACTCGATCGTGCCGGAGGCCGCCTGCACGAGCACCCAGTTCCACGTCCAGACCTCGCCGGACCAGTTCGCGGCGTACTGGAACGCCTCGCAGGCCATCGCGGCCGCCCAGCTGGCGGTCGGCGCCAACGCCCCGTACCTGCTCGGCAAGGAGCTGTGGCGCGAGACCCGCATCCCGTTGTTCGAGCAGGCCACCGACACCCGCGGCGAGGAGCTCAAGGCCCAGGGGGTCCGTCCGCGCGTGTGGTTCGGGGAGCGGTGGATCACCTCGGTCTTCGACTGCTTCGAGGAGAACGTCCGGTACTTCCCGGCGCTGCTGCCGATCACCGACGACGAGGACCCGCTCGCGGTGCTGGAGTCCGGCGGCACCCCCGCCCTCTCGGAGCTGCGCCTGCACAACGGCACCGTCTACCGCTGGAACCGGCCGGTCTACGACGTCACCGACGCAGGGCCGCACCTGCGGGTGGAGAACCGCCTGCTCGCCGCCGGTCCCACGGTCCTGGACACGGTCGCCAACGCCGCCTTCTACTTCGGGCTGGTGCGCAGCGTCGCGGAGGGCGAGCGGCCGTTGTGGAGCCAGATGTCCTTCAGCGCCGCCGAGGAGAACTTCCACGTCGCGGCCCAGCAGGGCATCGACGCCCAGATCTACTGGCCCGGCGTCGGCCAGGTCCGCGCCACCGAGCTCGTGCTGCGGCGGTTGCTGCCGATGGCCCACGAGGGCCTGGAGCGCTGGGGCGTCGCCGCGGAGGTGCGCGACCGGCTCCTGGGCGTCATCGAGCAGCGCTGCCTGCTCGGCACCAACGGAGCGGAGTGGTTCGTGGGCCGGGTGCGGGCCCGGTCCGGCGAGGACCGGTGGGACGCCCTGCGCGCCACGCTGCTGGAGTACCGCGAGCGGATGCACAGCAACGAGCCCGTCCACGCCTGGGACTGAGCCCGAGCCACCGCGTCCTCACCCCCACCACGTCACCGGGGCCGCCGGCGGTCCCGGATCCGTCGCCAGGTGCGGGTGGCGCCGCTGGTGGGGTCGTGCCAGCCGTGCCGGGTGACCACGAGGAAGCGGCTCGCGACGCCGACCTCGGCGCCGGCGGCCCGCCACCCGGCGTACCAGTCGGCATCGACGTCCTGCCAGGACAACGACCCCGTGCGGGTCAGCCACACCAGCGGGCGCTCGTCGCGCCGGTGCCACAGCAGCGCCCCGAGCACGTCGGCGCGCAGCGCGTGGTCGGGGCCGTGGTCGGCGGGCAGCACGACCGCGCGGCCCGACGGCTCGCCCACGTGCACCAGCGCGGGGTGGTGACGGCGGTGCTCGCCGCGCGCGAGCTCGAGCACGGCGGCCCGTGCGCGCTGGTCCGGGTCGTGGGGCACCCGCTCAGCCTGCCCCGATCCGCGAACCTCTGGGGGCGTCCATCCACAGGTGCCCGTCGACAGGCACCCGTCCACAGGTGTCGTCCCCGGGCGGGTGGGGCCGGGGTCGGCTACCGTGCCCGAGAGGTCGAGCGAGCGTCCGAGAGCCGGGTCGTCGGTGTCGGCCGGAGCCGGGAGGACGCGATGAGCACGGTCGTGGTGGGGTACGTCGCCAAGCCTGAGGGGGAGGCGGCCCTCGACAGGGCGGTGGAGGAGGCCCGGCTGCGGGGCTCCTCGCTGGTGGTGGTCAGCTCCCACCGTGGCGGTCAGGAGTACGACGAGGGACGCGCCGCGGCCGCCCAGGCCGAGCTCGACACGGTGCGCGCGCGGCTGGAGGCCAGCGGGCTCGCCTTCACCCTGCGCCAGACCGTCCGTGGGCTGGAGCCGGCCGAGGACCTCATCGAGGTCGCGGAGGAGCACTCGGCCGACCTCCTCGTCATCGGTCTGCGTCGTCGCTCGCCGGTGGGCAAGCTGATCCTCGGCAGCCAGGCGCAGCGGGTGCTGCTGGACGCGCCCTGCGCGGTTCTGGCGGTGAAGGCCGGCTCGTGACCCCGGGCGTCGACACGGGGCGGGGTATCCGCCGGCCGGTGGCTCGTCAGAACGGGTGAGGACGCCTCCTAGGAGTCTCGGTAAAGGCCACGCTCAGCGCTGTTCGGAGTTGTTCGGGAACCGATTCCACGCCTGACGAGCCACGTAAAGCCGCCCAGACTTCCTTCCGTGACCGACCCCCGACCGGTCTCTCGGACGAACTCTGTTGGAGGCTCGCGTGCTCGACGTCTCGATGCCCTCGCCCACCCGGGCAGTGGTCGCGGCGACAGTCCTGGTCACCCCGGTGGACCACGACGACCTGGAGGTGCGGGTCTGGCCGCCCGAGGCGGTGTGGCAGGTCGCCACGAGCCTCGGTGAGGCCGGCCACCGCTGCGACCCGGTGCTGCCGGACGAGACCGGCGTCCCCCAGTCGCTCGTCGTCGCCCGGCGTGGTGCCGCCGCCCTCGAGCGCGTGCTCGACGGCCTGGCCCAGCCGGGGCTGAGCGCCCTCGCCTACCTCGAGCCCGACGCGCGGGGCGAGTGCCGCCGGGTCGCCGGGCAGGCACCCGAGGGCCGTGACGACGTCGTCTTCCTCGAGCTGCGCGAGCTGCCCTACGGCGGGCGGTGGCAGCTGCGGGGCTTCGGGTCCCCGGCCGCGCTGAGCACCTTGGCCGGCGCCTGCGCGCCGCTGGCGGTCGGCCTGCTCGAGCCCGACCCGACGACGTACGCCGACCGCTCGGTCGTCCTGGAGCTGCCCGGCCGGCCCACCGTCGTCCAGGAGCTCGTCGAGGGCCTCGACGCCGCCGGGCTCGACGGCCACGTGCGGGTGCTGCGCGTCCAGGAGACCGAGGGGGCCTGAGCCGCACTCCCCGCTGCCCTGTGCGGGCGTGCAGCCGCTGCCCTGCGCGGTCGTGCAGGATGGGCGACATGGCGATCCACATCACCGGCGACGAGGCCGCCGACCAGGTGCTCACCGATGACCCGTTCGCGCTGCTGGTCGGCATGATGCTCGACCAGCAGTACCCCATGGAGCACGCCTTCCGCGGGCCCGCCAAGGTCCTCGAGCGCTTCGGGACCCTCGACCCGGCCCGCATCGCCGCGGCCGATCCCGAGGAGTTCGCCGCGCTGTGCGCGACGGCACCGGCCATCCACCGGTTCCCGGGCTCGATGGCCGCGCGCCTGCAGGAGCTCGCGCGGCTGGTGTGCGAGGAGTACGACGGCGACGCCTCGCTGTTGTGGTCCGGGGCCTCCGACGGTCGCGACCTGCTCAAGCGGGTCATGGCGCTGCCCGGCTTCGGCAAGCAGAAGGCCCAGATCTTCGTGGCGCTGCTCGCCAAGCAGCTGCAGGTCCGCCCCGACGGCTGGGAGAGCGTCGTGGGCGACTACGCCCTGGAGGGGCACCGCTCGGTCGCCGACGTCGTCGACCCCGACTCCCTGCAGAAGGTGCGGGACTTCAAGAAGCAGAAGAAGGCCGCCGCCAAGGCCGGCGCCTGACGCGTCCTGGATCGTCGCTGAGGCCCTGCTGAGGTGTTGCTGAGAGGCTGCTGAGCCCGCCGGCCCCGTGCAGCGGAGCGGGACACGCCTGCGAGACCGTCCCCGTTGCGGGGACGTCATCACCCCCGTGGCAGAATGAGCCCGCGGCTCTTGACGACTCCGGGCCCTGCCGCGCCCCCACGCCAGTTCACGAGAGGTGTTCGTGACTTCGAACGCACGCAAGATCCCTGCCGAGGTGCTCTCGCACCCCGCCATCGTGACCCTCGTCGAGCGAGGTGCCCCCGCGGGCAGCGTCACTCCCGACGAGGTCCGGAGGGCCAGTGAGGATGCCGCGATCGAGCCACGCCACCTCAAGGCGCTGCTCGGTCACCTGAGCGAGCAGGGCATCTCCGTGAACATCGACGTGGCGAGCACCCGCGCGGTCGCGGCGACCTCGACGCGCAAGACCACCACCGCCACGGCGAAGAAGACCGCCGCGAAGAAGGCGGCCCCGGCCAAGAAGGCCGCCCCCGCGAAGAAGGCGGCTCCGGCCAAGAAGACCGCGGCGAAGAAGGCGACCGAGACCGTCGAGGTCGAGGTCGAGGCAGCCGCTCCGGTCATCGGCCCCGACGGCAAGAAGGTCCTGCCCGACGTCCCTGACGAGCAGTTCGAGAAGGACGTCGCCGCCGACCCGACCATCAAGGCCGACGAGGAGGAGGCCACCGCCACCTCGAGCTTCGTGGTCTCCGCGGCCGACGAGTCCGACGAGCCGGTCCAGCAGGTCATGGTCGCCGGCGCGACCGCGGACCCGGTCAAGGACTACCTCAAGCAGATCGGCAAGGTCCCGCTGCTCAACGCCGAGATGGAGGTCGAGCTCGCCAAGCGGATCGAGGCGGGCCTGTTCTCGGAGGAGAAGCTGGCCAAGGGCGGCAAGATCAAGGCCGACCTGCTCGAGGAGCTCGAGTGGATCGCCGAGGACGGCCGCCGCGCCAAGAACCACCTGCTCGAGGCCAACCTGCGCCTCGTGGTCTCGCTGGCCAAGCGCTACACCGGTCGCGGGATGCTCTTCCTGGACCTGATCCAGGAGGGCAACCTCGGTCTGATCCGTGCGGTCGAGAAGTTCGACTACACCAAGGGCTACAAGTTCTCGACCTACGCGACGTGGTGGATCCGCCAGGCGATCACCCGCGCGATGGCCGACCAGGCACGCACCATCCGCATCCCGGTGCACATGGTCGAGGTCATCAACAAGCTGGCCCGCGTCCAGCGCCAGATGCTCCAGGACCTCGGGCGCGAGCCCACCCCGGAGGAGCTGGCCAAGGAGCTCGACATGACCCCCGAGAAGGTCATCGAGGTCCAGAAGTACGGCCGTGAGCCGATCTCGCTGCACACCCCGCTCGGCGAGGACGGCGACTCGGAGTTCGGTGACCTCATCGAGGACTCCGAGGCCATCGTCCCGGCCGACGCCGTGTCCTTCACGCTCCTGCAGGAGCAGCTGCACGCCGTCCTCGACACGCTCTCCGAGCGCGAGGCGGGCGTCGTGTCGATGCGCTTCGGCCTCACCGACGGCCAGCCCAAGACCCTCGACGAGATCGGCAAGGTCTACGGCGTGACCCGCGAGCGGATCCGCCAGATCGAGTCCAAGACCATGTCGAAGCTGCGCCACCCCTCGCGCTCGCAGGTCCTGCGCGACTACCTGGACTGACGGACCGCCCGCCGAGCCGGCGTATTGATACGCCGGCTCGACGGGTCCGGTCCGGTTCGTCGTCGCCGACCAGCTCAGCCGGCCGCGACCAGGCCCACGGCCAGCGCGCACAGCGCGAGGCCGACGGCCTGGCCGCGGCCGATCTGCTCCTTGAGCACGGTGGCGGCCAGCAGCACGGTGAAGGCCGGGTAGAGCGAGGCGATGACGGCCACGACGCTGAGGTAGCCGCCGTGGCTGGCCACCAGGAACAAGCCGGTGGCCAGGGCGCCCAGGAGGCCCGCCAGGGCGCCCCAGGCGACCGGGAGCGAGCGGGGGACCCACTCGCCGCCGACGGCGGCGGCCAGGCCGGCGACGACCACGGCCGCGACGACCTGGTTCAACGCCAGGGGGAGCAGGCCCGCGGAGTCCGGCACCTGGCCGAGCCCGGCGAAGAGGGTCCCGAAGCCCAGACCGGCGAGCACACCGTCCAGGGTCCCCGCCGCCCGGTGCCCGGGTCGAGCGTCCTCCTCGGCGTGCTCCTCGGCGTCCACCTCGGGGCGGGAGACCCACCAGATGCCCGGGAAGGCGGCGGCGACACCGAGCCAGACCAGGGCGGAGGGGCGCTCACCGGAGCCGAGGCCGACCAGCAGAGGGACCAGGGCGGCACCGACGGCGCTCACCGGTGCGACCACGCCCATCCGGCCGCCGGCCAGTCCGCGATAGAGGAAACCCGTGCCGACTCCGTTCCCTACGCCGGCGACGACCGCCCACAGGTGGTCGGTCGTCGTGGGAGAGCCCGGGTCGGCCCACGCGACCACGGCCGTCGTCGTACCCCCGGCGAGCAGGGCGAGGAACCCCACCGACCAGGAGGCACCGGTACGCCGCGAGGTCAGCCCGCCGACGAAGTCGGCCAGGCCGTAGGCAGCGGCCGAGGCCAGGGCGAGGACGACCGGCACGGGGAGTCTCCTGTCTGCAGACGCCGACGGCCCCGGACATCACTGTCCGGGGCCGTGCGGGTGGTCTGGTCGGGTGGGCTCAGTCCTGGCCGAGCTTGTGCGTCTCGTCCTGGACGGTCACGGCCACCTGCTTGAGCGCGTCGCCGTGCTCGCGGGCGTGGTGGGCGCAGAAGAGCAGCTCACCGCCCGTCTGCAGCTCGACACGGAGGTAGGCCTGTGCGCCGCAACGGTCGCAGCGGTCCGCTGCGGTCAGCGCGGTGCTCGGGGCAACGGCAGTAGTCACTTCGGCCTCATTTCTGTACTCACTCGGTGCTGGTGACAACGTAGCGAGGGACCTGAAAGATTCCTCGTCACGTGTGGCGCACGCGACAGTGGGTGGTGCGATGCTCCCATCGGCCGCCCTCCTGTCCGGTTGAGTGGATCCGGTGCGTTCTCAGGTGTCCGGAACGACGTTGTCCCAGGTGATGTTCCCCCACCCGGCGGAAGATCACTCGCCCGCCTGGGTGAAGTCTCTCGCGTCCTGGGACGTCCCGTGGACGGTTCCGGATCCCGAGCCCGATCGTGTCCACATCGTGACGTCCCGGAGGACGTGTCCTGCGGTGCTGCGGTTCATCGGTGGTGCGGTGCTGCGAGGAAGTGATCCGACACTAGACCCGGGTGCGGGGGCGTGCCGCGAGCCGGGGACGGCGTGTCGTCGACTAGATTCTGGCCAGTGACGCAGGCACCCGAGACCGCCCCGAAGCGCCAGCACCAGAGGAGCTCCGAGATCGCCGACAACACCTACAACGCCGCCCACCTCCTGGTCCTGGAGGGCCTGGAGGCGGTGCGCAAGCGGCCGGGCATGTACATCGGGTCCACCGACACCCGCGGCCTCATGCACTGCGTGTGGGAGATCATCGACAACGGTGTCGACGAGGCGCTGGCCGGCGCGGCGGACCGTGTCGAGGTGCTGCTCCACCCCGACGGCTCGGTCGAGGTCCACGACAACGGTCGCGGAATCCCCACCGACAAGGAGCCGCGCACCGGCCTGCCCGGTGTCGAGGTCGTCGCCACGAAGCTGCACGCCGGCGGCAAGTTCGGCGGCGGCTCGTACGTCGCGACCGGCGGCCTGCACGGCGTGGGTCTCTCCGTGGTCAACGCCCTGTCCTCGCGCATGGACATCGACGTCGAGCGCTCACCCGCGGTCCAGGGACTGTCCTTCCAGCGGGGCGTGCCCGGGGTGTTCGCGGCAGAGGGCCCGGGTGGGGACTTCGAGGCGCGCTCGGGGCTGACCCGCAAGGGCGCCCGCGTCGCCAAGGGCCGCAGCGGCACCCGCATCCGGTTCTGGCCGGACCGCCAGATCTTCACCCGCGACGCCACCTACGTCCTCGACGAGCTGCTCACGCGCGCTCGGCAGACCTCCTTCATCGTGCCCGGCCTCGAGATCGTCGTCCGCGACCTGCGGGGCGAGGAGCCGGTCGAGGAGAGCTTCAAGCACGAGGGCGGCATCACCGAGTTCGCCGACTTCCTCAGCCCCGACGAGCCCGTGAGCTCGATCCTGCGGCTGCAGGGCTCGGACACCTTCACCGAGACCGTCCCGCTCCTGGACGCCCAGGGACACATGACCCCGCAGGAGGTCGAGCGCGAGCTGACCGTCGACGTCGCGGTGCGTTGGGGCACCGGCTACGACACGACGTTGCGCTCCTTCGTCAACGTCATCGCCACCCCCAAGGGCGGCACCCACGTCAGCGGGTTCGAGACCGCGCTGACCAAGACGTTCAACGACGTGATGCGCGCGACCAAGGCGCTCAAGGTCAACGACCCCGACGTCATCAAGGACGACGTGCTCGAGGGCCTGACCTCGGTGGTGACGGTGCGCCTGGCCGAGCCGCAGTTCGAGGGGCAGACCAAGGAGATCCTCGGCACCCCGGCGGCCCGCTCGATCGTGCGCAAGGTCGTCGCCCGCGAGCTCAAGGCGTTCCTGACCTCCACCAAGCGGGCCGAGAAGGCCGAGGCCAAGCTGGTGATGGAGAAGGTCGCGGGCGCGCAGAAGACCCGCATCGCGGCCCGCCAGCACAAGGAGACCCAGCGCCGCAAGAACGCCCTGGAGTCCTCCGCGCTCCCGGCCAAGCTCGCCGACTGCCGCTCGGGCGACAACGACCGCAGCGAGCTGTTCATCGTCGAGGGTGACTCCGCGCTCGGCACCGCCAAGCTCGCCCGCAACTCCGAGTTCCAGGCGCTGCTGCCGATCCGCGGCAAGATCCTCAACGTCCAGAAGGCCTCGGTCGGCGACATGCTGAAGAACGCCGAGTGCGCCTCGATCATCCAGGTCGTCGGCGCCGGCTCCGGGCGCACCTTCGAGCTCGAGGCCCGTCGCTACGGCCGGATCATCTTCATGGCCGACGCCGACTCCGACGGCGCCCACATCCGCTGCCTGCTGGCCACGTTGTTCTTCAAGTACATGCCCGACCTGATCCGCGACGGCCGCGTCTACACCGCCGTGCCGCCGCTGCACCGCATCGAGCTGTCCAACCCCAAGAAGGGGATGGAGAAGTACGTCTACACCTATTCCGACGCCGAGCTGCAGCGCAAGCTCGCCGAGCTGCGGAAGAAGAACGTGCGGTGGAAGGACCCGGTCCAGCGCTACAAGGGCCTGGGCGAGATGGACGCCGACCAGCTGGCCGAGACCACCATGGACCCCCGCCGCCGGACCCTTCGGCGGCTGACCATCGACGACGCCGAGGGCGCCACCGAGGTCTTCGACCTGCTGATGGGCTCCGACGTGGCTCCTCGCAAGGAGTTCATCGTAGTGAACGGGGGACATATGAGCGAGGAAGACCTCGACATCTGATGTCGGACCTCGAACACCCTTGGGGCCGCGTCGAGGTGCTGGATGGCCTCCGTGTGATGGTCGACCTCAAACCGGGCACGCCGGAGAGGGACTGGGAGTTCACCGAGGCTGTGCATGGGTTCAGCGACGACACGTGGTGGGACGAGGGTGACCCCTCGAAGGACATCGGGCGGATTCTGGTCAATGAGGCCGAGGCGGACTCTGCCCGAATCGCGGTGCGTGACCTGATAGTCGTCCTGCGTGCGTTGGGGCCGGACGCGCCGTATGACGACTACCTGTGCCATCCCGGCTGGGATGCGGCCAGGGACAGCATGAAGGCCTTGCTGGACCTGATGGAGGCTTCGGGATGAGCGGCCGCGACATGCGCTCTGCGGTGCTGCTGTCGATGCAGCGGGCGCTGTGGGAGCACGTCACGCCCGACCTTCGCGGTGTTGCCGTCCGGTTCTCTGGCGTCCTCGACTCTGGCGCTTCGGTCAACGCGCGGTTCCTGTACGCCGGTTCGGCTGGCGTCGTTCAGCGTGAGTGCGCAACGACGGCTGAGGCTCACTTTGCTGCCGACTTCCTTGAAGACCTGATGGTGTCGTTCGACGTTGTCGAGTTCGCTGAGCGCGACCTCGCTGCTGACGAAGAGTGGGTCTACCTGCGCTGGGAGGAGACAGGTGGCGAATAGGCCCCGCTGGGCGTGGTTCATCGTCCAGGGTGCCTACGACGTGGACGTCGAGGCCCTCGACGCCTGACGTGACCGGTCTCGTGTGGCTCAGCGCGGGCCAGGGCCCGCGCTGAGCCACACGAGGCAGTGCTGCCGGATCAGTACTTCTGGTCCAGCAGGCCGCTGTCGACGTCGTAGAGGAAGCCGCCGACCTCGACCGACTCCGGCACCAGCGGGTGCGAGCGCACCCGGTGCACGTCCAGGCCGAGGGTGGCGACCTGGTCCTCGATGACGTGGAAGCGCTGCCAGGTGGCGTCGACGCCGGCGGAGGCGGCCACGCGCTCACGCAGGGTCTCCTCGGAGTTCGAGGCCACCGCGCAGCGGGTGTGGGGGACCACGAGGACGCGCTTGACGTTGAGCAGGTGCACGCCCAGGACGATCGCCTCCAGCGCCGCCTCGGTCACGCGGCCGCCGGGGTTGCGGAAGATCTTGGCGTCGCCGGGCTCCAGGCCGATCATGCGCAGCGGGTCGATCCGGCTGTCCATGCAGGTCACCAGGGCGA